>OBLT010002932.1_pt1 | contig 10481 bp, 6 predicted proteins | sample 1518721 | NCBI WGS metagenome assembly OBLT01 (sample SAMEA3539307, study PRJEB22396) | soil metagenome | biome: tundra; feature: field; material: soil | place: USA | collected 2010-05 | depth 0.15 m | reverse complement strand
GGGTATGGGTGCATCCCGCCGGCCCCCGCCACGGGACAGGTGTCTCCCCGTCCAACGACGCCACCGCCCCCCCGGGCACGGACCCGCCTCCCGAACCTCGGCACCCCGCCGACAGAGCTCCGGCATCCATGAGCGACCTGCCAACGGCCACCGACAGATCCGCTGAGCAGGCACAGCCACCGCTGCCCGAGCAGTCGAGCCTGTTCGCCAGTGCCAGCTCTGGTGCCGGTGCCGGTGCCGGCTCGGGCCACGCGGCCTGAACAGCTACGAGGCTCGGCGCCTCCGGGCCGCACGCAAACGGGCACCTCGCTGCCGAGCCGTCGGAGCTCGCCCGGCCAGATAGGTCAGTCCGGTTCGCGTGTTCCGTCGATCGGTTCGAACGATGACGACTCGAACGATGACGACTTTGCCGGCCCGGTGGCCGTTCCGTGCGCTACGGCGGGCGACCTGTCACTGACGGCCGCCCACATCACGCTGAGGGGAGGTTCTGCCCCGGTCCACAGCCTGATCTGACGCGCGGCCTGGTACACGAGCATGCCGAGGCCATTCCGAACGGTGGCGCCCTGACGCTGAGCCTCCAACAGGAATGGCGTGAACGGCGGGTCGTAAACGAGGTCCACTACGAGTTGACCCGCACCGAACCACGAAGGGTCGACCCCGGCGATGATGGCTGCACCCTCCTCGGCCGATCCGGCCGGTCCCGTGAGTTGAGCGGACTGAGCAGGCTCAGCAGGCTGAGCGCGCTCAGCGGGCGCAGGCTCCCCTACGAGACCTGAGCTCACCATGGCGACGGGCGTCGCTTGAATTACCAGGTCCATCCCGCGGAGGTCCGCTGGCCGCCCGACCCGTACGACCTGCGGAGCCAATGCCGCCGAGCGCCACGCTGGTGCCACGGTCCTGTTGACGATCACGATCTCTTCCGCGCCCGCTTCTGCCAGAGCCAGCACGGCCGCCCGCCCGGCCCCGCCTGCACCGATCACCCCACAGCGCTGACCGGCCGGATCGAAGCCCGCACCCACTCGAAGATCATCCAGCAGGCCCGCGCCGTCGCAGCTCTCCGCGAAAATTGTGCCTGCGTCGAAAGTCAGCGTGTTCGCAGCCCCCAGTCGCCGCACCTGCCGAGAGCGGCGGGTCGCCAGCCGGGCAGCTGCATCCTTGTGTGGCATCGTGACCGACAGGCCGCGGAGGCCGAGCGCCGCAGCGCCAGCGACCGCTCGGTCCAGCGATCCGGGCGCCACTTCGAACGCCAGGTAACTCCAGTCGAGGCCCATGGCGGCAAACGCCGCATTCTGCAACAACGGCGAAAGCGAATGGCGGACTGGGAAGCCAACAACTCCCGCGACCGCAGTGGTCGAAGCCGGCCACGCGGCCATTGGACGGGCACGGGCCGGTATCTCGGCGAACTCGCTCATGAATTGCCCCGATTCTGGTCAAGCCACGACTGCAGGAGCACAGTCGCGGCCACAGCGTCGATCCCGACCCGGCGCGCGCGCCAGGCGGTACTCGGGCGAGCCTGTCGAGCCTGTCGAGCCTGCGAGCGGGCTCGCTCTCCGCCACCGGCTCCGACCGGATCCGGAGGCAAACGGCGGCGGCGGTCGGCTTCGACCGTCGTCAAGCGTTCATCGTGCAAGACAACCGGAACATCGAGCTCCGTTTCGAGAGCTGAGGCCTCCGCGACAGCTGCCGATGCAGCGGGGCCCCGATCTCCCGCCAGAGTCAGCGGGAGCCCGACGACAACTAGGCCGGCGCCGAACTCCGATACGAGGGCGGAAATCGCGCGGCGGTCCGCGCTCGTGTCACCGCTTCTCGTGATCACCGAGTACGGGGTCGCGAGCACACGCTGCGAATCGCTCACCGACACGCCGATGCGCCGTTTCCCGAGGTCGATACCGACCACTCGCGTTCCCACTGCCGACCCCCCCGTCCCGCAAGGCTCCGCGTCGGTTCGCCCGTCGCTCAAGCCCGTGCCTGGCCGTCAGGCTCAGGCTCAGGCTCAGGCTCGGGCTCTGGCACGGACTCGGGCTCTGGCACAGGTTCACCCGGGCTTCGGCTCAGCGCCTCACCCAGCTTGACAAGCGCTTCCTCGACACCGGCGACGTTTCGCCCGCCCGCCGTCGCAAGCTCCGGAGTGCCGCCACCGCCACCGCCGACCGCGGCAGCAGCCAACGCCGCGACCGCTCGAGCATCGATCCCGGAGCCCTTTCTGGCAGCGACGACCAGCGCAACCCGATCGGGACCGGTGACACCGGCAAGACCGACGGCCTCGACCCCGGGATGATCTCGAACCGCGATCGCAAGCTCCCGCAGCTCCCCAGCCTCGAGCCCGTCCCGACGACCGACCACTCGTCCAGCCAAGGGGCCGCTCGTCGCAGCAGGTGCACCAGCGGCCAACACTTCTGCCTCGTTGCGCAATTGGTCCGAGCGCAATGTTCGCAATTCCTCCTCGAGCGCCCGCTGGCTCACGAGCAGCCGGTCGAGCGCCGAGGCAAGGTCGGAGGGTTGAGTGCGCAATCGCTGCGCAGCCTCTTCGACCGTGCGCCCGAACAACCGGAACCGAGCAAGCGAAGCCTTACCGGTGACAGCTTCTATACGGCGGGTGTTCGAACCGATGGAGGCCTCCGAGACCACTTGCAGGGGGCCGATGGTCCCCAAAGAGCTCACATGTGTGCCACCGCACAGCTCGACCGAGTAGTGACCGGCCTCGACCACTCGTACTATGTCGCCGTACTTCTCGCCGAAGAAGGCCATGGCGCCCTCACTCTCGGCTTGCTCGCGCGTCGTCTCGTGGATCCGGACAGGCTCGTTACGCAGGACCTCGGAGTTCACGAGATCCTCCACACGCCCTATCTCCTCCTCGGACATCGGCCCAAAGTGGCTGAAGTCGAACCGCAGGCGGTCCGGCGCGACGAGCGAGCCCTGCTGACGAACGTGGTCGCCGAGCACCTGACGCAACGCCCAGTGAAGAAGGTGCGTTCCGGTGTGATTGCGTCGGATCGACTCCCGGCGGTCGTAGTCGATAGCCGTGTCCGCTTCTTGACCGGCCTCGATCGATCCTTCGACCAGGTAGCCAAGGTGCCGAGTCAGGCCCTCGACGACCGAGGTCGCGTCCAGCACACGGACCCTGCCGGTGGAGGTAGTGATCGTCCCGGTATCTCCTACCTGGCCGCCGCCCTCGGCATAGAACGGAGTTCGATCGAGGAACACCTCGATCAGCTCCGCAGCAGCGGGCGCTTGCTCGCCGTCGACGTTGGCAAACGACTTCTCGACCGAGCTCGGCACGACCGCCAGGACCCGGGACTCGACTTCCGCCTCCTGGTACCCGAGGAACTGGGTCGGGCCGAACACGGTCCTGATCCCGCTCCACGCGGCGGTTGTCCCCTCCGGTGCCGAGGTGACTGCCCGGCCCGCTTCGCGGGCCCGCTGCCGCTGTTCTGCCATCGCCAAGTCGAAACCGTGACGGTCGACCTCGATCCCCCGCTCTCGCGCGATCTCTTCGGTCAGATCGATCGGAAAGCCGTAGGTGTCGTGCAGCCGGAAAGCGACGTCTCCCCCGACAGCGGAGCCACCCGCCGCGAGCTCCGCCTCGAGCAGCGTTGTGCCGGATCGCAACGTGCGCAGGAAGGCCTCCTCCTCGTGCAGGGCTATCCGCTTGATGAGCTCCCGGTCGCGCGCGAGCTTCGGGTACGCCGCGCCCATGACCTCGGTCACCACATCGATGACGCCTGGGGTCACGAGGCCTTTGGCGCCTAGGCGTTGAGCCACGAGCACGGCCCGGCGGATCAGGCGGCGAAGCACGTAGCCGCGGCTCTCGTTCGAAGGGAAGACCCCGTCGGAGATCAGGAACGTGAACGTGCGGGCATGGTCCGCGACGATGCGAAGGCCGATGTCGGTCTCTTCGGTGCTCCCGTAGACCCGGCCGGTAGCAGCCGACGCGGCCTCGAGGATCGGCGCGACAAGATCGGTGTCGAAGACCGACTCGACGCCTTGGATCTGCGTGAGGATCCGGTCGAGCCCGGCTCCGGTATCGATGTTTCGCCGGGGTAGTTCGCTGAGCGAACCGTCGTGGTGGCGCTCATACTGCATGAACACCAGGTTCCAGAGCTCCACGTAGCGCTCGCCCCCCTGGGCGGGTCCACCGCCGGGCCCGTACTGCGGTCCCCGGTCGAAGAAGATCTCCGAACACGGGCCGCACGGTCCCGTCTCACCCATCTTCCAGAAGTTGTCCTCGTCGAGTCGCTGCAGACGACCTTCGAGCAAGCCAGGGACGTCGCGCCACAACGCGTCGGCCTCGTCGTCAGAGACGTGGACAGTGACCCAGAGCTGCTCGGGATCGAGGCCGAGTACTTCGGTGAACAGCTCCCACGCGTAGGCGATCGCCAGATCCTTGAAGTACTCGCCGAAGCTGAAGTTCCCGAGCATCTCGAAGAACGTCACATGACGCGACGTGGTGCCGATCACATCGATGTCGACGGTGCGCACGCATGGTTGCACCGTCGTCGCTCGAGGTCCGGGCGGCGGAGATTCGCCAAGGAAGTACGGCTTGAACTGGACCATGCCGGCGATCGTGAACAACATCGACGGGTCGTTCGGTACCAGGCTCGCGGCCGGGAGCGCGAGGTGACCACGATCGACGAAGAACTTAGTGAAGGTGTTTCGCAGCTGGTCCGCGTTCACCTCTTGCCTCACTTCTCTTTCGCGCTATGTACTTGTCCGGGCTCCGCCGAACCTTGGTCGCCGCGCCGCGCCCTCCAGCGCTCCGCGAGCGCCTTCTCGGCACCATGTTCCGAAGGTTCGTAGTAACGGCGCCCGACGAGTCCCTCGGGCAGGTACACAGCTTCGACGAACCCTCGCGGGTCATCGTGAGGATACTCGTAGCCCACGCCGTGCCCGAGTGCGCCGGCACCGCGGTAGTGAGCGTCTCGCAACTCCGGGGGTACCGCCCCAAGAGGACGCTCCCTGACGTCAGCCTGTGCTGCCCACCATCCGAGCGCAGCACGGTTCGATTTCGGGGCTAGCGCGAGGTGAACGACGGCCTGAGCCAGGTTCAGCCCCGCCTCTGGAAGCCCGACGAACTCGACAGCCTGGGCCGCTGCCGTGGCGATCCCGAGTGCGTGGGGATCGGCCATCCCCACATCTTCGCTAGCGAGGATCACAAGGCGCCGTGCGATAAAGCGCGGATCTTCACCGGCCTCTATGAGGCGCGCCATCCAGTAGAGGCCCGCGTCGGGATCTGAGCCTCTCAAGCTCTTGATGAGAGCCGAAATGAGGTCGTAGTGCTCCTCGCGCCCATGACGGAAGGCTCGCGTTTCGCGAGCACCCTCGATGTCTTCCATCGTGATCATCGGCAACAGGCCGGACGTCGAGCCCGACTCCATTGCCGTTGCCGTGCTCCGAGCTCGACCACGTGCGAGGGCCATCGCCACTTCCAAGGTCGTGAGCACGGCCCGGGCGTCGCCTTCGGCCAGGTCGACGAGACGCGACAGCGCGTCCGGATCGGCCTTGAACCCCTCGACGCGCAAGGCACGCTCGGCGAGCTCGCGAAGGTCCGCCGGCGTGAGCGCCTCGAATCGCCAAAGCGTCGAACGACTGAGCAGCGGAGCGTTCAGCGCGAAGAAGGGGTTCTCCGTCGTCGCGCCGACCAGGACGATTACGCCCTCCTCGACACCGGACAAGAGCGCGTCCTGCTGAGCCTTGTTGAAACGATGTACCTCGTCGAGGAACAGGATCGTCCCGCGGCCTTCGGCGCCCAGCGCCCGGCGAGCGTCGTCGAGCTCGTTTCGCACGTCCTTCACGCCGGCCTCGACAGCCGAGAGTGCCCGGAACCGGCGCGCCGTGTGCTCTGCAAGCAGACGCGCCACCGTCGTCTTGCCTGTGCCGGGAGGTCCGAAGAACACGGCCGAGCTCAGTCGGTCGTCCTCGACCAAGGCGCGAAGCGGCGCGCCGGGACCGAGAAGATGGCGTTGGCCGACGACCTCGTCCAACCGGGTGGGGCGCAAGCGGGCCGCCAGTGGTGCTCGGACCTTGAGCTCGTCCGCCACGGCGACATCGAACAGGTCGGGCGGGCGGCGGCTGCCCGCTCGGCCGGACGGGCTCGGCGTCACGCTCCCGGCGTGCCCGACGCGCCCGCCGCCCCAGTCACGCCCGTCCCAGCAGACCCCGTCGCCTGAGACCCAGGCCCCGCAGACCCAGTCGCCCGAGGCGAGACAACCCGGATACCAAGCTCCGCCAGAACCCTCGCCGTGAGGGGTTTGGGCGCGCCCGACATCAGGTCGGCTCCGGACTGCGTCTTCGGGTACGCGATCACCTCACGGATGTTGTCCTCGCCAGCCAGCAACGCCACGAACCGGTCCAGGCCGACTGCGAATCCACCGTGGGGTGGCGCACCGTAGCGGAACGCTCCGAGAAGGAAGCCGAAACGGGACTCCGCATCCTCATCTGATATCCCGAGCGCCTTGAAGACGCGGCGCTGGATGTCCGCACGGTGGATCCGGATGCTCCCCGACCCCAGCTCCCAGCCGTTCAGCACCAGGTCATAGCTTTGTGAGCGCACGATCATGGGATCGGTCTCGAGCAGGTCGATGTCGTCGGGGTGCGGCATCGTGAACGGGTGGTGTGCCGCGACCGGATGGCCCTCGTCGTCCACGCCGTCAAAGAGCGGGAACTCCGTGATCCAGACGAAACGGAACGGCCGTTCGCTGATGGCCGGTTGCCCCAGGTCGAGGCGCAGCTGGCCCAGCACCTTGCACGTGCGTTCGCGCTCACCGGCGACGACAAGCACGAGATCGCCTGGCTCGGCAGAGGTCGCATCCACAATCCGGCGCTGATGAGACTCTGAGAGGAACTTGGCGACCGGCGATTCCAGCACACGTTCGGCGCGCACTCGCATCCACACCAGGCCTGCAGCTCCGAGCTCAAGTGCGCGCCCGACAAGCCCGTCGAGACGGCTCCGCGGCCACTCCCCCGCACCCGGCCCTGGCACGCGGATGGCCCGCACACAGGCCGCCTTGAAGGCATTGAACTCGGTGCCGGCGACGGCCTCATTGAGATCGACGAGCTCCATTCCGAACCGCAGGTCCGGCTTGTCTGTCCCGAACCTGTCGAGGGCCTCGTTCCAGGTCATCGTGACAATCTCTGGTGGCCGCTCGCCGGTTACCGCGAACGCTGCTTCCATCACGGCCTCGCTCACGAAGCCGAGAACCTCTGCTTGACCCACGAAGGACGCCTCGATGTCGAGCTGGGTGAACTCGAACTGGCGATCCGCGCGCAGATCCTCGTCCCTCATGCAGCGGGCGATCTGATAGTAGCGATCGATTCCGCCGACCATGAGCAACTGCTTGGCGATCTGAGGGCTCTGCGGCAACACGTAAAACGAGCCCCGCTGCAGTCGCGACGGAATCGCGAACTCACGTGCGCCTTCCGGCGTCGGCGTCCAGAGCATCGGCGTCTCGACCTCGACGAACCCCTGCCGCTCCATGGTCCTGCGAAGGGCACTGTTCACCTGCGCGCGCAGCCTCAGGTTGTACTGCATGCGATCTGTCCGGAGGTCCAGGTACCGGTAGCGCAGCCGTACCGCTTCGTCGGTCTCCGATCGGGCGTCGAGCGAGAACGGCGGGGGCTCCGCGGTAGAGAGAACCTCGACTTCGCATTCGCCGAGCTCGACCTCACCGGTCGACAGCCCGGGGTTGACAGTGCCTTGCGGACGAAGCCGCACGGTGCCCGTGATGCGAAGAACGTGCTCTGATCGCAGGTCGCGTGCCCCGTCGACAACACACTGGATGATCCCGGTGTGGTCGCGGAGATCTACGAAGGCAAGGTGCTCGCCATGCTCGCGCCGGCGCGCCAGCCAACCGCAGACGCTCACTGTCCTCCCTGCATCTGCGGCCCGCAGGGCGCCGCAATACGCACTGCGGAGCCCTGCGGGAACCAACGACTCGTCGGTTGTGAAGCTCATGGCAACCTCGTGATCTGGCCCAGACGGGCTGCAAGCCCGTCACGGGGCACTTTCTCTTGCAAATGCGCGTCTGAACCGCGCAGCACCCGGATAGTGACAACGCCGGCCGCGAGATCGTCTGCTCCTAGGATGCAGGCCACTCTCGCGCCCGAACGGTCCGCGGCCTTCAGCTGCGCCTTCATCGAGCGCCCGTCGAACGCCCGGTCGACGGCCAGGCCGGCACCCCTCAGCTCGTGGGCGAGCTCGAGCGCGAGCCCCACGCCACTCGAGTCCACGACGAACGCATCGAGAGACCCGCTGAGGCGCAGGTCGCGGGCAGACAGAACGCCGTCGGCGTCGCACGCGAGCAGGATCCTCTCGATGCCGGCGCCGAAACCCACACCGGACAGCTCCGGGCCACCGAGCGCGGCGACCAGCCCGTCGTAGCGGCCGCCCCCGCCCACGCCTTCGAGGATGTCCGAGCCGTACTCGAAGGTGGTACGGGTGTAGTAGTCGAGACCCCGGACGAGGTAATCGTCCTGCTCATAGGCGATTGCCAGCCGGTCCAGGCCACCGAGGACATCGGCAAAATGCAAGCGGCAGTCCTCGCAGAGCGCGTCACGCAGCTTTGGCGCCTCCGCGCTCACGTTCCGGCATTCCAGGCGCTTGCAGTCGAGGATGCGGAGCGGGTTCACGGCCCACTTGTAGCGGTGCTCGTCGCACAGCTCGTCGGCGTGCGATTCCAGAAAGGCCGCCAGCTGTTCTCGATACCCCGGAGCACACGTCTTGTCACCGAGGGAATTGACTCGCAGGCGCAACGACGACAAGCCGAGGTCCGCGTACAGCCCGGCCAAGAGAGAGATCACTTCCACGTCGGCCATCGGATCGTCAGTGCCGAGAATCTCGACGCCTAGCTGGTGGTGCTGCCGGAATCGTCCCGCCTGAGGACGTTCGTAACGAAACATGGGCGCCGCGTACCAGGCCTTGAAGGGAGGCACGGGGGAATGCTGCACATAGGCACGAACTACCGACGCCGTGCCTTCCGGACGCAGCGCGATGTCGCGGCCGCCGCGATCGGTGAACTCGTACATCTCCTTTGTGACCACGTCGGACGAGTCTCCCGAGCTTCGGCGGAATACCTCCGCGTCCTCGAAGCCCGGGCTCACGACAAGGCCGAAACCGAACCGTTGCGCCAGTCCGGCAAAACGCCCCACGAGCTCAGACCAGCGCGCGCTTTCCGGAGCGAGGATGTCCTGGGTTCCCTTCGGGGACTGGAAGCGGGTCACCCGCCGGCCGGTGCGAGAGCACCGCTCCTCCCGGGAACGAGCCGGTAGGCGTCGTAGACACTGTCGAGCAGTCTGAGGTTCTCCAGAAGCGAGTCGAGGTGCTCGGGGTCGGCGAGCTCGAATTCGAAGCGCATGCGGCTCACCCTATCTGGCGTCGTATGGGTCGACGAGGAGATGATGCTCACGTGGTGCTCAGAGAGCACCTTGGCGACATCGGCCAGCAAGCGGTTCCGGTCCAGTGCCTTGACCTCGATCGCGGCGACGAAGACTCCCGTGCGGTCCTCATCCCATTCCACTTCGATGAGACGCTCCTTCTCGTCGGCGGCAAGAGCGATCGCGTTCGCGCAGTCCTCCCGGTGCACCGACACACCGCGACCACGCGTAACGAAGCCGATCACCCGGTCTCCGGGCACCGGCGTGCAGCATCGGGACAAGCGGACCATCACATCGTCGAGGCCCTCGACGTAGATGCCCGTCGAGACGCGACGGTGACTTGGCCTCCTGGGCTGCAACGCGGTCGAGGGCAGCTGCTCCTCGCCCTCGCACCCGCGGAGCTCTCGCTCGATGCGCTGGACGAGCGCCTGTCCCGAAACGTGGCCTTCGCCGATCGCGGCATGGAGCGAGTCGAGATCGGTATAACCCATGGATGCCGCTACAGCGACGAGTGCTGGCGAGCTCTGCAGCTTCTGGACCGGTAGCCCGCCCCGCCTGAGCGCTCGTGCCAATTCCTCGCGCCCGGTCTCGATCGCGTCCTCGCGACGCTCTCGGGAGAACCACTGCCGGATCTTGTTGCGGGCCCGCGGCGAGGTGACGATCTGCAGCCAGTCGCGCGACGGTCCGGCCGAGGGGGTCTTTGAGGTCACGATCTCGACCGTGTCGCCCGAGTGCAGCTTCGAGTCGAGTGGGAGAAGGCGCCCGTTGACCCGTGCTCCGACGCAGCGGTGCCCCACCTCGGTGTGGATCGCATATGCGAAGTCGACCGGAGTCGCTCCTGCGGGCAAGGTGACTATCAGGCCCTTCGGCGTGAACACGTACACCTCGTCCTGCTCGAGGTCGATCTTGAGCGTCTCCAGGAACTCCACGGGATCTGGGGTCTCCCGCTCCCAGTCGACGATCCGCTGCAGCCAAGCGATCTCATCTGTCGACCGGGCGCCACGCTGGGCTCCTGGCTTGCCGGCGGCTCCCGGCTTGCCGGCGGCGCCGGGCTTGCCGGCGGAGGCCTCCTTGTAGCCCCAGTGAGCGGCGATCCCGTACTCGGCGCGCCG
>OBLT010002931.1_pt1 | contig 10482 bp, 9 predicted proteins | sample 1518721 | NCBI WGS metagenome assembly OBLT01 (sample SAMEA3539307, study PRJEB22396) | soil metagenome | biome: tundra; feature: field; material: soil | place: USA | collected 2010-05 | depth 0.15 m | reverse complement strand
GGCAGTGTGTCGTCGGCGTCCGAGTCCTCGGTCTTGATCCGCTTCTTGTGGATCAGCTTCTTGCCGACGCGCTGTAGCTGCCAGGCGATGTCGAGCTCCGTCTTGTCCAGGTCAGCGCTGGGCCAGGTCAGCCCGAGGACCTCACCTTTTCTCAGCGCGTTGACCAGGATTAAGACGTAAGCGGCGTAGAAAGGGTCACCGGCGTCGCGTGCCGACGCCAGGAACCGGCTTCCCTCTTCGACGCTCCAGGCCGAGCCCTTCCGACGGCGCCTGGGGGGACTCGGCACCTTGACCAGGGCCGCGACGTTCCTGGACACCAGTTCGTCGGAATCCTTGGCGTGGTTGAGAGCGGCCCGCAGGGTGTTACGGGCGGCCTGCACCGTGCGGCGGCCGGCGTGGTTCTTACAGCACGCGCCGACCGCGCAGCAGCGCTGTTTCCCTTCCGGCCGAGCGGCGTCTTTGCCCTGGACGCAGCACTGGCACACCTTGGCCAGCTTGTTGAGCCAGGTCTGCACGTCGCGGGTCTGCAGCCGGTCGAGCCGCTTGTTGCCCAGCGCCGGCATGATGTACAGCCGCGCCATCGTCTCGTAGTAGGCGTGCGTGGCCGGTTCCAGATTCGGCTCGACGACCTCGGTCAGCCAGCGCGTGAGGTATTGCGCGAGCGTTGGGGTCTTCGTTGGGATCGGCGCCTCGTCGGCTTTCGCCTGGAGCTTGACCCACTTGTCGTGCACGATCTCGCGGGTCTGGCCGTAGACATACTTCCGGGCCGCTTCACCGCTCGGTGTCGTGACCCACACGTAGGCGGCGTAGCCCTTGCGGTAGGGGTAGATCGACCCTTCGCCGTTCGCGCGGCCCCGGGGGCGGGGTGCGCTGGGCCGTTGCCCCTTGCTGTCGGCGGCCGTCACCGGTCGGCCTCGGCTTCCGTTTCGAGCAGCGCGACGTACTCGGCGATGGCGCCCGCGGGGATCAGCCGGGTGCTGCCCTCTTTGACGCTGCGCAGGCGCCCGGCGCGGATCTGGTTGTAGATGGCGCTGCGGCTCATGCTGAGCAGGCGCACCGCCTCCTGAACTCGGTAGAGCGCTTTCTTGCCTGGCTCGGGCTTGCCGGCGTCGGGCTTGCCGGTGTGGGCGCGCCAGGGAGGGGCGGTAAAGGCCATGATGGGGGTGCCTCCTGGTAGGGGGTGCAGCCCTGGCGGGTGTGCTTGCCGGCTTGTCCGCCGGGGCTGCCTTGGAATTTGCTGGGGTGGAGTTAGGGCCGTTGTCCGCGCGATGTGCGGGCCTACAGGCCCCAGTCGGCATCGCTCAGTTCGGCTTCCTGCTCAGCCTCACTGAGGGCGGCGAAACGCTCGTTGTCAGCGTCCCGGTCCGCCTGGGCCTGCCGGTCCTCCCGTAGCCAGGCTTCGGTCAGTTCCCGGTCAAGGTCTGTCTCGATGGGTCCGTAGGGTCCGTACTCGGTCATGCCTGCTCCCAAATTGCCAGTGATGATTGGCGGGTTTTTCCGTCCACAGCCGTCCACAGCAGTCCAGGACAAACTAACACGCTATGTTCAACATAGTATGCATGGTTGGCGTGAAGAGTGGTTTCGGCTAGCGTGGCGTGCCGTATCAGGCGCGGGGCTGCATCAGCTGCTGGGAGGATCACAGGGTGACCGAATCCATCGGGCGTCCCGCTTACCAGCAGGTTGCCGAGGACCTCAGACAGCGGATCGCCTCGGGGGAGTTCCCGGTCGGATCGGCCATCCCGTCTACCTCGAAGCTGGCTTCGGCCCATGCGGTCTCGATCACGGTGGTTCGCGCGGCGGTCACCCAGCTGCGCGCGGACGGGCTGCTGATCGGCCAGCCCGGCAAGGGCGTCTTCGTCCGTTCCACACCCGAAGCCATTGCCGAACGGACCGCGACCGTTGATGACCTTGCGAAACAGGTCGGGGAGCTTCGCGCCGAACTGCACCGGGTGGAGGCTTTGCGGCGTGATGAGGTCGCTGGGGAACTCGCGGAGCTGCGGGAGACTGTGGGCTTGATCCGAAGGCGTCTGGTCGATCTCTACGGCCAGCTCGGCAAGCCGTATCCGGACGACGGTCTCGCGGCGCTTCCGGGCGTGGAGCGGGCCGTGGACTGGCCTGCTGGTGAGAGGCCGCCTGCCTCGTCCTGATCGCGGGACTCTGCAGGCGACGGATGGCATGCCGCAACGTCGGGCTGGCTGTTCGCTGGTTCGCCGCGTCATCGGCCGGGCCTAGCTGTCGGAGGGCGTTGGCCCTGGCCGGGGTCAGTTTGGTCCACTACGTCGTCGGCTTGCGTGAGGCACTGAGGCGTGCGCACGTACAGACCGACGATGCGGCGGGTCACCGCGGCTGCGCGGGTCGGGGGTTCATCCAGGAGGCATTCCTCGGACTCCTCGCGGGCGATGCCGATTCGCAGTAGGACGAGGACGCCAGTTAGGACGCTGGCCAGGAGCGCGGCGGCGAGGATCGTGATGACGGTCATCGGTCCATCTCTCCTAATGAGGCGCATGCGCGCCCTGGCCAAATTCGCTGTTCCGGTACGTGGCTCGGCTGGGCGCTGCCGAAATCGCGCGGGGGACGCGGGCGAGCAGCGAGCGGGTCGCTGGACTGGATCACTCAGCGCTGGGCGCGATAGCGTGAACGCGCATCGGGAGATCTCGTCACTGATCGGACATCCATGAGCGCCGCGGGCAAGGACAGACCATGACTGGCCTTGTCGGCTTGGCTGGCGCTGCAGGTACTTGTTCACACCCGCAGACTCCGCTGCGGACGCCGGTGGATTACAGGGTGATCACCGATCACATGCCGTTCACTCCATTCCCACCTGCCGCGGGAGGGCATGGGTGCAGTTAGAACCCGAGGAGACGCAGCAGAACCCGGCTGTCGCAGCGTTCATCGCGGAGCTGCGGCACTGGCGGGAGGTCACTGGCTACTCGCAGAAGGCCTTAGCGAAGCTCGTCGGGTACACGCCGTCCTACGTCAGCAAGGTCGAGCGCGGCACGATGCTCGCCAGCCGGAGCTTCGCGGAATCAGCTGACCAGCATCTCCGTGCCGGGCGTGCGCTCATCCGCCGCTGGCGGGACATGCACGAAGCCCTGATCGAGCTGTCCGCAGGCAAAGCGCGGCACGAGGGACAACTGGCCGACGATCCGCAGTCGACACCTGAACCTGACCTGGTCGTGGAGCACGAACAGGGCGAGTTGATCTATCGAGACGGCATGTACCAGACGCTTGTGCGGCGGCAGCTGCGCAACACGGGCGAGCAGCCGATAACGCAGTACCTGGTCCGGATTGCGGTGGACCGGTACCCAGGTGACCCTGAGCGATCGAATCAGCTCTACCGCGAGGATCCGCTCACCTGGGAAGAGATCGGGCTGGCCGCGACGTGTGGCGACGAGACCATGTCGTGGCACGTCAAGCACGACCGCGACGCCTTCAAGGAAGTCTGGCTTCTCTTCGAGAACGGGGACGGCCGGTTTCCGCTCTATCCGGGGGAGACGGCCTGGATCAGCTACGTGTATACCGTCCAAGCCCACAAGTGGGGGCAGTGGTGGCAGCGCGCCATCCGGGTGCCGACCCGGCGGCTGAGCATGACCGTGGTGTTCCCGGTCAGGTTGCAGCCGGTTTTGTGGGGCGTCACGACCTCGATGACGGCAGAATCGTCGCCGTTCCAGACTCCCATCTCGCGTCGGGAGAAGGATGATCAGGTGGTGTTCACCTGGTCGACCGAGGAACCGCCGCTGCACGCACGGTACCGGATCGAGTGGAAGTTCAAGGTGCCCGACGAGGGGGAGGGAGCTGTGATGGAAACGATGGGCCCGGCCGAGCGGATGCGCTCGCTGGACATCGCCCAAGAGGGCGATCCGGTTCTGGCCGAAGTCGCGCGGCCGTTCGATCTGCCTGCCGAAGCTGAGGACGCGCGGCGCGTGGTTGCTCAGCTGGTCAGCACCTTGGAGCGGGTCGGGCAAGTGCACAACTTCACGAAAGGCATGGGGCTGGCCGCGCCGCAGATCAACATCGGCCGGGCGGCGGCGGTGATTCGCACAGCGGAAGGCGAGACGCTCACACTGCTCAATCCCCGGATCAGCGACGAGTCAGCCGAGACGGATGAGCAGTATGAGGGCTGCCTGAGCTTCTTCGACGTGCGGGGCATGGTGCCGCGACCGCTGGCCATCGAGGTCGAGCATCAAGACATCGACGGGACCACCCGGATCACAGCGTTTGAACGCGGGATGGCCCGGCTCGTGTACCACGAGGTTGATCATTTGTTCGGACTGCTCTACCGGTCTCGGATGAGATCAGGAGCCGAGCCGATCTCGGTGTCCCAGTACAAGGGAACGGGGCAACAGTGGACGTACCGGTGACAACTTGCTGAGCGGACGTGGCTGACCGGCCCGAGGTGGCTGGCGGGCCGGTGCGCCTGGCGGCAGTGCGTCGCCCCATCGAGGAGCTGCGATTCGTCGTGGTCGGTGCCTACGTCGCAGATTGCTTCGTGAACACGCCGCGCCTTCCAGCGTGGGGTCAAGAGTATGAAGCTCGGTCAATCCGGACCGCGCCCGGCGGCAAGGCACTCAACCAGGCGGTCGCACTCGCGCGGCTCGGTGCGCAAGTGAGCGCGGTTGGAGCGGTGGGGGAGGATGGGATCGGACGGGACGTGCTCGGCGCGCTTTCCCGCGAGCGGGTTGATGTCAGCTGGGTCGAGTCGCGCGCAGACGTCGCGACCACGATCTGCCTCTGCTTCGTCAGCGACGAGGGTGACTCTGCCATCGTCTGGCACATTGACGACGACGTTGCCGTCACGCCGGAGACCGTGCACGCCGCTGAGCCGGCCTTCGAACGTGCCAACGCGGTGCTCATGACCTTCGAGCTACCTGTGCCGACCATCCGCGAGACAATTGGGGCAGCCCACCGTGGTGGTGCCCGCGTCTTCGTTCAGCCGGCTCCGATGCTGGCCGACCCAGCTGGCGCCGCGTCGTTGCCTTGGGATCAGGTTGATGTTCTGGTGCCCAACGAGAGCGAAGCTCGCGCGCTCCTCGAGCGTGGCCGGGCAGGCCATGATCTGCCTGCTGACGGTCTTGCTGGCGCTCTGGCCTCAGAGCTGGGTGTGCCTACCGTCGTGGTGACGCTCGGCGAATCCGGATGTGTCGCCCATACTGCTGGCGCATCCCGCGAGTATCCGGTTCAGGAGACCGTGGTTGTCGACACCACCGGCGCGAGCGACGCGTTCACAGCCATTTTCGCCGCGCACCTCACATCGGGCGCACCGGACGCCGATGCCATCCACGCGGCCCAGGCCGCCGCGGCGTGGGCCGTCGGCCACCCCGGCGGCCACGAATCCATGCCCTCATCAGCTTCCAACTGGCGGGCCTGTTGAAGCTAGGGGGCCATGCTGCGGAGCTGACGGGATCGCTGGGGCTTTGGGGCACCAGCAGTTCAGTCAGTGGCTGGGTCTAGCTTTTGCTGAGTATTAGTTCATCGGGTCGATCGGCGACAGGATCCCCGCGCCGTAGGATCCTATGAGGGGAGGCGGGCTGTGGCAGGCAACGGCGAGCACATCAAAGCGCTGGTCCGTAGTCACGCTTCGGGAGATGACAAGGCCTTCTACGCAGTCGCATTGCAGGTCGCCGCTCAGGCGGCGCGGCAGGGTCAGCATCGGCTAGCCACCGATCTGAAGCAAGCGGTTGACTCGTCTAGGAGCACCGCTGAGCGGCGGAACGTGACGACGATCGCGCAGCCTCGCGGTGATCTTGCTGACCTGGTGACGGCGGCCTATCCCGAGGTCGGGTTGCGTGATCTCGTGTTGCCTGACGTGCTGATGTCGCGGGTCCAGCGGGTCCTCGCTGAGCAGCGACAAAGCAAAGCGCTGCTGGATCATGGGTTCACCCCAGCGCATCGGTTGCTGCTGGAAGGTCCAGCGGGAACGGGAAAGACGATGACAGCGTCGGTGCTGGCGCACGAGCTCTCAGTTCCGTTGCTGACGATTCGTCTGGACAGCCTGCTGAGCAAGTTCATGGGCGAAACTGCCGGGAAGCTGCGGGTCGTCTTCGACAGTCTCGCCGAGCAGCGCGGGGTGTACTTGTTCGATGAGTTCGACGCCCTCGGCGGAGATCGCGCGGGCAATGACGTCGGCGAGGCGCGTCGGATCCTGAACTCATTCCTAGTGTTCTTGGAGCAGGCCAGCCTGCAGAGCGTCGTCGTTGCCGCGACGAACCATCGCTCGATTCTGGACAGGGCCTTGTTCCGCCGGTTCGACATGGTCCTGACCTATGAGTTGCCCGATGCTAAGCAGGCGGCTGGCGTAATGCGTGGACGCCTCGGTTCCCTCACGAAAGGAGTGCGATGGGCAGACGTCGCCAAACACGCCGACGGGTTGTCCCATGCCGATCTGGTAAAAGCCGCGGAGTCCGCTGCGAAAAGCGTCCTCCTGCGTGGTGAGGACACCGTGACGCAGGCGGACCTCGTCTCAGCCATAGAGGCGCGTCGATCGGCGAGCCTTGGCTGATGATCTGCGTCCCCTGAGTCATCTGCTCATCCTGGGGCGGTCATCTAACGAGGACTTCCATAGGCTTGGGGGCGGCAATCCCAGGATCCGCTCCGTCGAGGACCGCGTCGCTCACGGTAGTGCTCGCCGCCGCGAACTCGAGGATTCGCTGGAGGCATTCGACGAGCAACGCAGGTCGGTCGATGAACTCTCAGAAGATGAGCTCCAGGCACTCGGGTCGATCATCACACTGGAGGGCGACGACCCGGTCTACCCACTACGGCTCGATTCGCTGGAAGGACTGAGCCGTCACCGCGCCCCGCGGCCGAAGTGGCTATTGCTGTCGGTCATGCCCGCAGGCGATAGTCAGCCAGAACGTGCAGTGGTGTGGGTCAGCGATGAGTACCGCACGAGCTTCATCAAGCTGTTCGAGGACTACCTGAACATCCAGACGGCGCGTGGCAACCCGAGAAACAACGAACTGGTCGCCAACATCTCTCGGATCCGTGCCAGCGTGCTGTCCGACCTCTGGCAATCCTCGGGCGAGCCCGAGCCGTCCGGGACGCGCTGGTGGGAACTCTGGCTTCGCCCGACCGAGAACAACGTCGAACTGGCGCGCCTCTACGCTCAGGAGCGCGGCCTGAGAATCTCCAACCGGGTGCTGGTCCTGTCAGGCCGCGTCGTTATGTGGATTGAGGCAACCTGGTCCGAACTGCAAGTGCTTCCGTTCACCGCTGTACCGGTCGCTGAGATCCGCAGGCCCGAGTTCGTCGACACTATCCAGGATCTGCCAATCGCCGAGCAAGACGAGTACGTGGCCGAACTAGCCGGACGCGTTTCGCCGGCAAGGACTGACGCGCCGGCGGTATGCCAGCTGGACACCGGTGTTGCCCGCACGCATGTCCTGCTCGAGCCATCGCTGGCCCCAGAAGACTTGCACAGTGTAATCGGGACGAGCGGTTTCGACCGCAATGGGCACGGCACGATGATGGCTGGTCTTGCCCTCTATGGATCACTGGACAATCTGCTGACCAGCGGCCAACCGGTGACATTGAGGCACCGCTTGGAATCGGTCCGCATTATGCCGGCCGGCGATGAGTCTCCAAACGATCCGATTACCTATGGTGACATCACAGCGCAGGCAGTCAGTACGCCAGAGGCGGTCTCGTCTCGCCAGCGAGTGTTTTGCCTTCCGATCACGCACCGGTCGGACCTGGATGGGAAGCCGGGCCAGCCGACTCTGTGGTCGGCCGCGATTGACGCGCTCGCAGCGGGCGTTGGGGTGGTGCGAGACGCCGACGAGTTGGCGTTGCTAGGTGCGCCGGACGCCGCTGCGGCCCGGTTGATCATCGTCTCTGCCGGAAATGTCGACAGCTACGAGGCCGACCATCTCCAGGCATCGGATCTCGCACCAGCGGAGGATCCCGCCCAGGCGTGGAATGCGCTAACTGTGGGCGCGCACACCACCCTGGTGGACACGCCGACCGATCCACAATACGACGGCTGGGAAGCAGTCGCCCCGGAAGGTGAGCTGTCTCCCCACAGCCGGACCTCGCTACTGTTCGGAACGCGCCCGTGGCCGATCAAACCGGACATTGTCCTCGAAGGCGGCAACGTGCTCACTGACGGGTCGATCTTCGAGGATCGTCACCCGCTGCTGTCGCTGCGCACCACCGGGATATCGAACGATCTCGCCCTGGTATCCTCCAACGCCACCAGCGCTGCTACCGCACAGGCCGCGCGGCTCGCGGTGCTAGCCATGGCGACGTACCCGTCCTATTGGCCCGAGACCATCCGCGGGCTGCTGACCCATGCGGCGGAATGGACACCGGCCATGCGCGCCCAGATCGACGCGGCGAGCGGCCTGGCGGCAAAGCAGCGAATGCTGCGACGATACGGATGGGGCGCACCCTCCGAAGACGTCGTACTTCACTCAACTAACCAGGCCGTGACACTGGTCATCCAAGACGCATTCGTTCCGTTCACCGGCAACAACTATGCGATGCCGTCCTTCCGCATGCACCGGCTTCCCTGGCCGACCGAAATCCTCGAAAATCTCGGTCATACGGACGTCACACTGCGTGTTACCTTGTCGTACTTCGTCGAACCGACTGCCTCGCGCAGAGGCTGGCGGCAGCGCTACTCCTACCCATCTCATGGGCTTCGGTTCGAGCTTCAAGACCCGCTAGAAAACGAGCAACACTTCATCGCGCGGATCAACCGCGACGCCCATGAGGAAGAAAGCGGGAGCGTCGGACCATCCAGCAGCCAGATCAAGTGGCTCATCGGTAGCCAACAACGCAACTACGGCTCACTGCACCAGGATATCTGGCAGACATCAGGGCAGGAACTAGCCCAAACGGGAATGTTGGCCGTCTATCCCGTCGGAGGCTGGTGGAAACGAAACCGGAACAAAGAACGCCTCGACATCCCAGTTCGCTATGCGCTGATCGTGTCGCTCAAGACCCAGGAACAAAACATCGACCTCTATGCGCCTATCGCCACAGAGCTCTCCGTTCCAATCGCGACTCAGATTCACGACAATTAGGGCGAAGCGCGTGGCGGGAGGTTCCACAGGGTGGTCACGGCCCACCCTGCTGGCCGCGGGCCGCCCCCCTCAGCGGCCCAGAGATCCTGAGCCGCATCTCACGCGGCAGATATCACCCTAGTCATGGCGGCATGCAATGAGGCGCTGATCAATACATGACCAATCTCCAACACCGAAAAGTAGGCTCACGATCGTTATCAACTTAGTGGAAGCCAACGAGTTCAGGTATGTTCAGCCTAATTATTCGATACCTCCACCACAGCCTGATCAACCTGCAGGAATTACAAGCCCTAGAAGTTAAATGCTAATCCTAGAAAGAAGGTTTTCCGGATGGTAGGCATCAAGAGCCCACTTGGTGTCGCGCCAGCCGACGAATCGCGCCCGGGGGGTTGACAAGGACGGCCCGATGTGCCATTCTTGCCATGGTCGCTCTCACGCGACCCCGGCGTGGCAGTCCGTCGATTTGGAAATCGGAGATATTTAGTTTTTCTGGCTCGTAAATAAGATGAGTCGGTTTTTTTTGCACCCAAATGGAGGCGTTTGCAACTAAACCTTAAGGAGAAAAAATGTACTACATTTTTGTGACCTCATCTGACCTAGACCTTTTCACAATACTAGCGTTTACGGCTCTTATCGTAGTGATCTGTTGCATTTTCAGCCGCGACTGGGCTGAACACCTGTCCCAGGTTCTCGGACATCTTCCTGGCATCCGTAGTGCGAGCGTGTCACCCCCAGAGTCTGCACGACCGACACGTGATCCTGCGGTTGCCCCAGGTTACGAGCTTCGGCCCTTTCAGAGCCACAGCAGTGAGCCGCCGTGGGCCAACGTAAGCGGTGCCTACCCTCTGCGAGATCGTCCGGAAGTCGCGGAAACTATCTTCGTCCTCTTGGCTGCCTCACCGTGCGGCGGCCACCTTGATGATCACTCCGGGCCTCGCGTCAGATGGGCGGCATGCATCTCAAGTGTGATCGCGGCGGCTGGCCACCATCAGGAGATAACTCGGTAGCCTGGGGCCCGCATGGGGGAGTGGCTGGTCGCCGAGCGCGATCAGCCACCGTGCGGGTATCCGCCGTTATGGCGCGGCAGCAGGAATCTCGGCGCCCTCCCTTGAGGCACGCAGAACCGGCTGATCTGTAGCCTCCCCGGACATGGCCGCGCGGGAAATACGCAGCCATATTGCATCTGCAGGTGATAATCGCCATGGTGTTCGTCCCCGGGTCTCGGGTCGCGTTGGTGACATCCCGCGCTGACGGTCCCGAGGGCGACGCCAGGCGCTAAGAAGCATGACACCCTGAGCGACATTTCGGACAGTCCCGCGCGCCCTACCAGTCCAAGGCGAACGGACCGGCGCCCGCGCGGAGATCCGTGCAGCTGTGGTTGACCTGCACTGTTGCAGACAGGCTGGACACGGTGATGGTTGGCTGGGCGGGTGCTGCTCAAGATCGTCTACGTGCT
>OBLT010002930.1_pt1 | contig 10485 bp, 4 predicted proteins | sample 1518721 | NCBI WGS metagenome assembly OBLT01 (sample SAMEA3539307, study PRJEB22396) | soil metagenome | biome: tundra; feature: field; material: soil | place: USA | collected 2010-05 | depth 0.15 m | reverse complement strand
GCATGGTCCGCGGTCGGTGCATGGTCCGCCGTGCGGGCCTGGTCAGCTGGCGGTGACACGGCGGGGGCCAGCGCCGCCTCTTGCGCTGCGCTCCCCAGGGTGACGGTGAATGTACCGCTGACGCCGGTGATGCCCTTCCGGTCCTCCTCACCCCGGGGCGGGAGATCTCGGCGGATCATGCGGACGATCGACTCGGGCAGCCAGTCGGCCGTGGCCTGCGCGGCGCCCATCTCGGTCAGCAGGAGGGCGGCGGTGGGCCGCTCCCTCGGATCTTTGGCCAGGCATCGTTCGACCAGCGAGCGCACCTCAGCCGGTACCCCATCGAGGTTAGGGTCGCCGTGCACCACGCGGTCAAGCAGCTCGACGGGCGTGCCCGTGCCGAACGGTCGTTGTCCCGTGGCGGCGAAGGCGAGCACCGTGCCCAGGCTGAACACGTCGCTGAGCGGCCCGACCTTCTTACCCAGGGCCTGCTCGGGTGACATGAAGCCGGGTGACCCCATCACCAGGCCGGGATGCGTCACCGGCGCCGTCTCGGCGGCATGGGAGATACCGAAGTCAATCACCCGCGGCCCGTCTTCGGCCAGCAGCACGTTCGAAGGCTTGAGGTCGCCGTGCACCACGCCCGCGGAGTGGATGGCGCTCAGTCCCTCCGCCAGGCCCGCCGCCAAGGCCAGCACCGACCTGGCGGACAGCGGCCCGTGGTCTTTGACCGTCTCAGACAGCGATGGTCCGGCTACGTACGCGGTAGCCAGCCAGGGAACCTGCGCATCCACGTCCGCATCCACGACCAGGGCGGTGAACAGGCCGTTCACCCGCCGCGCGGCGGCGACCTCTCGGCTGAAGCGGCTGCGGAAGTCAGGATCAGCGGCCAGCTCGGCGCGAATCATCTTCACCGCCACCGGGCGGCCGCCTGCTGACATGGCCAGGAATACCCGCCCCATGCCGCCAGAGCCAAGCTGACCCACCAGCCGGTAAGGACCGATCAGCCGCGGATCCGCAGGCTGCAGAGCCCTCACCATGCTAATCCCACCCCAACGTCAGTAATGACGCCCTTGATGTCATATCAGCCAGGGCAATGATAATGGCCGGCCCTCGACATGCACCCGGGCGAAGGCTGTATTAAGGGGATCGTTCTCTATACTCTATCATCACTTCTATCACACTGGCACCATGAGACCATCTGTCAACATATATCCGCCGTCGGATGTGCCGCCGTCAGGATGTGCAGGCCAGGTTGATCACCACGGGCTGGCTGCTGACTCCCGCACCGTCGTAGATCCAGGCTTCGACCTCGGCCGTATGCTGCCGGGTGGTTCCGCAATCCAGGTCGAGCGGGTACGCGATGCTGTCCGGGCCGACGATGCCGCCATGAGGACTCGAGAAGGGGTACTGGCCCTCCACCCAGCGCTGACCGTCAGAGCCGGTAAAGCCGAACCCCTGGGCATCCTGGCCCGGATCGGCGTAGTGGACGTCGAAGTAAACCCACGTGCCCTGCTGGTACGTGCCCACGCTGGTAATCCGCGGCACGGGCGCAGCCGGGGATGTGGACGGTGACGGGCTGGGCGCCGGGCTCGGGGACGCCGAGGCCGTGGGCGACGCCGACTCAGACGGGGACGCGGACGGACTCGCGGACGGCCTGGTAGACGGCGAGGTCCGCGTGCCGGGCGAGGTGATGGTATCCACCGCCGGGGTGATGTCCGCTGGAACCGGCCCAGGGACTGCGCCCGAGGTCGCAGACGCCGGCCGGGACGCCGATACCGACGGCGAAGTCTGCGGGGCGGCGGGCGCGGAGGCCCGGCCAGTCGCCGTCGATGAACGGGTCGCGGCGGCTTTCGGCTGGAGTTGCGCAGCGGACGGATGCTTGGCCGCGCCGGACAGGGCAAAGCTGACCGCGGCCGAGGCCGCTAGGACGCCGGCCGTGACCCCGGCCACCGCCAGCGGCCGCCACAAACGACGCCGCGACATCCGGTCCCGGCCGGGAGAAGACTGGCCGGGAGAAGACTGGCCGGGAGAAGACTGGCCATAGGGGGCGCGGCCGACCGGAGGGGCCAGGCTCGGCGCGCGGTACTCGGCGAACGCGCCGAGAGCCAGGTCGGGCAGCCAGCCTGTCGCGGGCTGCAGGGCCCCGACCTCGGCCAGCAGTTCGCCGGCGGTGGGTCGCTGGCCCGGATCCTTGGCCAGGCACTGCTCGACCAGCGGCCGCAGTTCGGCGGGTACCAGGTCCAGGCTCGGCTGGCGGTAGACGAGCCGGTAGGCCAGCTCGGGACGTGAACCTTCACCGAAAGGCCCCCGGCCAGTGACGGCGAAAACGAGGACCGCACCTAGGCTGAAGACGTCGCTAGGCGGCCCCACCGCCTCCCCCATCGCCTGCTCAGGCGACATAAACCCGGGCGAGCCGACCACCAGGCCCGTACCGGTCACCGACACCGCCTCCGCGGCGCGCGAGATGCCGAAGTCAATGACCCGGGGTCCGTCTTGGGACAGCAGCACGTTGGAGGGTTTGAGGTCGCAATGCACCACCGACGCGGCATGAATCGCGCTCAGGCCCTCCGCCAGCCCCGCCGCGAGTGCCAGCCCTGGCCGGGCGGACATCGGTCCGTGACCGGATACGGCGTCTGACAGCGAAGGACCGGTGACGTAGGCCGTGGCCAGCCAGGGCACCGGACCATCCACATCGGCGTCCACCACCAGGGCGGTGAACAGGCCGCTCACCCGGCGGGCGGCGGCCACCTCTCGGCTGAACCTGATCCGGAACTCCTGGTCCGCGGCTAGCTCAGCGCGGATGACCTTCACCGCGACGGGCCAGCCGCCCGCCGACAGGCCGAGAAACACTTGCCCCATGCCACCGCAGCCGAGCCGTCCAACCAGACGGTACCGGCCGATGTGCCGCGGATCTACCGGTTGCAAGCCCCCGGCCACTTGCGCCACCTAACGTCGGCCAAAGCCCTTTGACGACATACGTAGAATACGACGTCAATGGCCTTGATCCAATGATGCATGCGGGGGCGGAATGTTTCTATTCGGACACGTAATACCTGAGTACGGGCGATGTCACTTCTGTTGCCACACCAGCCCCACGGGTGTCACTTCGGTGGCATACGAAATGGTATATCGCCATTTGGTTGCTTAATTTAAATGAAAACTTGATAACAATTACGCGAGGTCAGCCGGGGTGGCGAGGTCCGGCGGCCTGCCGGGGCTGGTCTCAGGCCGAGATGGCGGGGCCAGCTTCGGTCCTTGCTGGCGTCACTCCGGCGGGCTGCGGGGAGGCGGGGTCCTGCTGGTACAGCGGGCCGGGGCGGAGCAGGATCCCGCCCACGAGAGCACCGGCAGCGAAGATACCGGTGGTCCACCAGAACGCGGTGTCGTAGCCGTGCGCCAGCGCCAGGCCGCCCAGGGCCTGGCGGCCCAGGACCCGGGCCGAGACTGCGTGCGCGGTCAGGTACGACGCGACGGCGCCGGCGAAGATGGTATTCAGCAGCGAGGTCCCGATCGAGGCACCGAGCTGCTGGCCCACGGTGACGGTGGCGGAGGCGACGCCCGCATCCCGCGGGGCCACGCCGTACGTGCCGGTATTGATGGAGGGCGCGATCACCATGCCGAGGCCGATTCCGGTCAGGATGAGAGGGCCGAGCACCCCGTCCACGTAGCCGGTGTGCGGCCCGAGCCGGGTCAGCCAGGCCATCGCGCCCGCGGCGACCAGCATCCCGACTGTGACCAGCGGCTTGGGGCCGACCCGTGGCATCAGCACGATGGTGGACAGGTTGGCCGCCGACGCGATACCGCCGGCCATCGGCAGGAACGCGAAGCCCGTGACGACCGGCGAGTACCCCAGCGTCTGCTGCAGGTAGTAGGTCAGGAACAGGAAGGTCCCGAACATGCCGGAGGAGGCGATGAGCATCGACAGGTAGGCACCACCCCGGTTGCGGTCGAGCACCACGCGGGGCGGCAGCAGCGGGTTGGCCGCGCGGCCCTGCCAGCAGGCGAACGCCACGAGCAGGATCACGCCCGCGGCCAGGAAACCGTAGGTGGACGGCGTGTGCCAGTTGTGCGTGGCCGCGTTCGAGAATCCGTACACCAGGCAGAACAAGGCGCCGGACACGGCTATCACGCCCGGTATGTCCAGCCGGGGCTTGACCGGTGACGGGTTCCGCTCGAGCAGCCGCGCTCCGCCGATGAAGGCCACCCCGGCGAAGAACAGGTTGACGTACAGCGTCCAGCGCCAGGACAGGTACTCGGTCAGCGCACCGCCGAGCAGCAAGCCCACGGCGCTGCCGGCCGCGGCGATCGCGCCATAGATGCCGAACGCCCGGCCGCGTTCCCTCGACGCGGTGAACGTGGTGGTGAGCAGCGAGAGCGCCGACGGGACCAGCATCGCGGCGAACGCGCCCTGGCAGGCCCGCGCGATCACCAGCATCGGGAAATCGACCGAGGCGCCCCCGATGGCCGAGACGCCAGCGAAGCCGAGCAGCCCGATCAGGAACGTCACCTTCCGGCCGAGCAGGTCTTCAACGAGCAGGGCCTCGAGGTCAGCCTGGACGAGGTCGCCCGCCACGCCGGGGTAGGCGTGGGCACCGTCTACCGGCGGTTTCACACCAAGGAAGAGCTGGTCGAGGCGCTGTTCGTGAGTCGCATCGACTCGGTCGCCGCCCTCGCGGAAGCGGCCGCCGAGGTGCCAGATCCCTGGTCCGGCCTGGTGTCCTTCATGGAGCAGATGGTCGAGATGCTCGCGGGCGACGCCGGCCTGCGGCACATGCTGATGTTCGCCACCTACGGGCGGGATCGCGTCTCGTATGCCCGGCAGCGGAACGCGCCGCTGGTCGGCAGGCTGGTCGAGCGCGCCCAGGCGGCCGGGCAGGTCAGGTCCGACCTGGCGGCAACCGACATACCTTTCCTCATCTTCACCCTCGCCGAGGCGACTCAGTTCGGCCGGGCGGTCAGTCCGCAGATCTGGCGCAGGTACTTCAACATCATCCTGGACGGCCTGCGGCCGGAGCGAGCGGGTGTCACCCCGCTCCCCGTGCCTGCCCTCTTGCCCGAGGAGATGGAGAGCACGATGCGCCAGAACGCGCCACGGCATCGCTGACGTTTCCGAATGCGGCATTGTGCCCGTCTCGGCCACGTTTTGCAATTGCATGCACAGAGCGTTAGGCATGTGCCATTTATGTCCCTGTTATCGGCACTCTGCGTTATCTTGAATATTTCGGGTACATCATCGACGGCACGTGATCGCCGCAGGTAGATAGGGGCAAGAATGGCACGCAGTAAATGAGTTCGCGACACGCCACCCGCAGGTGCGTGACATGCTGGGGGGAACGCTTTAACATGGTCCATGCGCTTAACGCGCCAGACCCGGCGGTCAATTGACCCTGTTCACCTTGCCCGTCCGCCTTCCTCGCTTACCGTGCACCACCTCAGGAGATCTCACGCATGAACCCCGGCGACAGCGTGTACGACGCTAGCCGATCAGAGCACGATGGTCCCGGCTGGGCCGGTGCCACCGTCGGCTTTGGCCACGACAAGCCGACGCGGTCGCCAAGATCCCAGAAACCTATCCAGGACATCCAGGACATCATCGACAAGCTCGCCGCCGTGAACCAGGAGCTCCGCCGTCCCGGCCCGTCGCGCTCGGCCCCCGGGTCGCTCGGCCCCCGGTCGCTAGGCGCCGAGGCTGCGCAGCAGTTGCGCGCTGTCGCCGGCACTGAGCGCGGACGCACGCAGCAGCGCGAAGGCGCGGATGTAGCGGGCCACGTCCGCCTGGCTCTCCAGATAGACGCCGCCCGAAAGCGCCTCCAGGTAGACGACCCCCAGGCTGGGCGCGTCGGGGAACCTCAGGATCGCGAGGGACCCGCTGCCCGCGGCGGCATGCGCTCCGGCTGAGAACGGCAGGATCTGCAGGGTCAGGCCGGGAAACTCCTCAGCCAGCTGGACGAGGTGGCCGATCTGCCCGGCCAGGACACCGGCACCGCCGACCGCCTGGCGCAGAGCGCCTTCGCCGAGGATGATCCAGAAACGCCGTTTGCCGCTGAGCACGCCCTGCCGCCGCACGGCCTTGGCCGCCACGGCCTCCTCCCGCTGCTCCTCCGTCGTGTAACCGGGCTCGGCAGCGGCGATGGCGCGCGCATAATCATCGGTTTGCAGCAGGTCAGGGACAAGCTGCGCCTCATACGTCATGATCTCGGAGGCGGCCGACTCCATGATGACGTAGTCGAGGTACGCCTCGGAGAAGCTCCCCGCGAATGGATGCCACCAGGCTCGCTGGCCGCCGCGGCTGGCGATGGCGGTCAAGGCGGCCTGCTCGCTGTCCGGCACGCCGTATTCGGTCAGCAGCTCGCGCAGCTCCTTGGCCCTGATGCCGCGCTGTCCGGTCTCGATCCTGCTGATCTTCGACCGGTCGCATTCCAGCACGCGGGCCGCGTCTTCGAGGGCGTAGCCCATGTTCTCCCGGTACCGGCGCAGTGCGCCTCCCACGAGGCGGCGCCGGACGGGGGGTTCTCCGGTCACGGTTCCTGCCTTTCTGCGGTCCTTACGCCGCTCAAGTGAAGTTTGTAACTCTTAATGAGCAACGTAGCATTTGAAGTAGTCCATAAGGTGACAACGACACGCCGAGCGCGGGACGGCTTGCACCGGGGCTTAGCGGAAGCGGCGCACAGCTCCCTGGGTCAGTCGCTGAGCCGGTCCAGGGCGGCGAGCACGCGGTTCTCCGACACCGGAGCCGGGGTCCCGAGCGTCTGGGCAAACAGGCTGACCCGGAGTTCTTCGAGCATCCACCGTGTCTCGGCCAGGCCGGCGCCGGCCCGGCCCGCGCTGGTCAGGTCCGCCGCCGCCTGCCGGTACGCCTGCTCAACCCGCTGGGCGACGGCCATGTTCGCCGCGTCCCGCGCCGGGTTCTCCGGCAGCTTGTCCAGCCGCCGCTCCATTGCCTGCAGGTAGCGGGCCAGGTGCGGGAGCCGCCGGTAGCCGGTGGCGGTCACGAACCCGGGATGGATGAGCCCGGACAGCTGCGCGCGCAGGTCGGCGACGGCCGCGCGGGCGGCATCGCCACGCAGGTCCTCCAGCCGGGATTCGACGGCGTGCGCCAGCCGCAGGGCCGACTCCACCCGCCGCACCACGTCGCCGGTCACCTCGTGCAGCCGGGGCCGGACGGCCGCGGACAGCCGCTCGAAACCGTCCCGATCCCAGGCCGGCCCGCCCGCCTCGGCCATCAGGTAGCCGGCGGCACAGCTGATGCAGTCCGCGAACATCGCCGCGACGCCGCCGTGCGGGTTATGGCTGAGCGCTAGCTTGGCCCGGGTGGACAGGCCGCCCGCGATGGACTTGACCGGCGACGACGCGCCCAGCAGGATCAGCCGCCGCGTTCCGGCCCACATGGCCTTGCGTGCAGCGGCCTCGGTCTCGAACAGCCGCACGTCCACCGTGTCGCCGGCGTCGAAAAGGGCGGGATAGGCGACCACGGTGCCCTGGGTGAAGACCTTGGGCAGCGCGCCGAAGTTCCACGACGTCAGGCCCGAGCGAGTGATGCCGGCCGCCGCCCGGGACAGCACCGCCCGCAGCCGCGGCCGGAGCTGGCGCTGCAGCTCGCCGACATCCTTGCCCTCGGCCAGCACGCGATCCCCGTCGGTCACCCGGACCGTGATCCGCAGGTGCGGCGGCAGCTTCGACAGATCCCAGGCGTCGCGAGGCACGTCGACGCCGCGCAGCGACCGCAGCTCACGGGCGACCGCGTCCCGCAGGTCCCCGGCGGGCGGCCCGAGGCGGCCGGTGACCACCCGGGCCACGTCGGGCGCGGGCACCAGGTCGCGCCGCAGCGCCTTGGGCAGCGACCTGATCATCTCGGTGACCAGCTCGGTGCGCAGCCCGGGCACCTGCCAGGAGAACTCAGCCGGGTCAACCTGGTTGAGCCTGCTCAGCGGGATGTCCACGGTGACGCCGTCGGCCTGGCTGCCCGGCTCGAAGGCGTAGGACAACGGCAGCGCCGTCGTCGACGCGGACTCCGAGGTCCACACGTCCGGATAGGAGTTGGCGCTGACCAGCGAGGCGTCGTCGCTGAGCAGATCGCTCGCCTTGAAGGTCAGCAGCCCGGGATCGGCCCTGCGAGCCTGCTTCCACCAGGTGTCGAAGTGCTGGGCCGAGACCACGTCCGCGGGTATCCGGGCGTCGTAGAAGGCGAACAGCTCGTCCTCGCCGACGACCAGGCCGCGGCGGCGGGCGCGGTGCTCGACCTCTTCGGCCTCAGCCAGCAGCCGCCTGTTCTCGGCGAAGAACTTATGCGAGGTCTGCCAGTCGCCCTCCACCAGCGCGTGCCTGACGAACAGCTCCCGCGCCGCGGCGGGGTCGATGCGGCCGTAGCTGACCTTACGGTCCACCACCAGCGGTACCCCGTACAGGGTCACCTTCTCCAGCGCGACCGCGCCGCCTCGTTTCTTCTCCCAGTGCGGCTCGCTGTAGCTGTGCTTGACCAGGTGCCCGGCCAGCGGCTCCACCCACTCAGGCTCGATCCGCGCCACGGTCCGCGCCCACAGCCTGGACGTCTCCACCAGCTCACCGGCCACGATCCAGTCCGGGCCCTTCCTGACCAGGCTGGAGCCGGGGAAGATGGCGAACCTGGCGTTGCGGGCGCCCAGATACTCGGCCCGCGGCCGGCGGCCCGAGGAGCCAGCAGGCACCGGGCCGCCCCCGCCGGGCGTCGATGAGACCGGCCCGGCCGGCTCCGAGCCGACCAGCTTCATCCCGATTTGCGAGAGAAGCCCGGCTAGCAATGATTGATGAACCCGGGTTCGTTCGGCAGAAGAAGACTTGACCGTGACCCCGAGGTCGCCGGCCAGCCTTTGCAGCTGGCCTTGCAGGTCCTGCCACTCGCGGATCCGCAGGAAGTTCAGGTACTCGGACCGGCAGAGCCGGCGGAAGGCCGAGGAGGACAGCTCCCGCTGCCGCTCCGCCAGGTAGTCCCACAGGTTCAGGTAGGCGACGAAATCCGAGTCGGGATCGGCGAAGCGGCGGTGCTTGTCGTCGGCCTGCTGCTGCGCGTCGGCGGGGCGCTCGCGCGGATCCTGGATGGACAGTGCGGCCGCGATGATCAGGACCTCGCGGGCGCATCCGTTCTTGTCGGCCTCCAGGATCATCCGGCCGATGCGCGGGTCCACAGGCAGCCGGGCCAGCTTGCGCCCCAGCGGAGTGATCCGGCCTGCTGCGAACGCGTTCAGCTCGGTCAGCAGGGTCAGCCCGTCGGCGATATTGCGGGCATCGGGCGGATCGATGAACGGGAACCTGGGCACGTCGCCGAGGCCGATGGCCGCCATCTGCAAGATCACCGAGGCCAGGTTCGTGCGCAGGATCTCCGGGTCGGTGAACTCCGGCCGGGACTCGAAGTCCTCCTCGGCGTACAGCCGGATGCAGATCCCGTCCGAGGTGCGCCCGCAGCGGCCCTTGCGCTGGTTGGCCGAGGCCTGCGAGATCGGCTCGATCGGCAGCCGCTGCACCTTGGTCCGGTGGCTGTACCTGGAGATGCGCGCGGTGCCCGGGTCGATGACGTACTTGATGCCGGGGACGGTGAGCGAGGTCTCGGCCACGTTGGTCGCCAGCACCACCCGGCGGGTGAAGCTGGAGGCAGCGCGGCGCTGGAACACCTTGTGCTGTTCGGCGGCGGACAGCCGCGAGTACAGCGGCAGCACCTCCAGGCGTTCCCGGCCGGACAGCAGGTCCGCGGTATCGCGGATCTCGCGCTCCCCGCTGAGGAACACCAGGATGTCGCCCGGCCCCTCGGCGGACAGCTCGTCCACCGCGTCGCTGATCGCCTGGCCCTGATCGCCGTCCTCCCCGGCGGCCCGGGCCGGCCCCGAAGAACCCGAAGAACCCGAAGAACCCGAAGCCTCGATAGGCCGGTACCGCAGCTCGACCGGGTACGTCCGGCCGGATACCTCGACGATCGGCGCGCCGGAGAAAGCGGCCGCGAACCGCTCCGGGTCGATGGTCGCCGAGGTGATGATCACCTTCAGGTCCGGCCGCCTGGGCAGCAGCTGCCGGAGGTAGCCGAGGATGAAATCGACGTTCAGGCTGCGCTCGTGCGCCTCGTCGATGATCAGCGTGTCGTAGCGGCGCAGGTCCCGGTCCCGGGTGAGCTCGGTCAGCAAGATGCCGTCGGTCATCAGCTTGATCAGCGTGTCGTCGCCGGACACGTCGGTGAACCGGACCTTGTAGCCCACGGTCTCGCCGAGCGGGCTGCCCAGTTCCTCGGCGATCCGCTCGGCGACGGTCCTGGCCGCCAGGCGGCGCGGCTGGGTGTGCCCGATCTGGCCGTCGACGCCGCGGCCGAGCTCCAGGCAGATCTTGGGGATCTGGGTCGTCTTGCCCGAGCCGGTCTCCCCCGCGATGATGACCACCTGATGGTCGGCGATGGCGCGCAGGATCTCGTCCTTGCGCTGGCTTACCGGCAGCTCAGGCGGATACGAGATCGGCGGCATGGCCGCCCGGCGGGCGGCCCGCAGC
>OBLT010002928.1_pt1 | contig 10490 bp, 9 predicted proteins | sample 1518721 | NCBI WGS metagenome assembly OBLT01 (sample SAMEA3539307, study PRJEB22396) | soil metagenome | biome: tundra; feature: field; material: soil | place: USA | collected 2010-05 | depth 0.15 m | reverse complement strand
GGGGGTGGTCCCGTATCAACTGCGTGGGCGCCCTTTACGACATCGTTCTCCCCACGTGCGTGGGGATGGTCCGTACAGTTCGTCGTAGAGTGCACTGGGGTACGGGTTCTCCCCACGTGCGTGGGGATGGTCCGCCGCCGTTGGCGTGAGGACTTCTCCCGCAAACGTTCTCCCCACGTGCGTGGGGATGGTCCGTTGCCAATCGACCGGCCATGTTCAGCCTGTAGGTTCTCCCCACGTGCGTGGGGATGGTCCGGTCACACTGCCTTGCCCGAACGGAGTAGCGGAGTTCTCCCCACGTGCGTGGGGATGGTCCGGGTTGTATCGCTCTCCGGCATCTTGATTTTGAGTTCTCCCCACGTGCGTGGGGATGGTCCGCGGATGTACCGGATCACAGACGGCAACCAGTCGTTCTCCCCACGTGCGTGGGGATGGTCCGCGAACTGGAAAACCAACCTCGGGGCGTTGTGCGTTCTCCCCACGTGCGTGGGGATGGTCCGATTGTCCACGTTGAAGAACACCCGCTTATAAAGTTCTCCCCACGTGCGTGGGGATGGTCCGAACTTGTTGCCTGCCAGGAGAGCAACGTTGGCGTTCTCCCCACGTGCGTGGGGATGGTCCGCAGAGACCGGAGCCCTCAAGTATTTCCTTCGAGTTCTCCCCACGTGCGTGGGGATGGTCCGCTCTTGAGATGGTGATGCTGGCGGTGCAGGAAGTTCTCCCCACGTGCGTGGGGATGGTCCGAGAGAGCACGCCTGATCATAGCTAGGCTGGTCGTTCTCCCCACGTGCGTGGGGATGGTCCGGTTATGCGCCACAGCTTTTCATAAGGCAGGCCGTTCTCCCCACGTGCGTGGGGATGGTCCGTTAGTTGCCAGGCTCAGGATCAGGCAGAGGCGGTTCTCCCCACGTGCGTGGGGATGGTCCGAATGGAGTTCTCCCCGTAAGCCCCCATGCCGACCATTACAGGAAGCTGCATGAAAATCGCCTATCTCGACATCGAAACCAACTACACCGGGAAGCTCACCAACCAGCGGCTATTCAGCGATCACAAGAATCACCGCATCACTGTTCTCGGTATGCGAGTTCTTCAGGAGGATAAAGACTCATTCCTACAGCTCGTAAGGACGGACGTTTCAAAGGTCGCACTGCTAAGTGCGCTTAGGGGAACGGACCTAATCATTACGTATAACGGGCGGTCGATTCCTGACAAAATGAAAGGCTACACTGGATTCGATTTTCCAGTGATTGCCGCGCAACTTGGGGTTGTGCTGGACGAGGAATTCAAACATGTGGACCTCTGTCCAGTTTGCTGGCAGCACGGCCTCTGGGGAGGCCAAAAGGCAATCGAACGGTCGCTGGGATTGAAGCGAAAGCTAACCGGGAGAGATGGAGCCTGGGCGGATGCCACCTGGAAGGAATACGAAACGACCGGGTATGACAACTTTCTGAACGAGCTGCTGGAATACAACCGCGAGGATGTATTCATGCTACGTCGAATACAAGAGGCTCTAAGATGCACTGAGAATTATCAACGCCCGAGACGCTCTTCCAGCCATGCAGCGCCGCTCTTGTGACCAGTCCCCATTGTTGCGCCCGTTGTCGCAGCGGATGGCGACCGGTTTCCCGCGCTCGGCCCGCAGGTCGCATCAGCCGCAAGAGTTCTAAAATCGTCCGCTAGGATGCGCCCCGAGGGCCCCTTCGTGCCATTCGCTAGCGCGTCGTTCGCCTTTACAATACTCCCAAGCATCAAGAGCAACGTGGACTATTGCTCCACGTTCCGCAACCGGGTAATTACGGTGCGAACAGCCTACGCAGGCTGGATGCGGCGACCAGAGGAGGTCGCAACAACGAACCTATCAGAAGTGGAACCGAGCCTTGAAAACGGCTTTCCCTGCGGGATGTGCGACCTTTCGAAGGATGATTTTTTCATCCAGCCAGAAGGCACCATCATTTGCGCGGATTGCGTCGATCTCTGGGAGCGCGACCGAGAGAAACAGAACTGAGCGGCATCATGGCAAGCCACGACACAGAAGTTGCAGACCACATGAAGCGGCACGGCATCAAGCCGACCTCGCCCCCTGCCGAAGTGATTGAGGCATGGGACAGGGCTGCGAACCCGATGCGCGGCTGGATTGAGTGGAACGTCAAGCGGCACCGAGAGAAGGAGGCAAGATTGCTGGCGCGCGGCTTTACGTTGAGCGAGGGTGACCACGGCTTCTGGGTACGGAAGAACTAGGGGGAAGTCATCAATGTCAGACTACTGGACTGACCACGATGAGACGCCAGCGCAGCGGGAGTGCCGCCTAGCCATGTGTGCTTGCCTGAATGCAGATGTTATATATCGGGGAGGCCGCGACGGCTCGTGCTACTTCGAGGTGTATCTCACGGATGACCCTGATGGTCCCACGGTCGTTCTCTTCCTTCCCGCCGAGGGACTCACACCGGAAGAGATATCCAACCATGCCGCAGCGGCATATGAGGTCAATGACCCCGAACTGGGCGAGTGGCGATGCCCGAACGGGCACGATTCATCCATCCCGCCAAAGCTGCCTGAACTCATGTTCAGAGCCTGTACCCACTACGCTACCGAGGTAACTTGGAACGAGTTCTGCATCGCCTGTGGCGTCCGACACTCACCGCTGGCGATCCTTTGGCATACTTATCGTATCGCTGGCCGTGTCCAAAGCCCCAAGCAATACTGCGGTTTTTGTGGTGCGCGCATGGTCAATCTGAGGGCAGCTCGGTGACCTAAGACGAATGTCACTACGGATGAGCACCGCTCCAAACTTCTCTCAGTAGCCTAGTTTTCCCTGAGGGCAAGCCAAAGGTTCACCTGCCAGACCTCAGAGGGGGAGTATACCCGTCGAAGCCATACCACCCTTGGCGCGCGCGGACCAAAGTCTGCAATTTTTAAGTTTTCCCGCGCGGCCCTTGGCTTCCCTGAGGATTCCCTCGCGCACTGAGCTGTCCTGAGCAAACCGAGCACTGGTCAGTTAGTGAAATGAGAATTTTATGCCCATATAACGGAAACTTTCGCACGCGATGATGGTTCTCAATCAACTGTCTACGATTACGGTTGGACAATGGCTGCAATTCGCAATTCCTTCTCGACCACTCCACGAATCACCAAGTCCGCGTCATGCACGAAGTCCGGGCTCTCCGTGGCGCTCAGTTTTGGCAAAAGCTTCCCTTTGCTTGCAACGTGCCTAGTTTCGAGGCGCTTGTTGGACATCTCACATAGCCAAGCCAGAGATCGACGGAGTGCGGAACGAACATTAGCTGGAAGGGCGGCCTCTTTCTTTGAATCGCCATGTCCGGGCAGCATGTCTCGTGCAAGATCGAGCGCTTTGGCGTAAAGAATGAGCTGTGACACCATGCCCAGTTGATCGATAGCCGCGAAGTGGATCTGTATAAGAAACTTTGTCTCCGAACTCGCAGTACTGTACGCACGGACAGCGTCTATTACCCGCTGAAGTAGTAGGGAATTCGAGGTCACTCTGTACTTACCTTTGTTGATCTTAATGCTCACAGTAAAGCTTGCGGCAGGACCCGGTAAAGAGCCGGGTCGGGGTTTAATTGGACGTGTTGATTTGAGCTTCTTGAAATTTGTCCGCCAGCCGTCGGGTGATCCTGAGAGGCGGAACATGATCCGCTTCGGGAACAGAGGAACGAGTGCTACATAAGCCCAAACCATATTAAGATCGCTGGCTAGTTGCCGCGCTTCAGCGTCATATCGTCCAGCTTGCTCTTTTGTCGTGACTTGGCACTCCATTCGTAACACGTAGGGCAGGAATTTGCTGCGGCGGCGAAGCTCAATCACGTCCAAATTGCCGACGCGGCCCCGATAACCGTGCAGACGCGGGGGTACGAAAAACGGCCCGCAGTATTCATAGAAAAGCATTTCTGTCATAAATTTTTCCCCGACCAATTCTCGCACGCCTCCGGGCCGGGACGGAACATCGTCGCGCTGAAATCCCTAGCTGAAACCCCAGCACTTCTGAGCCAACCGGGCGCGCCTCTGCCATCCGAGGGCACCCTTGGGATTTTTCCCGACAGAATGCCGCGCGGCTGAGATACTTGTACTGTGCCCGGTGCTGTCTGCTACATTCGCGTATCCACTGCCGCGCAAGAAGCGCAAACCTACAATCTGCCCACGCAGACGCGCAAGGTTGAAGATCGCTGCGAACGTGATGGCCTGCCTGTTCTGAAAACCTTCACTGACGCAGAATCCGCGCGCACTTCTGACAGACCACAGTTTCAAGCCATGCTGGCATACTGCCGCAAACACCGGGGCAAGGTTTCGCATGTTGTCTTTGCTGATCTGAGCCGACTCGCTCGCAACATCGAAGATCAAGCGAGCACACTGGGCACCTTCAAACAGCTTGGCATTACCCCGGTCTCCTGTGATGAAAAGCTAGAAGATTCGGCTGCAGGAAGATTAGCCATCAACATGCTGGGCATCTTCAATCAATGGTTCTCGGATAACCTCAGCGAGCGGATACGCTACCGCATGTCAATGGGCAGGCAAGACGGGCGCTTTCTGCATCTGGCACCCATCGGCTATGTGAATGGTGAGAACGGAGCAGGGCTGCAGATTGACTCGCAGCGAGCAGCGCTCGTGCGGCAAGCCTTCGAGTGGGTTGCTACGCGTAGCTACACCCTCGAAGAAATTCTGCGCAGGCTCAGATTGCGAGGATTGACCACAAGGCGTGCTGGCAAACCGATTGTCAAGCAGACGCTTTCACGTATGCTGAGAAATCCCATCTATGCAGGTTGGATTGCCTCAACTGAGAATGGGGACAAGTTCCAAGGGCAGCACGAGCCAATAATCTCTCAAGAGTTGTTCGATCTCGTGCAGGATGCGCTAGACGGCAAAGATGCCCCGCCAGTTGTTCACAAGAAATTAAACAACGATTTTCCATTGAAGGGCTTCATTCGCTGCGCAACCTGTGACAAAAAACTCACAGCCGGGTGGAACAAAGGTCGCAAAGAGAAATATGCTCGGTATTGGTGCTGGAATCCCAAATGTAAAGCCAAGGTCAGCGGAGGCCGTGACGAAATCGAGATGGCTTTTCTGCGAATTCTTGACATGCTGGTGCCCACTCAGGAATATCTGAAACAGCTGCCTCAGATCGCTAAGAACCTCTGGGCGTGCCGTCTGGAGAACAACAAGAACGAGCGCAAACGGCTTAACACCCTCCTCTCAGATGCTAAGACTTTGAACCAAAGAATTCTGCTGCAAAAGGTCAACGACGAACTGACCGAGGAAGACTTTGCCACACTGAAGGAGACAGTCACAAAGCAGAAGAATGACGCGGAAACCCAACTGACAGCACTGGATACAGAGGCTACAACGATGGAAGGGCTTCTGGAGGGCACGCAGCACGATGTTGTTGATCTCGTTAAGATGTGGCGTGATGGCGGAGTCCAGCAGCGCCAAGAGCTTGCATGGAGCCTATATCCAGAGGGTTTGCGCTACAGCCGTGAAATGAGATTTTTTGAACCGGGCAACACTTTGCTGATGAACACGATGCAGGAGATGATTGCCTATTTGAGCGATGAAAAAAATGTTGGAGCGGGAGACGGGATTTGAACCCGCGACTTCGACCTTGGCAAGGTCGCACTCTACCACTGAGTTACTCCCGCCCGACTTTATGAGTATAAACGACGGCGTCCCGAGGGAGCAAACATGCCTCCTGGACGGGCAAAACGATCGGTAAAACGACGCGTAAAACCGCGGGTGGATTCCCCTGCACGCGCATAATCCTTTCACAGTATTGACCCATCCGCCTGCGTCCCTATAATCGCTCGACTTCATTGTGGGTGAAGTTCTCTTCGGGCAATCCTGATACGTGGGAGCAGATCAATGCGAGCATTTTGTGCGCTGTTGTGTCTTCTAGGGCTGGTAGTGCCGGCATTCGGTCAGAGCAATTACGCGGTGGTCACCGGAACGGTCAGAGATTCGCAGTCGCTTCCGGTCGTCGGAGCCAAGGTTCACTTCAAGGCCCTGAGCACAGGTGCGGATCGCGTGATCTCCACCAACGACCGAGGACTATTCTCCGCTCCCGCGCTTCCGCCCGACGACTATGAAATGACCACGGAGGCGACGGGCTTTACCGCGGTGCAGCAGTCCTTGCATCTCGAGGTCGGGGAGAAGCTCGCCATTGAAGTCGGGCTCAAAGTCGGCACCGTGAAAGAAGGCGTGCAGGTGAGCGCGGCGGCCGATGTTTTGCGGACCACCGATGCCAGCGTCGGCGAGGTCGTGGAACGGAAATCGGTCCAGGAGCTTCCGCTGAATGGCCGTATGTTGGTGGATCTTGTCCTGACGGTGCCGGGCGCGCACGTGGGTTTTGGCGCACAGACCGGGGAGACGAATCCATTGTATTGGCGGCCAGGACAGCGATCGGCCATCGTGATTGGGGGAAATCGTCCGAATGCCAACTTCTTCTTGCTGGATGGCGCGACCAATACGGACCCGACGTTCAACACGCAGAATCTGAGCCCGTCTCCCGATGCCGTCATGGAGTTCCAGGTCGAAACCAGCAGCTACACCGCCGACATGGGCGGAGCGGGCGGCGGACAGATCAATATCGTGACCCGCGGCGGGACCAATCAGTATCACGGAACCGCGTATGAATTCCTGCGCAACGGCGCCATGGATGCGACCACGTTTGCGTCGATGGGAAACAATCACCTCGTCCAAAACAATTTTGGCGCCTCGTTTGGAGGACCACTGCTCGGAAGAGACAAGAAAACCTTTTTTTTCCTGAACTATGAGGGGTTACGGCTGGCGCAGGCAGATGCGCAGACCCTGACCGTCCCGACCGCAAAGGAAATCGGCGGCGACTTCAGCATGAGCAATGCGAAGATCTATGACCCCACGACTGCTGTGCCGAACCCGAATTACGATCCCACCAAGCCCACCGGGCCCAACAACTATCCATATACGCGCAGCCAGTTCCCCAACAACCGGATTCCGTCGGACCGGATCAATCAGCCACTGGAAACGTTCCTGATGCGGTATCTGCCGATGCCGAATATGACGATGGGGACCGGTTCGGGAGTGGATTCCAATAACTATCTCGACATCCGTAACGAGAATCACAGGCAGGATCAGGGCACGGCGCGCGTGGACCACGTGTTCGAGAAAAACGACACCGTGTTCGGGCGTTACTCGGTGGGCTCTGAACGCGGGTTTTCGCCGAGCAGCGGAATGACGACAACTACGGAAAACCTCCCCGGCTTCGGTGTGAATTTCGACAATCTGTCGCAGCAAGCGGTGGCCACCTGGAACCACGCCTTCTCCGGCACCAAGTTGAACACGGTTTCGCTTGCGTTTTCGCGTCTCTCGATGGACCGGACATCGCAGAACGATGGCGTGAATAACATCGTGGCGCAGCTTGGCATTCAGGGCGTAGGCTTCGGCGGTCCGGGCGCGTGGGGTGCTCCCTGGTTTGCGGCTCAAGGCTATACCGGTATCGGAGACACCTTCGCGGCTACTCCCATGCACGCCTGGGACACGACGGCGGAACTGCGAGACACACTTGCGTGGCAGCACGGCCGGCACGGAATAAAGTTCGGCGGAGATTTTCGCCGTTACATCTGGCCCATGTGGGGTTTCTTCCAAAACCGCGGCTATTACCAATACACCAACGGCTACTCCACGGAATTCGGATTCAACGACGGCAGCGGAAATGGATTCGCCAGCCTGCTCCTGAGCCTGCCGGCGGTAAAACAGCGCCAAGCCGGTGTTCCGCAGATGAACCTGCGCAATTGGGGCTATGATGCATTCGCCGAAGACACTTGGCAGGTCACCTCGACCACGACCGTAAACATCGGGCTGCGGTATGAATACACAAGCCCGCTCTACGACCGTCGGAACACAAACTCGAATTTAATATTCCAGGGCGGCGTGCCCGAGGTCTTCATCGGCGGCGAGCAAGGCTATCCGAAGGGGTTGCTGTATTCGAACAAACACAACTTCGCGCCGCGCGTTGGAATCGCGAAGAACCTGCCTCGGTTCGGAATCGTGTTCCACGCCGCCTACGGCATTTTCTTTACGCCCGTGGACGAGAACACGTGGTGCAACCAGCGGCATAACGTGCCCTATGTCTTTCCCGAAACGCAGCAGGCCGACAATTTCACGCCGCCCGCGGCCCTGTTCACCAGCGGACTCAATTTCGGCACGCCGGTCTTGGGAAATGGCACGCTGAAACCAACCACTGTGAGCTTCACCGCATTCGATCCCAACGCGCCCGCCCAGTACGTGCAGCAGTGGAACACCCAGTTGGAAAAGAGCTTCAGCGGCAACACGACGCTGGCCGTCGGTTATTTGGGCGCGCGCGGCTTTCACCTGCAACGGGCTCACCTGATCAACAACGCTCCTCCCGGGCCGGGCCCCATCGGCCCGCGGAGGCCCTTTAAGACGCTTACCTTTGTGAACGGCACGGTGTTGACGCCGAGCAGCGATCCCGACGCGATTATCCAGAGCCAGACTTTTCCGGTGAGCACCATCAACCGCCTGGAAGATACGGCGCAGAGTTGGTATGACGCGGGCTACGTGAATGTCCGCAGAAGGTTTTCCCACGGGCTCAGCTTTCTGGCGAACTACACCTTTGCCAAGACCTTGACCAATGCGCCCGACTTCCGCTCTGCCATGGACGAGGCCGCGATCCCGCAGAACAACAGCGACCTCGCGGCGGAAAAAGGTCCGGGTTGCGATGTGCGGCACCGCTTTGCGCTGAGCAGCGTGCTCGACATTCCCGCCTATGCGGGTGCCGCTTGGACTCGGATACTGACCGAGCACTGGCATTTTACGACCATCTACCAGGCGCAATCCGGGATGCCTCTTACCATTTCGGTGTTTGGAGACACCGCGAATTCCGGCACGGTGCTGGGAGAGAACCCCATTCGCGCCAACGTCACCGGCAAGCCCGTTTTTGGTCCAGGCACGCGGACGGCCAGCATGTGGTTCAACCCCGCAGCCTTCGCGGCCCCACCCGCGTTCACGTTTGGCAATGCCGGACGGAACTCGGTGTACGGTCCTTCCATGCAGACTCTCGACTTCGCGCTGGCCCGCACCTTCCGTCTCACCGAGAAGACCACCTTCCAGTTCCGGGGCGAGGCCTTCAATGCGATGAACAAGGTCAACCTCGGCACCCCCAATCGCTACTTCAATACTCCACAGTTCGGAACGATCACGATGGCCATGACGCCTGGGCGGGAAATTCAGTTGAGTGCGAGGGTGTCGTTCTGAGGGCGCGGATGTTGTTCTGCGGCGACAGGCTCAATGCTTCGCTCCCGCCTGCGTCTGGTTGGCAGCGGCCGTAATCTGGTTGCGTACGTCCCAAAGATCCTTGTAGAGCCAGCTTTCCATGCGCTTTTGCAGCACTTCCACGGGCGTTCCCATGGTGCCGACCACGTGGCCTCCGATGATGCGTTCGGCGAGCTTGAGATGGTGGAAGCGGAACAGTTGCATGCGTTCGTCGAAATCCAGCAGGCGTTCGGCGGCATCGTGCAGGCCGAAGAACTCTTCGTGACGGCGATAGAGTTCGCCAATGGTGAGGCCGGCGCGGCTGAGTTGCTCGTGAAAGGCGTGACCGAGGCGCGGGCCAATGTGGAGCAGCGAAAGGAATCCGGGAGAGTCGAGGCCGCTGCCGTGTCCAAGTCCGGCGCGAATCATGTGGTAATCGTAAGGAGTAATGGTCTCCAGGATATGCAGCAGCCCGATGGGAGGCTCGAGCAGCGAGATGGCGCGGCGGATGAGGCGCGTGGTGTTGCCATAGTCGGCATGCTCAAGCGCTTCGAGCGCCCTGCCAAGTTCGAAAGCTGCCCCCTTCATGAGCAATTCCGAGCTCTGGTGCACGACCATGAAGGTCATTTCATCTTTGTGCAGCAGTTCCGCGGGCGACTTTTGCAGGGCGAGCAAATCGTCGGTGCGCAGGTAGCGCTCGTAGTCGGTTGCGCCCTTTCCGGGAAGAATCGGTTTGGTGAACTCGTCGCGATGTGCCATCGAAATCCTGTCCGTCCGGAGTGTACGTGAGATTCGTATCAGGGCATGCCTTCAGGCATGTACAAGTGAATTCGCATCAATGCGCCTTCAGGCGCTGGATTTCTAAGTTCGAGTTTCACCACAGGCTCCTACGCGTCGTCAGGACTGCAAGTGTGCCGCCGGATGGTGCGGCGCCCACTGCGGATCTTCATCGGGCGTGACGATCTCGCCGTCGCGCATGTGGACGATGCGGTCGCCATACTCGGCGGCCTCGGGATTGTGCGTAATCATCAGCACGGTCTGCCCCAAATCCTTGTTCGACTGGCGCAGCATGTTGAGGACGATGCCCGAGCTTTTCGAATCCAGGTTGCCGGTGGGTTCGTCGGCAAGCACGATAGCGGGCCGGTTGATCAGAGCCCGTGCCAGCGCGACGCGCTGCTGTTCGCCGCCGGAAAGCTCGTTCGGCCGATGCTCCAGACGCTGGGCGATGCCGAGCA
>OBLT010002927.1_pt1 | contig 10491 bp, 7 predicted proteins | sample 1518721 | NCBI WGS metagenome assembly OBLT01 (sample SAMEA3539307, study PRJEB22396) | soil metagenome | biome: tundra; feature: field; material: soil | place: USA | collected 2010-05 | depth 0.15 m | reverse complement strand
TATCTCGTATCGGTCGTGATCCCCACCCTATCTGCGGATTCGAGGCTCCGGGAGTGCCTGGAAGCCCTCGGCCGGCAGACCCGGCACGATTTTGAAGTGATCGTCGTCGACAACAGCGGGCAAGGACTGGCGCGCCGCAACGGCGTACCGCCCGCCATTCGTGTCATCGAGAACACGCGCAATGCGGGGTACGGGATCGCCATCAATCAGGGCTTCCATGCCTCCTCGGCTCCCTACGTCGCCAGCTTGAATGACGACGCGGTCCCGCATCCGACCTGGCTCGACGCGCTGGTCCGCGCGCTGGAGCAGCGGCCCGATGCCGGCATGTGCGCCTCGCAAGTGCGCTTGTTCGGCGAAGAGCGGCTGGACTCCGCTGGGATGCTCGTCGCCCGCGATGGCAGCAGCAAGCAGCGCGGGCACGGCCGCATGCCGGACGATTTCCCGGTGGCCGAGGAGACCCTCTTCCCCAGCGGATCGGCGGCGCTCTACCGGCGCGCGATGCTGGAGGAGATCGGCGGCTTCGACGAGCACTTCTTCCTGTACTGCGAAGATACCGACTTGGGCCTGCGCGCGCGCTGGGCCGGATGGAAGTGTCTGTACGTCCCGGAGGCCGTGGTGGAGCACCACTACTCGCACTCCGCCGGGCGGGCCTCCCCCGTCAAGGCTTATTTCGTGGAACGGAACCGGCTGTTTGTGGTGGCCAAGAATTTTCCGGCGCGCCTGTTGCTGGCCGCGCCCTTCTCGACCGTGGCGCGCTACCTGTGGCATGCCTGGTACATTCTCCAGGGGCGCGGCAGCGCGGCCCGCTTCCGAGCGGAAGGGAATGCCGGGCCGAGGATGCTCTGGTATGTGGTGCGCGCCCACGCCGCGCTCTTCGGAAATGGCCGCCGGCTGTGGCGGCAGCGCCGCGAGATCCGCGCCGGCGCCCGCATCACGCCGGCCATCTTCGCGCAACTCATTGCCAGTCACTCGATCAGCGCCCGGCGGGTGGCGGCTCTCTGATGCGTCCGACTGGCGCCGATTCCCTGCTGATCATCGTGCCCGCTTACAACGAGGAAGACGCGGTCGGCGACGTGGTGCGCTCGATCCACATCCACGTGCCGGGCGTGCCGGTCCTGGTGCTCGACGATTGTTCCGGCGACAACACCGTCGGCGTGGCGCGCGCGGCCGGCGCCGAAGTGCTGTCCTTGCCGCACCACCTGGGTTTGGGCGGTTGCGTACAGGCCGGTTACAAGCTGGCCCACGAATTGGGCTTCCAATGCGTCATCCGGGTAGATGGAGACGGACAGCACGACGCACGGGATATCCCACTCGTCTTCGAGAAACTCAAGACCAGCGGCTGCGAGATGGTGATCGGCTCCCGTTTTGCCGACGGGAGCGGCGCGCACTCCAGCCTGCTGCGCTCGCTCGGGATCCGTTTCTTCCGCATGGTGCTGCGGCCCATCCTGGGCAAGCCCGTACACGACCCCACCTCCGGCTTCGTCGGCGTGAACCGCAAAGCGCTGGAGGTTTTCAGCCGGAGCTTTCCGCTGGAATACCCCGAGATCGAAGCGCTGGTGGTGCTGCAACGCCGCCGCTTCCGCTTCGAGGAGGTGCCGTGTAAGATGCGGCCTCGCACCACGGGGCGTTCTTCCATTACGGCTGCGAAATCGCTCTACTATATCGCGCACGTGCTGCTGGGGGTGTTCGTGAACGTGCTGAAGTACGACGGGCGGCTGCGGGCGGCGCGAGCGAAGCCTGAGGTTACAGGAAGACAGGCGAAAGCGCCTGTCCCACCAGGCGCTGGAGGATAGATGGACCGCCTCTTGAATGTCACAACCGTTCTGAGCGTCTTTCTGCTGATTATGGTGCTCGTCTCGGTGCGCCGCGCGCACATCCGCGTGGAGTATTCGGTGAGCTGGCTGCTGGCCGCCTCATTCATGTTGATCCTCTCGCGGGCGCGTCCGCTGTTGGAGTATGTGACTAAGCACGCCGGAATACCAGACACCCCACTCACTCTCTTCCTGACCGCGGGCAGCGTCTTTCTCATCATGTTCTTCCGCTTCTCCGTCATTATTTCCCACTTACGCGACGACAACATCGCTCTGGCGCAGCGCGTGGCCATCCTGGAGTACCACATCCGGAGCCTTAGTCAGACGGGCCTCCAGGCCGGTTCGCCCCCAAGAGACAACCCGGCATGAAAAACCGAAAGCGCGGGGTGGCCTCGTCCCCAGTCCCGAATGCCGCGCGTCGTTCCCTGTGGCCTTACGCTTTGGCCGCGCTCGCCTCCGTGATCCTGGTCTTCTGGGCTTACTCACCCGCCCTGAACGGCCCTTTTCTCTTCGACGATACCAACCTTCCCTTCGCGCTGCCGGCCTTCAAAGCGCCGCTTCTGGTGTGGCTCAAATCCGACCGCCCGGTCCTCTACTTCACCTACTGGGTGAATGTCCGCATGAGCCCGGATGACTCGTACTCCTTTCATGTCTTCAACCTCATTTTTCACCTGGTCAGCGGCGGGTTGGTCTTCCTGATCGTGCGACGGCTGCTGGAATGGCGAAGAGAAGAGCGCGGCCAGGGGGGCGCGCGCGGATGGCCCAGAGGGCACCCCGGTCCGCCCCACTTTGTCATCAAGGACAACTTCATCGAGGACAATCTGCTGCCAGGTTTCGCCGCCGCCGTCTTCCTGCTCCACCCCGTGCAGACCGAGGCCGTGGCCTACCTCGCCGGCCGTTCGGAGTCACTCAGCGCGATGTTCGGCCTGGCGGCCTTCGCGGTGTTCCTGTATCGGAGGCAGGCGGCAGCTTCCTGGGGCGTGGCCGCCCGGATCCTGGCGCTGTTCGGATTGGCCCTGCTGTCCAAGCAGAACGCCATCGCCCTGCCGGCGCTCCTGCTGCTCACCGATTACTGGTGGAATCCCGGCCTCTCCTTCCAGGGAATTCGCGCCAACTGGAAACTCTACCTGCCCATGGCGTTGGGCGCGCTGGCGGGCGTCGGGCTATTCTGGAAAACGATTATGACCGCCGAAACCGCCGGCTTCGGCATGAAGGACCTTCCCTGGTACCAATACTTCTTCACCGAGTGCCGGGCCCTTTTCGTCTACCTCGGCATGTTCCTGTTGCCCGCGAACCTGACGGCGGACTGGGACTTCGCCATCTCGCGCACCATCCTGGATCGCGGCGCCATTGTCGGGTTGGTTCTCCTGCTCGCCCTGGCCGCGGCCGCGTGGCACTACCGCCGCCGCTTTCCCCTGGCCGGCTATGGCTTTTTCGTTTTTCTGGTCATGATGGCCCCCACGTCGTCCTTCCTGCCCATCCGCGACCCCATCGCCGAACGCCGCCTGTACTCCGGCATCCTCGGCCTGCTGCTGATTGTGGTGGACCTGCTCGGCCGACTGAAGGTCGATCGCAGGGTGCTGGCCGCAGCCTGCATGGTGGTCGTTCTGCTGGCGGCCGGAGTAACATATGCCCGTGCGGCGGTCTGGAGCGATGCAATCGTCCTCTGGGAAGACACCGCGCGCAAGGCGCCCAACAAACAGCGCGTCCGATTCCAACTCGGCTACGCCTACTTCTCGGCGACGCCCCCGCAGTACGAGCGCGCCGTCGCCCAATTCGAGAAGGCCGGGCAACTCGACCGGCCCGATTACAACCTGCTGGTGGACTGGGGACTGGCATATGACGCCGTGAACCGGGTGGATGACGCCCTGGGTAAACTACGGACGGCTGCACTGATGGAGCCCACGGCTCACGTCTACACCCAGATCGCCGTAGTTTATGCGAAGCGTGGGCATTGGGCCGAAGCCCTGGATGCCTTGGCCATAGCTGAGAAGATCGACTCCAATTTCGCGCCGACTTACGCTTACCGGGGCAATGTTTTCCGAGCCACGAATCAGGCCGCGCTTTCCGTACCGGAATATCAACACGCGCTGAGACTCGATCCCGACAACCAGGAAGCTCGGGAGGGCCTCCGCAAGGCTCTGGAATCACTCCAGAGCGGCTCTCACTGATATGCGCCGGCCCCTGCGCATTGGCGTGAATGCGCTCTACCTGATCCCCGGCGGCGTCGGCGGCACCGAGATCTACCTGCGCGGGCTGCTGGCGGCGCTCGCCGGAATCGACCACTTCAACCAATACTTCGTCTTCACCAACCGCGAAACCGGCGAGGACCTGGTCCCCAAGGCGCCGAATTTCATCGCCGCGCCGCAGCCCGTCCACGCCGTGTCACGCCCTGTACGCATCCTGTGGGAGCAGACCGGCTTGCCGCTGGCCGCTGCCGGGCGGCGGCTCGACGTGATGTTCAACCCCGGCTTCACCGCTCCGCTCCTCTGCGCCTGCCCGCAGGTGACGGTCTTCCACGACCTCCAGCACAAACGCCACCCTGAGTACTTCCGATGGTTTGACCTGCCGTTCTGGGAGTTCTTCCTCTACTGGTCAGCGCAGGTCTCGCGCCTGCTGCTGGCCGACTCCAGCGCCACCGCGGCCGACCTGCTAAGGTACTATCGCCTGCCCGAGTCGAAAGTGCGCGTGGTGCGGCTGGGGGTCGACCCGATATTCTTCGATCTGGGGCGCCGCCGCCGCCCCGAGCCATTCCTCCTGGCCGTTTCCACGCTGCACCCCCACAAGAATCTCGACGGCCTGCTGAAGGCCTTCGCCGCATTTCGCCACCGGCACCCCGAGTTCCGGCTGGTGGTTTGCGGTATGCGTGGTTTTTTCACCGGACCCCTGCATGACCTGCGGGATTCCCTGCGCCTCGGCGATTCCGTGGAATTCCCCGGCTGGATCCCGCGAGAGGACCTGCACGAACTCTATGCGAAGGCGTGGGCCTTCATCTACCCTTCGCTCTTCGAAGGCTTTGGCCTGCCGATTTTGGAGGCCTTGGCCTCTGGTGTTCCCACGGCGTGTTCGGACATCGAACCGCTCTCCAGCATCGCCGGCGATGCCGCCTTGCAGTTCGACCCCCGGAACCAGGGCGCGATGGTGGAAGCCATGCGGCTCATCGCGACCGACGAGCCTCTGCGCCGGCGCTTGGCGGAGGCGGGCCCTCGCCGCGCCGCCGATTTCTCCTGGAAAGCCACCGCCGAAGCGACCTTAGACGCGCTGATGGAAGCATGTGGGACAGACGATCGTTTTTTGTCGTCTGTCAGCCGGCGCTAGCCGGCAAGTGCGGATCGATACGGCACGTCGAGTACTTGCCCCGGGGCGGCTTTCAGCCGCCTGACAGACGACAAAAAACGATCATCTGTCCCACTGGGCACATCAAATGGCCAAGCTCAGAGGCCCGTCAAGGACCGGCCCTACCGCAGCTCATACGCCTTCGCGGGCGCCGGCACAGGCTCTGGCACCTTCGGACCATCAATGCCAGCCGCGCCGTCGAGCCCTTTGCCTGTCACATTATGGATGCCGATCAGCGGTCCGGCATAGCCCGTCACCCGGACATCGCGTATTTCTGCATTCTTAATGTTGGCCAGCGAGATCCCCTTGCCACAGGTGCCCGTCACGTTCACCAGCGAGAATCCGTCCAGGGGCTTATTGGGGTGAATGCCGGTTCCATCCACGAGCACAGGGCAATCCTTGACCCGCACATTGGAGAACTGGAAGTTCTTGATTGTGGGGATACCTTCGTCGCCGGGTACGGGAGCCTGGTCCTGTATGCCGCTGTTGAGAATATTGAAACGCAGGAAGCCGCCGTCCACGCCGGAGACTTCGAGGTCGTCGGCGACGATGTCTTCAATAAACGCGCCGCGGCCGGGGCGGCTCTTGATGTAGAGCGCGAAGGTCCGGGCGCGGGTGAACTTGCAGTGCTCGATGCGCACGTTGCGTATCCCGCCGGAGGTCTCGCTCCCGATGCCGATGCAGGCGAAGATGGAATCGGCGAAGGTGCAGTTGGTGATCTGGACGTCTTCAGTCGTCCTGAGCAGCGTGTAGGCTTCCATGCCGCGCCCGGACTTGAGCGAGATGCAATCGTCGCCGGTCGCGATGTCGCAGCCATCGATCCGTACATGCCTGCAGGAATCGATATCGATGCCGTCGCCGTTGCCGCCGGTGCTGCGGATGGTCAGGTTCCCGATCGAGACGTTCTCGCAATAGGTGGCGTGGAGGCACCACATCAGCCGGTAGTCGGTAGAGAAATCCTCGAAACGCACGTCATTGCACCCGATCGGTTCGATCAGCGAGGGGTGCCGCAGAGGATTCTGGGGGTTGGGCCGGCCGCCGAGAGCGGGGTTGCCAACAATCCTGCCGGGTCCGGTGATGCCAATGTGGTCGGCTCCCAGCGCGTAGATGAGACCCACGTGCCCCTGGATCCACTTCCCTTCCCAGCGGACCTGTGTGACCGGATAGTCGGCGAAGTCCGGGGTCCCGAGAATGGTGGCGTCCTTTTGGAGGCGGAGGATGGTGTTGGACCGGAGCGCGAGGGCCCCCGTAAGATAGTTGCCGGCGGGGATCAACGCTTCGCCGCCTCCTAGAACCGAGCAGCGGTCGATGGCCTGTTGGAGGGCCGCCGTGTCCTTGGTCGTGCCATCGCCCGTGGCGCCGAGGTCACGGACGTTCAGGACAGGCGTGGGCTTCGACGGCTTGGCCGCGGCAGCCGGTGCCGGTTCCTTCCCTGGCTGTTGGGCCGCGGCGCGGCGGGCGATTGAGGAGGCCACCGGAGCTGCGATCAAGGTCCCCGCGGCTCTCTTCAGAAAGCCTCGGCGCGCCAAATCTTTATGGAAGTCACGAAGCATTCGCCTGTTCCTTTCGCACCGGAAAGCGGCTCTCCCGCGCCCATTCATTCTAACCGCCAGCAGACTTTGTGGGCAGGTTGGTAAACCTGCGGCGGATTGTCAATCCACCTGCCGCGCTTGAACGCGCCCCTACGGGAAAGCAGCGAACGCTACCAACAGGCGGGTTGCCAACCCGCCGCAGATTGACAATCTGCCCCACAACTACGGTGGGATAATCACAGGAAGTGCCGGACCTCCAACACCGTACATTCTCCGCCCAACTGGACTGCCACTACCTGCTGCGCTTGCCGGAGACCATCGATTCCCGGACCCTGCTGGTGGTCGCGCTCCACGGCTTCGGGCAGAGCCCCGAGATCATGCTGCCGCTCACCGAAAGGATGTTCGGCGCGCACCACGCGGTGGCCGCCCTGCAGGGTCCGAATCAGTTCTTCCTGGACCCCAAGACCATGCAGGTGGGATATGGCTGGAACACCAGTCGGCATGCGGCCGCCTCCATCCGACTCCACCACGATATGGTGCGGCACGTTCTGAACGATGCCGGCCGCGAGTACGGCATTCCGCCGGAGCGGCGTATCCTGGTGGGATTCTCGCAGCCCGTGTCGCTGAATTACCGTTTCGTGGCGACCTGCCCCGGCGAGGTCCGAGGTGTAGTGGGCATCTGCGGCGGCCTTCCGGGCGACTGGGAGACCGGACTCTACCAGCCGGTCAGCGCGGCAGCGCTGCACATCGCGCGGCGCCACGACGAGTGGTATCCGCCAGCCGTCACGGAACAATATCCGGAACGATTGCGTCTCCGGGTTATGGACCTGGAATTCCATCTGCTCGAAGGCGGGCACCATTTCCCTTCCCAGGGCAATGTCATCGCCGAGGGTTGGCTGGGGCGCATCCTGCGATAATACGGAACATATGTCATCTGGCTCGTTCGTCCGCCGTCCGGCGGTTCTGCTGGCGTTGGCCCTCTGTTCGGTGGGCGGACTGGTGACGCTTCTGGGGCGGCTCGCCACCGGCCCGCGAGTGGAGCAGAAGCGCGTAACGCTTACCAGCGAGGCAGGCGCCAAGTCCTATCCCGCATTTTCGCCCGACGGCCAGCGCATCGCTTACAGCGCGCGCGGGGTCGCCAAGCTCGACGTCTTTCATGTCTTCGTGCGCACGGTGGCCCCGGACACCCCACGGCAATTGACCGAAGGGACCGGCAATGACGTGAGCCCAGCCTGGTCGCCCGACGGGAACAGCCTCGCCTTCTTGCGGATGGATGGCGGGCATGCGCAGTATGTAGTGGTGCCGCTCGGCGGCGGCGCCGAGCGCAAAGTCGCGGAGTTCACCGCCGCCGGCGACGAAGCGCAAACCCCGCCATCGGTCGCCTGGACGAAGGACGGAAAGTCGCTGGTGGTGGTCCAGGCCAGCGAGAATCAGTTGCCGGGGCTGGCGGTGGTGGAGATCGCGACCGGCAAAGTGACCCGCATCACCAATCCGCCGGAAGGTACGGAGGGCGATTCCTGTCCCTCGGTTTCCCCGGATGGCGCCGCCCTGGCTTTTGTGCGAAATACCGGGGCCGATGGCGCCGATATCTACCTGTCCGACCTCTCGGGCGCCAACCCACGAAGGCTGACGTTTGACGATCACGGGATCCGCGGCATCGCCTGGACACCAGACGGGCATGACTTGGTCTATTCCGCCAACCGCGTCGGAGGATGGAAGGTGTGGCGCATACCGGCGTACGGGGGCAGCCCGCGCGAGCTTCCCATTGCCGGCCAGCGGGCCCAGTACCCCGCGGTCGCCCTTGCGGGAAACCACATGGCGTTTACCGATAGCCCTTCGGTCTCGGCGGTCTGGCGGGCCCCGCTGGGTTCGTCCGAAACGCCCACGGACGAGCGCCCGCTGATCCGCTCCGCCGGTAATGAATCCTCGCCCATGTATTCGGAAGATGGAAAGAAGATCGCGAACATTTCGGACCAGACCGGCGCGGATGAGATTTGGGTAAGCGACGCCGATGGCGGCAGCCGCGTTCGGGTGACGAATTTCAATGGGCCGCCCATGTCCCGGCTGCGATGGTCTCCGGACGGAAAGACCATCCTCTTCGATGCGCGCGGCGACCACGGCCAGGATTTGTACACCGTTCCGGCCGCGGCGGGCGCCAAGCCCACTCGGCTGCTGTTAGGGAGTTGGAACGCGTCCTGGTCGCATGACGGCAAGCGGATCTACTACGATTCCCGCGGTCAACTCTGGAAGGCCACGGCGGACGGCGGAAGCCCGGAGGTGCTGGTCCAGGACTTCGGCGCCGTCCAAGGGGTGGAGTCAGTGGACGGGAAGTATGTTTACTACCGCTTTCGGCGATCTTACTGGCGCGTGCCCGTAGCGGGCGGCGAAGGGGAAGAGGTCATTGTCCCCGACCACGATCTGCCATTTGCAACGACCATCCAGCCCGCCAAGAAGGGAGTTTACTATTCCGAGTTCCAGCGGAGCACGCGTTCGCAACTGGTCTCGTTCTACGATTTTGCGACTAAGAAGAGCTCGATCGTATTCCAGATCAAGACCGGGAACTTTGGCTTCAGTCAAGGACACGTGTTTTCGATCTCGCCGGACGGAAAATATGTCGTGTATCCGAGAGTGGACCAGAGCCAGACGGACCTGATATTGGTGGAGAATTTCCGGTAGGTAGGTTGGCTTTCGATTGACGCAGAATAGACTCGCTGCCGACGACGACGCGTTCGGGCGCAAGCAAAGGGAACGCGAGAGCCCCGAGCGATGCTTGGAAGAGCTTCAATTCCGGGCCGGCGGGCGGGACTGAAAGCGCTCGGACCTTGATGATCGCGTCCACCCCCCAAGGCGCAGCAATCCCCGCCAATTCCAAAGGTCCGCCCGTTTATTAACGAGTTTCCTCCTGCATTCCGCTTGACAACCGCGATCTTCGGTTATATTCTGAACCCACTACCGGGCTTTGAATCGTTTCAAAGTGAAGGGGGATATGTATGCGACCAAGGTGTCGCAGAAGGGCACACCATACCGACCAGAACCGGGATTGGCACGCGCCTCCGAAAAACCGGGCCGGCTCACCTCGTTTCCGAGAGTGCCGGTCTTCTCCCCAACTGCCTCCCGAAATCTTCTCGCTCGCGGTCGCCCGTTACTCACGGACCTTCGAGAGACAGTTCCGCTTCCGAAACCCGACCCGCGTGCCGTCGGCCTGCGTTCCGGCGCCACAGTTCCGACCATACTCGCGAGTCTCCTCGCTTCAACTTGAGCAAGATCATCGGGGGATCATCGGCAGTATTCCAAATCTTGGAGGTTAGTGGTGAATCGACTACGCATTCTCGCTTGCGTCTTTTCCTTGCTGGTGGCTACGCTGCCATCCGCCAACGCCCAAAGTGTAACGGGCCAAATTTCCGGAACCGTGGCCGACTCCACTGGCGCAGTCGTCGCCGGCGCCGCCGTCCAGTTAACACACGATCTCTCCCAGCAGACTCAGAAGTTTTCCACGGAAGCGAATGGTGCCTTTGTGTTCGTGGGCCTGGTGCCCGGCACTTACAGTCTGCGCGTCAGCCAGCCGGGCTTCAAAACCTACGATCAGAAGGCCATTACCGTCAGCACCCAGGAAAGAGTGGATCTGCATGAGGTCAAACTGGAGGTCGGCGAGTTGACCAGCACGATTTCGGTTCTGGCCGACACGGTGCACGTGGCCACCGACAGCTCCGACCGTTCCGTGGGCATCAATCTGAAGCAGATCGAGGACACCCCCACGCGCGGCCGCAATCCGATCAGCCTGATTATGACGCTGCCCGGCACGCAATCGCTGG
>OBLT010002926.1_pt1 | contig 10492 bp, 10 predicted proteins | sample 1518721 | NCBI WGS metagenome assembly OBLT01 (sample SAMEA3539307, study PRJEB22396) | soil metagenome | biome: tundra; feature: field; material: soil | place: USA | collected 2010-05 | depth 0.15 m | reverse complement strand
GGGCCACTACCCAGGGCCGCCCGGGCGGCCCGGTCATGGCGTGCTGGCAGCGGAACTGGCAGTTCACGCAGCCGCCTGCCGCGGCCCGCCGGTGCCGGGTCGACATGAACGCCGCGAACACCGCCGCCGCGGCGATGGCCGCACCTCCGGTGGCCACCGTCGCCACGACGAGGAAGGCCGCGGTGTCAAGGAAATGACTGAGCGGCCGGCCGAACACGAGCAACGCGCCTATCAGCAGAACCGCGAACCTGCTCGCAGGCCGGGCGTAACAGACCATGGTCAGGCTCTCTTCGCTAGCTGCCGTCGAGGGTTGGCCGTGCGCCTTTGCCGTCCTATACCTGGATCCCTCAGCTGGAGCGAAAAGTCAAGACCCTGCGTCAATTGGTCGTGAGCGCAGCGTGATGAAGGCGAGCAGCCCGGAGGCGACCGCGAGCCCGGCCGACAGGTAAAGCGCGGCGTGCAGCCCGTTGCGGAAGGCGGTGTACGCGGCGCCGATGACCTCCTGGACGAGCTTGCCGTAGCCCGCGTACTGGGCGGTGTTCTTCGGGATCTGGCCGGTCTCCAGCGCATTGGCGACGAGCGTCTGGAAGGCGGCCGGGATGCCGAGATGATTCATCTGCCCGGCCAGGCTGGACCGGAGCTGGGAGTTGACGAGCGAGCCGAGGATCGCCACGCCCGTGACGGCGCCGATTTCCCGGCTGGTGTTGGTCGCGGACGCGGCCATACCCGAGCGCTCGGGCGGGACCGCGGAGAGCACCGAGGAGGTAATGGGGACCACGGTGGTGCCGATGCCGATGCCGGCCAGCCCGAGCGCCACCATCAGCGGCCCGTAGTCCGGGTGCGGGGACAGGTAGCCGTTCGCGAGGAACAGGCCGGCCGCGAACAGCAGGCAGCCGGTGGTGATCGACCAGCGCGGGCCCGCCAAGTCCGTCCAGCGTCCCGCGAGCAGCGACGACAGGATCATCAGCACCGTCATCGGCAGGAATACCACGGCCAGCCGGTAGCCGGACGCGCCTACGACCTCGACCAGGTACAGCGCGGTGAAGAAGAAGATGGCGAAGGTGGCGAAGTACGTGCAGAATGCGGTCACGATAGCGGTGGTGAACTCGGGTATGCGCAGGAAGCGCAGGTCAAGCAGCGGATACGGGGCCCGGTGCTCCCACCAGCCGAACGCCGCGAACAACACCGCGCTGGCGCACAGCAAGATGATCACCTCGGCCGCGCCGAAGCCCGCCGACTCCGCGTTGATGATCGCGAAGACCAGCGCGGCGAGCGCGCCCGCGCCGAGCAGCGTGCCCGGGATATCGACGCGGGACGCCTCGGCGTTGGCGCTCTCCGGCAAGATTATCGCCGCGACGATCAGGGCGGCCAGCCCGAACACCAGGTTGAACCAGAAGATGCCGCGCCAGTTCCAGGCGCCGACGATCACGCCGCCGACCACCGGGCCCGCGGCGAGCGCGAACCCGGACGTCGCGGCCCAGACCCCGACCGCGCGGCTCCTGGCCCTGGCGTCCGGGTACAGCTGCCGCAGCATCGACAGCGTGCCCGGCTCGCTGGCCGCCGCGCCCAGGCCCATCACCGCACGGCCGGCGATGAGCACCTGCACGTTCGGGGCCAGCGCGCACAAGACCGAGCCGGCGCAGAAGACGCCGGCCCCGGCCAGCATGACCTTCTTGCGGCCGAGTTCGTCCCCGATCATCCCGCAGGCCAGCATGATGCTGGCGAAGGTGAGCGCGTACGCGCCGACCACCCACTGCAGGTCGGTGACGTTCGCCTTCAGGCTGATCTGCAGGTCCCCGAGCGCGACGCTGACCACGGTGTTGTCGAGGAACGTCAGGAACAGCAGCGTGCACAGCGTCGCGAGCGCCAGCGCCCGGCCGCCTCGCGGTACGACGCCGGGCCGGTCACCGGAGACCGCCTCCGCCTGGCTGGCCACCCGAGCGGTCCTGCCTCAGCCGTTGCACACGGATGGCGCCGTGCCGCTGTTCTCCAGCTTGAGCAGCTGGCAGAAGCTGACGTCGCCGACCTTCCAGATCCCGCCCTGGTAGACCGACGTGCCGGTCTGCCCGGACAGCGCCGTCGCGCCGCTCAGCGTGATGCCATAGCTCACGGTGGCCGACGTGGCGGTGTTCACCACCACCGCGGTGACCTTGGCCCCGGCCGAGCTGGCCAGGCCCGAGCCGGCCTGGGCCGTGATGATCGCGGCGAACGTCGATCCGTTCTGCAGCAGCGAAATCTTCTTCGCGGCGGAGGTCTTGCCGTCGAAGAACGCCTCCCAGTTCGCGGTGATCGTCGCCACGGCGGCGGAACTGCCCGCGGTGCCCGAGCTTGAGCTGGCCGGCGCCGAGGAGCCGGTGGCGGCGGGGGACGAAGCGGCCGCCGAACTTGACCCCGAGCTCGTCGCGGACGTGCTGGAACTGCTGCTGCAGGCGGCCACCGTCACCGCGAGGGCCACGCCCAGCGCCGGGGCCATAATCCGGCGAGCCAAGAGATTGAATCGCATGACGCGCCTCCTTTGTCTCGGTCGGATGTACTGCTGACGGCTGCCATTCTTGAGTAATCTCGAAGCTTGTTCAGAGTTTGCACCGGATTGTTCCCGAAGTGCGGCCCGCCGTCCGCCGCTAGCCGACGCGCATGTCAGGGTAAGCGCGCAGGCTAAAGCGGCCGGACGACTACGCGGGGTGATCTTCGCCTAATCTACCAGCGGAAATGTATAAACAGGCGACCGAAGTTCTTCGAGTCCTTCTCCACCCGGTGGTACTTCGCCTTGATCTCTTTTTGCTCAAGGAACTTCAGCACGTGCTTCTTGAGCTGCCCGGAACCCTTGCCGGAGATAATCTCGACCAGCGGGGCCTTCTTCGCCACGGCCTCGTCGATGATCGCCTGCAGCGCCCGGTCGATGTCCTGTCCCCGGTTGTAAATGTCATGCAGGTCCAGTTTCAGCTTCATGATCACCGCCAGCCGCGTCGCAGGCACCAGGCCTGTTCTCTGTAGGACACAGTACCGCGAGGATCGACGCGACCGTGGCGGCTGGATCGTCAGCCGGGACGATGGTGACCACGTGCTCCTCCGGCTGGGGCGGCTCGAGGGCGTCGAACTGGGTGCCGAGCAGCTGCCGGGGGAAGAAGTGACCGTGCCGGGCGGCGAGCCGCCGGGCGAGCACGTCGCGGTCGGCGGCCAGGAAGACCATCCGGGCCTGCGGGCGGCCGCCGAGCAGCAGGTCCCGGTAGGAGCGCTTGAGCGCCGAGCAGGTGACCACGGCGGATTCGTGCCCGGTGATGCGCTCGTCCATCCAGGCGCCGATGGCCCGGAGCCAGGGCCAGCGATCGTCGTCGGTCAGCGGGACGCCGGCCCGCATCTTCTCCACGTTCGCGGCGGGATGAAAGTCATCCGCGTCGGCGAACCGCCAGCGCAGGCGCCCGGCGAGCATGGCGCCCACGGTCGTCTTACCGCTGCCAGACAGGCCGGCCACGATCAGGATCATGGGGCAGGAGTGTAGTCGTGCCACCATGTGCTCCACGGACCCTGAGGTTGTTGAGAGCTTCCTGAGAAGGTCCGGGTGAATACTCGGCGGAAGGTGCTGAAGTCCGGGGGCGGACTCAGCACCTTCCGAAAGCCCTTCAGAAAGAAAGCTACTGCCATGCCATTCACCAGGCCGCGTCACGGGCTGAGATGGCTCATCGGAGCCATCGTCGTTCTCGTCGTCCTAGGGTTGGGCGGACCGTTTCTCTACATTCACTTCTTCAACGGCAGCACGCCGACCGCGCTGTCGCTGTCGCCGGCCAGCGGCGCAACGTCCGCGTCCTCCTCGCCCGGCAGTACGGTACCGGCGAGCACCGCGGCCAGCGGTTCGGTGGCCGGCACCTGGAGCGCCGGAACCGGCTCCGTCGTCGGCTACCGCGTCAACGAGGTGCTGTTCGGGCAGAACGCCACCGCCGTGGGCCGCACCACGTCGGTCACCGGGCACCTCACCATCGTGGGCAGCACCGCCACGGCCGCCAGCTTCAGCGTCCCGATGGCCACCGTGCACAGCGACAAGAGCCAGCGCGACGGCCAGTTCGACGGCCGGATCATGGACGTGAGCCAGTACCCGACCGGGACGTTCGCGCTGACCAGCCCGATTGACCTGGCGCCGCTGCCCGACACCGGGGCGGTCAGGAGTTACACCGCGCACGGGAAGCTGACGCTGCACGGCACCACCCGCGCGGTGACGTTCACGCTGACCGCGGAGCGCACTGCCGCCAAGAACGGGGGAGCCCAGATCGAGGTGGTGGGGCACATCCCGGTGCTGTTCTCGGACTACAACATCGCCAACCCCAGCTTCGGCGGCGTCGTGACCACGCAAGATAACGGCCTGCTCGAGTTCCTCCTGGTCTTCAGCAAGACCTGAGGCTCAAGACCCTGCTACGAGACCTCGTATCCCACCACGACCTGGCCGGCGTCCTTGCGGACTACCGAGATCACCCCGGTCTTCTTCGGGCCGGGGAACTGGAGCACGGTCTGGCCCTTGGTGGAGTCCACCGTGACGCTGTTCGTGATGTGCCACTGGGTGTCGTAGATGCCGACCCGCAGGACGGCGGGCGGCAGGCCCTGGACTCCGTTGTCGCAGCCGAACGCGATGTTGGTGGCGCTGCCGAACGGCACCGTGATGATCGTGACGGTACCCGCACCGAGGTTGAGCTGGCCTGACTGCACTTCTTCCTCCAGGTTCGGCTGGAATGAGCTGATCCACGCGCCCAGCTCAGCGGCGGTGCCGTCGAACACATCGTCATCATGATTGCTGGCCCCGCCGGACTGCCAGAACGTCCACGAACTCCACGGCGCGGGCGCGGTCGGTGTCGCCGACTGGTAGATGGCCAGCCACAGCGGGTAGGACCCGAGCCCCGCGCAGTTACCCGAACTGATGAAGTCGTAGTACGAGTACACGCCGGACGGATTGTGCGGCCGCAAGGACCTCAGCTCCGTCATGAAGTCACGGGCGCAGGCCGCCACGCCGGCCGCGGACGCGCCCGCGGTCTCGTTGTCCAGCCAGAGCATGTCGGTCGTTTCCAGGCCGACCGCGCTGACCGTCTGCACGAAGTAGCTCGCCTGCGCCGCCCCGGACAGGTTCGGGTTCAGGAAGTGATAGGCGCCGCGGACGAGTCCCTTGGCCTTGATCCGGGGCCAGTTCCAGGCCAGGTAGGGATCAGGGGAGTTCGTCCCGCTGCCGCCGAGGCCCTGGCTGGCCCGGCAGATGCCGAACGACAAGCCCGAGGTGCTGGCCCAATCGAAATCCCCGCCGAAATTCGAGACGTCAATGCCCTGGGCCTGTCCTGCCATCGGCTGCCATTCCTCCGTCCCCCCACGTCCAGAAAGATCGTAGCGTAGGGGATACTTGCCACGAAGGCTGATCACGGTGACGCCGGAGGTGACGCGAACGCTATGGCTGGCCCCACCTGGATGACTTGGGTCGAGTCCTGGCCGGTCTACCGGCAGCTGACCGGAACCGACCGCCGCGGCCTCGGCGCCGCGGCCAAGAGCAGCCACCACCGGGCGGCCAGGACGGCCACCGCCGATTCGGTGGTCAAGTCGGTCTGCCCGTACTGCGCGGTCGGCTGCGGCCAGAACGTCTACGTCAAGGACTCAAAGGTCGTCCAGATCGAGGGTGACCCGGACTCGCCGGTGAGCCGCGGCCGGCTGTGTCCCAAGGGTTCAGCCAGTATGCAGCTCACCACCGGCGACGCCCGGCAGTACCAGGTGAAGTACCGTCGTCCGTTCGGCCGGGAATGGGAATCGCTCGACCTCGACACCGCCATGGACATGATCGCGGACCGGGTGCTGGCCGCCCGCCGGCACGGCTGGCAGTGGGACGTGGACGGGAACCGGACCCGCAGGACGCTTGGGTTCGCCAGCCTCGGCGGCGCGACGCTGGACAACGAAGAGAACTACCTGATCAAAAAGCTGTTCACGGCGCTGGGCGCGATCCAGATCGAGAACCAGGCGCGGATTTGACACTCCTCTACCGTCCCCGGTCTGGGGACTAGCTTCGGCCGCGGCGGCGCGACCACGTTCCAGCAGGACCTGGTCAACGCCGACTGCATCCTGATCGAGGGCTCGAACATGGCCGAATGTCACCCGGTGGGGTTCCAGTGGGTGATGGAGGCCAAGGCGCGCGGTGCGAAGGTGATCCACGTCGACCCCCGGTTCACCCGGACCAGCGCGGTGGCCGACCTGCACGTGCCGCTGCGAGCCGGCAGCGACATCGTCTTCCTCGGCGCCATCATCAACTACGTGCTGGGAGGCGAGAAGTACTTCCGTGACTACGTCGTCAACTACACCAACGCGGCGACGATCCTGACCGAGGACTTCGCCGACACCGAGGACCTGGACGGCGTGTTCTCCGGCCTGGACCGCGAGCACCGCAGCTACGACTTCGAGGCCTGGCGCTATCAGGGTGGCGACATGTCTGCGGCCGCGGGCCGGCGCGATCGCCCGGGTCGAGAGGAGCGGGAAAAGCGCCGGCAGGTGCGGGAGGCGGCGCGCGGCGAGGCGCACGGGGCCGGCGGGGCCGCGGCGCACTCCGACCCCGACCGGGACGAGACGCTCCAGCACCCCCGGTGCGTGTTCCAGGTGCTGAAGCGCCACTTCGCCCGCTACACCCCGGAGCTGGTCCAGCAGGTCTGCGGTGTGCCGCCGGACGCGTTCGGCCAGGTCTGCGAGGCCCTGACCGAGAATTCGGGCCCGGACCGCACCACCGCGTTCGTGTACAGCGTCGGCTGGACCCAGCACACCGTGGGCGTGCAGTACATCCGGACGGCCGCCATCTTGCAATTGCTGCTCGGCAACATCGGCAGGCCGGGCGGCGGCATCCTCGCGCTGCGCGGGCACGCCTCCATCCAGGGCTCCACCGACATCCCCACCCTGTTCGACCTGCTGCCCGGCTACCTGCCCATGCCGCACGTGCACGGCAACGACGACCTGGCCACCTACCTCGACGCCGAGAGCATGGACAAGGGCTTCTGGGCGAACATGAGCACCTATATGGTCAGCCTGCTCAAGGCCTGGTGGGGCGAGGCGGCCACGGCCGGCAACGATTTCTGCTACGACTACCTGCCCCGGCTGACCGGCAGCCACGGCACCTACGAGACCGTGGCCGCGCAGCTGGACGGCACCTGCAAAGGCTACTTCCTGATGGGGGAGAACCCGGCCGTCGGCTCGGCGAATGGCCGGATGCAGCGGATGGGCCTGGCCAACCTGGACTGGCTGGTGGTCCGGGACCTGGCCATGATCGAAAGCGCCACCTTCTGGCAGAACGGGCCGGAGATCGAGACCGGGGAAATGCGGACGCAGGACATCGGCACCGAGGTGTTCTTCATGCCCGCCGCCGCCCACACCGAGAAGAACGGCTCGTTCACCAACACCCAGCGGATGCTGCAGTGGCATCACCAGGCGGTCGAGCCGGCCGGCGACGCCCGCAGCGACCTGTGGTTCACCTACCACCTCGGCCGCCGGATCCGGGCGAGGCTGGCCGCCTCCGCCGACGAGATGGACCGGCCGGTGCTCGACCTCACCTGGGACTACCCGGTGCAGGGGCCGCTGGCTGAGCCGTCGGCGGAAGCGGTGCTGGCGGAGATCAACGGCTGGGACGCCGAGCGGAAGCCGCTGTCGTCCTACGTCCAGCTCAAGGACGACGGATCCACGGCGTGCGGCTGCTGGATCTACTGCGGCGTCCGCGCCGACGGGGTGAACCAGGCCGCCCGGCGCAAGCCAGGCGCCGAGCAGAGCTGGGTGGCGCCGGAATGGGGCTGGGCGTGGCCGCTGAACCGGCGGATCTTGTACAACCGCGCCTCGGCCGATCCCGAAGGTAAGCCCTGGAGCGAGCGCAAGGCGCTGGTCTGGTGGGACGAAGACGCAGGCAAGTGGACCGGGCACGACGTGGCGGACTTCGTCGCCGGCCGGCCGCCGTCCTTCCGGCCGGCCGAGGGTGCCACCGGCGTGGACGCGATCTCCGGCATCGATCCGTTCATCTTGCAGGCGGACGGCAAGGCCTGGCTGTTCGCTCCGGCGGGAGTGCTGGATGGCCCGTTGCCTGCGCACTACGAGCCGCAGGAGTCCCCGTTCGCCAACCCGCTCTACGGCCAGCAGCGCAATCCGGTCCGCGAGATCATCAGGCACCGGCAGAACCCGCTCCAGCCGGTCGGTGACGAGCCAGGCGCGGAGGTGTTCCCTTACGTGGCCACCACCTACCGGCTGACCGAGCACCACACCGCGGGCGGCATGTCCCGCACGCTGCCCTACCTGTCGGAGCTGCAGCCCGAGTTCTTCTGCGAGGTCTCACCCGAGCTCGCGGCCGAGCGAGGCCTGGCGAACGCGGGCTGGGCCACGATCATCACGGCCAGGAGCGCGATCGAGGCCCGGGTCCTGGTCACCGAGCGGATCCGGCCCCTGGAGGTGCAGGGCCGCCGCCTGCATCAGATCGGGCTGCCGTATCACTGGGGGGCCAACGGGATCAGCACCGGCGACTCCGCGAACGACCTGGCCCACCTGTCCCTGGACCCGAACGTGCACATTCAGGAGGTCAAGGCGCTGGCCTGCGACATCCAGCCCGGCCGCCGGCCGCGCGGGCCGGCGCTGCGGGAGCTGGTGCGCGAGTACGCGCAGCGGGCCGGAATCACCGACGACACTGGGACGGAGATCTAATGAGCGTGGAACCCGCCGCCCGCGCAGGCCATCGTGACCATCCCGCCCGGATGGGCTTCTTCACCGACACCTCGATCTGCATTGGCTGCAAGGCGTGCGAGGTGGCCTGCAAGGAATGGAACGCCGTGCCCGCGGACGGGCTGAGCCTGTCCGGGATGTCGTACGACAACACGGTCGGGCTGGGCGCCTCGACCTGGCGGCACGTGGCGTTCATCGAGCAGCCCGCGGTCCCGCCGCCCGGCGCGGACGGCGCGGACGCCATGCGCTGGCTGATGTCGAGCGACGTGTGCAAGCACTGCACCGAGTCGGCCTGCCTGGACGTGTGCCCGACCGGCGCGCTGTTCCGGACCGAGTTCGGCACGGTCGTGGTCCAGGATGACGTGTGCAACGGCTGCGGCTACTGCATTCCGGCCTGCCCGTTCGGCGTGATCGCCCGGCGGGAGGAGGACGGCGGGGCGCACAAGTGCACGCTGTGCTACGACCGGCTGGGGGCGGGCCTGGAGCCGGCCTGCGCGAAGGCGTGCCCGACCCAGTCCATCCAGTTCGGCCCGCTCGATGAGCTCCGCGAACGGGCCCGGCTGCGGGTCGAGGACCTGCACCAGGCCGGACAGGACCAGGCCCAGTTGTACCTCGAGGACCCGGACGACGGCATCGGCGGCGGGGGAGCGTTTTTCCTGCTGCTCGACCAGCCCGAGGTCTACGGGCTGCCGCCCGACCCGGTCGTGACCACCCGCGATCTGCCCGATATGTGGCGGCACGTCGCCATCGCCGCAGCCGGGCTCGCCGTCACGGCGGTGGCCCTGGGTCTCGGCCGGCGCAAGTGACTCGGCCGGCGCAGGCGGGGAGGGGCCACGGGGGCAATGGGGGCCGGCGGCGCCGGGGTGAGCGGCCCATGGTGCCCGACGCGGAATTCACCTCGTACTACGGCCGCCCGGTCATCAAGGAACCGGTGTGGAAGGTACCGGACGTACCCGGCTACCTGTTCCTGGGCGGCCTGGCCGGCGCGTCGTCGGTGCTGGCCGCCGGCGCTCAGCTATCCGGCTACCGCGAGCTGGCGAAGGTGGCGAAAGCCGGGGCGCTCGGTGCGATCAGCCTGTCGGCCGTCGCCCTGGTCAATGATCTAGGCCGGCCCAAGCGGTTCGTGAACATGCTCCGGGTCTTCAAGCCGAGTTCGCCGATGAGCGTCGGCTCCTGGCTGCTGGCCGCCTATGGCCCGGTGGCGGGCGCCGCCGCCGTCTGCGAGGTGACCGGAAAACTGCCGAAGGCCGGGCTGGCCGCCACCCTCGGCGCGGGGCTGCTCGGGCCGGGCATCGCCACCTACACTGCCGCCCTGATCTGCGACACGGCGGTGCCGGCCTGGCACCAGGGCTACCGGGAGATGCCGTACGTATTCGCGGGCTCCGCCGCCAGCGCAGCGGGCGGCCTGGGGCTGCTGGCGGTCCGCCCCCGGGACGCCCAGCCCGCGCGTGACCTGGCCGTCCTCGGTGCGACCGTGGAACTGATCGCCAAACGGCAGCTCCTCAACCGCCTCGCCGGAACCGCTGGGCAGAGCCTCGCCGAACCGTACGAGACCGGGACGACGGGCGCGATCCTCCGGCTGGCCGAGTTCCTGACGGCGGGCGCGCTGGCGGGCGCGGTGCTCGGCGGGCGAAGCCGCGCCGTGTCCGCCCTAGCCGGCGGGTCGCTGCTGGCCGCGTCGGCCATGACCAGGTTCGGGATCTTCCAAGCGGGGATGGCCTCGGCCCGGGATCCGAAGTACACCATCGTCCCCCAGCGCCGCCGCCGCGAGCAGTAAGCCGCGTCCGTCACCTAG
>OBLT010002925.1_pt1 | contig 10497 bp, 11 predicted proteins | sample 1518721 | NCBI WGS metagenome assembly OBLT01 (sample SAMEA3539307, study PRJEB22396) | soil metagenome | biome: tundra; feature: field; material: soil | place: USA | collected 2010-05 | depth 0.15 m | reverse complement strand
CGCAAATTCGCCCTGCGGCGATGCGCGCGAGGAGCGCACATGCCGCTGGCATCGCAAGAATGATAGCAGAAAATCGCGCGCCCGTTGGCACGGGAGGCCAGTATTAAGGCCGCCCGCCGTTGGCGGGCGCGGCCCTTGCCAACGGCTTAATACTGCGCTGCCGTCGCCACGGCCAGGGATGCCCCCTGCTAGTGCCCGTTGCCGCCCGTCGGCGCCGCATTCGCGATTGGCTCGCCCACCGCGCCGACTCGCACCGCGATTTTGATTGTCTTGTGCGAGTTACCTTCCGGCCTGACTACCGTCAGGTACATCGTGTCTCCCGGCTTGAGCCGCGCCATCGCGCTTTCCAGATCGCTCTGGTCGCGCACGCGCCGATCGTCAACCGCGACAATCAGATCTCCCCCCTGTCCCATCGCTCCCGAACTCCCCAGCGCCTTATTAGCCAGGATTGAGCCGCCGGGCAGTATTCCCGTCAGCGTGGAAACCGCCGCGCCGATTGCGCTCATTCCGGAGCGCGCACGCAGGCCAGCCTGCGCGGCCGGACTGTTGGGATCGATGGTCAGCACCTCGAGCCCATGCTCCTCCATTCCGAGGTAGCACTGCGTCGTGTATTGCACGGTGATGCCGAGGTAGGGCCGCGGATGCGGCCGGTTGCTATCGCCGTTGCCGGTGCCGTTCTCTGTTTTCGGGAGGAAGTTGGGTTCGACCGACGCGTTGTTCTCGCCCGGATTAAAATTCCGGCCGCCGGGGATTTCCTGAACGCCGGGTTTCGGCGCCGCCAAGCCGGGCTGCGGAGCTATCTCGAGCGTCGCGTCGCTGCCGCCCTGCCCCGCAATTCCGGGATTGGTGGAATTCCCGCCGCTCTGGGAGCCCGTTTGCGAGTCCTGCGCCTGCGCGACTGCAAGATGAGACAGCGCGAACAGCACGGCTGTCGCCACGCCCAGCGTGAGCATCTTTTGCAGCTTCATTTCATCGCGCTCGGCGATCGATCCAGTGATGCGGGAACTCTGCAAATATAAGCCCGCCACGCGATCTGCTCAACCTGCACGATTTCTCCTTGAAGGGCGCGCGAACCCATGCGAAAGTTTTGCTGGCGTTCATGAAAATAATATCCACGGTTGCGCTGCAACCCGCGCATCGCGCCGCAATTACCAGCGCGGTGCCCGGAGCCGAGTTGGCCGATCGCCAATGCCGAACCGCCGAGGAAGCTAGCGACTTCGTCGGTGGCGGATGCGACGTGCTGCTCACCTTTCGGATACCGCTGGACATCGCGAATCGGGCGCGCGGCCTCAAATGGATTCAACTGCTCAGCGCGGGCGCAGACCACGCGCTCGGCGGACCGCTCACGGGGATCGCGATTCCAGTCACGACCGCGAGCGGAATTCATGCGACGCCGATCGGGGAATACACGATAGCCTCGATGCTCGCGTATGCGCATCGGATTCATCTCGCGATTCGGGCGCAGATTCGCCGCGAGTGGATGCGCTCGGGCGCTTTCATGGCGAGCGTGGACGAAATCCGTGGGCAGACCCTTGGCATCATCGGCTACGGATCGATTGGCAGGGAAACGGCGCGGCTCGCGGCCGCATTTGGGATGACCGTGCTTGCGCTCAAGCGCAACCCGGCCGAGCGCGCCGATCCCGGATGGTGCCCGGCGGGGCTCGGCGATCCCGAAGGCAAGCTGCCCGCACGCTTCTTCGGTCCCGGCGAGCGCGAAGCGATTCTCCGCGACAGCGATTACGTGTCCGTCACGCTGCCGCTCACCGACCACACGCGCAAGTTCATCGGCGAGCGGGAATTCGCCGCGATGAAGCCCGGCGCGTACCTGGTAAATATCGGGCGCGGCGAAGTGATCGACGAGCGCGCGATGGCCACGGCGTTGACCACCGGAAAGAATGGCGGCGCCGGCCTCGACGTGTTCGAGCATGAACCGCTCGAAGCCAAAAGCCCGCTTTGGGACCTGGAAAACGTCATCCTGACGCCGCACATTTCCGGCGCCAATCGCGGCTACATGGATAAGGCATGCGAACTGTTCGCGGAGAATCTGAAAAGGTTCGCCGCGAATCGCCCGCTGCTGAACCTGGTCGATCCAACCCTCGGCTATTGATATTTGTGCGTCCGCCCCACATGTTCTAACAGGGCGAAGCCCGCATCTCTTCTTAACATTGGGTGCAGGGGTCACCCCTGCCCAAGGAAGTGTGAAACCCACGGTGGGTTTCACTAAAATTAAGTCGTTCCACTCCCCCGAGCCTTCAACGCCGCCAGGAATCGTTCCTTCAATCCATCGAACGGCCCGTTCGACATGAACAGCGCCACGTCGCCCGCGCGCGCGTCGGAGAGCATCCGCTCGAGGATCTGATCGTTCGACGCGCATGCAATCGCTTGAGGCCCACGCGCACTGATCGCACTCGCCAGCGCGCCGGTTTCCAGCCGCTCGCCCGGCGCGATCGGATCGTTTTCCTTGAAATAGACCGGCCCCAGATAGACGCGCGAGGCTCGATCGAATGCGGCCGCGAACGCATTTTGAAAAACGTTGCGCCGCGCCGTATTCGAACGCGGCTCGAACGCCGCAAGTATCCGCCGGCCCGGGAACCGTTCAGCCATCGCCTCGAGCGTAACGCCGATCGCGGTCGGGTGATGCGCAAAGTCATCGACCACCGTCACTCCCGCCGCCTCTCCGATCACCTGCTGCCGGCGCACCACGCCCTTGAAGGTGCGCAACCCGCCGGCAGTCTCCTCGCCGGAGACTCCGAACGCGCTCAGCAGCACGTAAACGCCCAGCGCGTTGGCGACATTCATTCGGCCGCCGATCGGAAGATGGATTGAATCCTGGATTCGGTCGCCGTCGCGCGTCACCGAAAATCTCGCGCCGTCCGCGCCCACCGTAATGTCCGTCGCGCGGTATTCGCCCCCACGCAGCCCGTACGTGAGCCGCCGCGAGCGCGCCGCCGCGCTGACCTCGAGCGCGTGCGGAAAGTCGGCGCATACCGCGAGCACGCGCGACGAATCCATCTGCTCGACGAGCGCACGGAAACTCGATTTCACATGCTCGAGATCGCGATAGATATCGGCGTGATCGAATTCGACCGCCGTAATAATCGCACCGATCGCCCGGTAATGCAGAAACTTCGGTCCTTTGTCGAAAAACGCGGTGTCGTACTCGTCGCCCTCGATCACAAAATCGGCGCCCCGGCCAAGCCGGTAGTTCGATCCGAAATCGCTCGCCACTCCTCCCACCAGCATCGAGGGATCGCGCCCCGCCGCGTCGAGCACGTGCGCCATCATCGCGGTCGAGGTGGTCTTGCCATGCGTTCCCGCGACCATCAGCACGCGACGGCCCTTCAGGAAAAAATGCCAAAGCGCTTCAGGCATCGAGAGATACGGAATCGTGGAATCGAGCAGCGCCACGGCTTCTGGATTGCTCGGCACGATCGCATTGCCCACCACCACCAGGTCGGGCGCGGGCGACAGGTTCGCGGGCGAAAATCCCGTCATCAATCCGACCCGCGAATTTTTCAGCAGCGACGCCGTCGGCTCGTAGAGCTGATTGTCGGAGCCCGTGACCGAAAGGCCGCGCTCCACCAGCATCCCGGCCAGCGCGGCCATCGCGGTGCCGCCGACTCCGATCAGATGCACGCGCCGGGGAGACGCCGGGATGCGCGCGAGCCGCGCGGTGCTGCCGGAATCAGCCACCGTCGAGCGCGTCCATGATCAAATCGTGAATCTTCGGGCGGAACTCGCGAATCTTTTGATTGTCGCGCCGCGGATGAACGCGATTGGTCAGCATCGAGATCGCAACTTCGCTTTCCGGCTCGATCCAAATCGAAGTGCCGGTGAAGCCAAGATGGCCCACTGCCGCCGGCGAGAATCGATGGCCCGAGCTGGAATGCTCCGCCGACGGCATGTCCCATCCGAGCGCCCATGTCGAGCCGGGCACGGTCGTGTCACGCGTCCAGAACTCACGGATTATTTTTTGCGGCACGAAATCCGAACGTCCGGCGTAACACGCGATCAGCTCGCGCGCGAGGCGATCGACCTCGCGCACCGGCGCAAACAGTCCGGCGTGACCCGCCACTCCACCCATCGCGAACGCGTTCTCGTCGTCAACTTCGCCGACCAGCAGCCGCTTGCGCGAAGGACAAATTTCGGTCGGCGCGAACATGTCGGCGACCGGCTCCAGCCGTCGCGAGCGGACCAGTGAGATGTCTATATAGTCGGTGGCGCGCAGGCCCAGCGGGCGGAAGATTTTCTCGCGGCAGAACCGGTTGAGCGCGACGCTGGCGACCTTTTCGATCGTCTCACCCAGCAAGATGAAACCGAGATCCGAGTAGATAGTTTTGGTCGCGGGCGCGGCCTCGGGCTTCTCGCGATGAATCTCCTCGTAAGCGAACTCCTTGGCGCCGAAGCTCGCCATGAAGTTGACCCGCCCGCCTTTTTCGATCTCCGCGATGCGCTGGTAAAACGGCCGCCACGCCGCCAGGCCCGAGCAATGCGCCAGCAAATGGCGAAACGTGACGGCGGTCTTGCCGTGCACGCCAAAGTTCGGAAAGAAGCGCGTCACTCGATCGTCGAGGCGAAACTTGCCGTCGCGCGCCAGGATCATCACCGCGACCGTCGTCGCCAGCGCCTTGGTAAGTGACGACAGGTCGTAGACGGTTTCCATTTTTGCCGGCGAGCGGCTCGGCTCGATCGATCTGAATCCGAATGCGCCCTCGAACGCGACCTCCGCGCCGCGCCGCACGACGACCGTCGCGCCGGGAATCACCCGCTCCTCGACCGCGCCGTTGAACGCCTGCTCGACCTCACTCCATCCCAACGCTTAATCCTCCGGAAAACTTGGCCCGTTACCGCGTCACGGCCGGCTCAGTGAAGATGATTCGGCGCGCGGCGGAATCGATTCGCGCCACCACGCCGAACGGAATCGTAAAATTCTGGGTGCCATGCCCGGCCTCGACGCCGTACAGCACCGGGCATCCCAGCCCGGCGGTCTGCTCGCCGGCGAAGCGCGCGATCAGCCGCGTCTCCTGCTCGTTTCCGTCGATCGCATGAATCGCGCCGAAAACAATTCCCGCCACCCGGCCGAGCGCGCCGGTTTGGCGCAACTGCACGAGCATCCTGTCGATTCGATAGGCTTTCTCACCCGTGTCTTCGAGGAACAGGATTCGGCCGTCGAAGCGCGGCGCATGCGGTGTGCCTATCATCGCGACCAGCACCGACAGGCAGCCGCCGATAACCTCGCCATGTGCACGCCCAGGATGCATCGTCTCGCGCGCCTCGAGCTCGAAGCCGTCGAGTTTGCCGCCGAGCAGGTCTTGCATGTGCTCGAACGCGCGCGGGCTCAGGCCTCGCGCGAAATCCATCGCGACCATCGGCCCGTGAAACGATACCATCCCGGCGAAATCGACCAGCGCGTTGAGGATAAAGGTTGCGTCCGAGAAGCCGACGAAGATTTTGGGCGTGCGGGCAATCGCTTTGAAGTCGAGCAGCGGCAGCAGCCGCCCGCATCCGTAACCGCCGCGCGCGGAAAAGATCGCCTTGACCTCGGGGTCGGCAAAGTATTCTTGAAGCTCGCTCGCCCGCTCGCGATCGTCGCCGGCCAATATCCCCGAACGCGCCAGCACGCGCTGCGAAACTTTGACCCGAAAGCCCATCGAGGCGAGCACGTTGACGCCGCGCTCGAGATGCTCCCGTTCGATCGCCGCGGCGGGCGCGACGACCGCAACTGTGTCGCCCGGTTTGAGCGCGTTGGGTTTGATCGGTTTGCGGTTCACGCTATTTCGCCCCGAATCCTACCAGAAGGCGCGCGCGAACACCCATCAGTTTCGCGAATTGCACCACTTCCCGCGGCGCTCGAGCCGGTCAGGAATCCGACCGCACTGAATTGCGAGCGCCCGGATCAGTCGAACTTGAGAATGATTTTCCCGAAGTGCTCGCTCGCTTGCATCATGCGATGCGCCGTCGGCGCGTCCGCGGCCGGGATCACCCTGTAAATTGGCGGACGCAACCGGCCGGCTTCGAGAGCCGCGCCAAATCGCTCGAGGAACGCCGCGACGATCTGCGCTTTCTCGGCGGCTGGGCGTGTGCGCAGAGTCGAGCCGAAGATTTTCAGATGACGGCGCAGAACGGCGGCCAGATCGAGCTCGGCGCGCGTCCCGTTCATCAAGCCAATCAGGACCAGCCGCCCGCCGTTGGCAAGCGACTCGATATTTCCGGGCAGGTAGGCGCCGCCGATGCTGTCTAAAATCACATCCACGCCGCGCCCGTCTGTCGCGGCCTTCACGGCCGGCGCGAACGGCCCGCGCTTGTAGTTGATCGCGACGTCGGCGCCCAGCTTGCGGCATTGCTCGCATTTCTCGTCCGCGCCCGCAGTTACGATCACGCGCACGCCCGCTTCCTTGAGCAATAGAATCGATGCGGTGCCGACGCCGCTGCCGCCACCGTGAATCAAAGCGGTCTCGCCGCGCTTGATCCCGGCGAGCATAAAGAAGTTCAGGAACGCGGTCAGAAAGACCTCGGGGATCCCGGCAGCTTCCTCGAAACTCAGCGCCGCGGGAATCTTCATCGCGGATCCGTAATCCACCGCAGCTTTCTGCGCGTAACCGCCGCCCGGCAGCAATGCCATCGCGCGATCGCCTGTTTTCCATCCGATGGCGGCAGCACCGACGGCGGCAACCTCGCCGGCGCATTCCAGGCCGATGATTTCCGACGCGCCCGGCGGAGGCGGATAAAATCTCTGGCGCTGAAGAATGTCCGCGCGATTCACCCCGGCGGCTCGGACGCGAATCAGTATTTCGTCGGACTTGATCGCAGGCTCGGCAACTTCGCCGATTTTGAGCGCATTTTCATCGCCGGGTTTTTCAACGATTACTGCTTTCATCATCTGTAAATGATTTGGACCGACATCTGCTTCGTGCCGATGCCGTCATAGTGAAATTTCGTCTCGTCGAATGACGGCGCTTTGAACTGGGCCTTGGCGTTGTTTGAAAATCCGTAGCCCTCGAGCGGGTAGCCGATGAAGTTCGAATCGAACTTACCGTTGCCGTTCTCGTCGTGAAAAAGCGTGACGGCATAGTCGCCGGCCGGGACTCCGCCGAAGACGCACTCGCCGCGATTGCCCCGAATCTTTGCCCAGATGTGACGTAGTATATGAGAGTCGTCGCGCGGAAATCCCGCGGGACCCGGCCACAGCGAGCATCCCAGTTGCCCCTTGTCGTTTCGAAAGCCGGTCACTTCGACCTTGATGCCGTCCGCTTTCGCCGCGTCGCCGGCGCGCGCCGGGGCAGGCAACGCGGCCGCTGCGAGCAGCAGTGCGAATGCGACCAGCCGGATTCTGATTCTCATTGAATTGCCCCTCCAAAAACGAAGAGGGTCCACGAGGACCCTCTCGCGCGTTCGATTCCCACGAATTACGAAACGCCGCGTCTAGTGTACGATCGGAGCGCCGCTTGATTGCGACGCGACATCCAGCCTCGATATAGCGCCTTTCCCGGCGAATCGCCAAATTCCGCCGGCACGATCATCCGAGCAACCGCGCGACGGTCTTCTCGAACTCGCCCGGCTTGCCGCCCGCGTCGATCTCCACCGGATGCAGATCGACGCCGGCTTCCTCCTGCGCCTTGAGCCGCTCGATCGCGCCTTCGACTCCGCCGATATAACCCAACTCGCCCAGCAGCTTCGGCGATAGCGCCGCGGTGCCCGCCTTCGAGCCGCCTGCATCCCACGCCTGTTTGACCTTCTGCACGTCGTCGCCGAAGCCAAAGCGCGTGAGCTGCTCGGAATAGAAGGTGCCCATGCGCGCGGCATAGAACGCGACGTTGGCGCCATGTCCTGCCACCGCGCGATCGACGTTCGCCGTCACCGTCACGTGTCCGGGGGCTTTGACGGCGACCGCGCGCGGCTCGCGGCCTGCAGCCGTCGCAATCGCGCGGAAATCCGCGATCGCTTTCTTGAGTGAGCTAATCGGGATCATCACCGGCAGCCATCCGTCGGCTTTCTTCGCGGTGAACTCGACGCTCTTTTTGTTGAGCGAGGCGATCCAGATTGGAATATGCTTGCGCGGGGTCTCGAAGCGCATCGTGAAGCCGCGCTGCAGCTTGAACAGCTTGCCTTCGTAGTTCAGCGGCGTCTGCGCCATTATCATGTTGATAATTTCCACGTACTCCTTCATCCGCGTCAGCGGCGGATTGAACGGAATACCGTGGAAATGTTCGATCACCTGCGGACCGCTGGTGCCCAGCCCGATGATCATGCGGCCGTTGCTCAACTCGTCCAGCGTGCCGAAATGCTGCGCGAGCGCGGCCGGCGTGCGCGAGTAGATATTCACGATCGAGGTCGCAAGCTGGACCTTGCTGGTGTGCTCCGCGAGCAGCGTGAGCAGCGTGAAGGCGTCGCGGCCCCACGCTTCGGCCACCCAGATCGAATGGATTCCCGCGGCGTCCGCGATTTTTGCGCGTTCGATCGCCGCCTTGAAGTCGAGCTTGCCCTGCCAATTGACTCCGATTGATAGCTTGCGCGTCATTAAATTTCCTCTTGACTACAACTACACGAGATCGCGAATCCTTTGTACCATCGGAACGCGGAAACAGGATCGGGCGCCGCGGGATATTCCGCCCAGCGCCGACGGACGCTGCTCTTCGCTACTTGATGCCGCAGTAAACGGCGAAGATCAGATTCTTGTACGCGCAATCGATATCGCGGAACCCCGCCTCGCGCAGCCATTCGAGCTGATCCTCGAGCGTCGCCGCGCGATCGAACTTCATTCGGTCGAGCGCCGCCGCCAGGTCGCGATCGTCCATCCCCAATTCGCGCACCCGCGTGATCCATCGCTCGTGATGAAACCGGTGCCGCTCCGGGGTCGCGCCGCGAAACTGCTCGGCGTTGACGAATACACCGCCGTCGTTGAGCGCGCCGTGGATTCGATCGAACAACGAGCGCTTTTGGTCGTCGCTCAGGTGATGAATCGAGAGCGCCGAAACCACGGCGTCGTATTTTTCCTGGATCGGGTCAACCCCGTAGTCGGAGACCTCGAAGCGGAAGCGCTCGCCGCCCAATTCGAAGCGCACACGCGCCCGCTCGAGCATCTCGCTCGAGATGTCCACCATCGTGATTCGCGCCTGCGGGAAACTATACGCGATGAACGCCGCCAACAGGCCCGTGCCGGCGCCGAGATCGAGAACCTTGAGCCGGCTATCGTGCGGAAACCGTATCAAATCGATCGCCGCGCGATAGAAGTCGTCGAACCCCGGCACCAGCCGGCGCCGCGTGCGGTCGTAGTCCTCCGCCGCAAGATCGAACGCGTGCTGTACTGAATTCGCCATCTGAAGATTGTGCGGACGCGACGGTCGCGAATCAACCGCACACTCGAGACGGGTGGCGATCCATCCGTACCGCTATTTACTAAGTTTCGTTAGTCCTTTCTTTCTGCGCTCAGCCCACCGCTTCTTCATAAGCTCCGACAGCCGCTTTCTGCCCTCTTTGGTGATACCGCCGCGTCTCTTGGTTTTCGTGGCGCCCGGCTTGGAAGCCGCCATCCGGCCTCTCTTGCCGGTAGCCTTCGATCCCGCTCCCACCAAAGCCGTGATCGCACTGATAAGCCGGTCCCTTTCCTTCTTCAAGTCTGCAACGATTCTATCGATCTCCAAGTAAGTGCTCCTTTGGGTCCTCTAGGTCCCCGATGTTCTGTTTAGCTCCCAACTCTAAGCATATCCAACAATTATAATTGCTGGAGTTACCGCGAATTGCAATTTCTGCCAGCTAGGTTGTGCAATGCCCCGGATAGGCCGCAGGGCCTGCCCCCTCCGCCACCATGTCCTGGATTGATCGCGGCGCCGCGCCACTCGATCGTATCCAATTACTGCTCGAAGCATGGCAGGCTGCACGACGAAAACGGAGGAAGCCTGCTGCCCAGCCTGGACAGCTATCGACACAGCAGATCATGCATCCCGAGCTTTACTTCGACCCTCTTTAGCTCTTGGTAGTGTCCTAATTTGGCGGTGATGGCGCGCGCCTGCGATCAATAGCATCGCTTGTGTCGGGCTTTCCAAGAAATGACCTCGTTACCGACTTGCTCAGTCCAGAGACTGTCACAAGTCCGCTCGAATACGATCGGTTTGCCGCAATTCGCGCAAACTGGAATGCAGGCTTCGTGGTACGCAACGTTTTTCACCCTAAATACATTTTGTTGATGGACCTCAACCCCCTTGCGACAGATTGGGCATGTGATCATTCGCCTTTCCCTTTTTCCTCAGCTGGCGTTCTGTAGAGGGTCTGCTACGAGCACTGCTTCGAGCAATACTGCGACCGACCACAGCCGATCCGTCACGCCGGCGGCAATCGCGCGGCCGTTCAGCGCGATCGCGATGGCAAACAGAGAGCATCCCGCAATCGCGGGCACGAGTTTGGCAAATTTCATCGCAGGTCCTGTGAACTTGTGGTGCGCGCCGAAGCTAGCAGGCACACCCGCGAAAGGTCTCAGCTCCCATCAGTCGTGGCACGCAC
>OBLT010002924.1_pt1 | contig 10498 bp, 7 predicted proteins | sample 1518721 | NCBI WGS metagenome assembly OBLT01 (sample SAMEA3539307, study PRJEB22396) | soil metagenome | biome: tundra; feature: field; material: soil | place: USA | collected 2010-05 | depth 0.15 m | reverse complement strand
CCGTTTGACCCAACGCCGTCGCCACGGCCATTGGCGCGCCCGTACGGGGCACCGGGACGGCCGTCGGGGGAACCGCTGGAGCGGCCTGGCCTCCGTCGATCCGGGGGCGGATCGGGGAAATCTGGGTTACTCACGCGTCCTCGCTGGTGGGGTGCGGCAGTCGTGGCGGAGCGGGGAAGGCACCGCCGGGCTGACACAGTACCCGGCAGTACCTCACGCCCCGGCGCGTGTTATCTATCCATAACACCTGCGTCGTCTGTCTGACTTACTGACCGTGACCTGGTCACCGTGACCTGCAACACTGCCGTCCCGGGTGGACGCCCTTGTCATTGCGCCCTGCGGTCACTCCCCGGCGCGGGCACGCCGACTGCGCCGGGTGCGCGGCTCGCCCGTACCGAGAACATAGGACGACGCAAGGTGGTTCCAGGCACAACTCTGGCAGACCTCGACGACGTACACCCGGAACTCTCCGTATTCCGACGCCATCTCCGCTAGTTCCGGAGCCTGCTTCACGCGGCCCTCGTATTGCCCGAGTTCGTCCCCATACACGTAGGTGACGTGAGTGAGGTTGACCTTTCTGCAGATGGGGCAGGCTGTGTCGGTCGCCTCGCCGTGAAATTTCGCGGCCCGGAGCAGGTATGGATGGGCGTCACAGACATCGGAGAGCGTCGTGCGACCGGCAAGCACCGATGCGAGCGTTGCCCGGCGGGCAAGCCCGTAGTCGACAACCGATCGCCGTGGTCCCATCTCCGACAGGGTACGACGGAAGTGCGTAGCCGCCGAGACCCGGACTCCGCCGCCGGCCGTTGGCTAACGGCCGATGAACGGGCGGTTGCGGGACGGCAGCAGAGCGCATATCTTGGCGATGTATCGGTTCGATACATCGATCTGGTATACATGCTTTCAGGTCCCCGCAAATCGGGACAAGGCTAATCCCAGGCCGGGCAGGAGGTGCGGGCATGAGCGGGCAACGATCCGGCGTGCTGGAGCTCGCGGTGCTCGGGCTGCTGCACGAGAACCCAATGCACGGGTACGAGCTACGGAAACGGCTCAACGCCGTCCTCGGCGCGTTCCGTGCATTCGGCTACGGGTCGCTGTACCCGTGCCTGAAGCAGCTGCTGGTTCAAGGGCTGATCGCCGAGGAGCCCCCGGCGGGCACCGCCAAGCCGGTGGGCCGCCGGTCGAAGATCGTGTACCGGTTGACCGCGGACGGCAAGGAACGGCTCCAGCAACTGCTGACCGAGTCCGGCCCGGCGGCCTGGGAGGACGACGGGTTCGGCGTGCACTTCGCGTTTTTCGGCCAGACCAGCGCCGACATCCGGCTGCGGATTCTCGAAGGGCGCCGCACCCGGCTCGAGGAACGCCTCGACGGGTTCCGTGCCGCGCTGGCCAGGACCCGGGAGCGCCTAGACAGCTACACCCTCGAGCTGCACCGGCACGGCCTGGAGTCCGTCGAGCGGGAAGTCCGCTGGCTCAATGAACTGATCGCCTCAGAACGGGAGGCGGACACAGTGCCGGCGAACGACGCCGTGCTAGCGAACGACACAGGGCCAGCGAACAACTCAGGGCCGAACAACACAGGGCCAGGGCCGGAGCCGGCCGCGCATCCAGGAATTCCAGCACCGCTTTCAGTAGCACCGCATTCAGATAACGGCCCGTCAGCAGGCACGGCCAGCTGACGGAAACGTCTTGGCGCCACCATCGTGGGGGGCGAGATAAGGAGCATCTCCATGGGTTCGGTACGGGTAGCCATCGTGGGCGCGGGCAACTGCGCCAGTTCCCTTGTGCAAGGTGTGGAGTACTACAAGGACGCCGACCCGGAGGCTCGGGTACCAGGCTTGATGCATGTCGAGTTCGGTCCGTACCACGTGCGCGACGTCGAGTTCGTCGCCGCGTTCGACGTGGACGCGAAGAAGGTCGGGCAGGATCTCGCCGATGCCATCGGGGCGAGCGAGAACAACACCATCAAGATCTGTGACGTGCCGCCGACCGGTGTGACGGTGCAGCGCGGCCCGACCATGGACGGCCTGGGCGAGTACTACCAGGAGATGATCACCGAGTCCGACGACCCGGCCGTGGATGTCACGCAGGTTCTCCGGGACTCCCGCGCCGACGTGCTGGTGTCATACCTGCCGGTTGGATCCGAGCAGGCCGACCGCTACTACGCACAATGCGCCATCGACGCTGGCGTGGCGTTCGTCAACGCGCTGCCCGTGTTCATCGCCTCGGACCCCACGTGGGCCCGCAAGTTCGCCGACGCTGGTGTCCCGATCATCGGCGACGACATCAAGTCGCAGGTGGGCGCCACTATCACGCACCGCGTGCTGGCCAAGCTGTTCGAGGACCGCGGCGTTGAACTGCTCCGCACGTACCAGCTCAACTTCGGCGGCAACATGGACTTCATGAACATGCTGGAGCGCAAGCGGCTGATGTCGAAGAAGATCTCCAAGACGCAGTCGGTCACCTCCCAGATCCCGCACGAAATGGACCGGGCAGCCGTGCACATCGGCCCTTCTGACCACGTGCCCTGGCTGGACGACCGGAAGTGGGCCTACGTCAGGCTCGAGGGCCGGGCCTTCGGCGACGTGCCACTCAGCCTCGAGTACAAGCTGGAGGTCTGGGACTCCCCGAACTCCGCTGGCGTGATCATCGACGCCATCCGGGCCGCGAAGATCGCCAAGGACCGCGGCATCGGCGGGCCCATCCTGTCGGCCGCCTCCTACTTCATGAAGTCCCCCCCTGAGCAGTACGGTGACGACGTCGCCCGCGACCTCGTGGAGAAGTTCATCCGCGGCGAGGTTGAGCGCTGACGGACCCGCTGAACCGCGCACCCGCTGACCTTCGCTGATGAGAGCGGCCGGGCCGGCCAATTATCCGGCCCGCCGTAGGCTGAACGGGTGACGGTGCTGGCCGCGTTCAGGCAGAAGCTGCGCGGGCGCGCAGCGGGCCCGTCGTTCCTCGCTGAGCTGCGAAGCGTCCTGGCCGAACGGGGTTTCCGCCGTCTGTTCGCGACCCGGCTGATCTCCCAGGCCGGGGACGGGGCATTCACTGCGGGGGTCGGCGCGTACGTATTCTTCAACAAGGCGACGTTCCCCAACCCGGGCGCCGCGGCCGCCGCCTTCGCCGTCCTGTACCTGCCGTACTCGCTGATCGGGCCGTTCGCGGGTGTGTTCATCGACCGCTGGTCGCGGCGGCAGATCCTGGTCCGGGCCGCCCTCATCCGGGCCGTCTTCGTCGTGGTCACGGCCTCGCTGGTGGCCTCCGGCCGGCTAGGTCTGCCGCTCTACGTCAGCGTGCTCGCTGTGCTGGGGGTCAACAGGTTCTTCTTGTCCTCGCTGTCCGCGGCACTGCCGCATGTGGTGGCCGAGGACAAACTGGTGATGGCCAACGCCATGTCGCCAACGCTGGGCACGGTAGTCACGTTCATGGGCGGTCTCGCGGGCCTGGGCGTGCACTTTGCGACCGGCGGCGGGCGCGGCGGCTCGGCGCTCACGTTGCTGGCCGCAGGCGCGTGTTACCTGCTCGCCGCGGGGGTCGGCGCGACGATGCGCCGCGACCTGCTCGGCCCTCCCCCGGTGACCGGGGACGCGGCTCGCGCCGGGCTGCTCACGGAGCTGTCCACGGTGGCCGAAGGCCTGATCAGCGGGGCCCGCCACGTCTGGCGCCGACGACCGGTGGCCGCCGCTCTCGCCGCCACCGGCTGCCACCGGCTGCTGTACGGGACCCTGCTGCTCATGACGCTCCTGCTGTACCGGAACTACTTCTACCCCACCAGCGCTAACCGGTCCCTGGCCCAGTTCACGCTGGTAATCATCGCGTCAGCGGTCGGTTATGGCGCCGCGGCCATCATCACGCCCATGGCCACCAGGCGGCTGGCCAAGCCCGCCTGGATCACCGTCCTGCTCGCCGCGGGCGGAATTGTCGTGGGGGTGCTCGGCCCGACGTTCAGCCAGGTCCCTTTCGTGGTGATCGGGTTCGCGCTCGGGGTGGTCGCCCAGGGTGTCGCGATCTGCGCGACGACGATCATCCAGGAGATGATGGAAGACAGCTATCGCGGGCGGGTGTTCTCGCTGTACGACATGCTCTTCAACGTGCCGTTCGTCATCGGGGCGGCCGGCTCGGCGCTGATCATGCCACTGAACGGCCGGTCCTATCCGCTGATCGCCTTTGTGGCCGCCGGCTATCTGGTGGCCGCGGGGGCGTACCTGTTGGTCGGCCGTCAGGCCCCGGGCGGCTGGCCCCCCGCGGCAGAGCCCCCGGCCCCGGAAAGTCCCTCGTCCGCGGCCCAGGCGAGCAGTTCCTGAGTGGCCCGCTCGGTGCCCAGTGGGCCGTGCTCCATGCGCAGTTCGAGCAGGTGCTGGTAGGCCCGGCCGACAACGCGGCCGGGCGGCACGCCGAGGATCTGCATGATCTCGTTGCCGTCAAGGTCAGCCCGGATCCTCGCCAGTTCCTCCTGTTCGCTCAGCCGGGCAATGCGCTTCTCCAGGTCATCCTGGGCCCGCGCCAGGCGCGCCGCCTTCGCCCTGTTCCGTGTGGTGCAGTCCGCCCTGGTCAGCACGTGCAGCCGGGTCAGCAGAGGCCCCGCGTCCCGTACGTAGCGGCGGACCGCCGCATCTGTCCACTCGCCGGGCCCGTATCCATGGAACCGCAGGTGCAGCCCGATCAGGGTGGATACGTCGGCCACCACCCCGGAGGGGAAGCGCAGCGCCTTCAGCCGGGTGCGGGCCATCTTCTCGCCGACGGCCTCGTGGTGGTGGAAGGCCACCCGGCCATCCGGCAGCAGCGCACGGGTCTTCGGCTTGCCGATGTCGTGCAGCAACGCGGCCAGCCGGACCACGAGGTCGCCATGCAGGCCGTACCGGTCCTCGAGCCCGATGGCCTGCTCCATGACGGTGAGCGAATGCTGGTAGACGTCCTTGTGCCGGAGGTGCTCATCGAGCTCCAGGCAGAGTTTCGGGACCTCCGGGAGGACCACGTCCGCGACCCCCGTATCCACGAGGAGTGATATCCCCCGCCGCGGCCCGCTGGGCCCGGCCGCCAGCATGATCTTGACGAGTTCATCCTTGATCCGTTCGGCTGATACGACCGCAAGCCGGGGAGCCAGCGCCCTCATCGCCTCCGGGACCCCGGGCGCGACCGAGAAACCCAGCTGCGCCACGAACCGCGCGGCGCGAAGCATCCGCAACGGATCATCCGTAAATGAGTCTTCCGGCCTGCCCGGGGTGCGCAGCACCCGGTCCCTGAGGTCACGCAGGCCGCCGAACGGGTCCACGAACTCCAGCGAGGGAAGCCGCACCGCCATCGCGTTCACGGTGAAATCCCGGCGCGCCAGGTCGGCGTGCAGCGACGTCCCGTACCGCACGTCAGGCTTGCGTGAATCGGGTAGGTAGGTCTCGCTGCGGTAGGTGGTGATCTCGAATACCGTGCTGCCCTTGCGCAGCCCAACGGTGCCGAACTCGATCCCGACCTCCCATACCTTGTCCGCCCAGCTTTTGGCGATCTCAAGCACCTGCTCAGGCGTGGCGTCGGTCGCGAGGTCCAGATCGACGCGGTCCCGGCCGAGGAATACGTCCCGCACCAAACCGCCCACCAGCGCGAGTTCATGGCCATGCCGGGCGAAAATCCGGCCCAGTTCCTGCGCCGGTGCGGCCGCCGCGCGCAGCAGCGGGGCTGCGGCATTCTGCTCCTCGCTCATGGCTGTGCTTGCCTCACGCTGTGCGCTCCTGGCGGGTGGGTGTGGAATCGGGCACGGGCATCGAGGGTAGGGGGTACCCAATACTCGGGGGAAATCTTGGGAGCCCGCAGACATCTTGAAAGACGCACTCAGGGAACGGCAATAACATTTCCGGCATGCCGCCTCAGTGTCCCGCGTCCGGCCACCGTCGGCTGACCCGCCGACGGCCCTGGGCATGCCTGGTGCCACGGTGAACCGGTCCGCGGGCATCCGGCTCGCCATGACGTGTGCTGCTGCCGCGCTCGCGGCCGCTCCACTCGCGGCCGCCGCGCCCGCGATGGCGGCCCCCGTGGCCAGCGGCGCGGACGTGTCTGTCGCGATCACCTCGGTCAACCCCAATATCGCCACGCCCGGCAAGCCGGTGACCGTCTCCGGGACGGTCAGCAACGGGACCGCGGATGCCGTGTCCGGCCTGGCCGTGCAGCTCCGGTCGTCCGGATCTGCCCTGACCAGCCGGGGCGACCTGACAAACTATGCCGCCGGGAACCTGCCGGGTATTGATTCGCCGGTGACCGGTGCGGTGCAGCAGTTGCCCGGCACGCTCAGTCCCGGGACCACTGAGAAGTGGACGACGACGATTGCGGCCCACCAGCTCGGAATGACAGCTTTCGGCGTCTACCCCCTGGCCGCCGAGGTGGACGACAACACGGGCGCGACGCTGGACACCGACCACAGCTTCCTGCCGTTCTGGCCGGCCAGGCCCACACTGGCCGGTCCACTGCAGATCGCCTGGGTCTGGCCGGTCATCGACTCTCCGCACCAGGCTGCCTGCCGGGCGCTGCTCAACAACAGCCTCGCCGCCAGTGTGGCCCCCCGTGGCCGGCTGGCAGGCCTGCTCGCTGCGGGGACGACCCCAGCGGCCAGCAGCGCCGACCTTACCTGGGCCATCGACCCCGGCCTGCTCGCCAGCGTGTCGGCGATGACCAAGCCCTATCGCGTGGGGGGCAGCGCGATCTGTGCCGGCACCACCGGGGAACCGGCTTCCACCGCCGCGCGGGCCTGGCTCGGCGGCCTCCGCTCGGTAACCGCGAAACAGGATTTCTTCGTGACCCCGTACAACGACGTGGACGTGGCGGCGCTCACGCACCAGGGCATGGATTCGGACCTGACCCATGCGTTCAACGACGGCCGATCAGTGGCCCGCACGATCCTGGGCAGCGCCCAGCGGCCGGCGACGGCCGCGACGGGCCAGGATCTCGGTCACGCCAGCCCGCCGGACGGAATCGGCGGGATCGCATGGCCTGCGGACGGGACCGCCGACTACGGGGTGCTTGGGAACCTCGCGGTCAACGGGGTCGGGACCGTCCTCCTCGACAGCACCATGATGCCGCCCGTCACCCAGGTCAATTACACGCCCAGCGCGGTGACCAAGACCCCGGACGGGGTCGGCGCTGAACTGGACGTCGCCCTGGCCGACGACACGCTCACCCAGATCCTGGGATCCCCAGGAACCTCATTCAGCACAGAGCAGCGCTTCCTGGCCGAGACGGCGATGATCGCTGCTGAGGCCCCGGCGCTGCGGCGGTCCATTGTCGTTGCCCCGCCACGGCAGTGGGATCCGGCGCCCGGAGTGGCCAGCGGACTGCTCTTCGAGACAGTCAGCGCACCGTGGCTGAGCCCAGTCAGCCTGGCCAACCTGGTGACGGCGGATTCGCCCGTCGGGCAGGTCTCCCGCCAGCAGCCGGTCCAGCAGTTGCTCGGGAGGGGCGAACTGGGGGCGTCCTTGCTCGGCCAGGTACAGCAGGTCAACCTGGGGCTCCGGCTACAGGGCAGCATCCTCAACCCGCCCAACAACGCTTACCTCAGTACGGCGGTCGCCGCCGTGGAGTCGTCGGCGTGGCGCGGCGCTCGCGGCGCCGCGGAGGCGGGCCGCCTGCTCCAGCGGGTTTCCGGGTACCTCGCCTCCCGCGAGCAACTAGTGCAGATCATCGACGCGTCCCAGGTCACTCTCGGCGGCCAGAACGGCTCGGTGCCGGTATCTATCAGCAATAAGCTGAACCAGCCCGTCACTGTCCGTCTCAATGTGCAAGCTCCCAGTGGTGGGCAGATCACGATCCTGCCCTACAACTCGATGGTGACCATCGCCGCGCACGAGCAGCGGACCATCCCGGTCCGCGTCAAGGCTGCGGCGGCCGGTACAACCATGCTCAGGCTCAGCCTGCTCACCCCGGGCGGGGCCCCGCTGCCAGGAGCGACGACGCTCACGGTGGACGCGACGCATTTCGGCACCCTCGCTCTGGTGATCATCGGGATCGCTGTCGGCGTGTTCGTCCTGACGGCGGCCGGCCGGGCGTTCCGGCGCGGCGGCGGGCCACGGGGCGGGGCGCCAGCTTCCGGTGGCGAGGGCGGCGGCCCGGCCGGCGACGCGAACAGCCCGGATCCGGCCGGCGAGCCCAGCGAACCCGATAGCGTCGTGCGGAAGCCTGCCGAGCATGACGACACACCGGAGGAGCCGGATGGGTACGCGAGCATCCGAGGCTGGGCAGACCGGCCCGGGTGAGACCAGCCTGGTGCGCTCCAGCGGAGTCATGGCCATTGGCACCCTGGCCTCCCGCGGCACCGGTTTCCTGCGCACCTTGGTGCTGGTGTACGCGGTCGGCGTCACGGGGGTAGCGAACGCCTACAACAACGCCAACACGCTGCCGAACACCGTCTACGACCTGATGCTGGGCGGGATCCTCACCAGCGTCGTGGTCCCGCTGCTCGTCAACGCGGCCAAGCGGGACCGAGACCGCGGCGAGGCCTACGACCAGCGCATGTTCACCCTCGGCACGGTCGCCCTGCTCGCCCTGACGGTGCTGGCCACGCTGGCCGCCAGCCTGCTGGTGGACTTGTACGCGCACGCCATCACCGGGCCGGAGCGTCACCTGATGGTGATCTTCGCCTATTTCTTCATTCCGCAGATCTTCTTCTACGGGGTGAGTTCCCTCGCCGGGGCGGTGCTGAACGCGCGAGGGCACTTCGCGGCCCCCATGTGGACGCCAGTGATCAATAACCTCGTCGTCACCGGTGTCCTGCTGATGTTCATCGCCACCGGCGGGATCGGCGTCAGGCCGAGCTCCATCGGCGCGGGCCAGGTGCAGCTCCTGGGCTTCGGCACCACGCTGGGCATAGTCGCGCAGACCGTGGCGCTGATTCCGGCACTACGCCGGGCAGGATTCCGCTGGCGGCCCCGGTTCGACTTCCGGAAAGCCGAGGTGGCCGAGATCCGCCGGATGGCCGCCCCGCTCTTCGGCTACATCGTCACGACCCAGGTCTCCTTCCTGGTGGTCCAGAACGTGGCGAACAAGGCATCCGTCAACGCCGGCTCCGACTCCTTCTCCACCTACAGCTACGCATGGCAGCTCTTCCAGATGCCATACGCGATCATCGGCATCTCGGTGATCACCGCGCTGCTGCCGCGGATGAGCGCGCACGCGGCGGACCGGCAGTACAACCTGGTCCGGGACGACTTCTCTACCGGAGTCCGGCTGTCATCGGTCGTCGTCGTGCCCGCTGCCTTGCTGCTCGCCGTGCTGGGCGCACCGCTGACCGAGTTCCTGTTCAGTGTCGGGCACAGCAGCACCACGGTCGCGCAAGCACGGTACATCGGCGAGGTGTTCGGTATTTTCTCGCTCGGCCTGGTGCCCTACATGATGTTCCAGTTGCTGCTGCGGGTCTTCTACTCGCTGCATGACAGCCGGACCCCGATGTTCATCGGGATCGCCGTGATGGCCGTCAACATCGCGGCCAGCCTCCTCTCCCTGGGGCTGCTGCCGAGCGGGCACGTGGTGCAGGGTCTCGGGGTCTCGTTCGGGCTGTCGAACGTGGTCGGCGCGGTGGTGTCCTGGCGCCTGCTGAGCCGGCGCCTGAGCGGGCTTGAGGGTCACTGGATCGCCGGCAGCCTGATCCGGATGCACGGCGCTGGCATCCCCGCCCTGATCTTCGCCTGGGCCACGACGTTCATGGTGGGCGTGATCCTCTCCGCCGGGCCGCTCTACGGGCTGATCACCACCGTGATCGGCGCCAGCGGCGGCCTCCTGCTTTACGTCCTGTTTGCCCGAGCCCTCGGCATCACCGAGGTCACCGACCTCGGCGCGACCGTCAAGGCGCGGCTGGGGCGGTGAGTTAACCTTCGGCGGCGCGCGGCAAGAGATCTCCCCGCCCGGCCGGGAACCGGGTTATCGTCAGTCCAAGCACGGTCACTCGCGGGTAACGGTTCCGGCGGCGGGGTACTCGGGCAGCGTCGCGGCGGCATGCGCGGCTTAGCATGGTGTTCAGCACGATGGTTCGGTACTCCCATCACTGATGGCTATGGGGGCTCGGAAGGAGGGTCGAGGGCCTGCCCCGCTCTTGACGGAAGACGTATGAGCACCTTCATTTCTGAACCTGGTACCCGGCTGGGTGGTCGTTACCGGCTTGAGGATCGGATAAACGCCAGCGGCGGCTGGGCGGCCTGGATGGCCATCGACGAGACGCTCGCACGGCCGGTCACGGTGCTGACGTTCGCACCGGGCTTCCCGCGCATCCGTGAGGTGGTGACCGCCGCACGCTCGGCGAGCAGGCTCACCGACGCGCGCCTGGCGCAGGTCTTCGATGTGGAGGAAGACTGGGATCACGCCTACATCGTCATGGAGTGGGTCGCGGGCGACTCGCTTGACGACCTGCTCGCCGATGGCCCTCTCGAGCCGGCGCACGGTGCTGAGATCGTCGCTGAGGGAGCGGAAGCCCTCGCCGTGGCCCACGCGGCCGGGCTGGCCCACCTCTGCCTGACGACGGACTCGC
>OBLT010002923.1_pt1 | contig 10501 bp, 9 predicted proteins | sample 1518721 | NCBI WGS metagenome assembly OBLT01 (sample SAMEA3539307, study PRJEB22396) | soil metagenome | biome: tundra; feature: field; material: soil | place: USA | collected 2010-05 | depth 0.15 m | reverse complement strand
TCCGCGGATCTTTCCAGTCGCCGCGGCCGAGAACAGTCTCGTCTGGCTGAAAGTCGGTTCCGAATGGCCGATGTTCGCGATGGCCTCCAGTTCCGTGGTCGATCTCTTGCCGCAGGGCGGCTCCCAGTGCTTCCCCTTCTACACCTACTCCCCCGACGGCTCCGACCGCCGCGAGAACATCACCGACGCCGCCCTCGAAACATTCCGCGCGCACTACCGCGACCCCGCCATCGCCAAGTGGGACATCTTCCACTACATCTACGCCGTCCTGCACCATCCGGCCTACCGGGAGAAGTTCGCGGACAACCTCAAACGCGAGCTGCCGCGCATCCCCTTCGCTCCCGATTTCGCCGCCTTCGCCGCCGCCGGACGCGAGTTGGCCCGCTTGCACGTCGAGTACGAAACGCTCGAACCATGGCCGCTTGAGTGGATCGAAAACCCCGCCGTCCCGCAGAGCTACCGCGTCGAAGACAAGATGCGGCTGAACAAAGACAAGACCGCGCTCGCCGTCAACCCGTCGCTCACGCTGGCCGGCATTCCACCCGAGACCTTCGAGTACCGGCTCGGCAACCGCTCCGCACTCGAATGGGTCGTGGATCAGTACCGCGTCACCGAAGACGACCGCAGCGGCATCAAGTCCGACCCCAACCGCGAGGACGATCCGCAGTACATCGTCCGCCTCGTGGGGCAGGTGGTGCGCGTCAGCATCGAGACCGCGCGCATCGTCCGTGCGTTGCCTCCGGTCTTCCCTGGGTAGCCGCCGGGAATCGTATCACCGGAACCGGCTCCGCGTGTCTTTTGGCGCTCCTGGCCCCTGATTGCCTCCGAATTCAAGCTCGTAGAGCGGAAGAAAATAGCCCATGGCGCAAGCCGTGGGAAACCGCGAGACGCACGAAGCCCCGGCACGGGGCGAAAGATTGTGGCGGCGCTATCTTCCGCCCCCTGCGGGGGCTCTGGGGCACACACCCCATCCCCATGGCTCACGCCATGGGCTATTTTCTTTCGCCCTGCGGGCTGGAGAAGCGTCCTTGTGTACTCGCTACGCACGAATTACCGCGTATTCCTTCGGAATCGGCAATCCCGCTCTCATGTCCCACACCCGAAGAACACCGCCGGCGGAGACCGGCGGCGGTACTGGTTTACACTGAATATGCAAAGCACAGCTTATGGAAGATCTCAAGAAGCTCATTCGCGAAGTGCCGGACTTTCCCAAGCCGGGCATTCTCTTTTACGACATCACCACCTTGCTCAAGGACGGGAGCGGGTTCCGTGCGGTGATCGACGGGCTCAAGCAACACTACCGCGACGCGCGGGTGGACGCGGTGCTGGGAATCGAGGCGCGCGGGTTTATTTTCGCGCCGGCGCTGGCTTATGCGTTGGGCGCAGGCTTCGTGCCGATACGCAAGCCCAACAAACTGCCCGCCGAGTGCGTGCGAGTGACCTACGACCTGGAATATGGCGCCGATAGTCTGGAAATGCACCGCGACGCCGTCGGCCAGGGACAGAGCGTGCTCATCGTCGACGATCTGCTGGCGACCGGCGGGACCGCCGCGGCTGCCGCCCGCATGGTGGAGAACGTGGGCGGCACGGTGGCGGGCATCGGATTCGTGGTCGAGTTGACGTTCCTCAACGGCCGGGCGAAGCTACCGGCCTACGACGTCTTCTCCCTGCTCCAGTACGATAAATGAGCCGCTCCAGCGGGATCCCGCGGCGGGCAAGCGTTCCCGCGTCGGCCAAAATCAATCTCGATCTGCGGGTGCTGGGCAAGCGGGCGGACGGCTACCACGAGCTGCGCACCATCTTTCAAACGATTTCACTGCGCGACACGCTCGAGATCGCGTTCACGCCGGGGCGCAAGACCGAAATCGAGTTGCAGGACGACCCCGGCATCCCCGATAACCTGGTCTTGCGCGCGGCGCGTTTGGCGATGGAAACCATGCGCGCGGCCGGCCGGGTGGAGATGCGGCTGATCAAACGCATCCCCATGGGCGCCGGGTTGGGCGGCGGGTCTTCGGACGCCGCGGCCGTGCTGCTGGCCTTGCCCGTGCTGGCGGGGCGCCCGTTGGGACTGGATGCGCTGGCCGGTCTGGCGGCCCGCCTCGGCAGCGACGTGCCCTTCTTCCTGCTGGGCGGAACGGCGGTGGGAATCGGCCGCGGAACCGAGCTGTTTCCGCTGCCGGACGCGCCCTCGCAACTCGCTCTGTTGGTAGCCCCGGGGGTGCATGTGGACACCCCTCAGGCGTACGCTGAGCTGAGCCCCGGTTTGACAACCGAATCGCAACAAAATAAAATATTTAGTTTCCAGTCTCATACGTGGAACTCAATCGCCGGGGGGCCTGCCGGTAATGATTTTGAAGCCGTGGTTTTCGCACGGCATGGCCGCCTGGCGGACCTGAAACGGGGGCTGATCCGGGCAGGGGCTTCGTTTGCCATGATGACGGGCAGCGGGTCCGCGTTGTACGGGCTGTTTTCCCGGCGGGAGGAGGTTTCCCGCGCCCTCCGCTGGGCGGCCTCGCCGTTGGGCCTGCGCGGGGAGGAGAAAGCGTTTCGCGTTTCGCTAGTCGGCCGCGCGCGCTACCGCTCGATGTGGAATCGGGCGCTCGCGGAACATACGATCCCAGGAATATGGCCGCCCAAGAGCCGCTACACACGATGATTCACGACCGCCTGAAAATCTTCGCTGGACACGCCAACCCCGCGCTCGCACGGGAAATCTGCGACGCCGGAGGCGAGCAGCTTGGCAAGGCGATGGTCAAGCAGTTCGCCGACGGCGAGATTTACCTTCAGATCCAGGAAAACGTGCGGGGGGCGGACGTGTTCGTCATTCAGCCGACGTGCAAGCCCGTGGACCGCAGCCTGATGGAACTGTTGCTCATGATCCAGGCGCTGAAACTGGCGTCGGCGGAGCGCATCACCGCAGTGTTACCCTATTATGGGTACGCGCGGCAGGACCGCAAGGACAAACCCAGGGTTCCGATTTCCGCCAAGCTGGTTGCCGGCCTGCTGGAAACCGCCGGCGCGGACCGCCTCCTGACGCTGGATTTGCACGCCGCGCAGATTCAGGGGTTCTTCGATATCCCGGTGGACCACCTGTTCGCCACGCCGGTGTTGATCGAGTATTTCAAGCCGCTCGCGAACGGCCACGCGACGGTGGTTTCCCCGGACGCCGGCGGCGTGGAGCGGGCGCGGGCGTTCGCCAAACGGCTGAACTGCCCGCTGGCGATTATCGACAAGCGGCGGGAAGAAGCCAATGTCGCCGAAGTGATGAACGTGGTGGGCGACGTGAAAGGCCGCCACTGCCTGTTGGTGGACGATCTGATCGATACGGCGGGAACCCTGGTGAAGGGCGCCGAGGCGCTGATGGAAAAAGGCGCGGCCAGCGTTTCGGCCTGCGCCACGCACGCGGTGCTGTCCGGTCCGGCAGTGAGCCGGATCGAGGCATCGTGTTTGAAGGAAGTGGTTGTTTCGAATTCGATTCCCCTCTCGAAAGAGGCCAAGGGGTGCAGCAAGATCAAATCGCTGTCGATCGCGAAATTGCTGGCGGAAGCCATCAAGTCGATCCACGAGGAGACCTCGGTAAGTGTTTTGTTTATTTAGTAGCTGTCAGTTTAGTAGCTGTCAGCTATCAGCCGTCAGCTAAACCGGCTTGAAGCTGATAGCTGATGGCTGAAAGCTGATAGCTGTTTTTCGGCCTCCCGAACCCACGTTAACCCTTCACGGGGCGAACGGACTTCGGACCCGCAAGGAGAATGTAGTGAGAAAAGACGTTACCGTGCCCGCCGAGGTTCGCGCCTCGCGCGGCAAGAACGAAGCGCGCCGTATGCGCGTCGCCGGAAAGATTCCGGCGGTAGTTTACGGAGCTTTCCAGGACCCCGTCAGCATCGCGGTCGATCCCCGCGCGATCCGCAAGATCGTACACAGCGACTCGGGCTACAACACCATCTTCGACCTGGCGATCGAGGGCGCCGAGACCACCCCCGTCATGCTGGTGGATCGGCAGGTGGACCCCGTCCACGGCGGGCTGCTGCACGTCGATTTTAAGCGCATCGATCTCACCAAGCGCCTGCGCGTCAGCGTTCCGGTGCATACCGAGGGTGAGGCCAAGGGCATCAAACTGCAGGGCGGCCTGCTCGAGCTGGTGACGCGCTTCGTCGAAATCGAGTGCCTCCCGGACGACATCCCGGAGCATTTTGCGATAGACGTGACCGAGTTGATGATCGGCCAGACCAGGCGCGCCAGCGAGGTGGCCCTCACCGGCTCCATGAAGCTGCTCAGTCCGGGCGAAGCGGTGATCGCCCACGTGGTCGCCCTGCGCGCCGAGGAGGTGGTCGCCGAGACCGAAGCCGCCGCCACGCCGGAGGCCGGAGCGGCGCCCGCGGCGGGCGAGCCCGAAGTCATCAAGAAGGGCAAGAAGGACGAGGAAGCCCCGGCCGAGGAAAAGGGCAAGAAGACCGAAGAAAAGGGCAAGAAGAAGTAATCCGCCATGTTTCTGGTGGCCGGTCTGGGCAACCCTGGCGAGGAGTACAAGCTCACGCCGCATAACCTGGGGTTTCTCACCGTCGACCGCTTGGCGGAGCGGCACGGTATCCGCATCACCCGTAGGGATTCGAAAGCGCTGGTCGGGGTGGGCGAAATCGACGGGCATCCGGTGATGCTGGCCAAGCCGCAAACGTATATGAACCTGTGCGGGACTTCGCTGGTTCCGCTGATGGAGAAGCACTCGATCGAGCTGGGCCGCCTGGTGGTGGTCTACGACGAGCTGGATCTGGATTGGACGGCGGTGAGAATCAAGCCGAAAGGTTCGGCGGCCGGTCACAACGGCATCAAGTCGTTGATCGGCTGGTTGAAAACGGACGAGTTCGTGCGGGTGCGATTGGGGATACATCCGGGCCATCCCGTCAAGGATGGCGCGGAATTTGTGCTGTCGCCGTTCCGGCGCGCGCAAATGCAGGAATTGGACGAGCTGACCGGCTACGCGGCCGATGCGGTTCGTTCGATAGTTGCCGAAGGCGTCGAAAAGGCCATGACGAGATTCAATCGTCGCGCCCCAGGCTTAAAAACAGAGGAAGAATGAGAATTTACGAAGCGTTGTTCATTATTAAACCGGACGTGCCGGAAGAGGAGATCGACCAGCGCCTGGAGGCATTGCGAAGCCACCTGACCGGCATGGGCGCCACAATCGACAAACTGGAGAAATGGGGCAAGCGCAGGCTGGCCTACAAGGTGGATAAGTACCGGGAAGGTTTCTACGTGCTGTTCCAGTTCACAGCCGGGCCCGAAACGGTGAAGGAGTTCGAGCGCCGCCTGCGCGTGTCGGACATCGTCTTGAAGTTTCTGACGGTGCGCATCGACGAGACGCTAAAGCGGCTGGAGAAGCGCAAGAAGGAGCGCGACAAGCGGGCGGCCAAGCGGGTGGCCTCGGCGGGTGCAGCGGCTCCTGCGGGCCCCGCTCCGGGCGCGCCGCCGCCGGCGCAGCACACCACGGAAGCGGCAGCCGTGCCTGGCTTGCCGAAGGAGGAATAGACCATGCCGGAATTCAAAGGAAGACCAGGCAGCGCCGCGCAGCGGCCCACCGGCGGCGACAAGGCAGTCGCCACCCAGAAGAAGCAGTTTTTCCGGCGCAAGAAAGTGTGCCGGTTCTGCGTCGAAAAGATCGACGACATCAATTACAAGGACGTGAAAATGCTTCACGCCTTCGTGGCGGAACGGGGCAAGATCGTCCCGCGCCGCATTTCGGGCGTCTGCACTCCGCATCAGCGGCGCCTGACCGACGCCATTAAGAAGGCGCGTAACATTGCGCTGCTGCCGTTCGCGGCGCAGTTCTAGGGGCGGGAGGAATCTGGTATGGAAGTCATTCTAAGATCGGACATCGAGAAGCTCGGCAGCCGCGGCCAGTTGGTGAAGGTCGCGCCCGGGTACGCCCGCAATTTCCTCTTACCCAAGCGGCTGGCGGTGGCGGCCACCGAAGCCAACCGTAAGATCGTGGAGCAGGAGCGCCAGGCGCACGTGCGCAAGGAAGCCAAGCTCAAGGGCGAGGCGGAGGACCTGGCCAAACTCGTGAACGGCGTGAGCGTGACCATCGCGCAGAAGGCCGGCGAGAACGACCAGTTGTTCGGCTCCGTAACGTCGAAGGACGTTGCCGGCGCGCTCGGGGCGCTGAACTTCACCATCGATCGCCGGAAGATTCAACTGGACGAACCGATTAAACAACTCGGCGAGTTCAAGGTGCCGGTGCGGCTCTACCGCGACGTCACCGCGGAAATCACGGTCAACGTCGTCCGGGGAGAGTAGTTTCCAGAGGGGCAGGCAGGGCGGCCTGCCCCTCTGGCGGTAGCGTGGCATCGAATCACCCTTGCTTTGCCACAACCAGAGGCTGAAGGGGACCATCATGGACGAGAAGGAAATGCCCGGCGGTATCCAGCCGGAGACTGAAGCGGACGGAGAGCGCGCTTTCACCGCTGAAGCGCCCGAACACGACGGCCCGGCCAGGGCAGTCATTCCGGTGGTGGGCGTTGGGGCCTCCGCGGGCGGGCTGGAAGTTTTCAAGCTTCTGCTCGCCGATTTGCCCGCCGATACCGGCTTAGCCATCGTATTCATTCAACATCTCGATCCAACGCACCACAGCATGCTGTCCGAGATTCTTTCGCGAGCCACCGCCATGCCGGTGAGCGAGGCGGCCGATGGTATGCCGGTGGAAGCCAACCACGTATACGTCATACCGGCGAACGTCGATCTGACCATCGCACACGGGGCGCTGATACTGGCCCCCCGCACGCAAGCGGCGGGATCGCATATGCCCATCGACCGGTTCCTGCGGTCGCTGGCCGGCGAGTGCGGAAGCAGGGCCATCGGGGTGATCCTTTCCGGCGCCGGCTCGGACGGCTCGGCAGGCGTGCAAGCGGTCAAAGGCGCGGGCGGCGTGACATTTGCGCAGGATCAGGCCACCGCGAAGTTCGCCGCCATGCCGCAAGCCGCCGTGGCCACCGGCTGCGTGGATTTCGTCCTGCCGCCCGAACGCATTGCCGCGGAACTGGTGAGGATTGGCCGGCACCCTTATGTCGCGGATGCCCCCCGCACGGAACGGGAGCGAACGCCAGCCGCCGACGAAGAGTGCTTCCGCGCCATCCTGGCCACTCTGCACGGGGCCACCGGCATCGACTTTTCGTTGTACCGGGAGGGGATGATCAAGCGCCGCATCCTGCGGCGCCTCGCCCTGCGCAATATCAACGGCCTCACGGAGTACGGCGAGCGGCTGAAGAACGATTCCGATGAGCTGAAGGCGCTCCAGCGGGATTTGCTCATCGGCGTGACCAGCTTCTTCCGGGATCTGGAATCGTTCGAATGCTTGAAGAAAGTCGTCTTCCCCCGCATTCTCCAAGGGAGGCCCGCGCACGAGACGGTTCGCGTCTGGGTGGCGGGTTGCGCCACGGGAGAAGAGGCATTCTCGATTGCTATATCCTTACGGGAATACCTGAACGAAACGGGCGCCGCCGTTCCGGTGCAGATCTTCGCTTCCGATATCAGCTTGCCGGCAATTGAAAAGGCCCGCACCGGCAGGTACCTCGAGAACATTGCGGCGGACCTTACCCATGAGCGCCTCAACCGCTATTTCACGAAGATCGAAGGCGGCTACCAAATCGCCAAGAACCTGCGCGAGATGTGCGTCTTTACCAGGCACAACCTGATCGACGACCCGCCGTTTTCGAAGCTGGACTTGATCAGTTGCCGCAACGTCCTGATCTACCTGGGAAGCGTGCAGAAGGACATCCTCCCGCTGTTCCACTACGCGCTCAAGCCGGCCGGCTTTCTCATGTTGGGCGCATCGGAGGCGGCGGCGGCCAGCGATCTGTTTTCGGTGGTGGATCGCGAGCACCGAATTTTTGCCAAACGGGAAACGGCGAGAAAGCCGTACCTGTTTCCCGCGGGCGCCCGCGGGTCGCGCCGGGACACGCCGGCGGGCGGCAACGCAGCCGCGCCGCCGGCTCCGGAATCGTGGGGCGGCGTGGATGCGCGGAAAGAGGTCGATCGCATACTCCTGTCGAAGTACAGCCCGGCCGCTGTAGTGGTGGACGAGGACCTGGAGGTCGTCGAGATCCGAGGCAACGCCAGCCCCTACCTCACGCTGCCGGTGGGAAAGGTGAGCTTCAATCTCATGAAGCTGATTCCCGACACGGGATTGTCTCTGGAAGTCGAGAAGCTGATCCAGCAGGCGCGGAAGAGCGGCGAGTCGGCGCGGCAGGAGCGCGTACCTTACGAACATGACGGAATCGCCGGCGATTTGAACGTGGAGGTGGCGCCGCTGGACGCCAGTCAAAAGCGGTCGATCCTGGTCCTTTTCGAACCCGTGCCGGGGCCGGCCGGGCGCGAGGCCGCGCTACCGGAGGCGTCTCCCGAAGGCGATATCCGGGACCGCCAGATCTCACGGCTGAAACAGCAACTCGCCGACGCGAAACAGAGGTTTCTTGCGGCGATGGAACAGTACCAGTCGTCCAGGGAAGAAACTCAGAACACGACCGAGGAGGCGCTTTCGGCCAACGAGGAGTTGCAAAGCCTCAACGAGGAACTACAGACCGCCAAGGAAGAGCTGCAATCCACCAACGAGGAGCTGATCACGGTCAACGATGAATTGCAGGTCAAGAACGCGGCGCTTGCGCAGTCGCGCGACTTCGCGATGTCGATCGTGGAAACCGTCCACCAGCCGTTATTGGTGCTCGATACGGATCTGCGGATCAGGATGGCGAATCGAGCCTTTTACCGGACGTTTCAGGCGTCGCCGCCGGAAGCCGAGGGACAGGTCGTCTATTCGCTGTCGCGCGGCAGTTGGGACCTTCCGGGCCTGCGGGATTCGCTGGACGGTCTTCTCCAGGGCGGCCACTCGTTCCCGGATTTCGAAGTCGAGCAGGATTTTCCCGGCGTGGGGCGCAGGAGCCTGGTGCTGGGGGGCTGCCACATCAATCATCTCAAGATGATTCTGCTGGCGGTGGACGACGTTACCGAGCGCAAACTGGCCCAACAGGCTCTACGCAAGAACGAGGAGCATCTTCGCCAATCGCAGAAAATGGAGGCCGTCGGCAGGCTCGCCGGCGGCATCGCTCACGACTTCAACAACCTGCTCACGGCCATCATCGGCTACAGCAGCCTGCTTTGCGATAGGCTGGCCGGGGACGAGTCCGCCATCCAGCAGGTGCTTGAAATCAAGAATGCCGGTGAGAGGGCGGCCTCGCTCACGCAACAGTTGCTGGCCTTCAGCCGGCGTCAGGTGCTTCAACCGAAGGTGCTCGACTTGAACGCCATCGTCGCGGACTTCGACAAGATGCTGCGCCGTCTGGTGGGCGAGCGGATCAAGGTCGCCGTCGATTGCGATCCCGCCCTCTGGCAAGTGAGGGCCGACCCGGGCGAAATCGGCCGCGCGATCATGAACCTTTCGTTGAACGCACGGGACGCGATGCCCGGAGGCGGTACGCTGACCATTGAAACGGCTAACGCGACTCTGACGGAGGCCGATGCCCCCAGTCAAGGGCTTGCGCCGGGGCGCTACGTGACGATGGCCGTGCATGACACCGGGGTTGGAATAGACGCGGAGGTGCGGGCGCAAATCTTCGAGCCGTTCTTTACGACGAAGGAGACCGGCAAAGGAACTGGCCTGGGCCTCGCCACCGTTTTGGGAATCGTCGAGCAAAGCGGCGGTGTCATCCATTGCGAGTCGCAACTGGGCGAGGGAACGACCTTCACCATCTTCCTGCCGGCAGTCGCCGAGGCGGTGGACCAGGGAGCGCGTCCGGCCGGAGGCTTGGCCAAGGCGCCCAAGGGCTCCGAAGTCATTCTCCTGGTGGAGGACGAAGACGCGGTCCGCAGGCTTGCCCAAAAAGTTCTGGAGGCGAGCGGGTACGTGGTTCTCGAAGCCCGCAACGGACGCGAAGGTCTGGCGCTGTGCGAATCCCACCAGGGCCCCATCGATCTGCTTATATCCGATGTGGTCATGCCGGAGCTCGGTGGACGCGAACTCGCGGAAGGCGCCCTCAAGCTGCGGCCCGGCCTGAAAGTCATGTTCATGTCCGGGCACACGCAGGATGTCGTCCTCAAGGAGGGCGTCCGGAAGGGAACCGCGTTTTTGCAGAAGCCTTTTACGCCCGTCGGCCTCGCGCAAAAAGTGCGCGAGACCCTGGATTCGGCCGCCCCATCCGCCGGGCGGCCGTAACCGCCGCTCGTTTCGCGGCTGAGCCCGAGGCCTTGGTCGCGGGCCATTCGCTCATGCGGCGACGGAGAACTGCAACGTGTCGGCTGCGGGCTTCATCTCTCCGTCCTCGATTTCCTCGGCAATTACGCGCAACGCAAGGGCTTTGGCCTTCAGCGTCGCTTCCTCGGGAGTCGAGCCGTACACCGTCACGCCCGGCAGTTCGGGAATGTCGCCAATCCAGCGGCCGTCCGTCTCGCGGAGCAACCGGAGGGTGCGCGACGCAGAAGTGGGAGATTCCTCGAAGCATCGGCCAATCGAGAGAAT
>OBLT010002920.1_pt1 | contig 10506 bp, 13 predicted proteins | sample 1518721 | NCBI WGS metagenome assembly OBLT01 (sample SAMEA3539307, study PRJEB22396) | soil metagenome | biome: tundra; feature: field; material: soil | place: USA | collected 2010-05 | depth 0.15 m | reverse complement strand
ATGCCAAATTCCAGCGACGGTCAAAATCATGGTCGCCTCGATGGAAACAGCGATCGACGCTGTAAAGCCTCTGTCAGGCGCATCCATGATCCATCCGCCGACGAGTTGCACCGGCAAACCAAAGCCGCTCAGGAGGTGACTCGGTGCGCGACGGTTGTGAATGGAGCCTGCCATGGAAGTCAATTGACATCTTAAACGGGCATGCCCTTTCTTCGTTCTGGGCGGTTGGTCGGCTATCCGGACATTACCCCATTTTCGAGTTCTGTCCGGAAGGCGGTGTCACGAGTGTCCGACTGAAACGGAATCCAGCTTCCTCCCGTACCGGTCTTGATCCAGATTTGATCTCCGAGGCTGTTGTGGAGAGTCATAGCGATTTGGGCTCAGTTCACGAGAGGGAGCTTTTGCACCAACTGACATGCCGACGATGCTTCCCAGGTTCCGCATTATCGACACGGGAATAGACGATATCTGTTAAGCGGGATTCGCTTTTCTTCCACCGGACAAAGCGAACGGCTCCGACATTTGCCAGAGCCGTTCGCTTAAGTGCCTCGGCTGAAATTAGGCCAATCAATCAAGGGTTGACTTACTTTTTCTCCGCTGTTGCCTTGGGCGTCCAGAAATCTGCATCCTTCTTGATCCAGTCTTCGCTGACATAGCTTTGTTTTGGATTGACGGCGAAGAGCTCGGAGTGGGAGGTATCGACTGCGGCGCCGAAGAGTGCGTCGAGTTTGGCCATTCCTTCTTCGCCACCGAGGGCTTCGAGGTATTTCTTCTGTCCTATGAAGCCGTCGTCAATGGCGGACATGGATGGATCGCCGCTGAGAGCGACGTAGGTGCCGCCTTCGCCGCCGAACATGAGCCTATACATGCCCCAATGGGCGCCGTCAGCAGCCTTTTCGTGCGCGGCCTTAACCATCTTCACAACTTCGTGCCACTCCTTCTCGTGCCCGGGGCGGACGTGGAAGGCGAAGACCTGATAGAAGTGGTGGTTTTCAATGTCATTGTGGGGTTGGAAGCTGAGGTCTTCGTCGAAGGTATAGACGGCTGAGTCGACTTCCTCAAGGAGTTCGCCATCGGCGATGCTTGCGCGCTCAACGTCGGCGGAAAGCGTGGGGTTTTTGGCCTGGAGGGCGTTGTCCTTTTCCCATTCCGCGAAGGACGAATACCGCGTCATGTACAAGGAGCGCGCTTTGCCGGACATCGAGTTCATTCCAACGTAGAAGGCAGGGAATTTGGCGCGACTCATTGCGGTGACGAACGCGCTCTCAGTTTTGTCGTGGGCCTCCCCACCTTTGTAGGGCTTGGTGTATTCGCGGGTGATTTGCAGGATGCGAGGTATTGAAGATGTTGATGCTGCGTCTTGCGCCGCGGTCAGCGAACTGCCAACAACCGCGAGGGACAATCCCAACAGAATGGGGTTGAGTTTCTTTATATTCACAAAACCTCCTAGACTTGCTCAGAGATCACTCGCGATTGAGGAGGGGAGCGGAGAGGATGCGTGCGTTCCTAAGCTGACCGATTATCGGCCCTGAACCACCGATGTGTATAGTCGTCCTTATTGAATCTCAGATATGGGTGAAGCTTCGCCAGCAGCAAAATGTTACAACGCTGCCCACGTTCTACTGCCGCGATTCGACGGGAGTCCCTGTTTAAATCTCGAGTCCAGGTGGGTGCTTCGAAGCGTTCTCGAATTGCGTTTGCAGCTACATAGTCGCAGCGCGGCATGGAAGGATTCCACCCGTAATTCCCCACCCGTGATTGATCCGTCTTACACGTATTTCAGCGTAGTTAGGCGGTCCCTGACGTCGTGTAAGTAGTTGCAAGTACTGGTTATTTACGCCCTGAAAAGGCCGGCGTCGGCGGTTCAATCCCGTCTCTGGCCACCACATTCTAAATAACTTAGCGGCAAATTAGAGAAGCCCCAGAAAACCGTTCTCACCCTTGATGATCACGGGTGAGAATTATTGCACCGTTTCAGATGGCGCGAAAAACGCCGACAGCATATCCCCTTGGGCGGCCATGCGGTCCGAGCTTCGGCTATGGGCATAAATTCCGAGGGTGGTTGCGACGTCTGCGTGGCGGAGCAATGTCTGGACGGTCTTCGGGTCTTTCCCCTGCTGAATGAGGTACGACGCGAGGCTAGTCTTAGCGTTCCAAACCCAAAACGAATCTCATCCTCTTCCTTTATGACGCCCGCTGCGATTGCAGCCGGTCTCAAATGATCCGAGACAAGCATGTTGGCGACCCGTGGCTTCTTTCCTTTCAGCTTGAAACTGGGAAACACCCAGTCCTGCTCATCGGAGTAGGGCGTGGCCTTTTGCCACACGCTCATGTGCCCCGCGAGCACCGGATGAAGCGGCACAGCAGCTCGCGATGCCTTGCTCTTTGGGAGGCCCACTCTTCCACTCGTCCAGGTACGCCTGACCTGAATCACCTGGCCGGCGAAATCAACGTCACTCCACTTCAATCCCAGGCACTCGCTGATTCGGAGCCCAGTGATAGCCGCCAGCAACGTCAGCGTGCTCTCCGGCTCTGGTAGCCGCGACCAAATCGCCCAGCCCTGCGCGGGACTGATTGTCTTAGCCTCGTAGCCGCTGGTCGTCTTGCACCGCACATACCGGATTGGGTTGCACTCCTCCGTACGGGGGATTAGACCATACCGCTGCGCGCTCTTGTAGATCAGGTTCATCAGTCTGCGCTGCTTATCCAGAGTCGGATTCTGAAGGTTCTTTTCGCGCTTGAGAGCCTTGAGCCATTGCTCAACTTCAAGAGGTTCAATGCCGAGCGCAATCCGCTTTCCCCACCGAGGCAAAATGTACAGCCGAAGATTCCGTTTGTAGCCCCCAATGGTGCTATGGCTCTTCGGGTCCACGGCGTCGGACTGGTCCCCAAGCTCGTTCTCATCATAGTGCTGGGCCAAGTCGCCAAACGCAAATGGGCCTTGGAATTCGGGCTGGTTTATTGACTCAAGCAGGTGCTGGCGAGCGACCTCCTGGCGGGCTGCAAACTCTGAGGGGAAGTCGCTCAGTAATCCAACAGCTGTTGTTCGCTCAACTCGCTTCGTGCCCTTTTGGGCATAGAACCGCAAGACCCACGTTGGGCCAGCCTTTCTTTGTTCCTGCCTGAGACTGCCTCGCTGATATCTTGCCAACATTATCTCCCAGCGCCGCCAACCACGGACCGCTCACTCTTCGATCTACTGTCTGAAGAGACCGCAGGGGTAGCTGGGAGATCGCATAAAGCGTTTTCGAGCTCTGAAATGCGGTAGCGCCAAACACGGCACTTACCTCCGCAACCCAAAGGATGGGCGGGGATGCGTCCTGCGCGTCTCAAGTCGCGCACGAATCGAGTGGTGACCGCGAGGTATGCTGCCGCTGCTGTTTCATCGACAAATGGTTCTCTATCCATAAGGACTCAGTACCGCGAAGTTTGATGGTGTGGCAGTGTTTCTCTGGGGTTATCGGTTGCCCGGAACAGCTGAAGCCATCCCGCCTCGTCGTCTATTCGCAAAAGAGTTCTTCCATCGACTCTTCGAACTCCTCAATCTGACCAAAGTGTTCGCCCGCCAAGTGTTCCAGCAGACCGCCGTTAGGAATTCCTTGCAGCAGGCGCCAGTGCAACCGGCTAGCTTCATTCATCCTAGAGTTCCGTTCGCGATAGATCACGGAGCAAATGTGGGTGAGGAAGGCCCGCAACTCCATAGTTACTTGCTCGCGCCCCATATTGCTCTCGCTTTCCTGTGCGGTTGCTTCTTTAAGTGCGCCGTTTGTGTCGACCACGGTTCTCCTTGGAATTGTCGTTGTTTCTGATTTACGCATTGCTTGCTCCTTGAATTAGGTTGCGTGCCAATTTCTGCACGGTGAACATAATGAGGACAGCCGAAGCCGTCCCCGTGGTTGGTTACTTCAAATCTTCTTCTTATGCTTTGCCTTTGGCCGTCCTGGCTGAGCATATTTAAGAATCGTACTTACATCGAGGTCACACCTTCCTTCAACCAACTCAGCTGCGATCTTGCGAGATACACCAATCTTGCGCTCAGGCCGTAGGGTGGGTCGCAGCAGGCGTTTAACTTCATATGTGTTCAGAGACGCAAGCTCCCCAAAGCTCTCCGGCACTATCTCTTTTGAAACGGTTTTCTTCACCAGGACCGCAATGCGGGCCTTGGTAACGTCTGACACTAAACGGTTAAAGTCGCGTCTTATGAAGCCGCGAATTATAGGACTGTGGGGGCCCACCGTATCGATCTCATTGAGCAGCGAGATCCGAGGTTCCCCAGCGTCCATTTCATTCTGCTTTGAGTCGTAAATTTCTGTCGATGCCTGACCGACTAATATGGTGCGCTGACGTTGAATCTCAGAGCCAAACTCCTCTTCCAGGGACATTCCAAGCTCGTGCATCATGAAGAGGTCCGTGACCCAGCCATGAACATGATTGTCAGCCCACGGTCGGCATTTGCCCAGTGCTCCCAGCGCCCCAGCGACTTAGTAACGCCTGGTGAGGGCAGGAATCGACGACTAATTTGCTGAACCGGTGTCCAGTTGCGCGCCCTCAAGTCTCCCAGGAGGAAGTCGAGAACTACGCTCCCGGGGTAGGGAGTTCCCACGCTGTACTTAATTCGGTGGCACCCTTCGGAGAACCAAAAGCCATCGTAGACACGCTCCACGCTGGTAGCGAGGCAGGCACGGGCAATACTGAATCATTTCCTGTTTTCGTTTCTTGCGCACCCGAGGCCACCGCAAACAAGAAAGCAAACAGTAGTGCCTTTCGCCTCATTTGTGACACTTTCCCCTGTTGATAAGGACACCGCAAGGTCGAGATTTGTTCCTCAACCAGGATCCCGGGAGAGTGGTCGCTGGCTCGGAAACTATTTGTTGATCAAACCGCAAGCCGTTCGTTCACCGCTCAAAGAGTGAAATGCCAAGTTCTCAACATTTGACTACGCCTGCGAGACAAATTGGCTGGCTGACACTCTGGCGACGCGCGGCTTGCGTTGCTGGCGCTGCCGGCGGGTGGCCGACATCGATGAATTGGGGCCTTTCGGGAGCATGAGTGTTCTGTTCATGAGGAGCGACCTCCCTTTCGGAACGGCCCCGTGAGGCCTGACGAAAGTTGCCGCCGGACGACAAAGTAAGCGATCCAGCAACCGATACCAATCGCCAAAAAGCTGGCAAAAAGAGGTGAGTCGCGGAACAGGAAGTGAAATTCCCGAATTCGTCCGCCTGACATGCTCGTCTCGAAGCTCAAAGAAAAGAGAGTGAAGAATATTCCCGGACCGAACAGCCATCGCTGCCAGGCAATTAGCTTCTTCGCTCTGCGCAAGGAGCGCATCGCGAGTTCCGGCGGCACAGTTATTTCCGGGAAATCAAGATGGTCTTGGCTCTTGAGAAGGAGGACCTGTTCCATGAGTTCCGGATATTGGATGAGATTCTCCTCAACAAGAGCGCGTGTCGCGGAGCTTGCCTCTCCCGAGACATACACCGGTAGCAGATCGACAATCACCTCTCGAGCAATTCTCATAACGTATTCTCCTGCGCGGCGGAAAGTATAGCCCGCGCCCGATGAACTTTCACCTTTGCCGAAGCGATTGAGATGGCCAGGACTTGCGCGATCTCTTCGTAGGGCGTCTGTCCGACGGCTCGCATGAGCAGCGCCGCCCGGTCTACCTCCGGCAACTTCTGCATTCGTCTCAACACAGCTTCGTATTCCTCCCGTTTCTCAAAATAGTGGTCTTGACCTCTTCGTGTGTCTGCGATTTCTTCGTCGAATTCAGCATGGCGGGTCTTCTTCCGCAATTCCTGCAGAAACAGGTTGCGCGCAATCGCGAATAAATACCCTTTGACCGTGGCTAAGCGGACAGAATCCTCGGCTACCCAGGCGCGCACAAAAGTCTCCGCGGTGATGTCTTCCGCGTCTTCCCAGTTGCCCGATAAATAGAGCGCAAAGCGAAAGACATCTCGCGAATAGCTCTCGTAGAGAGTCTCGATGTTCATTGGCTGCTCATCAAATACAGGCTAGATCCGCTAAATTCCAAAAATACCTGAGAGAATGTCCCCAAAGACATGAGCCATTATGCCGGGCCGCAAGCTGCCCCGCCATATCGCCAAGGCTCCAAACAACGCACCGAAGAGGGCGATCTTTGCCATGGCCTGTACTCCCTGGTAACCATGCCCCACTCCGAACAACACCGCTTGCAGACAGACAGCTGCCCACTTGCTTCCGGTCAGTGCGCCAAACTGTCTTTGAAAGTATCCGCGGAACGCGATCTCCTCCGAGATGCCCGCGCTCATGGAAACTGCGATCCAAAGTGCAATCTCTAAAGGTTTTCGAGGTAAGAAAGGCTGTATCGAAACAGCGTGGCTTATTTTGAACACGTGACCCCATAGCGGTTCCACACCAGACCAGATCGCCCATATTCCGAGCGCCAGACCCGCGTCACGCAGAACATCCCTGAGGCTGTTCCACGAACCGCCAATCAGACTCTTCATTGTCACTCCGCGACGGGCAAGCCCTGCGTTTACATAGCGGAAGAGGCCGTATTCCGCCGCGATCAATGAGAGATAGAGCACGATATGAGATGAGCCGGCGCTCAGTGGATGTGCACTTGCCCGCCGTTGAAAGATCGCACCGGCAGCGGCAAGGCCCAGGAAGACAAGGGCAAGAATGATCGTGTGGAACCACGGTGCGACCGGCTCGGTTTTCGTGGACAGAGTTTGTGGCATTGCAGCAGTGGACATATCATTCCTCCGCACAGCTTCCGGCACTCGACGCGATGCTCTCGAGGAATTGTTGCCATGGCTGTGCGTGGAAGGTATCCACCAAGACGCAGAACGTTACAAGAAATGCATGAAAAATAATCTTTAGTTTAGTTCAGGGATCATCGCAGCCAACACCACGTTGGACCCGGTAAGCTGGCCTCAGAATGTGATAAGCCAAGTTTTCGCCAAGTGACGCCGCACCTTCTTCTAGCTCTTGTGCAAACCACGCGAGTGGCACAGAGTATCAACTCCCTGCGCGAAGCGCAGGTTTAGACTGTCCGGAAGATCAGTTCATAACACGGGCTTTGAAACGATCGCGACAAAGACTGACTGAATCGCTTCTTCGTTCCCGGCAATATCCTTCGAGCGGTAGTCAATGGTGTAGACTCCGTCTTGGTCGAGCGACAGACCCTTCCCTTGGATCCATGGTCCGCCGTTCACGCTGAATTGAGTGGTGATTCGCTCGGGATGGCAACCGACGGGCTGGCCGCTGGTTGACGCATCCGTCGCCCTGAAATCGATCGAGACTGGTGCGTTATAGATTCCCCCGACACGTGCGCCGTTGACTTTTGCGGTCGTCACTGGCGCGGTATAGTCGGTCAGGTCAATGTGCGCCTTCCAAATTGCGCATTCAAATGTTGGGGAGCGCAGCACATCGGAGTAGAAAACCTCAAGGAACTGGGCCCGGAATTGCGGATTTGAAGTTGCGGTTGGCAGATAAATTCCCTGCTTAAGAAGCTTGAAGTAGTCCTGCCAGGTGGCGCATGCCGACCCGGTGCCAGGCCCTCCAACGCAGACCGCGCCGCCGCTGGACGATTGTCCGCCCAGCCAGTCGTTGGTCTGAAAGGCCGCGGTTGTGTCGCCACCATTCAACATTTGAACTTGCTGCACGACGTAAGGGTTCGCGGGGTTTTGCGTGTTCAGGCTTTCGAATTCAATCGTAAGTCGATCAGAAAACGTCTGGCTCGCAATGTTGAGCAAGGTGGCATTCTGATCGACGCCGGCGAAGTTCGGATCGGGGCAGGGCTGGGGGCTGATTTGGGTCGGATCCACCGGTGGATCGTAGACGCAGCCGCTGTTGTCTATTTCGGGAAATGGATTCTGCGGCTGACCTGTGGAAAGCCCGGTGCCAGTGCCATTGGGGATTATCGGCAGATTGAAGTACTTGCCTGGAAAGGTGATGTGGTAGAAGTCGACGAGATTGGTCCATGCTGTGGATAGTTGATCGGGCGTATATGGAGTGAGCGCCTTTGAAGGGGGGGTGAGCCAAACCTGGATTGCGTTGATAGGGTTTGCACCACATGAGGCGAGAGTCGTGGGTGTTTGTTCTGGCAGCCGGAATTCGTCGGTAGTCCGGTTGATTCCCGTCAGGCGGATCATCGAGACAGCGTCCCACTCCGCCCTTGTGCTGGGCATCATTTTGGTTTGGAGATGTGTGGCCAGCTTTGTCAGCATATTCTCCCATTGCGTTCTGAAGACCGGATCCCAGGGAGCGGCAATTCTCTCCGTAACGCAGTTATTCAGCGCACCTTGATGCGCTGCGGCATTGAAGGTGAGCGCGGTTGCATCTGTGTAGCCTCCCGTATATCCAGGAAGGCAGCCGGCGTGAAACAACCAACATGGCGTCGCGCCGCCGGTCGCACCGCCGCCCCCGCGGATGGCCAAATTCACGCTCTTTCCGAAGGACGCAGCCGCCTGAATCCAGCCGTCCATTCGGGCCCACGCAAATCCATTCGGGGAAGTCTCGATCGCCGACCAATCCATAACCAAGGTGAGGCCATCGACGCCATTTACTGCGAGGGCGTTGTACAGTAGCTTCTCGTCGCTGCAGTTCGAGGTGCAGACCGCCTTGGGTGCGTCGTAATCATTCGCGATATCCCAACTGTAGAGATAGACTCCACGCGGGACTTGTCCGACTGCCGCCGCTTGTGACAGGAGCACCGCAATGTACAAGAGTGCAACCGCATGCAAAGTGCGCCGCCAACACATCGACATGTTCATCACCATAAAGACCTCCGCGCCAAGGGGGAAGCAGCGCGCTCAAGAATGTTGCTGCCCGGCATCTTACTTGTGACTCCTACAGTTGTAAATGTTGATTTAGGTTGATTGAGCGCTCGTGGCGGCTTCCAAGGGGACATATTGTTTGTTTCGATAACGTTGCCAGCTCAGACCAGGTTGTGGGCAATCCGGAAAGAACCCCGCCTTTCGGCTCAATGTCCGCTCTGCCGGAAGTGCAACCGAAACCACCGGGGAGGGGAGGTTCCTGATAAATCAATATCGAGAGTCTTGGAGCCTTTGCCGCCTGGAAATGGCCTCAAAGCGTGAAATGCCAAGTTTTCAACACTTGACCGGCCTGTTCCTCTGGTGCACTCCAGTCCGAAGCCGCAATCAGAACAGGAATGGAATCAGCCGCCATGTACGCCGCATGTAATCGCGGTAAGGAGTGCCCAGCCCTTCCAGTAGCGCTTGCTCCTCAATGGGGATGCGATACGCAAACGCAAATGCAAGGCATAGTGCGGGCAGGAATATCGCAAGCCAGTTCGTCAACGTCATGCCGAGACCGATATTTGCCACTAGCGAACCCAGGTAGGATGGGTGGCGAAGCCAACGATAGGGTCCCCGTTCTACGACGTGCTGGCCGGTGGAAACAGCCACATCATAAGTGAAAAACCGACCCAGAGTGCGCATCGAGTAGAAACGGAACAGCGTTCCGCTCAGCCAGACCACAATCCCCACATCAAATAGGACTCTCCAGTGGGTACGGATGGAAAGGCCTGGGAAGGCGATGACCACGCCGAATCCAACCATCATTGCCAGATTTGCCGCAACGATCACAATAAGCTTTGAACCCTTATCAGATTTCTGAGCAGTTCTTCCTGAACGCAGCAGTATGGAAAGGACAATTTCGGGCGCAATGCAAAGCCAGAAAGTAACAATCCAAACGGCCAGGTATGCGGGATGATCATGAAAGGCTTCGGGCAATTTCATGGGGCTTTCGTAGTTGGAGTCGTTAGGACAACCGTACCACCGCTCAAGCAACAGATGCCAGAGCAATTGATCAACCTCGCAAGATGGGTGGTCTTCGGTTCTCGACGGGAATTCGCCTCAGAATGTGAAATGCCAAGTTTTCGCCAAGTGACAGAGTTCTAGCTGCATCGCCCTTTTGTGAGATTTGTGCTCCGTACTGGACCAAATCAGGGGCGCAGATCAGCGCCTACGCGCATCCAAAATAATAAGACCTGTTGCAGCCTGGCAGCGGGTCGGTTTGAATAGATCTTTCCCTTATTTCCCTTAGGGGCTAAAGCCCACACTGATCTTGTCAGGGTTGTGTACGGGCTGAAGCCCCTACCCTTCAACTGAAGTCAGTCCCCTTCAAACTGGGCTTCTACCCGGGGAGCCGGGTCTTTTTGTGTTGGTGCGATGACTAGCGACGGTCGGGATCGCCCATTAGGTGAGCCATGGCGCGCTCGTAGCCGCGGCGGAAGCCTTCGCGGTACTCATCGCGCAGGGGCGGCGGCACATTTGGATTGCGATACTCGTCGCGGTTGTTGGGGTCGGGACGGCGGTGGTTTTCGACATCTCTCTGCGCGCCTTGCATACCATCGATGAATCCACGGCGCTTGATCTCGCTGAAGTCGCCGGGTGCTGCATCCCAGGGACCGTGCTCTTCCCTACCCATCATTTGAGCGACGGCTTCTTCATAGCCGCGGCGGAAGCCCTCGCGATAGTCTTCGCGAAACTCCGGCGCGAC
>OBLT010002917.1_pt1 | contig 10514 bp, 7 predicted proteins | sample 1518721 | NCBI WGS metagenome assembly OBLT01 (sample SAMEA3539307, study PRJEB22396) | soil metagenome | biome: tundra; feature: field; material: soil | place: USA | collected 2010-05 | depth 0.15 m | reverse complement strand
GCCCGCGAGCATCGCGGCTGGAAACCCAGCTTGAACCTCATGCGCGACGACATCATTCGCGGTGAAGTGTTGAAACAACTTTACGATGGTTCGAAAAATTCCCTGCCCGAAGTTTTCTCCGAAAAGGATGAAGCCGTCGCACTGGCCGCGCGGATGAAAATCTTGTTTGAAAACTCAGGCAGCGACATCGTCGCTGAACGCGGCGAGCGCGAATATCAGGAGTCGGTGAGCAGCCTGATTTTCCTGGAAAATCTCACGCAGGTTTTGGATCACTATATCAAAGGCATGTTCAGTTTTTATCAATGGCAGGAAACCCGCGAGGCCGCGACCGCCGCGAAAGCGCAGCAGGAATTGCTGGCGTGGCGCGAGACGTGGCAGCATTATCAGACCGAGGTGCCGAAGCTGCCGGGCGTGGCGTCCATCTATCACTCGCAAAACCGCACGCAGAATCCGAACGATGGCAGTCCGACCCGTGGCGCGATGGCGGAACTTTGCGAGGCGGCCTTGAAAACTCTGGCCGGCAAAACCGCCAAACCTGCCGGATGAATCGAATAAAAGTGAGAATGAGAATGGTCGCCCCAGATGATTGTGAGCATGAAACCCATTGGTTTTACAGGGGGATTTTAATACCGCCAATCTGCTGTGGGTGAGAATGGACAGGGAAAAATCTTTTAAGCAACGCTGGAAACTTTTGGTTATTGCACAGTCTGTCGGCCAACGAATTTCAAGGTGGCGTCTTTGCGCGACTGGACGTGCAGTTTTTCGTAAACGTGTTTCAGGTGCGTCCGCACGGTGTTCATGCTGATGCCGAGGCTGCTCCCGATTTCCTTGTAATAAAAACCTTTCGCAAGCAGTTCGAGGATTTCGTGCTCGCGCCGCGTGAGCGTTTTCACGTCCGTCACCGGCGTCGGCAACTGGTTGAAGTAATTCACCACCTTGCGGGCAATTTGCATGGACATGGGTGCGCCGCCGGCATGGACTTGCTCGATGGCTTGCACCAGTTCGCCGTGCAGCATTTGTTTCAAGAGATAACCGCTGGCACCAGCGCGGAGGGAGTTGAAGATGAGGTCGTGTTCCTCGTAAGTTGTGAGCATAAGCAAACGCAAATCCGGAACCATGGTTTTCAGCTTGGCGACACATTCGATGCCGCTCATGCCGGGCAGCTTGATGTCCACGAGGGCCACGTCCGGCTTGTCGGTCGGAATGCCGCGCACGGCTTCCTCGCCGGTGGCGTAGGCATTGAGACAGCGCAGGCCTGGTTCGCCGTTCAGCAGCGTGACCAGGTTCTCGCGGGTGCCACGGATGTCCTCAACGATGGAAACGGTGATTTGCATTTGGGTCTAATTCAAACGCTACGATACGGTGGTTCCATTTTGCGGAAAGAAATAAATCATGGGAGCTAAAATTTCCGCGCCGCCCAAAAATACACCAAGGAAATGCTCGTGCCCGCGCCCGGCCGGCTCTGGATTAAAAACTGGCCGCCAATTTCTTCCATGCGTTGACGCATATTGCGCAAGCCGTCGGCATACGCATCCTCTGGCGTCCGTTCAAATCCGCGGCCGTTGTCCTTGATGGTCAGGGTCAGGGATGCTTCGGTGACGCTGGCTTGCAATTGAACTTCGCTGGCGTGCGCGTGGCGCACCACGTTGTTGAGCGCCTCCTTGACGGCGAGAAATAAATTGTGCCGCGCCTCGGCGGAGATGTTTCGTTCCGGCGGACTGGCAGGCAAATCGGCGCGGCAGCGGATGTCGGCGGCGTGCAAAAATTCAACCGCCGACTGGCCAATGTAATCAATCAAATAGGGCAGCGTGTCGTTGTGCGGGTTGACGGCCCAGACAGTTTCATCCAGCGACTTGATGCCGTGCTGCGTTTTCGCCAGTCCGCGTTTGAGATAATCTTCCATTTGTTCCGGCACCGCGTGATTGCGCAATGCCAGCTCGAATAATTGCTTCACCTGGGTCAGACTGCCGCCCAAATCATCATGCAGATCGCGGGCGATGCGGGTTCTTTCTTTGTCCAGCGCGGCCTGTTGTGCCAGCGCCTGCAATTTTCGGTGCAACCGCCGGAACGAGACGTAGCGCACCACGGCAATGATGGATACAGTAAAAAAGAAAAGCGCGCTGAGACGAAACCACCACGTCTGCCAGAAAAATGGGTCCACAACAATGCCAAGCGGAGCGCCTGTTTCATTCCAAGGGCCGTCTCCGCTGGAGGCCTCGACTCGGAATTTATAATTTCCAGCCACGAGCCGCGAATAACTGGCGCTGCGCGTTTCGGCATCCACCCAGTCGGTGTCGAGTCCGTCCAGGCGATAACGGAAATGAGTATTTTCCGGCGCGCTGAAATTTAACGCGGTGAACTCAAAGTCCAGCTTGCGATGGCTGGGCGGCAGGCGCAATGGAGCCGCCAGCGTCTTGAGGTTGGCGAAGGCTTGCGTCGGCGCAATGCCACCGCAGGAGGCGATGGTTTGGCCGTCCATCGTCACGCGCGTCAGCAGCACCGGCGGCGGTTTTGGATTGGCCGGGGAAATTTTTGGATCAATCACCGCCAGCGCCGTGCGCAGCGGAATCCATAATTGACCGTCGCGGCTGCGCAGCGCGCCCGGCAGGAAACCGAAATCCGCCTCCATGCTGGGCGAGCCTTCGTTCTGGCCGTAGTTGATGGGACGCACGCGGTCGCTCTGGCCTTCCATCACCTGTTCCAGTTCCGACTGTCGGATTTTGAAAATGCCGTGGTCCGAACCAAACCAGAGCCAGCCGTCATCGTCGGCGATGATTTGCGAAATGTAATCGTCCGGCAATCCCTCCTCGCCGCCGATCCGGGAAAATTCTCCATCCTTGAACCGTCCCAGCCCCAATCCTTCATAGCCGATCCACAATGCGCCGTCCGATGTCGCGTAAAGGGTGCGAATGGCGCGCGCGGTGTCGGGTGTGTGCGGAGTTTCATTCGTAAATTCGTTCTCTCCGGCGCGCATCAACTGGCCTCGGGATGTCCCGATCCAGACATTGCCGGCGGCATCCTCGGTCATGGCCAGAACCCGGCCGTCTTCCACGGTTGTCTTCAGGCTGCGGATTTTTCCGTCATGCAGGCGCGGCACGCCGGTGGCAAAACCGCCCATCCACAAATCTCCGTTGGCAGCGGGCAGCAAAGCCGTGAGGGTTATTTTCGCCATGCCCTCGTCTCGCGACCAGGTCTTGTGCTGGCCGTTGCGCCAATAATAGAGTTGCCGGTTGGCCGTGCCGATCCAAAGGCCGCCGTCGTGGTCCGCCGCCACGCAAGTCACCACGCCCAGCCAGGTTTCATTCGTCAGCTCCGGAATCCATTTTCCGTCCACGCGCGAGACGAGCAATCCGTTCTGCGTCGCGCCCCAAAGCACACCGTTGGTATCTTCGCAGATGGATTGAATGGTCACGAGCGAAGAACCGGTGTCCAGACCTTCGAGCTTCACGCTGCGGGGGCTGATGCGATCCAGCCCGCCGCCGGCGGTGCCGGCCCAAATGTTGCCTTCCTGATCTTCGGTCAACGATAAAATGGTGGGGTGGGACGTTTCAATTTTTTCAAATTCTTTTCCGTTGTAACGAAACAATCCGTTGTTCACCGAGCCAATCCAGACGGCCCCGGCATGATCTTCGATCAACGCCAGCGGTTGTGCGTCGGGAGCCTCCGGCTGAAATTGTCCGATGGCTTCCAATTTTCCCCAAACATCGCATTTGAAAAGCTGCGTGCCGTTGGCGATCCAGACTCCATTGCTGCCGGCGGCGGCCACGCAGGGTGTGTCTTTGAATTCAAATCTGGCCACATCGAACCTGGCCACGATGTGAAATTGACCGTCGCGAAAGACACAGGCATCCGCATGACCCGCATCGCCGTCCGTCACCCAGACATTGCCAGTGGCATCGGTGATCAAGCCATAGACAAATCTTGAAGGTGCCACGCCATTTTGCTGGACAAACTGCGCCGGCTTTCCATTTCTGATTCGGACAACGGCTCTTCCTGAATAAGCAATCCAAACCGAACCTTCGCCGTCCTCGGTGACATTCATCGGGACATTTGTTTCCGTCAAGCCAATGGTCAATGCCAGCGCGCGGGAAAAATTCGCATCTAGACAAGTCACCGGTCCTTCATTGGGAACGACCAAAAGTCCGCCCGCCCGGCTCGGCAGCATCGCATGCACGCCCTGATCCGCACCGTTGCCGGAAGCCCGGTAGGAAAATGGTGAGAACCGGACGCCATCAAATCGCGCAAGGCCGACGGGGGTGGCGACCCATAAAAATCCATCACGCCCTTGCGCAACCGCCATGACATTGTTGTTTGGCAAGCCGTCGCTGGTCCGCCTTATACGGGTGAACCACACGGAATTGGTGGAGTCGGCCAGAGTTGCAGAAACAAAACCCGCAATCAGGCATATCAAAAGCCCGCGCCGGATCAGCTGAGTTAAAAACCCAATCACCCGGCCAGCCTAAATCGCCTTCCAAATTAAAGCAATCAGGCGAGACAACAATGTGAGGCGCATCACCCAAAAAATCACACAAACAAACGGTAGTCCTTTTTGAACGAAGCGTGCTAGATTGAAAGCGAACCCCATTCAAAACACATGAAAAAAAACCTGCTCCAACTCCAAACACTCGCAACTGTCATCGCCGTTTTTACCGTCGTTCAATTTGCAAATGCCCAAAGCACTTGGGGCGGTGCCGGTGCCGACCAAAATTGGTCCACCAGCCTCAATTGGTCGGCGGGCGGTGTTCCGGCAAACAATGCGGTGACATTTCCCGACGGCGCGTTTCCCATCACGACCAATGTTCAGGGTGCCGTCAATAATACAGTGCAATCAAGCACGGTAATCACCAGCCTGCCTATAACAACAACGGGGCTGTAAATGATTTCATCACCACGCTGATCCCTTCCGGAAGCGTCCTTACGGTCAACGGGGCAACGCCCTTGGTCATAGGTAATGGCGCCGTCGCCGTCTCTGCGGCCATCACGGGCGGCGGCTCGTTGGTGGCCGGAACCGGCACCAGCGTTTTGACGGTGCAAAGCACCTCGGGCACGGCGAAACTGGATCTTTCCGGGCTGACCAATTTTTCCTTTAACGCGGGCGGTGCCGGCGGTGCGATCAGTCTAGGCACTGGTTCAAGCTCGGCTTCTGGAACACTGAATCTGGCAGGTGGCAGCAATAATATTACCGCTACCACGTTGAGTATTGGCAACAACAACACCGGCGGCACGGAAATCCTGAACCTGGGCAACGGCACAAACATCATCAATGCTGATACCATCACGATGGGGTTCAGTAAAACCGTCGGCACCATGCAGTTTCTCAATAATGCCGGTGGCGGTCTGAGTATCGCCAATCACACCGGCACCGGTCGCGCCACATTAAATATAAGCGGCGAGGGATCCAGCGGTGCCACGAGCGCTGCTGACAACGGGTTCATGCTGCTCAACGGCGGCAAGGTGAATATTTTGGCGGGAACACTGCCCTTGGCAAATCGCACCAGTCGAACCGGGAATACCGCGCAAGGTGTCCTTTCCTTTAATAGCGGCGTGGTGGACATCACTACAATTCTGATGGCGCTCAACACCACCGGCAGCAACGCAAACGGCACCATTTCGGTTGGCGGCGGCAAACTTATAATCGGCACCGGCGGCATGTCTCTGGTCAATTCTGGAAACTCGGCCGGATGCACAGGAATTCTGATCGTTACCAACGGCGGCACGGTCATTTGCAGCAATAACATTTACAAAAGCACCAGCCAAGGCACTGGCACGGTGTGGATTGCCAATAGCAGTTTGAACATGGCGAGCCTCGCCGGCACTATTGGTGTCTCCAACGGCATTCCAATTGACAATTTTAACATCACCAACTCTACTTTGACCTTGCCTGTCGCCGCCTCCGCCAATGTCGTCGTGGCCAACTTCAATCCTGACGCCACCACCCAGAATACGATCAACGTAAGCTTGATGCCCAGCATCACTGCCTATCCATCCCAATTTCAGGTCATCAGCTACACGACGCCGGGCGGCAACCTGAACAGCCTCGTCCTCGGCACGCTGCCAAGCACTTTTACCGGCTATATCTCCAACAACGTCGGCAACCTTTCCATTGACGTGGTGATCACCAACGGCCCTTCTACTGCAAAGGCAGACCAATGGGGTGGTGCCGTTAACAACCAATGGAACACCACCAGCTTCAACTGGACGAACGCGGGTGTTGCCATGAAATACAGCGATCTGGATTTCGTTACCTTTGACGACTTGGCGCAAACCAGCACCGTCAACCTGACCGGCATTCGCCAGCCAGCCACCTTGAATGTCAATAATAGCGTGCTGAACTACACCTTCAACGGCACCGGCAAGATCAGCGGCCCGGTTGCTTTGGTTAAAGATGGCAGCGCTTCGCTGACGCTTGCCGAAACTGGAGGTGACAACTTCAGTCTAGGTATCGCCGCCAACGCTGGAACGATCGTGTTGGACGATACCAACAGCACCATCTCTGGCGGGTTGGTGATTGCCAGCGGCGCGACGGTGCAAATCGGCAACAACGACGCCAACGGCGCGCTGCCTTCTGGAACTTTGGATGACGAAGGGACGCTGGTATTTGATCGGACGAACAACATGCTGGTGTTCGTCAACATTCCCGGCGGCGGTGCGCTGACCCAGAGCGGGAGCGGCAAACTCACCTTGAACGTCAGCAACGCTTACACCGGCAACACGCTCGTGGGTAACGGCACGTTGGCCTTGACCGGTTCAGGTTCGATCTCCAGCAGCGCATCGGTTGTGGTCAGCAATGCGACCTTTGACGTATCGGGTGTTACGGCGGCAATAACAACACTGAACAGTTTAAATCTCACCAACTCCAGCCTTAATGTGAAAGTAGGTTATCTCCAGACGAACCTCACCATGTCCACTTTGACCATGAGCGGAACTGCCAACACCATTAACGTCATCTCATTGCCGCCATCGCAAATTATCCGGCCACAGTCATGCTTCTCCAAACCTCCGGCGGCATCACCGGATACAACTTTGTGCTGGGCACTCTTCCGTCCGCCAGTCCGTCTTACGCTGGCACCATCGCCCAAAGTGGGGATGGAAACTCCGTCCTGCTCACGCTCACCGCCGGACCGATCGGAGTTCGTCCTTCCGTCACATGGAGCGGTGTTGATGCCCTCGGCAATGTGAACACAAACTGGTCTGGCGCGTAGAACTGGCAGACTCCCGGTGTTCCAGCCGCCACCGAAAATGTTTCCTTCAACGACACTGCGGCGGCAGGTGGCTCTCCTTTCGACACAGCGGGTGATGGCATCGGCGGCATCGTGAATCCGGCCAACATCAACAACATCGTGGATGTCAGCCTCATCAACGCAGCCTTGAGCTACGCCAATGCCGGCAATTTTCACAATACACAGATTGCCTCCGGCAAGACGCTGACGGTGAATGGCAACTTGACGGTCAGTGGATCCGGCGGCACGGTCACCATTCTGGGGACGGGTGCGGCGATGAAGGTTAATAATTCTGGCAATATTAACGTCGAAAATGGAACTGCCCCCACGCTGGATATGTCGGGATTGGATACTTTCACTGCCACCGTCGGCCAGATTGGAGTCGGGTTTAATACTGCAAGCGCAGGATCCAATGTCAAAGGCAACTGGTATCTGGCCAGAACCAATATAATCATTACGGGCGTCGGCAATTTCGGCACCGGTTCCGCGCTGGTCGTCGGGGGTTCCACCGGCACCTCCGGCGGCACCGGCCAGCTTTATCTGGGCCAGACCAACGCGCTTTATGTGGACGGCATTAACATGGGAGCCAGCACCTCCACCGGCGACCTCATCGAGTTCAATCCGGCGTTTGCAAATAATCCTGTCGCTTATATTCGTGGCATCAGTGGTAATTCAAGCCGCGTGACCACATGGTCGCTGGGAGATGACTCGGTGAATCTCAACACAACTGTTCCCGGCAGTGGTTTTCTCAACGATTTTTCTGCGGGCACTTTGAACGCCCTGGTCAATACGTTGATTGTGGGACAGGGACCACAAGGTAATGGGGTCAATAACTCCATTAAGGCCACCTTTACCATGGGAGCTGGAAATCTGGATGTGACGGCCTTGAACATAGGTGTTGGCGGCATTAGCAGTCTCGGAACTGGCGGGGCGGGGATTGGAGTCATGAATGTGAGTAACGGCACGGTGGTGGTCAACTCATTGGGTTTAGGTCTGGTTGGTGGTGGTGCAATAACAAACACGTCAGGAACGCTCAACTTGACCAGTAACGCGACTTTGGTGGTCAGCAATGGCATTACCATCGGAACCGGCACCGTCGGCGGCACCTTGAGCGTATCGTCATCCATGGTGAAGGTTTTGAACGGCACCATCGGCACACCCGTCGCACCGCTCACGACGTTGAACCTCGACGGCGCGACGGTGCAATTGAAAGTCAACGGCACTGCCAGCGCAGCCGTCATCGTGGCCACCAACGTCACCACCGGCGCCACCAGCACGATCAACATCGTTACGGCGATCAACGTCAGCGGCACGGTGCAGGTTCCGCTCATCAGCTATGTCGGGACGGATCCTTTCGGCTCATTGCTACTGGGAACATTGCCGGCGGGTTATACCGGCAGCCTGGTTGACAACACCGGCAACAGCAGCGTTGATTTGAGCATCACCTCCTCGGTCAAGCCGACGCCGCACTTCACCGGCATCAGCATCAGCGGAACGACGCTGAACATCAGCGCGACCAACGGCGCGAACGGCGGGCAGTATGTGCTGCTCGGCACCACCAACCTGGCCAAGCCGCTGAACCAATGGACGCCGATATTGACCAACAACTTTGACGGCAGCGGCCACTTGAACTTGTCCACCAATGTCATCAATCCATCGGTGCCGCAGGAGTTCTACATCATCTCACAGTAGTGAATTGAAACTTGGGCCGCCGGGCCAATCCCCTTGCCCGGCGGCCCAAATCAAGTTCAGGTTGGTTCCTGTTTTGCCGGAACCGGTATATGAATACTGAAACTAGAAGTTCAAAACTCGGAGCTTTCACGCTGATTGAATTGCTGGTGGTCATCGCCATCATCGCGATATTGGCGGCCATGCTTTTGCCAGCGCTGGCCAGGGCCAAGCTCAAGGCGACCCAGGCTGCCTGCTTGAACAATGAAAAACAACTGGGGCTGGCGTTCATGATGTATGCTACCGACAATCAGGACAAGCTCATCGCGCTCACGCCGCCGGCAGGATACAAGAGCGCCGGCAGCTATTGGAATCTGGACAGCAGTGCTTCGGGGAGCTGGAACAACTCGCAGGCGACCGCCCTGGCGGATGTTCAAAGCAATTTGAAAACGAACAGTCTCCTCTTTCAATATGCTCCGAACGTGGGAGTCAACCATTGTCCCGGCGATGTGCGCTTCAACAATCCGGTCGGCTCCGGCTGGGCTTATGACAGTTATGCTGTGCCGAATAATGTGTCGGGCGGCGCGGGAGATGAGTATGTCAAGACGACGCAGATAAAGCGAAGCGCCGACTGCATCGTTTTCGTCGAGCAGGCGGACTCGCGCGGCTACAATGCCGGCACTTTTTCAGGCAGCGTCACCGTGGGAAACCCCACCACGTTTAACTATACAAATTTGTTTGCCACCTATCACGGCAACGTCGGCACGTTTTGTTTTGCCGACGGCCACGCGGAGGCCAAGAAATGGACGGATCCCGTGATTCTTGGAGCCGGAAAAACATCCGCCCAGGCCGGGAGTGGCGTTTACGATTATACGGTTTATGGGTCAAAGCCCAGTTCGACCGGGGCGGACACAACTTGGCTGACTCAACACTGGCTCACACCGGCCAATCCATGACGTTTGTGTTTTGGTTCAAGCAAGCAAGACCCTTTTGAAGTATGCCTGTCACCATAAGTTTGGTGGAAGATAACCACGAAGTGCGAGAGAGTTGCGTTGCATTGCTAAACCGGGCGTCCGGCTTGCAGTGTATGGGTGCTTACAGCACCGCCGAGGAAGCGCTGGTGGACATTCATCTTCCCGGCATGAGTGGTATCGAATGTGTGGCGAAGCTCAAGGCGGAGTTGCCCCATTTGCAGATATTGATGCTGACGCTCTATGAGCAGAGTGACTTGATATTCGATTCGCTTCGTGTCGGGGCCAGCGGTTACTTGCTCAAAAGCATGTCATCGGATGACTTAATCCGGGCGGTTGAACAGGTTCATGCCGGAGGTGCCCCGATGACGATGTCGGTCGCCCGTAGAGTGATTGCCAGTTTTCAAAATCACGCACAGCCCGTTCCGCCTAGCAAGGATCTTACCCTGCGAGAACGTGAAATTCTCGAACTGCTCGCCAAAGGATTTCGTTACCGTGAAATTGGCGAAGCTCTTGGCATCAGCCCCTTCACAGTGCGGGCGCACTTGCATTCCGTGTATAAGAAACTTCATGTTAAGTCTGGAACACAAGCAGTGATAAAATTTCACAGCCGTCCCATAGAAAACGCCTGAAAACCGCCGAAAATAAAGGCTTT
>OBLT010002915.1_pt1 | contig 10524 bp, 6 predicted proteins | sample 1518721 | NCBI WGS metagenome assembly OBLT01 (sample SAMEA3539307, study PRJEB22396) | soil metagenome | biome: tundra; feature: field; material: soil | place: USA | collected 2010-05 | depth 0.15 m | reverse complement strand
CCCCGACGAAACCGGCGGCAAGACCGCCGGCGCTACGGGAAATTAACAAATCGCCAGCGCCTGCCTTGCGCACCACTGGATGTACAAGCGGGAAGCTTGTACACCTACTGTTTCTTGGGCGGTGGGGCTACGGGCGGCGTCGACTTGGGCGGCGCTGCCGGCGTCGTTGTCGCGGCTGCTGGTTTGGCAGTCCCGGTTCCGGCCCCGGCTGGCGGCTTCGGAGCGCCCGCTGGCGCCGCGGCCGTCCCGGAATGCGCCTGATCGTACAGCTTGATGCATTCGGTCGTGATGTTGACCGACGGATCGGCCCACAGCACGGTCTGCTGGCTGCTGATGTCGAGCACCATGGCAAAGCCATTCTGTGCAGCATACTTGCCGACCACGTCCAGCATCTTCTGGCCGAGTTCGTTCATGATCTTGCCCTCTTCCTGCTGCACCTCGGCGTCATAGTCCTCGCCCCCGCGGGTCAAGTCCTTGTTGAGCGCTTCGATGTCCTTGGCGATCTTGGTTTTCGCCTCGTCGCTCATGGTGGCGGCGCCCTTTTTCAACTGGTCCTGGAGCGCCGCAATGTCGGACTGTTTCTTTTCCAGCGCCGCCCTAGTGGGGCCGAACTTGGCGCCCATATCCGCCTGGGCTTTCTGGCCATCCTTGGTGGCCAATATGGCCTGCTGGATGGCGATAATCCCGACTTTCGTCGGAACCTGGGTTTGGGCGTTCGCCAGCGCGGCCATTCCCAAAACCAATGCGGAGTAAACTACAAAACTCTTCTTCAAGCTGAAAACTCCTAAGTGTGAAAATACTACCACATTGAAAGACTGCCCGGCTGTTAAAAGGTCCTGCCAATGGTGAACCGGAACATCGTCCGCTTCTCGAAGAATGGGTAAGCCTGGCCAAACGTCGCGACCGATTGGAGGAACGTCGCGTTGTTGGGGAAGGAGGAGCGGTCCGCCACGATCGGCGGCTGCAGATATTCCCGGACTACGGATGGGTTGTAGGCGAAGTACAGACGGAACGGAGCATTGACTACCGGCAGCATGACTTGAAGCTCCAGCCCGGTGGAGGCGCGGGGCCTTTGCGTACCGGGGGCTATCTTGACCAGGCCGTCAAAGCCCGCCTGGGGGAATTGCGTGTTCAGGTCGGTCACACGGCTCGAAACCACCGTGAGCTGGTTGGAGCGGAGGATCTTATCCACGCCTGCATCGAAGAACGGAGCCAGCGTCACCGGCCCAACGATCTTGATCCGATATTCAAAGTTCAACAGCGCCTGGGTATCGCCGCCGGGAGTGATGAGCTGATACGTGGGAACTGTCATGGTGACCGGCGAGTTGACGATCGCGCCGTTGCTGACCACCTTTTGAGTGCGCGCCGTTCCATCGGCATTCAGCACATTCACCGATGACGAGGACGGGATAAACGCGATGGGAGTGATGCCCCAGATCTCGAAGCCGCGGATGTCCTGTTCGCCGCCCATGAAGCGGCGGGAGAACGGCGGAACATATTTGCCGTTGTAACCGGTGATCATCGATCCCATGACGTGAAACGCCAGAATGTGGGTCTTGTGCCAGGGGGCAGGCTTGAAGTACTTGGCGTCGATGGTCGGGCTCACGGTATTCACGTTGCCGCCCAGGACGCTGCCGGACAGGTCCGTGGAAATGAACAGGCTCCGGCCGCCGGTCGGCTCGATGGGATGGTTCACGGTGTTGTACGAATAGGAAGGCACCACGTGGACGGTGCGAATCCCCTCCAGCGAATTGGGCCCGGCGACGCCGCTGAAATTGATGTACTGGAAGTAGTTCGTTGCGGCGGTGGTCTGCGTGATCACGTTCGAAATATCGTACCCCAAGGTAACCCCCACTCGCGCGAAACTGCGCCGCAGGGGATAGCTAGCGGAGATGTTCAGCCCGTGGCTGTTCTGAATGTAGTTCAGCAGGTTGTTCGTGCCCAGTTGGTTGTACAGCGGGATCAGGTTCTGGCCAGACAGGATGGAAGCCTCGCGGCCCTGGTTGAAATCGAAGCGGCGCAGGTATACCACAAACCCGAGTTGCAGCGGCCGATCCAGGAAATACGGCTCGGTGAAACCGAGGCTCACGTTGCGCATGCGGGTCCCGAGCTGCGATTCGAGCGAAAGCGTCTCGCCCAAGCCCAGGAAGTTGTTGGTGGAATAGTTGAACCCCACGAAGCTGCCCGCGATTCCCGAGACGCCGCCATTCAGCCCGATGGAGTTCTTCCCGCGCTCCCTGACTTTGAGCGTGATATCCACGGTATTGGACTGCGGATTGCGGTTGATGGTGGCGGCCTCGTCCTTCTTCAGCATTTCGAAATACCCGAGCTGGTTCAGCCGCAGGATGCTGTAATCCCACAATTGGGTATTGAACATGTCGCCTTCGTCGAGCAGGATCTCGCGCCGGATGACCTTGTCGCGGGTGGTGCTGTTGCCCGAAAAATCGATGCGCCGGATGAAGAACTGCCTGCCTTCATCCGCGGTGAGGGTGAGATCGATCTGGTCGGAGTTCGGAATGACGTCGAACGAGGGTTCCGGGACGAAGTCGATATAGCCGAACTGGCCGTACAGCTTGCGCATGTTCTCGATGCCCTTACGCAGCTTGTCCGTGGAGAAGGTGTCGCCCGGGTGCATGCCGAACAGGTTCAGCAGCACGGTGGGCTCGCGGAACAGCTTCACGCCCATGAACTTCGCCTCGTGCAGGTGGTACAGCCGGCCCTCTTGCACGGGGAGCGTGATATCGGCGTAGATGCCCGGGTTGTTCATCTTGACCAAAGGGAGACGCCAGCCCCGGCCGCCCTTGGGGACGACCTTTACGGTTTCGTCGAGCGTAGTGGCGTTGAAATAGCCGATATCCTGATAAGCCTGGCGGACGCGTTCCTTATCTTCTTCCAGCTTCGCCTCGTCAAAAGTCTTGGGGAAAAGACTTTCGAAATAAATCGAGTAGGGAATGCCGTAGGCGTGCAGATTCTTCATCTTGGAGGTCACCCACCGGCTTTTTTGGGCCTGGTTGCCCTGGATCTCGATGTTCCCGACTTTGACCTTGGGCCCTTCGTTCACGTTAAAGACGACCTTCAGGGACGAAGGCGGAATCTGCTCGATCTGCGGATCGACCGTGGCGTACTGCCGGCCGCGCTCCGACAGGAAGTCCTTGAGCGCCACGGACGCTCGCTGGATCTTGTCGGGGTCGAATTGCGATTCCACCGAGAGGCCGACCTTGCGCTCCTTAAACCGGTCCAGGATCTCCGACACGGTGACGGAGTGGATACCCTGATAGTCAATTGACCGGATGACGCGCCGCTCGGTGACCACGAAGCGCACCAGCACACCGGTCTTGCCGGGCTCGGTTTCGAGACGGATGTCGTCGAATCGCGCGGTATTCCACAGAATCATGAAGTCGCGGCGCAGGATTTCGTCGCTGTAAAGGTCTCCCGGCTTGGTGGTGATTTGAGCCTTGAGGGTGTCCTGCGGAACGCGTCGGGCGCCTCGGAATTCGATGGCTTCGACGGCTTGCCCCGCCAACGGCTGCGGGGTAGCCGACAGCGGCTTGGGGGCCTCCATTTGCGGCTGCGCGATCGGTTTTGGGGGTTGCTGCGCAGGATCTGGCTGGACCTGCGGCACCGTTTCAAACGGGTTCCGCGGAGGCTGCGCCGGGGGTTGTTGTTGCGGTGTCCCGGCCGGCGGTTTGGCAGGCTGGGTCGGTGTCCCCGCCGGAGGCGTGGACGGTGGTTGCTGTTGCTGCGGGGGCTGCGCCACAAGTGGTGCGATACCCGATGCGCACAGACAGGCCGAAACGACGACCAGGCGGATACGCCTGAAGAACTTCATGCAAACATACCTTTCCACTCTGCGCTAGGACGATTACTCTGATGCACGGGAAACACCACTCGGTACAACTGGTTGTTCTAGATGCTAAGCCATTATTTTAGCTGATCTTCGAGGCAGCCAACAACGAGTGGCGAGGACTACAGGTGTGAAGGGCTGGCACAGGAGCGGGGAAGCTTGGATTCTGTCGGCGGGGGGCAGGTCCTCGACCTGCGCAGTCTCATTTCTTGGTGGGCAGGCCGGTGACCTGCCCCACGACCGTGCTACGCGGCGCGGGGCAGGGATTGCAGCGGTGGGACGCGGAACGGAGTGTCGTCGCCGCGGAGCATGGCATTCCAGTCGATCCGGGCCGCGAACTGTTCGCCCATCGTTTCCAAGTCGGCGATGCGGGAGATTTCGTCCATCTCGATATCCGCCGAAAGGTCGGGTTCCAGACGGTAGAAGGTGGCTTCCGGATAATGCCGCGCCACCAACTCGGTCTGCTGTTCCCCGGGCGAGTGGAGCAGGGCGTCCAGAACCCAGGTCAGCCAATCGCCGATCAGATGGGGATCCGCCTTACGGAGGAAACGGCCGGTACCGAAGGAGACAATGGTTGTCTGGTCGGGCTGGTAGCCGGGGCTGTAGTAGAACGCCTCGACGCACGCCTGGTAGACCGGATTTCCGGCCACGCCGACGCCGCCGTCGACGAGCTTGCCCGAAACCGGGGCCGGCATGGGCCAGGGATCGAAGTAGGTGGGCGCGGCGGCACTGGCGGTGGCGCACTCGACGAGCCCCAATTTGCCAGTGGTTCCCGTGTTAAGCGGATTGTCTTTCACGAAGTACCAGGGCTTGCCGTCGGCGAGGCCTTTGGCGGTGAGGAGAATTTCGATGGGGGAATCGTTGAGAGTCCAGTTGGCGGCCGCGCCGAACTCCTCGGTCAGGACTTTGCGGAGGTTGGCGGCATCGTACTTGTGGCCGAGCGTGTACTGGCGGATGTCGTTCCACGGCTTGGGCGGTTTGAAGATGTCCCGGATGCGGTGCTGGTATATGTTGACGATGTGCGATGCCGGGATGCCGGCTGCAATGGCCGACGCCAACAGAGCGCCGGTGGAAGTGCCCGCCACGAATGAGAACGTTTCGCGCGCGGGCTTTTGGGTGGTTTGCTCCAGTTTCTGGAGCGCCAGGGCGGGGATAATACCACGAATACCCCCGCCATCGATGGATAGCAAAAATTTACGAGACATAATGGGATTGGATTTCCGAGTCAGAGGGGGATGCAAGCGCCAGCCCGAGTGCTGGCCGACCCAGGAGGTACCCCGAGCACGAGGCTTGCGCCAGGAAGCTGCTCCCTCTCTCTTCCATGGTCTCTTGCGAGGGTGGCGAAAACCGGTTGGGAAAAAGGAGGCCTCGGCGGAAGGGGTTTAGTTTGTGAGGCTTCGGGGGATTAAAAAAATAACCAAAGGCCGTGACCGAAAACCGGCCTCATGCCGGGAAACACCCGAACGCAGACGGAACCGCCGGCGCCACCCCAGGCAAGTCCAGGTTTCAGAGGTGGGGCCGGGGTTCCGTCTGCGTCGCCCGTGAAGGCGATTCGTGCGAGCCAGAGCCCTGAGTGCAGCCGGATCTAATGACCGGCGACTTGCATGACCATCGCCGTGTGTGAGCCCTCGGAGTCCTTGAGCGCCTCCTGGGCCATTTGGCGCAACATGGCCAGCTTCGCCGAGTCGTCCAGCTTGTTGCGGGCGTAGAGCTGGGAGGCCTGCTCCAGTTGGTCCGCCACCGCCTTCGTGAACTTGGCGCGACGCACCAGGAACTCGCCCCGCTGGAGGATTTCCGACGCCTTGGCCAGGTTGTTTGGCGCACCTGCGGTGTTGCAGACGGCCAGCAGCACTCCCCGGTCCAACGCCAGCTCCAACGCCGCCTCTTCATTCTCCTGGGACAGCTCGATCCCATGCGCGATCTGCGTGAACAGTGCGGGTTCCACGGCGTTCCCCTTCGGCGGTCCGAAGGCCAGTTGAACGGAATCGCCGTCTAACAGATTCATCTTCTTGGTGTTCTCCGCGAAGTGCAGGACCATATGGTTCGCCATGGCGCGGTAGTCCGATGCCTTGCGCTGGAAAAGCAAGGACTTGCCTTTGTTGGCTCTGGCGCCGGCGGTGTAATAGTCCGCCAACTCCATGTACCCTGAAGCGACCCCCGAGGTGAGGACCAGCGAGAACGGCAGGGCCCGCGAGCTGAAGACGTTGGCGCCATCCAACAGCGGGTCCAGATGCCCGATGGCCTTCAAGTAGTCGCCGGCCACATACCGCTCTTTGGCTCTCGTCCAGTGGAACTCCGCCGAATCGGCTTGCAAAGCCACGGGACGTGATGAACAGGACGACAGAGTTGCCATTAGCACTACCGTCGCCAAAACCCCTAGGACACGATCGTTAGACCCAGTCATATTGCCTCCGGTTTGTGTAGTATTGCCGTAGCGTGCGGTTGGCAAAAGCTGACAGAAGATAGCAGGGTACCGATAATCGAGTACCATCGGTTCTGTAGTACGGGGCGCCATTGGGTTGGCGCCGGATTACAGTCACAAGATTTGAAAATATTGCCAAGTGGCGGCGAATCTGCTGTTTGAAGGGCCCATAGCCCTAGGTTACGACCTCTCCGAGGGCATCGATCTGACATCCTGGATTCAGAGCGCCCCCCATCAAGGCGGAGGGAACTCACAAGACTCCTTGGAGTCTAATGCAAACGTTTCTGCCTAGATGGCCGGAAACGGCCTGGAGACATCACATTGGAAAACACAATTCCCTATCCTTCGACCGCCGGCACGGTGGAGGTTGACCTCGGTACCATGCCCGGTGAGCGTGACGCGTTCTATCCGGCTGGCGGCCCCTGTTCGGCGGCCCATGCCGAGTGGTTGCGGCGACTGCGGGACAGGAAACTGTATAAGAGCCATTGCAACGACTGGGGCGAGTTCTGCCGCAAGCACGTGGGCCTGAGCGGGGCCCAGGCCACCGAGATCATCGGGATCCTGGAGGAGTTCGGTCCGAACTATTTCAATCTGGCCACGCTGACGCCGATCACCCCGGAGGAGTTTCGAACCGTTGCGTCCAAGGTGAAGGGCAGGTTCCTCTGCGTGGATGGCGCGGCCATCCCCCTCCTTCCGAAGAACGCCCGGAGTATCGCCGCCGCGGTGGAGAAACTGCGGCGCCCGGCGCCGGCGCGGACTCGCAAGCGGCGGTCTTCCTCCCCGAACGATCGCGTGACGCTTCTGGAGGACCATTGCCGGGAAGTGACCGTCGAGTTCCGGAAGCTATCCAAACCCAAGGCGCCGGACGTAGACCGATTACATTTGGCGTCGGTCCTCCGGAAGACCCTCACCATGCTGGGACGGCTCGAAATGGAACTGGGAATCTACTAGCGATAGCCCGCCTCCGACCGCACTTAGAGTTGTGCAAGACTTAAATTCTCACCCATGGCACGCCGCCCCGACCAGCAGGCAACGCTCTACGAGGACTCCGCGCCGGTGCGCGCGGGGAACCCGCTCTTCTGTCACCAGGAGTTCCTGGAAAAGATGGAGGAGAACCGCGCCAACACGGTTGGACGGAGGGCCGCGCTCCTGCTGCAGCGGCTCCTGGTGGACCTCCGGCGCCAATACTACAAGCCCACCCAGGGCGAAAACCGCGGATGGCGCAGATCCCCCTTGGGCGGCAACCATGGCAGCCATTTCTACGCCTGGTGGGCCCCCCGGGGCGCGGCGCCGCTCCAGGGCCACCCGGAATTCGAATCGGCGCCAGAGGGCGCTATCTTCCTCCGCGACATTCGCCATCATGACGACCACACGCCGCTGAATCCGCAGTCCGTCGCGGAGCATTACCTGCCGATCGGGGTGAAGGAACTCCGGCAGGAGGACTACGTTCCACCTCCCTGGACCCAGGCCCAGGCGAAATTCGCGGATGCCCGGCAGAGGATCCGGCTCATCAAGGGATTCCCGGGGTCGGGAAAGACCACCGCCCTGTGGCACGCCGCCGACATGGCCGGGCGGAAGTCCATTCTCTACATCACCTACTCGCCGGAACTGGCCGCCCTGGCGCGCGATCACTTCGACAAGTTTGCGCCCAGCCACAAACAGTTTCATGTGGTCACCTACGCGGAATTCCTGCGCCAGGTGGTGGGGAGCGACACCCCGTTCGAGCCGGTGAGGCACGTCCGCCAGGCGTTCGTCAAAGAAGTTTCGGGCTTCTCCCCGACTATCCTGGGCCCTTGGTCGAGCGAAAAGGCCGGGCTCTACGACGAGATGCACGCGCACCTGTTCGGCGCGCTGCTGCCGTTTCCCGTAGGACGTTTCGCGGGCTTCCCGGATCGGCGGATCACCGCGCGGCAGTATCGCGATTTGAGGGAACGCTCGATCGGGCGTGTGGCCGCGGAAGCCGTCGTGGAAGTCTGCGAAACGCTCCGCCGCCGCGATTCCCGCCCCGTCGAAGGGCGGTTCTTCCGGGAGCTGGACTTGGCGTGGAACGCCGTCCAGCGGATTCGTTCGCAAGGTCCCGGCCGATTTGCCGGGTTCGATTGCATTGCGCTCGATGAGGCCCAGGATTTGACCCCGATCGAAGCCCTGGCGATCGTCGAGTTGACAATGGCAGTAGGATCGGCCGCCGGGACCGCCTGCCCGAACCTGCTGGTGGCCGGCGACGAAGCCCAGACCGTGCGGCCCACGGACTTTGAATGGGGTTGGTTTCAGGACCTGATTCATTACCGGCTCGCGTCGCCCGTGGAATTCAAACTGCAAACCAACCTGCGGAGTCCCAGGCGGATCGCGACCCTGGTGAACCGCGTTTGGGATCTCTACGGCGCGATCGCCAAGAGCGAGCGCCCGGGCGGCACCGGGGTGGCCGAAATCGACGACAATGCCGGCGACCAGGTGATCCTCTGCGCCGCCAAGGCGGGACCCGAACTGGACGAGCTGCTGGAGGTGTTCTCCGAACGCGAAGGCCTGGCTTTGATCGCCATGGGCGAGGAGATTCCCGCCTATGTGCCCGAACATCTGCGCGACCGCGTCCTCACCACCTTCGAGGCCAAGGGTCTGGACTTCCAGTCAGTTTGCATCCTGGATGCGGGTAAATGGCTGGACCGCGTCTTGCAGGCGCGGGATCGCGGGCGCGGCCTGGAGCTGGAAGACCTCAGCAAGCGCCTGGCCATCGACCAGCTTCGCGTGGCATTGAGCCGCCCCGCCGAACGGCTGTTTTGGCTGGACGTCAATCCCAACGACCGTATCCTGGGGTATTCCGAGAACATCCTGTCGTCCGGCGCGGAGCGCGCTTATCCCATGGTCCCCGCTGTGCTCCTCAAGACTCTGGAGGAGGAGGCGCTGGATGCCGAGGAGCGTGTGCGGCTGTGCGAAAGCGATGCCCACCAGTTCCTGGCGGTAAGACCGGCATTGGCATGGTCTCGCGCGCGGCAGGCCGTGGCGCTCCTGGGGGAAGCGGGCGACAAGTTCTCAGTGGCCGACCCGGAAGCGCGAAATTCGGCACAGCTCACCCTTTGCCAGGTGGCGTTCACCCTGGCGTTCCGAAAAGTGAATCTTCCCTCGGAAATGGGGCGGGTGGATCTGTTCGCGGAGGCGGCCCAAAGCGCCGACCGGGCCGCCCGGCCGAGGTTCGCGGCGCTCATCAGAGGCATCGGCGACCACGAGCGGGATTATGGCGGGGACAAGATTACTCCGCTCCTCCGCCTGGGCTCCGGCCTGGCTCGGTACCGCGAGGATATTGAGCCCTGGCTGCTCCTGGAACTCCAGCCGCGGAGTGCTGCCTGGCTGCAGGCCCTGGAAGACCAGGTTGACAAGTTCCCCACCATGGTTCTCGAAATGATGCCGTCTCTCTACCAACTCTTCGTCCCCCTGGAGTTGTGGCCGCGCACGGTACAGGTGCGGGAAAAGGCGATTCGGGCACTGATGCGGATGACGGACCATGCCGGCGCGCTGCAGATTCTCCAACAAACGCCGGGGGCCGACCCAAAACTGATTGCGGAGTGCCGGGAAGGGTTGGGCGAGCTCGATCTGGCCGCGGCGGAGTACTTGAAGGCGGGCAGCTCGCAGGACGCCCTACGATGCTATCGCCTCATTCCGGATTTCGACAAGAGCCTCGAATTGTTGGATGCCGCAGGCAAACACCCGGCCAGGGACTCGCTTCTCTGGCTGCGCCGGATGCGCAACCTAGCGTCCGAGCGCCCCGCCGAGTTTCAGAAGGTGATCCTTCCGGCGGAGAAGCAACTCCTGGAGGAAGTGCTGCAGACGGCCCTGGGCGTGTCGCGCAAGAAGCCGGCTGCGAAGCGGACTAAGGCGGCGGTCAAGAAGGCTGCGGCGCCGCGGAAAAAGAAGGAGGAATACTTCTAGGGGAGTGTGAATCCGTTGTTAGAAAGGGCGCGTAAACCGGGAGGGCGCATCAACCCCGCAGATCTCACTGAAGAGGTAAAATGAGTTCGAGTTGAATGGAGATGATGCCGACCAACGAGTATGTCGAAGTCCGAAATGGGGGCTATTACGTCGCGGGCACACGGATTGGCCTGGACGTAGTGTTCTACGATTTTCAGCGCGGTGGGTCTGCGGAATCGATTTTCGAAGCTTACCCGTCAATTGGACGCCTGGGGAAGGTCTACGGCGCCATCGCCTTCTTCCTCGATCACCCGGCTGAAGTGGACGCCTATCTGAAAGATCAGGATCGGTTGTTTGA
>OBLT010002911.1_pt1 | contig 10531 bp, 6 predicted proteins | sample 1518721 | NCBI WGS metagenome assembly OBLT01 (sample SAMEA3539307, study PRJEB22396) | soil metagenome | biome: tundra; feature: field; material: soil | place: USA | collected 2010-05 | depth 0.15 m | reverse complement strand
ACCACCGAGATCTACACTCTTTCCCTACACGACGCTCTTCCGATCTAATTGAGCTTTCAATCCTGGGGAGCAGTTCTCCCATTCACCGCCGGTGTAGCTAGCGCCGCCGATGCATATGCCACCGGCCTGACCATCGATTTCCAGGGGGAACTGGCCTCGGTATCCGGCGATACGCTGACGCTCCGTAATTTCACCGTCGTAAGGCTCCCGTAAGCGGAGGGCCCGACCCGCCCGTTGGAGCACGCACCAGCGAGGGCAAGCCGCAGCTTTATGTTGTTAACCGGCCCGCGCTTGCCACTTGGCCCGTCCGGGCCGCACGGCAATGAGGAATCGGATCGCGCGTAGGATATGAAAAGGCCTAACGGGCACAAAGTGGAGGATACAAATATTGCGGCAGCCCCTCATCACCTGGAGCCCGGGATGCCGCATTGACCGCGGCAACGGGGCATCGAGGTTCCCGGAGCCGCAGCCCCAAAAGCGGATCCTGTTGGGGGAGCCGCAGGATTGCTGATCAACCGGTTCTCCGATTCCGATGAGGTAGGCGAAAAGCCGGCAGGCGAAGGCCGGAAAACATCACCACGCGGACCTGAGCCCCCTGCCCTGCAAGTCAAGGAGGGCAGGGGATCCATTGGTGGATTCCGAAGGGAACGAGTAGCAAGGGAACGAGTAGCACCACCGGGCCGCAATCGATGGGACCTGCTCCGAAGATCAACCGGTCGGCCAAGAAATGGGCAAGGTTGAGCCTCGATATCACACATCCGGCTCCTTGGCCGTTGTTATGTTAGAACACCCAACTCAACCCCACTGTCGGAACAAAGTCGTGGAGCCAGCCGTCGAGCGTCATACCCGGAGCCGGCTGAATGACCTTGTGCGGAAACCGCGTGATTTGATCACGAAAATCGACTCGCCCCACCATTCGCCCGCCGAGTCGAAACTTTACCCCGCCACCTACTGTCAACATCGGCTTCAATTCCTGGGTTTGAGTCAGATAGGCGTAATTCATGAGGGGTCGATAGGCCACTTCAGCACCCGTCCCGCGAAAGATCTTGATGCCGCCACCTACCGCTACATAAGGCCGAACGCGGTCATGTCGCGGCCGGGCATGCAGCACCAGATCGTAGTGGAGGACATGGTCTTGAGTCGCAAACCCGGCGGCTGCCCCAGGTGACTGAAGTCGCGCATCCCGTTCCTCGAAAACGTACCGGATCTCGCCCGACCAATGGGAATAGAGGTCATGCCCAATCAGGACCCCGACGGCAGGCCCCGGACTGAAGCCGGCGGTCACCGCCGTCGCTGCACCCCCAATTGGGGTTCCGTTCGCGAAGCCGCCGCCTCCCAGAATGCCAACCTCGCGTTGTTGCGCGCGCGCTCCCAGGACTATAGCGATTAAAAAAAGGAGCCTTTTCGAGTACACGTCTGTTCCTTTCAATCCACAACCCTCAGGGTTACCGAAGCGGTCACGCCACCCTGCGTGATGGTCAATGGGACTTCCGTTCCGGTGGGCGCCTTGGCGGGCGCTCTCGCGGTAATCTGGTAGACTCCGACCTGGCCCGGCGCCAGGCCAGCGTAACTGACCGCGAGGGGTATACCTCCCAACCGCACATCGGGAGCGAGTACAGCCAACGCGGGGGGGGCCGATGGCGCAGGCGTGCCTGCAGCAACCTCCGGCAGAGTCGCGCCAAGCCCGGTCGCATAAATCCAGATCTGGTCATTGGAATGGAGCGGATTGGAAGCCGTTACCAATTGCTGGTTGCTGGCTTTAATCACAACCGGAATGTCCGTCAAGGGTCCCGCCGTTCCACTGTGGAAGATGGCCGGCGCGGCCGGAGTCACGTTTAGATAGTAGTCGTCGCTCACCCCACCCGGCGTGTATAGCGTCAAGGGGACCCGGCCGTCGATGTGCAGCGGCAATTGGGCGTTGATCTGGCTAGGCGAAGCGAACAACATCGGTATGGCGAAGCCGTTGGCCGTCAGGCAGGACTCGCCGATTGCAGTCGGCAATGGGATCTGAGAGGTTGCCACGTTGGTCGGGTTTAGGTTCGTGCCGAATACGGCGATCAACGAGCCCGGAGCGAGGGCACTCGTAAGGTCGGCGGCATTGCCCACCCAGTCGATGCCGGGCGGAGCGACGGGGGTGTCGAAGTTCCACGACAGTGCGGTGAAGCCCGATACCGTCAGCGCGACCAGGGCGTTCCGGTTCGCCAACGGCGCCAGCGTCCGCGTGAACACGGAAATGCCCCCGGAGGCCAACGGCTGTTCGCCAACCAAAGTCGGTAGAACCGGAGCGCCGCCGCTCAAATCGACCCGCTGTATCGTGCCATCCGCGCCGGTGGCGGCCGGCGGACCGGTTAAACGTAGGCCTTGGCCGTCCAGGAACGTGAAGCCGGATGGGAAGTCGGAACCAGTCCAGGTTTCGATCGGCTTCAGCGATGCGTTGAGCAGATTGTTGCCAGCCACAAACTGGCCGGAGTCGGATGCGGCAAACGAGCCGGCGAGGGTGGCCGGCAACTTCCGCGAGACCGTGAAGGTGTCGGCTCCTGCGTCGTATAACATGACGTTCCCGTCCGCGGAGGCAGCCAGAATCGCGCCGCCGCCAGGGGTGGCAACCAGCGCGGTGTCGGCGTTGATGGAGTTCTGAAAAACCCCCAGGCTCGGCAACGTCACCGCAGTTCCCGACACCAGATCGATCCGATCGATGGTGTTGGTCCCTCCGGAACCGCGGGCCGCCACCAGAATGGCATTTCCGGAAGCCGCTACGGAACGCGGATAGTGGCCGGCCGGCAACGCTACCGGAGGCAACTGCTGCAGCGTGTCCAGGTCGTAGACGTATACCAGTTGCGAGTTGTCGTGTCCGACGAGCAGGTTCTTGCGGTCGAACGTGATGGCGATACGGGTCGGCGTGTTGCTGGTGCGCAGGGCTGCTACCTGGAAAAGCCCCGAACCATCGAATACCAGTACCTGGTTGCGGTCTTGCCGCACCACATAGAATCGATCCCGATCCGGATCGGCGAGCAGGTCGGACAAAGTGCCCGGAATATCCGTGGAGTATCCCCTTTCGTCAGGCCGCTGGTCGTTCACCAGAATCCGGACCGGCGATGGCAGGTTCACCGAATCCGCCGAAGCGATCTTGAGCGATCCCGATACAGTGCCGCGACGATCCTGGAACAGGTGTGGATCAATCGTTACCTGTACCGCCGCGGGTGTGCGCCCGGTTGAGGGCGAAATCGTCACCCCGGCCAAATCCGAGCTGAGGGCGAATGCAGTCTGCCCTCCGCCGGGATCTACAATATGCAAAGTCCGCCCGATGGCGCCGTGTTGGCAGAAGCTTCCGTGAAATACGAGGTCCTCCTGGTCCACCGCCAGCCGGGGAAACTCGTTGAGTGAGCCGACCCGCAGGACCATCACGCCGCTTTCCGAAACACCGTAGAGTGTATCGGCTTGTGCATTCAGCAGAGCCCGTCCGGTCAGGTTCTCGGGAAGACCCAGACGCTCCCGAACCGCGAGGTTGTCGGCATCGACGATCAAGAGTGGCGTCGGCACATTGGGGTCGGCTTGGACCTGCGGGATCTGCGCGTAGAGAATCCCTGCCGAGGAGTCGATCGCGTGCGAGCCGACGGCCAGCAGTCCCGAGGCGCCGGCGAATTGCGCCAACAGGGTGCCCTGCCGGTTGAAAACTCCCCAGCCGGCTGCATAGTAGGAGCCGTCGCGCGCGACACTCACCACGCGTGGTCCCAACGCCGGGGTGGCGGTATAGCCAATTACTTGCAGGCGCTTGGCCAAAACGTCGTACATGATGCGGATGGTGTCGGCCAGGCCGAAGATGAACCGTCCATCGCCCGATGCCGCCAGCGACGCCGCAACGATCTGGACCGGCGCTGTGCCAGGTGCTGCCGGAATGCTGTTGGCGGTTAAACCCGCGACCGTGTCTACCACGTCGATCCGGCCGCTGGCCGGGTCAAAGCGCAGGAAAACGGTGGTGGTCGCGACCAGGGCCATTCCGTCCGAGCCGAACGCCACGCCTAAGGGTGGACTCGCGAGCGCGTACACCTGGCGAACGCCGCTCGACAGGTCCATCACGGTCATCGCATTCGAAGACGATCCGGGTGGCTGCACATTTCCGAAGTGCGTGACCACCAGGAATCGGCCGTCGCCGGAGAGCGCCAGTGATGCGGGAGCCGCGGCCACGTGGATGGAGGTGTGAATCGTGTTGTCGGACAGGGAGAGGACATCGATACGGCCGGCGGTGAAGTTGGCGATGTAAAGCACGCCCCGTCCTTCATCCAGAGCAATATCCGCCGCTTGTCCGCCGATAGCGACGACCTCGCCAAAGGTGGCGCCGCGCGCCTGCCATGGGATGCCGGTCACACCAGCTACCCACCAGATCGAGAGCACAGCGAGGAAACGTTCGCGCCACATAACATTCTTATCGGCGGGGCCGATAAGTTTCAGTAGAGTGAACACCAATAGAAAACCCGGAATTCCACGCCGCCTCCCCCGGGCGGTCTGTCTGATGGCGGCTTTTGCGTTTTGCCTGCCGGCTCAAGTAACGATGGTGACGACGCGGATCTCGGCCACGGCCGGCGATGCCGTATTCCAGGTGGATGGGCAGCCATTCACTGGAGCGGCCGTCTTTTCCTGGCCGGCCGGAAGCAAGCACACCCTGGAAATCGCCGCCTGGCAATACACACCCACCCTGCCCAGGGGCCGGTATGATTTCCAACACTGGAGTACCCCGTTGGGCCCTTTGGCCTCGTCGTCCAATATCGTGGCGGTAACGGCCGATCCGGGAATTCCGTGGTACCAGGCCAATCTCACCACCGAGTACACCGTCTCCCTGGTTTTTTTCCAGTGCGACGCCAGTCCCTGCGTATCCCCCGGAACGATTTATGTAAATCAGGTAGCCTACCAGCAGAGTGCGGATGTGTGGCTGGCGGCCGGGTCGACGGTCACCATGGAAGCGAGCCCGAACCCCGGATTTGTATTTGCCGGGTGGTCGCAGGGACCGGGCCTGGCGCCTATCTATTCGTTCGTTCTGAACGCGGCAGTCATCGTCTACCCGCAATTCGCGGTAGCGCGCTCCATCCAGTTGCTCACCTCCCCGGATGGGCTGCAACTGCTGGCGGACCGAGCCCCGGTTACGGCCCCCGTGATTCTGGACTGGGGGCTGAATACCGCGCACAGCCTGGCGCCCGTCTCGCCGCAATCCGACCAGCACGGGCGGCAGTGGGTTTTCCGCTCGTGGAGCGACGGGGGAACTCCCAACCGGACCTACACCGTCCCGAACGGGTCGCCGGGAATTTCCATAACGGCCCAGTTTGTTCCGGCTGTTCCCGTCGCGTTGCTGACCGATCCAGCCGGCTTGAGTCTTACGGTGGACGGGTTGGATGGCGCCTCACCACGATTCAGCTCCTGGGGACCGGGAGAGACCCACACCGTAACGGCACCTTTGCACCAGACCGACTCGGCCGGCGGCCCTTGGGCATTCCGGCAATGGTCCAGCGGACCGGCCGCGACACAGATCATACAGGTCACGGATGCAGAGGTCGGGACGGGAATCCGGATGACCGCGGCGTACGACCCGCTGAGCCGGGTCCACGTCGATAGCACCCCTAGCGGACTGACACTGACGGTGGACGGCGCGGGCTGCCACACACCCTGCGAAGTGGAGCGGGCGGTGGGTAGTGTAGTGCACCTTTCCGTGCCCGCATCAATCGGGGTCAGCGCCGGAGTGCGCCTGGATTTCGGATCCTGGGAAGGAGTTTCCGCGGGGACTTTCACCACCACTGCCGGCTACCAAAAGGTCACCGTGCATTACCAATGGTCCTACCTGCTGGCGCTCAGCACTGCGCCGGCGGGCGCGGGGTCGTGGAGGCTCTCGCCCCCGAGTGTCGATGGGTTCTATCCCGCCGGAAGTTCGGTGAGCATCGGCATCGACGCGGCAAGCGGTATGAAGTTCCGCCAGTGGGGCCAGGATATGAGCGGATCGGCGAATCCGATGACGCTGGTGATGGACGCTCCACACACGGTGCAGGCTCTTCTGGACACAGTTCCGGAAACACCGCCGCCGGCTCGCATCGCGAACGCGGCGGGGGAGACGCCCGCAACGAGCGTGGCCCCTGGTTCCATCGCGGCATTGTTCGGAGGCAACCTTTCCGACACGACCGCTAGCAGTCTCGCGGACCCCTTGCCGCAAAGCCTGGCAGGTGTGTCGCTGGTCTGTTCCGGCCGCCTCCTGTCCTTGTTGTTTGTGTCTCCTCAACAGATCAACTTTCAGGTGCCCGGCGACCTCAAGCCCGGGAAATATCAGCTCGAAGTACAACGCGGCAATGCGCCCGTCGTCCAAGTGGAGTTCGAGGCGGCGCGGAATGCCCCAGGGCTTTTTGTCGCAACCCACCTCGACGGTTCGCCGATCGCGCCCGATTCCCCCGCGCACCTGGGAGAAACGATCGTGCTGTATGGTACTGGTCTCGGGCCTTACCAGCCGATGCCGCTCGACGGGTTCCGCATTCCGCCCGCTCCCACTTTCGCCGTGGCGGACACGGTGGTAGTGATGCTGCAGGGCCGCCTGGTCTCTCCCGATCTGGCCATCGCCGCCGTGGGGACCGTCGGAGTGGCGATGGTTCAAGTCCGGATACCGCAAGATCTCGACCTCTCTATTCCGGCGACCGTGGCCATCGAAGCGGGCGATGTTCTCAGCAATGCCCTGCCGCTGCCGGTGAAATAGGCTCTGAAAGGAAGGAAGGCGCGGGACTCGAAGTCGCCGCGCCTTCCGGTTTGTGGCGGCGGGCCAGGCATTTGCGGATCGCCGCCGGTAGAGCCCTCCCGTTATTCGGCTTTGCTGCCACGACGCCGCATGAATATCAAGACGCCGAAAACCAACACCAACGCGCCACATACCAGTCGTAAGGTCGTTCCATCCATTGCAGTACTCCTTTCTCACATGAACTATCGGCTGTTTACATGTTTTCGATCATAGGGAAAAGATCCCGTATGAGCCGCGTCAATACGGGGCCGACCGTCACCACGAACAGTGTCGGCAGCACACAGAAGAAGATCGGAAAGACGAGCTTCACCGCCAGCTTGGCGGCCTTTTCCTCGGCTCTCTGCCGGGCCATCACCCGCATGTAATCGGAATGCCCGCGGAGACTCTGAGCGATGCTGGTGCCGAAGCGGTCCGTCTGGATCAGGACGGCCACCAGCTTCTTTAACTCCTCTACCCCAGCGCGCTCCCCGAGATTGTGAAGCGCCTCGACACGGCGCTTTCCCGCGCGCATCTCGAGGTTCATCAAGGTGAACTCCTCGCAGATTTCCGGGTAGGCGAACTGCAGTTCCTTGGCAACCTGAATGACCGTCTGGTCAAGCCCTAAGCCAGACTCCACACACACCACCATCAGATCCAAGGCATTGGGGAGTCCCCGCTCAATGGCGCGCTGGCGGCGCCGGACGCGAAACATCAGGTATTGCATCGGCGCGATATAGCCCAAGAAAGCGGCGCCGGCCGTGAGATACAGGAGATTGTCGAGGGCCACATGGGACTGCTGGCAGATCAAGAGGGCCGCCAGAGCGAAGACCACCGTCGATACCGCCCGCGCGCCGTTGAAGACACGGGGAGCGCCCTGGCCGCGGAATCCGGCGCGGATCAGGCGCCGCTTTAATTGGGGTAGACCTTTTGGAGAAGCCGGCACCAACGACCCGACGCGGCTCACCAACTCCTGCCAGATGAGACTGGGCGAGGGAAGAAACGATGACACGCTTTGCGGTCGCGGCGCAAGCCGGTCGACGGCGCGCGTCCGCCAATCCGTCAGGCGCAGCCCGAGAAATGCCGTTACCGCAGCCACGGCGACAAAGACCAGGAATGTCACAAACCCGAGCACTTTTATACCTCGATCGTCACAATTTTGCGGATGATCAGATAGCCGATGCCGAGCAGCGTGAGCGAGCCGGCCACCATCATATGGCCCATGGGGTCGTCCACGAAGAACATCGCATACTGTCGATTCACCACGAACATCAAGGCGGCCACAGCCAGGGGGATAGACGCCAGGATTCGGCCGGACATCAGTCCCTGGGCGCTGATGGCGCGAATGCGCCCGCGCAGCTTGAAGCGCTCGCGGATGATGTGGGCCAGCTTGTCGAGGAGTTCCGCCAGGTTGCCGCCCGTGCGTTTCTGCAGGAGTATAGCCGATACGAAGAACTGCACATCCATGGAGGGGATCCTACCGGAAAGCTTCTTCAGTACGATCTCGAGCGGCTGCCCCAGATTCTGCTCCTCAAAGGTGCGGCGAAACTCGCCGGCCAGAGGATCGCTGAACTCCCGGTAGACCATTTCGAGCGAGACCGAAAAGGCATGCCCCGCCCGCATGGAGCGGGAGATAAACTCCAGACAGTCCGGGAACTGCTCTTCGAATTTCCTGACCCGCGCGTCGGCCTTGCGGCGCACGTAGGTCAGGGGTAGATAGGCGCCGCCCGCTCCGGCTAGCACTGCTAGGACCGGCTGTTGGTTGTGGGTCAGGATCGTCACGAGCGCGAAGGCCGCCAGGAAGGCTCCCGTGGAACGATGAATCAGCCCGGCAGCGCCCCACTTGAGCCCGGCGGTTTCGAGCAGCCGTTCCGCCGCCTGCTTGAGGCGCAGGCGCTCGAGCAACCGGGTGGCGAGCCGGCCGCCTACTTCATCGACCAACCGCATCAATGCCGGCCCGGCGGCGCGGCGTTGGCCGGCCGCCTGCGGCCGTTGTGGAGCGAGGCGGCTTAGGGCCGTTGCGCGCACCCGCCGATCCATCCAGGCGGATAGCAGGAGGTAGGAGGCGATACTCGTCAAAAAGGCGAGGATGAAAACCGATGCTCTCATGCAGGTCCAATCGGGACGATCTCGTCAAACACGTCCCCAGGCAGCCGGATTCCGGCGGCCAGAAGTTTCTCATTGAATTTCGGCAGGATTCCCGTCGCCGCGAATCGGCCGATGACCTTCCCTTCGGGCGAGAGGCCGCGCTTTTCAAATACGAAGATTTCCTGCAGGGTCACGATGTCGGTCTCAATCCCGGTGACTTCCGTGATACTCGTCACGCGGCGTGTGCCATCGCTCATGCGGGAAGCCTGTACCAGGATGTGAACGGCGGAGGCGATCTGCTGCCGGATGGCCGTCAGATGCATGTTGGCATTGGCCAGCGACACCATCACCTCCAGACGCGAGATGGCATCCCGGGGGGTATTGGCGTGGACCGTGGTCAGGGAGCCATCGTGGCCGGTATTCATGGCCTGGAGCATGTCGAGCGCCTCTTCGCCGCGAACCTCTCCGACGATGATGCGGTCCGGCCGCATGCGCAGGCTGTTGACCAGCAACTGCCGCTGGCGCACCGCGCCTTGTCCTTCGACATTGGCGGGGCGGGTCTCGAGCCTCGCCACGTGAGGCTGTTTGAGCTGCAGTTCGGCCGCATCCTCGATGGTGATGATGCGCTCCTTGGGGGAGATGAAGATGGAAAGAGCGTTGAGCAGGGTCGTTTTACCCGCGCCCGTACCGCCCGAGACGATGATATTGAGCCGCGCCTTGACGGCGGCTTCGAGCAGGCACATCATTCCGGGGGTAAGCGAGTTCTTGGCCACCAGATCCTTCGGCATCAGCTTGTCGGTGCTGAAACGGCGGATGGACAACAGTGGCCCATCCACGGCAAGAGGGGGGATGATGGCGTTGACGCGCGATCCATCGGCCAGACGCGCATCTACCATGGGATTAGATTCATCCACGCGGCGACCGACCTGGGAGACGATCCGGTCGATGATGCGCAGCAGGTGGCCATCGTCGTGGAAGCGGACATTGGTCAGCTCCAGAAGACCGCTCCGTTCCACGTAAACCTGTTTATGGCCGTTCACCAGGATGTCCGAGATCGAAGAGTCCTGGAGCAACGGCTCAAGGGGACCCAGGCCGAAGACCTCGTGCAGGACTTCACTGCTGATCTGCTGCTTCTCGGTGGCTGTGAGAAGATTCGGCTCGCTATCCACAATGGTCAATACGGCCTGGCGTACCTCCTCACGTATCCGATCGTTATCTATGCTGGCGAGGGCATCCAGATTGATCCGATCGAGGAGCTTGCGATGCAGCGTGAACTTGAGCTCCTGATACTCGGGCTTCAATTCGATTTTTCGGGCGGCATTACGCAGCAGCCGTTGTTCCCAATTCAGTTCCGCCAGGTCGTCCGTGCGTATTTCAGCGATCATTTCTTTACCTTTGTCTTTGCTGGGGGCTCTTGGGCGGGCTCCAGGAATGGGATGGGCATGACCGGACCAGCGCCGACGCCGGACCCCGGCTGGGACTGACACGGCTGGTCGACCGGCCCTCCCGGGTGGGCAGGACGAGAAACCTCTGCACAGAGTTTTTCGGGTGTAGCCTGTTCCGGCGTTACGACGACAATCAACTCCGTCTTGGATTTGGAAACCGAGCGGCTTTTGAACAGCGCCCCCAGGATGGGAAGGTGGGAGAGACCGGGAACCTGCGACAGGTTTTCAATCACGCGGTCGTCAATCAGGCCCCCGATCA
>OBLT010002910.1_pt1 | contig 10532 bp, 8 predicted proteins | sample 1518721 | NCBI WGS metagenome assembly OBLT01 (sample SAMEA3539307, study PRJEB22396) | soil metagenome | biome: tundra; feature: field; material: soil | place: USA | collected 2010-05 | depth 0.15 m | reverse complement strand
CGGAGTGGCCTGCGGATGAAGGCACCCACGCGATGGAAAGAGTTGCAGAAATGGTTCAGGGGAATTCGTCTGACCTCTCCGGCGCCAGGAGCCGACCGCATCCTGATTGTCTCTCAGGCCACGGCGGACGGCGTGGCCGTCTGCGTACGTGACCTCGTCCGGGCTGCCGTTAGCAGCGGATACGAAGTCACCGTTGCCTGCCCCTCGACCGGGGAGTTGGCCGCCTGGGTCCTGGAACGGGGAGCGACATGGGAGCGGCTCGAGATGCGGCGCTCTCCCCACCGCAGCGACATCCTGGCTGTGCGACGGCTCCGGCGCCTCGCCCAGGCCAGCAGCCTGGTTCACCTGCACTCCTCGAAGGCGGGGGCGGTAGGACGACTGGCGCTGGCCAGTTTAGGGCGTAGGCGGCCCCCCAGCGTGTTCACTCCCCACGGCTGGTCATGGTTGGTCGGAGGATGGCTGGCCCCCGCATACCGGCTCATCGAGTGGATCTTGATCCCGGTGACGACAACTCTAGTGGCCGTCTCCGCCGAGGAGCGGGCGCTTGGCCAGGCTGTTCTTGGCTCCCGGGCCGCTCGGATCGAGGTCAATCCCAACGGGGTTGACCTGTCCCGGTTCTGCCCTCCGGGACCGGTTGCAAGTCGCCCAGACGAGCCTCTCGTGGTTTGTGTCGGGCGTCTGTGTCATCAGCGTGCACCAGACGTCGCCGTGGCCGCGGTCGCCCGGATGCGCACACCGGCAGTCCGCCTCCGCCTGGTGGGGGATGGCGAGGACCGCGCGGCGATCGAGAACCAGGTCAGCGCCCTGGGACTCACTGGCCGAGTCGAGATGGTGGGCTTTCGCTCCAATCCAGCGCCGGATTTCCGCGCCGCCGACGTTGTCGTGGTCCCCTCCCGCTACGACGGGATGGCTCTGGTCCTGCTTGAGGCCATGGCGTGCGGTGCCGCTATTGTGGCCACCCGGGTGGCCGGCAGTTCCGCCCTGGGCGGAGCGGGCCAGATCGTCCCCGCCGAAGACCCACAAGCCCTGGCCGAGGCGGTCGATGACCTGCTCGCCGACCCCGCTCAACGCCGTTTGCTCGGACTCGCCGCCCACGAGCGGGTCGTTGAGCAGTATTCCCTCCAGCGCTCGCTTGAGGGGACAATTGGGCTTTGGCGAAGGCTCGGAGCTTGCCCGGCGTCCGATCGACCGGCAACAGTGGTCCGGGTTCGGAATGCCTCCGCAGAGAAGAAGGTCAGTTGAGTCCCAGCGCATCTCGCGTCACGATCACGCCACAACGAGTAGCCCTGGTCCTGTGGCGCCGCAAGCTAGTGTGCTCGGTCGTCGCCGCTATCGTCCTGCTCGCGGGCAGCGGGTGGCTGTTCACCCGTCCCAACATCTACCAGTCGACCTCTTCCGTCGCACTCCTCCCGGTCACGAAAAACTCCGCCGTTCTTCCCAACTACCCAAACTTGATCGCAAGTCTCATCCCGACCTACGTCCAGCTGGTTTCGAGCCCTGTGTTGCTCAATCGAGTGGCAGCGACACTTCCCTTCACAGTCTCCGAGACGCAACTGGCAAATGAGGTGCATGCCGAATCGCTCTCCAATGCTGCCATCATCAACATCGTGGCCGAGAACCAGAACGCCGTCCGGGCGCAGGAGATCGCTGCGGCGGCGACCGCCACCTTCCTGACCGACCTTCAGGGAAACGGTGTCGTCGTCCCCCAGATCTATGGCCAACCCACGGTGCCCGATAAGCCGGCGGCGCCGAGAGTCAAACTCGCACTGGTTGCAGTCTTGGCCCTGGCTGCCATTCTTGGCCTGGGTGCAGGCTTGGTGTGGGATCGGCTGTTCGGCCGTGTGGACAGCACCGGCGAACTGGCCGAGATCCACGAGGATCCCCCGGCGCTCGCTCAGGACCATCCCAGAGTTGGATGACCCAACCTGGCGTTGCCCCAATGCTCGCCAGTTGCGGTACCGGACCACCTGATAACCCGTGACCATCCGAGCCTCGGCCACGGGGTTAGACCCAGCGAGACTTCCCGGCCCGGGCAGCCTGGTATGCGTTCCTGTAGCGGCCGAGCATGCCCTCCGGCCCCCACCCCGGGGCCGCAGTCAAGGCGCGTCGCCGCAGATCCCTGACCAGGTCGTCGTCGGCGAGGACACGTGAGATGGCCTCGCTCACCGCCACCGGATCCCCCGGGGCCACAAGCAGTGCCGCCTCGGGAGGCACCAGGTCGGTGACGCCGTCGACCGCCGTGGCCACCACCGGGGCACCCACCGAGAGCGCCTCGAGAAGCGTCAGAGGCAGCCCCTCCCAGGTAGACGTGGAGACCACACAGGAGGCCAGGCCGACCAGGGCGGCAATGTCATCGACCACACCGAGGAACCGGACCCGGTTGCCAGACCGCCGGGCGAGGTCCATCAGCTCCTGCCGCAGCGGACCCTCCCCTGCCACGGCAAAGCACGGTCCTTCCAAGCTGGCCGCGGCTTCGATGAATACCGGCCAGTTCTTCTGCTCCACGAGCCGCCCGATGCCGACGACAAGCGGTGCTGAGCCGAGTTGCAGGGACGCCCGAAGATCGGCCTGGCGTCTGAGGCCAGCCGGGTGGAGAGCCGCGCCGTTAGTGATGACGTCGATCCTGTCGCCCGGGAAACCGGCCGCCTCCAGAGAGCGCGCAACCGATGGCGCACAGGCGATCACCCTAAGGGCAATACGGCGAAGGACCCGGCTCGCAGCACCGTAGTCGCCCGGGGGTACCCCATGGATCGTCGGCATCAGCACGATCCGATCGTGCGTACCCACGAGGGCGAGCCTGGCCAGAACCGTGGCCCGCACGTTGTGGGCATGCACCACGTGCGGTCGCGTGCGCCGGATGCAACGAGCCAGCCGAGCCGCCGCGGAAGCCGTCGCCATGCTGAAAGCGGTTCCGCGGGAGGTGGCTGGCAGCGCAAGGTGTGTGGCGCCGGCCGTTATGACCTTCTCCTCCCAGGCTCCCCGGCCCGAAGCCACCATGACGCTGTCGCCGTGGGCGGTTGCATCGGCCGCCAGCTGGATGACCAATCGCTCCATGCCACCAGGAGACAGGCCGGGGAGCACGTGCAGGATCCTCATCTGTGGCGGCTCCCGAGGATGTCCGACCAGAGCCGCAGGTGATTGTCGGCACAGCCGGACAGTGAGAATCGTTCCTCTACCCGGTTTCGGGCTGCTGCGCCGAGCCTGGCCGCCAGGGCTGGCTCATCGATTAGCCGCTCCATGGCCGCGCGGAGCGATCTGACATCCCCGGGAGCGACGAGCATCCCGCAGCCGGCGTTGAGCATTTCGGGAATTCCGCCCACATCCGCCGCGATGCAGGGCAGGCCCATCGCCATTGCCTGGAGCAGGGCAAGCGGCAGGTTCTCGTTCAGCGATGGCAGCACAAAGGCATCGGCCTGCTCGAGCTGGGCGTCCATGTCGGTCCGGTAGCCCGTGAACTCAACTGGGCTGCCCCGGCCCGCCTGTCCGGCGAGTTCCTCGCACAAACGGCGGTCGGGACCGTCTCCGATCATCCGGAGCCGCAGGTGGGGGCGGGTCGCCGCGATGGCCATGAAGGCCTCGACCAGCATCGGTGTGGCCTTGCATGGCGCAAACGAACCGGCCGTCACAAAGGTCCGGATGCTATTTCCGTGTCGACGCGGGGACGGGATGGCGACACCGTTGGGGAGCACCCGGAGCCGGCCAGGTGGCACCCGCAGTTCGCGGTGCAGGAACCCGGCCATGGCCTGGGAGGGCGCGATGGTGCACGCGATCCGTCGGGCGACGAGCGCATCGGCCACGAGGCGGCTGCCGCCGGACATGCCCGCGCGACGGCCGTGCAGAGGGCCGCCTTGGACCCACCGTCCGGCGGCGTTGTCAGGGACACCGTGAAAGGTCAGCACGACCGGGGTCTTACTCCCGGCCACGAGTGAGGCCACCAGGCCGGCCCGGCGGTCCTGGGCATGGATAATGTCGGGGGCCAACCTCTGCAGCAACTTGGAGACTGCCGCGAGGCCGCGCAGATCCGCCTTGGACCGCATGTGCACCGGGCGCAGAAGGCTACGGGACTGTTCGGTGCCGAGGATGGAGGCAGGCCCGGCGATAGTAACCTCGGGGCCGCTCGGCCGGGCCGCCAGCTCGCGGGCGAGGCTCACGGTGAGGTCAGCGGGCCCGCCCCGATCCTGGGTCAGCAGGAAGACCACCTTCATGGCCCGCCGCCGTGGCGGTATGACGCCAGGAGCTTGATCGCATCGAGGGGACCAAGGACGTTAAGGCCACCTCTGACGGCGGCACGATATGTGGCATCGGAGAACCCCTCCATAAAGCCACGAGGAATCCGTAGCGCCGCCGTCGTTGGCCGCCACCACCCCGGACGGCTGGTTACGGCCGATGTGAAGCCCGCGGCCGCGACGGCGGCGACCACCCGATCGTCCATCAACCCCGTCGGGTAGGCGAAGGAGGTCACGGGCTTGCCAAGGAGATCCTCAAGGTCCTCCTTGCTACCCCGGATCTCGCGCTCCAGGTCGCTGGGGCCACACGCCCGTAGATCGGGGTGGGTACGGCTGTGCGCGCCGATCGTCACCCCGCCGGCATCCATCTCCAGCAGCTGGGCGCGTGTCATATAGCCGGCTGCCCCCAGCAGACGGCTGGGAGCGTAGAGCGTGGCTGGCAGGTTGTTCCGGCTCAGCGGGCCGAGGGCGTTGGCATGGTTGTCGGCCCAGGCGTCGTCGAAGGTCAAGACCACACGACGGGCGCGGAATTCGCCGGCGGCGAGCACAGCACTGACCTGATCGAGCTGCGCGACCGGGACGTGCTTTCGATTCTCGCCCAGAATATCCATTTGGCGGGCAAAGACCGAGGGCGGGACAGCCAGGCGGCCCCCCTCAAGGTCGACCCGATGCCATCCGAGTACAGCCACGGCAGGACCGATGGGCAGAGGCCAGCGGGCGCGTAGCTGAACCGCGACGGCAACCGCGGGCCTCATCGATCGGCCCCGGACCCTAGCGGCCCCGCCTCGGCGTGGCCTGCCGTCACCGCAGGCAGATCAGCGGCCTGAGCGCCCGGGAGGGGCGTGGCCATGCTGGCTGCGAGAGCGGCCAGGAACCACAGCGGCGGGTAGTACTGTTCGGCGAGGAACAAAGCGCCGACACAGGCGACGACGAAGCCGGCGGCGGTGGCGGCCTGCAGATGGTCCCTTCTCCGGTCAGCCGGGAACCGGCGCCGGAGGTCCACCCACGACAGGGCTAGGTAGCCCAGGAACAGCGCTAGCCCCGGCGCTCCCTGCTCGGCCAGGACGACGAGGTAGGCTTCCTCGCCGCTGATCGTCACGACGTTGGATGGAAAGGGCAAGCTCTCCTGGACCGCCGGCTCGAACTGGTAGAACCGGTAAACGAAGTTGCCTGGTCCCACCCCGGTGATCGGGTAGTGCTCCCACTCGTTGAGCTCGACCCGGTAGTAGCCGAACCGGACATCGACGTTCCGCGTGGCCACGTGGGCCTTCTGGCCGAAGGCGGCCTGGACGAGCTGCGGTGCGGCCAGCAATGCCACACCGCCGACGGCGGCGAGGCACGCGACCACGGCTAGCAGCCAGCGCAGGCGCAGGCGCCGGGTCGCCAGAGCCCAAAGGCTCGCCAGGGCCAGGCCCGTCAGCGCACTGCGGGAGAACGTGGCCAGCGTGCACGCCAGGATCAGGACCAGGGCTGCACTCCAGATCGCTCTACCCCACCGGGTGGCTCTCCATCGCACCTGGTAGATCGCCAGCGGGACGCTGCTGGCGAGGATGAATCCGAAGTCGTTGGGATCTTTGATGGGCCCGCTGGCCCGAGCGACGTGATGACCGAAGAAGGCAATCAGGCCGATGATGCTAGCCACCGCGGCGGCGGCGATCGTCACGCTGACCAGGACGTCGGCTCGGCGCCTGTCTCCCCGGACCGTCTGGAGCACGAGGAAATAGAGGGTGGCAAACGTCAGGTACCGGAGCGAGGTGACAAGGGCGGCCCTGTCGTTCCGGGCGACCACGATCGAAATGCCGGTCCAGAGGAGAAATGCGCCGATCAGCCACAGCTGGCGGGTGCCGAGGACCGGCCGCCGATTCACGGTCCACTCCAGGATCCAGGCCATGACGGCCAGCGCCCCCAGGACCTTGTCAATCGTGACTATTCCAGCCCCGTGGTTCAGGTAGGCGTTGAAGAAGAAGGTGGCAGTTAAAACGGCCACCGCGAAGTCGAGCCGGAACAGGATGAGGCCCAGGACGACGACAGCGGCAAGCCCGGCCAGGGCGAGCAACGTCCAATTGACGGCGGCGATAGCGGCGCACAAGGCGACCGCCAGCGTGAACGCACCCACGAGCAGCGGCAGACGGCCGATCTCCGGGCTTGTCACGCGAAGAAGCAGCCCCCGGACGGCTGTCATGACATCGGCCGCGTTGCCGCCATGACGTTAGACTAATCCAGACAAGGTCAGCGAAGCCTCACGCCGCGGCAGGGGAACTGCTGCGGATGTCATGGACGAGAGAGCTTCAAGCGGCGGGCCAGCATGAGAAGATCCGGGCCGGCGGAAGCCATGGCTACTCCTGAGCCGCCACCGGCGGGCAGCCGAACCCTGGCCGCGCGTGGAGCCCTGTGGCTCTCGGTGGGCTCCTGGGGCGCAAAGGGCGCACAGACCGTCATGCTGCTGGTGCTGGCCAGAGCGCTGGCGCCGTCGCAGTTCGGGATCCTCGCCATCGCCGCCCTCACATACAACGTGTTGCAGGCCGTCAACCAACTGGGAGTCGGCGACGCCCTGACCTATCTGCAGGACCGGATCGACGAGGCGTCGAGAACCGCCTTGTCCATGGTCCTCGTCACCGGGCTGATCCTCATGGGCGCAACCTGGATGCTGGCCCCGGCGATCGCGTCTTTCTTCCACAGCCCCGCCGCCACCTTCGTGCTCAGGGGCTTTGCTGTCTGCCTGCCCTTCGACGCTGCCGCGCAGGTGCCGATCGGTCGCCTGACCCGCTCGCTGAGATTTTCCCGGCGGGCTGTCACCGATACGGTGCCCTCGTTGATCGGCGCGGCGGTCACCATCGGCGTCGTCGTCAGCGGTTACCCGCTGATCGGCCTGGTGGCCGGTCAGGTAGCGGGATCGGCAGCCAACGCCGCCGTGGCCATGCTCGTCGGGCCTCGATGCCTGCCCGGCTGGAGCACGGTCATGGCCCGGCGGCTGCTGAGGTACGGCGGGTATCTCAGTGCGGCCGATCTCGTCAACCTTGGCCTCCTCAACGTCGACTACATCATCGTCGGCCACGTTCTGGGCCCGGTGGCGCTTGGCCTCTACTCGCTGGCATACCGGATCTGCTTCATGCCTTACCTGTCGATCGCATTCGTGGCGAACGGGGCGGTCTTCCCCTACTACTGCCGTCTGCCCTCACGGCAGGCGATCGCCCGGACCGCGGAGAACACCGTCGGCCTCATCACCGCGCTCAGCATCCCGTGGTTCGCGAGCCTTGTCCTGTTCGCCGGTGACATCGCCTTGCTGGGCAGCAAATGGGCACCGGCGGCGGGCGCCGTGCGGTTCCTGGCCGTATACGGACTCTTCCTTTCCTTGATCCTCAGTGCCCTCCAGGTCCTTAAGGCGGTCGGCCGGAGTGATCTCGTCCTCCTCGGCCGGGGGCTGCACCTGGCGATCCTGGCCACCGTCCTGATCGTGACCGTCCGCGGGGGCATCACGGTCGTCGCCCTCGATCAGGCCCTGGTGGCCGGTGCGATGGCCCTGGTTACCGGTGTGTGGGTCGTTCGCCGCGCCTCACTGCGGCCGGCTGCCCTGGGCCGGTCCGTGGGACTGCCTTTCCTCGCCGCCCTGGCCATGGCGGCGGTGGTCCTGTTGCTTAGCCGCATCCCTGGGCTACGTGCCACTCCATCGTGGACCGCGCTGCTGATCCTTGGCCCGCTGGCCCTGGCCGTCTTCGCCGCCACCTCGCTGGTGGTCATGCCGCAACTGCTACGCGCGGGATGGGCGGCAATGCGAGGACGGCCCGGCACCGGGGCGGACGCCGACGCGCAGGCACGATCCCGCACCGCAGGAACGGCACGGCCATGGCGGCTGACCGGGCGCGGCAGAAAACGGGCGGTAAACTCGGCTACTTCAGCCCCAAAGAGGGGGGAGCGGGCAGCGGACACTGCAGGGCCCCGTTCGTATCGGGAGAGTCATCTCGGCGCCGAGAAGGCGCGATCCTATGACGAGGACCTCTGGGACCCCCGAGCGGCGAAAGGGCTGGACTGGCTAGTCGAACAGCGGCTCCTCGCTGACATCCTCCAAGCCGGTGCTGCACCAGGACTGCGTTCCGTAGCCGACTTCGCGTGTGGCACAGGCCGGGTCCTGGAGTTCCTGGGCCGCTACTATCCCTCGCCGGTCGGTATCGACATCTCACCGGACATGCTTGCCTTAGCTCATGACCGGTGCCCGGGGGCCACCGTGATCCTCGGTGACGTGACCACTATGCCCGGCCTGGCACCTGGTCCCTTCGATCTCATCACCGCCTTCCGGTTCTTCCTCAACGCCGAGCCGAGCCTGCAAAGCATGGTGCTGGAATGGATGCGAGAGTCGCTCCGGCCAGGTGGTCTCGTCGTCGCAAACTTCCACCTCAACCCGCGCAGCCTGCGCGGAGCGTACCTGCGGCTCCGGCTGACCCCCGGTGCAAGGCCAGCGATGACGTCGGTCGGGCAGGCCCGCCGGCTCTTCACATCCCATGGCTTCACCGTGCGCATGATCCGCGGTTACAGCTTCCTCCCCTACCGCCGGGCCGGGCAGACCCTGCTGGCGGCTCCGGCGAGACGGGCGGTGGAGACACGCCTAGCAGGGAGCAAGGTCCTTCTGCCGGTGGCAGGCAGTTTCCTGCTGGTGGCCGCGCTTGAGCCGTCTGGACTCGGCGATTGAAATCCGACGGCGGGGCTGACCACCACGGCCCGGCCAGCCCCGCCGCCCACATCGCCCAGGCAGCCGCCAGGCACCCTGCGGCGTGGCGGTTCCTGCTGCCCCGCCGGGTTCCCGGTCCGGTCGTGCTGGCCAACCTGGAGCCGGTCACCACCCAGAACCTGCTCCGTTCCTACCCGGCTGCGCTGGTCCTGGGCCGCTCGATACCTGACCTGGAGGGGTCAACGCGTGCGGCGATCTGGGATGGCCGGAGGTCGCCGCTTCGCGCGGGGACTATCGCCCTGATCGTGTGCGACGATCGCGATGGCTCGTGCGCGCAGGCGCTGGCCCCCGCCCTGGCCGGGGGCGGGCAGCAGGTGGCGATCGTCCGCTCGAGCCGGCCTTACCGCTTTGCCCTGTTCCCGACGCCCGAACAGTTGCGGGCTGTGATCGGCCGTGGGTGGCCCCTGACCTACGATGGTGGCCCGCGCCGCTGGCTGGGATACTGGCTAGCCACCACTCCCCTGTGGCGCTATCTGGGCCGGTCTGGACTTGCCCTGCCGTGGCCGGGTGACAGTGTCGTCGCCGTGGTACTCGATCAGGTGAGCACCACTTTGGGAGGCCGCGCCGATCTGCGCGGCCTCATCGCGGGTCGCGGGCTCGGGCAGCTGACGCTTCGCGTCCGTTGCTCGGGGCGTGAGCTGGCCGTCCGGGTGGCCGCCAGTCCGGATAGCGCCCGGCGACTCGGCAACCATCAACGCGTCCTGGCTGACCTGTCGACCCGTCTCGGATCGAGGGGGCAGGGTAGCGTCGCATTCCCCGATGCCATCGCTTCCGGGTCCGCGGAAGGCATCTCGTGGGCCGCTGAGAGCTGGCTCAGGATTCCGGCCGTGCGTGCCAGCCGTGCCTGGCGGCCGGCGGGTAAGGGCTGGGGCGCCCTGCGGACTATCGCCGCGGAACTGGCCCGCACGGCCGAGACCGGCCGCGCGAAAGCTGGCTGGGCCCGTGGCTGGGTGACCGGCTTGGACGCTGTCGCGCCCGGGCTGGTAGAGGAGATCTTGGCCGCCCTGGCGCCGATCGAGGCCGCAAGCATGACCACGGCGTGGTGTCATGGTGACCTTTGGCCCGGCAACGTCTTCCTCCGCAGGCCACCCCGGCCTCCCGTGGTCATCGACTGGGAACGGGCCCGGCCCGACGCCCCAGCGGGCTTGGATGCCGTGTACGCCGAAGTGTGCCGTACCGTCATCGCCAGGCGATGCACCTTCGGAGAGGCAGCCGCCTGGCTCGCTCGGTCTCCCTCCCCAGAGCTGACCACCACGGAGGTCGGCGGGAGGCCGTTCGCCTCCTGGGAGCGACCCCAGCAGCAGGCCCTGCTGCTCGCGACGGCCACCCACTATGCGACCGGCGAGAACGAGGGCGGCCCCACTGATCGCTGGACCGAGAGCTGGGGCGAGATGAACGTCCTGCCAATCGTGAAAGCCTTGCGGGCAGCCCAGTGAGAGGCCTAGGGCCTAGTTTGCTCGTTCTCCCGCACCTGGACTGCTGGGCTTCGCAGTGGGATCAACTGGTCGATGCATCCCCCCTCCCCTCCCCTTTCCTGCGGTCATGGTGGCTCATCGGCACAGGCGGGCCTCGCCCTCGCTTCC
>OBLT010002908.1_pt1 | contig 10535 bp, 8 predicted proteins | sample 1518721 | NCBI WGS metagenome assembly OBLT01 (sample SAMEA3539307, study PRJEB22396) | soil metagenome | biome: tundra; feature: field; material: soil | place: USA | collected 2010-05 | depth 0.15 m | reverse complement strand
CGTCACCCCCGAAACCGTCACCCCCGAAGCCGTCACCCCCGAAGCCGTCACCCCCGCTCCCGAAGCCGACGTGACCCCCGAAGCCGACGTGACCCCCGAAGCCACCCCTGCCCCTCCGGAGGCCGGGTCCGACTCAGGTCCTGACCCGCAGACGATCGTGACCGTGGTGCCAGGCGTCCCGAGGTATCACAACGCCACCTGCATCCTCATCCGCTTCATGGGTGAGGGCGACCTGGACAAAATGACCATTGCGGTGGCCGGGGATGCTGGCTGCACGCCGTGCCGGGCCTGCCTGCCGGATCAGCTGCACAGACCCGCCGAGTTACCCGCCCGGGTTCAGGCGCGGCTGAGCCAGAACCGCAATCCGAGGTCGGGCTCCACGTGCTCCGTGCCGGTTTCGCCGGTGCCCGGCCCGTAGTCCACGGCCAGCACCTCGCTGGCGATCGGCCGGGCGTGCTCGGTCAGCGCCGCGGCCAGGTCGGGGTCCTCCGCCGACCAGCGCAGCGAGATCCGGTCGGTGACGTCAAGGCCGTCGGCCTTGCGTGCCTCCTGGACGAGCCTGATCACTTCCCGGGCCAGCCCCTCGCGGCGCAGTTCCGGGGTGATGGCGATGTCGATGGCCACGGTTTCTCCGGCGTCGGTGGCCACCGCCCAGCCGGCCCGCGGCGTCTGGGTCACGATCACGTCGTCCGGGCCGACCGGCACCGCGGAACCGTCGACGGTCACCGTGACCGTGCCGCCGGCTAGCACGGCGGGGGCGATGTCGGCCGCGGGCACGGCGGTGATAGCCGCCGCCACCGCGGGCGTCCGCGCGCCGAACCGCCGGCCCAGGGCGCGGAAGTTAGGCTTGACCGCGTAGTCGACCAGTTCCCCGCCCGAGCCGCCGAGGACGTCAAGCGACGCCACGTTGAGCTCGGCCGTGATCTGGCCGCGCAGTTCACCGGGCAGGTCGGTGAAACCAGGCGCCCCGATGAGGGCCCGGCTCAGCGGCTGCCTGGTCCGGACCGAAGCGCCGGAACGGGCCGAACGGCCGAGTTCGACCAGCCGCCGCGCCAGCGCCATCTGCGCGGACAGGGCCGGGTCGATGAGCGAGGGATCGGCGTTAGGCCAGGAGGCCAGGTGCACCGATTCCGGCGCGCCGCCTGAGCCTCGCAGCACGCCCCAGAGGTAGTCGGTGAGGAACGGCGTGATCGGGGCCATCAGCAGGGTCAGCGTGGTCACGCACTCGTACAAGGTGGCGAACGCCGCCGCTCCCTCGCCCGACCGGGGCCCGTCCCAGAACCGCCGCCTGGACCGGCGCACGTACCAGTTGGACAGGTCGTCGATGAGCGTCGCGAGCCGCCGCCCGGCGGCCGCGGTATCGAAGCCTTCCAGCGATCCCGTCACGTCCCTGACCGCGGCATGCAGCTCGCTGAGCATCCACCGGTCGATCAGCGGACGGCGCCCGGCCGCCGGTGCCGACGCCAGGTCCGAGGCCGTCCAGCCGCCCGCGTTCGCGTACAGGACCAGGAAAGACACCGTGTTCCAGTAGGTGAGCAGGACCTTCCTGACGATTTCCGCGAGCACTTCGTGCCCCACCCGGCGCGCACCCCACGGCGACCCGGACGCGGCAAAGAACCAGCGCAGCGCGTCGGCGCCGTGGGTATCCATCAGCGGCAGCGGCTGGAGCACGTTGCCGAGGTGCTTGCTCATCTTGCGGCCCGTCTCGTCCACGAGCAGCCCCACGCACACCACGTTCTCGTACGCCGACCGGCCGAACACCATCGTCCCCGCGGTCATCAGCGAGTAGAACCAGCCCCGGGTCTGGTCCAGCGCCTCGCAGATGAACTGCGCCGGGTAGCTGGCCTCGAACTCAGCCAGGTTGTGCAGCGGCGCGCCGAACTGGGCGAACGGCATCGAGCCAGAGTCGTACCAGACGTCGATCACTTCGGGTACCCGCCGCGCCACTTCGCCGCACGACGGGCAGCCGAACGTGATCCCGTCCACGAACGGCCGGTGCGGATCGAGCCCGGTCAGGTCCCGGCCGGCCAGCTCCGACAGCTCGGCCAGCGAGCCTACGCAGCTCACGTGCGACTCCGCGCACACCCACAGCGGCAGCGGCGTGCCCCAGTACCGGGTCCGGGACAGCGCCCAGTCCACGTTGTTGCGCAGCCACTCGCCGTATCGCCCGTGCTTGACCGTGCTCGGGTACCAGTTCGTCCGCTCGTTCTGCTCGAGCAGCTTGTCCTTGATCGCGGTGGTCTTGATGTACCACGAGGGCAGCGCGTAGTACAGCAGCAAGGTGCCGCAGCGCCAGCAGTGCGGATAGCTGTGCTCGTAGGAGTGCCGGGCGAACAGCAGCCCGCGGTCGTCCAGGTCCTCGATCAGCCGCCGGTCGGCGTCCTTGAAGAACATCCCGCCGACCAGCGGCACGTCGTCCTCGAACCGCCCGTCCGGCCGGACCGGGTTGACCACCGGCAGGCCATGCGCGCGCGATGTTTCCATGTCGTCGGCGCCGAACGCCGGCGCCAGGTGAACCAGCCCGGTGCCATCCTCGGTGGTCACGAATGACCCTGGAACCACGACATGAGCGTCAGGGATCTCAATGAGGCCGAACGGACGGTGGTAACTCGCCCCGATCAGAGCTTTCCCGCTGAACCTGGCTGCGACGTGCCAGCTGTCTCCGAGCACCCGGGCGAACAGGTCGTCGGCGACCACGACGGAGTCGCCGTTCCTGCGCGCGACCACGTAGGTCGCCTCCGGGTGGACCGCCACCGCGGTGTTGGCGACCAGCGTCCACGGCGTCGTGGTCCACACGAGCAGGTCGGCGCCCTGGAGCTCGGCCGGTACTCCCTCGGGTACCGCGCGCAGCGGGAACCTGACCGTGATGGCGGGGTCGGAAACGCTTCTGTAGACGTCGGGCTGGCCCAGCTCGGCGTCGGACAGCGGCGTGCCGCAGCGCGGGCAGTACGGGCTGATCCGGAAGTCGCGGACCAGCAGCCCGGCGTCGTAGACGACCTTGAGCGACCACCAGACCGACTCGATGTAGCTGGGGTCCATGGTCCGGTAGGCATGCTCGGTGTCGGCCCAGTAGCCCATCCGCCGGGACATCTCGAGCCACGCGTCGACGTGCCTGAGCACCGACTCCCGGCACCGGGCGTTGAACTCGGCGACCCCGTACGCCTCGATGTCCCGCTTGCCGGTGAATCCGAGCTCCTTTTCCACCGCCACCTCGACCGGCAGCCCGTGGCAGTCCCAGCCTGCCTTGCGCGGGACGTGGAACCCCTGCATGGTCTTGAACCTGGGGAACAGGTCCTTGAAGGTGCGCGCCTCCACATGGTGCACACCGGGCATCCCGTTGGCGGTGGGCGGTCCCTCGTAAAAAATCCAGGCCGGTCCGCCCGCGGTCTGTTTCAGCGACCGTTCGAAGATTCCCGCGGCCTGCCAGCGGGCGAGTACTTCTCGCTCGAGCGCGGGCAGGTCGGCCGGCACGGGGAGCGGCTGGAATCCCTGCACCGGCACAGAGTAACCTAGCCCTGCGGCCGCCCTGCCCCCAGGTGACGCTAGCCCCTGGTTTGCCACCCGTAGCAGCGGGACTTATCCTCCGGTGACCACTTTTCTCTTATGAACGGGAGCCGTATGCCCGCTGCTTCGCGGTCTGACGCCGCTGATCTTCCGGTCCGGCCGGGAGAGGAACCCTGGACCGCCGCGGAACTCGCCGACGTCCGGGCTGAGCTGGAGGCGGAGGCCGCCCGGTTGCACGCCGATCTCGCCAAGGCCGCCGCCGGCATCGCCGACCGGCTCACCGACCTGGCCCGGGACGCCGGCGACGACGAGGCAGACGTCGGGGCCAAGGCGTTCGAGCGCGAGCATGAGCTGGCCCTGACCCAGAACGCCCAGGATCTGCTCGACCAGGGTGAGCGTGCCAGGCACCGGATTGATGCGGGAACATATGGAGTATGCGAATCTTGCGGCAAGCCGATAGGGAAGGCCCGTCTGCTGGCGTTCCCGCGAGCGACCCTGTGCGTGGAGTGCAAACAGCGCCAGGAGCGCCGCTGAACGCGGCCGACAGCGTCGACGGGTCCGTCCCGCGGCGGATGGGCCTGTTGCTCGGGGTGGCCGCGTTCGTCATCGCGGCCGACGTCATCTCCAAGTCCATCGTGGTGTCGAAGATGGCCGATCACCCGCCGATCCGGCTGCTCGGCGGGCTGCTCACGATCACGCTGACCCGTAACGGCGGGGCGGCGTTCAGCATCGGCACGTCGATGACGATCGTGTTCACCGCCATCGCCGTCGGCGTGATCGTCTATGTCCTGCGCGCCGCCAGGAAGCTGCGCAGCATCGGCTGGGCCGTCGCGCTCGGGCTGCTGCTCGGCGGGGCCACCGGCAACCTGCTGGACCGGATCTTCCGTGCGCCCGGGCTGTTCGCCGGCCATGTGGTCGACTGGATTGAGCTGCCGCACTGGCCGGTCTTCAACCTGGCTGATTCCTCCATCTGCTGCGCGGCCGTGCTCGTCGTGCTGCTCGCCCTGCGCGGGATCCGGCTCGACGGGACCAAGGGCGCCCAGTCCGGGGATGACAGGCGATGACGACGCCAGGGATGCGGCAGCTGGCCGTTCCTGACGGTCTGGACGGCGAGCGGCTCGATGCCGCCATGGCCAGGATGTTCGGGCTGTCCAGGTCCCGGGCCGCGGAACTGATCAGTGACGGCCTGGTGCTGCTCGACGGCCGGCCCGCGGTCAAGTCGGACCGGGTGCTGGCTGGTGACCCGCTGCAGGTCACGCTGCCCGCGCCGCGCCCGGCCGAACCGCCGCGGCGGGTCGAAGGCCTGGTCATCCTGTACGAAGACAACGACATCGTGGTGGTGGACAAGCCGCGCGGGGTGGCCGCGCATCCGACGCCCGGCTGGTCGGGTCCGACCGTCATCGGGGGCCTGGTCGCGGCCGGGCACACGGTAGCCACCAGCGGCGCCGCCGAACGCCAGGGCATCGTGCACCGGCTGGACGCGAACACCACCGGCGTGATGGTGGTGGCCAAGAGCGAGCGGGCCTACAGCGCGCTGAAGCAGGCCTTCCGCGAGCGCACCGTGGACAAGCGGTACCACGCGCTCGTGCAGGGCCATCCCGATCCGCTGCGCGGCACCGTGGACGCCCCGATCGGCAGGCACCCGTCGTCGGGGGACGGGCGGTTCGCGGTGGTCAGCGACGGCCGGCCGAGCATCACGCACTACGACACGCTGGAGGCGTTCCGTGGCGCCAGCCTGGTCTCGGTGCACCTGGAAACGGGCCGGACCCATCAGATCAGGGTGCACATGGCCGCGATCAGGCACGTGTGCGTCGGCGACCTGCTCTACGGCGCCGACCCGGTGCTGGCGGCTCACCTCGGCCTGACCCGCCAGTGGCTGCACGCGGTCAGCCTGTCCTTTGAGCACCCCGCCGACGGCCGCGAGGTCTCGTTCACCAGCACTTACCCCGCCGATCTGGCCCACGCGCTTGACGTGCTGCAAGCCGAAAGCTGACTGCGGGGACGTGTCTGCGCCATTCCGCTGCTGGAAAGCGAGAAGATGGTTCCGTGACGGATTTCCCTAAGGTAGCGGTCGGCGCTACCTGGCGATGCGTTGACCTTCACCTGCATACTCCCGGTGTGCGTAGCTTTGAGCTGCCGCCAGGCATAGATGTCCACAAAGCTGATGATCGCGAACGTCTGGCTGGCGAGTACGTTCAGAAACTAGTTGATGCTGGCATTCAGATAGCCGTGATCACGGATTACCAGGGCGTACGGCAGCCGTGGTACTCGCTCATACGTGAGCGCGCCGAAGCGGCGGGGATTACTGTCCTCCCCGGCGCGGAGCTGTCGATCGCCGAAGGCAAGGGTCTGCACCTGTTGCTGGCATGCAGTCCAGATATGGATCTGATGCGCATAGCCGAGGTGATCCGTTATCAAGGCAGAAACCCTGATCCCCTCTACGCTGACTCGGTACGAGGCGGACATGAGGAGCTGGTGCTCCGCGGATCCCTCAGTGACGCGCTGGCCGATGTTAGGGAACGGCTTGGTTGTGCTGTCATCGCAGCTCACGCCTCTAGCACCAAGGGGCTATTTAAGGCCCTCACTGTACCGGTCGCAGCGGAACTGATCCGGTCCAGCCTGATTGATGCGGTAGATCAATGTGGCTCCACCATGGAGAAGCTCCGAGGGACGGGCCAGATAACGGGCGAGCAGTTGGACTCGGTCGCCTGCACCCTGAGCAGTGATCCGCACAGCCTGGATGAGATCGGCACTAAGACATTGCCGGACGGCCGCCGGAGCCTTACCTGGATCAAGCTGAGCGTTGTCAACAGTGATGCGCTTAAGCTAGCGCTTCACGATCCAAGAACGAGAGTGCTCACGCGCCCGCCCGAACCGGTCCGTCATTCCCGCATCCGGTCTATGGAAGTAGAGGGCGGCTTCCTTGACGGTCTGGCGCTACGCTTCAGTGATGACCTGACTACCCTTATCGGCGGGCGCGGCGCAGGTAAATCAGCGATCCTGGAGACCTTGCGCTACGGACTGGGGGCTGAGCGCTACTCCGATCAATCGGAACGGATGTCGCTCATCGGACACGCTCTTGGGAGCGGAGGCCGAGTGCGCCTCGTGACCGAACGGCCAGGATCGGAGCAGCAGCGCTATGAAGTGACTCGAGTTTTCGGTCAGCAGCCGAGGGTAACCTCTCTCTCCACCGGGGTAGTTGTAAACGTTCCGCCGCTTGAGCTTTTTGGCCCACGCGGATCGCCAGTGATCTTGCTCCAGCGCGAGATCCAGGCGGTGGCCCGTGACGATGGCTTCCGGCTACGATTGCTTGACGAGATCATCGGGGACGACGCCCGGCAGGCTGATGGTATCGTGCGCCGCACTCTTGATGAACTTCGGCGTAACGGCCGGGATATCGACGAGCTGGAACGTCAGGTATCCAGGCGCGAACAATACGTGGAACGGCTTAACCGGCTCGACGCCGAAATCGGTTACTACCAGCAGCAGGGCGTAGCGGAAAAGCTCGACCGGCATTCCAAGCTTGGGTCCGACGGTGCCCGGCTGGAAACGGCGGTGCGGAGAACCGAGGAGGCGCTGGGCCGGCACCGGGACGACACGGCAGTAGTCGTTGACAGCCTCTCCGCGGCGGCCAATGAACTCGGCGCTGCGGAGAGTGAGCACGCCTATATGCTCAAGGAGCTGGCCGCCTACATTGAAGGTGCCCGCGATGACGCCAGGACGGCCCTAGATACTGTTGCGGAGCAGTTGGCGGGATTGCGCGAGCACGTCGCTTCCGCCGTGGCCAGCTGGCCACGGCTTCTCGTTGGCCTAGAAGATGATTTGAGGCGTATCCAGCAGGACCTGGGATCAGGTCCTATCGTTGCCAAGCGATATGTGGATGCCGTTAGTGAGCGGACCGCACTCAAGCCCATCGTGGACAGCATGACCCGGCTTGACGAAGATCGGGAGCGCCTCCGGGACGTCCGGGATGTGCTCTTGCGTCGACTTCAGGACCAGCGTCGCCGCGGATTCATGCTGCGGCAGCTGGCCGCGGATACGGTGAACACGGTGCTTGATGGACGGTTGCGCATGGAGGTTACGTACCTTGGTGACACTGCAGAGTTTGACAGACGCCTGTCAGCTGTGTTGAAAGGCTCAAGGCTCACGGCTGACACCGTGAGCACCATCGCAGGCACGCCAGGCGTGGACGGCTTCGAACTCGCTACTGCCGTGCGGCAAGGTGAGGCTACGGTAGCCAGGCGCTTCCAGATCAGTGTGCCTATGGCTCATCGTCTGGTGAGCTGGCTGGCGGACGACCAGGAGAGGATGCGTCAGGTCGAAGTCCTCGCGCCTGACGATCGGGTAGCCGTCGCGCTAGTGATCGATGGCGTCCCGCGCGACCTCGCGGAACTCTCTAGCGGCCAGAAGGCCACAGCCCTGCTACTCCTCCTCTTCGCCCAGGGCGACCGGCCACTCGTACTGGATCAGCCTGAAGACGATCTCGACAACCGGTTCGTATACGAGGATGTGGTGACGTTGCTTCGGGCCGAGAAGGGAGTCACGGACCCAGCTCGTCGGCGGCAGATTATCGTCGCGACCCACAACGCGAACATTCCCGTTAACGGTGACGCCGAGCTTGTGCTAAGCCTGGCTGATGAAGGTGGCCGGTGCCAAGTGCGCACTCGGGCATCCATCGATGACGCGGTAGTCCGCAGAGAGATCAGGACCGTGCTCGAAGGCGGTGCCGAGGCGTTCCGGCGTCGTGCGCAGAAGTACGGTGGCATCGATGACACCCGATGAGCTGCGAGAACGAATCCTTCGCTGGGAGGATTCGCATACCGACTTCAAACGCGAGGTAAGTCGTAACGAAGAGTTGGCGAAGGACCTCGTTTGCTTCGCCAATGGGGATGGCGGCCAGATCATCATCGGTGTGGACGAGGGCCGAAACGTCGTCGGCGTGCCCGATGCTGATGCCCTGATGCTGCGGATAGACGATGTCGCGTTCAATCGATGCTCACCGCCCCTTATTGTGGCGCCGGAAGCGGTCACGCTTAACGAGAAATCCGTCGTTGTCTTGACGTGCTCCGGTCAGCTCACGGCGCCTGCGCCCCAGCGTGATGCCGACGACGCGACGAGGCCAGTTTGTTTTGAGAGACAGTTATGAGAAGACCTCCCCATCGATCCGACATCGGAGCTGTCGATATCCGAAGTGGGCTACACAGATAGCCGAACTCGTGTGCGCATCCAGCCGTCCCGCCTTCGCGTCCTTATTGGACTGGAGGACGTGAGCGACCTGTAGGTCAGGCGGTCAGGTCGAGGAGCTGCCGTGTTCTCTCGGCGACGAGGTGTGGTTGCTCGGCCTGGATGAAGTGTCCCGAGTCGACGTCCTCGTAGCGCCCGTCGGGCAGGTTTTCGGCGTAGCGGCGCTGGTGCTCGTGGCCTTCGGCTTGCCGCCGCGCACGCTTCTTACTGCTCGGCGGGCGGGTGGCCGCCAGCACGATGGTCGGGCATTTCGGGGGGCGGGGCGGCTGGTCGCGGTATTGGCGGACGGCGGTGAGCACGGCCCTGTTCTCGTTGCGCATCTGCGCGATGCTGGCGGGGGTGAAGTCCTCGGCGAGCATGGTCTTGTAGGTGTCTTTGGGGAACAGGCCTTGAATGTTCCGGCTGGCCAGCCGGGCCAGTGGGTGGACGTGGGTGAGCGCTTGCGCCACAGCCAGGTTGTGGTCGATCTTCTTGGCGGTCTGGTCCCAGGTGTCGTACATCGGGGCGGTCTCCGGTGTGGGGTCGACCAGCAGCAGCCCCTGTAGCCGGTGCTCCAGGCTCTCGGCCGCGCGCCGCGCGATCAGCCCGCCCATGCTGTGCGCGACGAGCACGAACTTCCCCGGGACGACGGCCCCGGCCATTGCGACAAGGTCGGCGGCCATGTCGTCGACGCTCAGCTGCTGTGTGGCGCTGCCGCTGAGCGCGCGCCCGGCGCGGTCGTAGGCCACCAGCCGCGCCCGGTCGGCCAGCAGCGGCAGCACCGGGTCCCAGCAGGTGCGGCCGCAGCTCATGCCCGCCTCGAAGACCACCCAGTCCTGGCCCGCGCCGGTCTCCTCGACATAGACGCTGCGGCCGTTGACGGACACCGTCCGCCCGGGGATGTCCCGCATGCTCCTCCTCGACTCTACGTTTTCAATCTTGATAATGGTATCGCATGTGAAATAGTAGAGCCATGGACGCGGTCGAACTGCTCCTGCACCCGGTCCGGCTGCGCATCGTGCATGCGCTGTCCGGCGGGCGGGCGCTCACCACGACGGAGCTGGGTGCCCGCCTGCCCGAGGTGTCGAAGGTGACCGTGTACCGGCAGGTGGCCCTGCTGGCCGAGAACGGGTTCCTCGAGGTAGCCGGCGAGCAGCGGGTGCGCGGCGCCGTGGAGCGCCGGTACCGGCTGCGCCAGGACCGGCCCGTGGTCGACGCCGCTGCGGCCGCCGCGATGTCCCTGGAGGACCACCGCCGGGGGTTCGCCGCAGCGATGGCGGTGCTGATAGCCGAGTTCAACAGCTATCTCGACCGCGACGGGGCCGACCCGGTCGCGGACGCGGCGTCCTACCGGCAGGGCACGCTCTGGCTCAGCCCTGACGAGCTCGCCGAGATGATCAGCGAGATGCTCGGGGTGCTGCGGGCCCGGATTGCCAGCAAGCCCGCGCCAGGCCGCACGCCTTACCTGCTCAGCGCGATCCTGTTCCCCACCGGGCCACCACACCCGCGCGAAACCGGGCAATAGGCCGACAGCCGCCACCGGCCCACACGCAGGCTCCGTGTTCCAGCCTGGAGGTGTCCGGTAACGATCCGATAGACAGCACCGGGATAGCTGACAGTGACCGGGAGAGTATCGCTGCTCAAGGCAGAATGGGCCCGTGGACATCGCTGAGTACATCGAGGTGCTGCGCGACCAGGGCCCCTCGCTGGCCGAGGCGGCCGGGCGGGCCGGGCTGGGCGCGGCCGTCCCGGTCTGCCCGCCCTGGCTGGTCAAGGACCTGCTGCGGCACACCGGGTACATCCACCGC
>OBLT010002905.1_pt1 | contig 10537 bp, 9 predicted proteins | sample 1518721 | NCBI WGS metagenome assembly OBLT01 (sample SAMEA3539307, study PRJEB22396) | soil metagenome | biome: tundra; feature: field; material: soil | place: USA | collected 2010-05 | depth 0.15 m | reverse complement strand
GCGCGTCGGCTGGGTCGCTGAGTCCGAAACCATCGCCACCGCCGGCGACGATCGCTTCAGCGACGGCAGGGAGTCCGAGGCCATATCCATTCGCCTTGACCGCGCCAAAGATCCTGGTGCCCGCATCGGCCTCAGAACGTATCGCGCCCAGGTTGTGGGTGATGGCGTCGAGATCGACCTCAACTGCATTCGGGCGCGTGATCCCCGCGGGGACAGCTCCGGAAGTCGCTCGAGGCATCAGCTCTCGGCTCTGAACAGCGCCTCGGCGATTGCAAGGTCTTCGATGGCGAGACCGACGGACTTGAAGACGGTGATCTCCTCGGCTGAGGTGCGACCCGCGCCACCGGCGCACAACCCAAAGAGGTCGTCGACCACGAAGTCGGCATCGACGGTGCCGTTGGCAATTGGCAGGAGGACGTCGCCCGATTCCTCGAACACCCGGGTGTGCTCTTCGACAAACCACCGTCCTCGCCGTGCTGTGACATCGTCAAGTTCGCGGACGTCCGGGAGATAGGAACCGATCGCATTGATGTGCGTTCCCGGCGAGAGGATATTGCCGTCAAAGACGGGAGTGGGCGAGGTGGTGCAGGTACACACGATGTCGGCTCCAGCGACGCTGCTGGCATCCCCGCGCCGCGCCTCGAGACCGAGGACATGAGCCAGGTCGATGAGCAGCGCCGCCCGGTGCTCATCCCTGTTGACGATGGTGACCTGACGCACCGGTCGTACCGCGGCCATCGCCGTCAGATGCGCCTCGGCCTGGACGCCGGCGCCGAAGATCACGACCTTCGCGGCATCATCGCGCGCCAGCATGCGCGTGGCCAGCGCCGATACCGCGGCGGTGCGAAACCCCGTGAGAGCCGCGCCGTCGACCAACGCCAGCGGGGCCAGCGACTCGCCGCCGAAGAGCGCGTAGGCCGCATGCACCGACGGCATGCCGATCTCAAGATTCTTGTTGCGCACGCTGACCACCTTGACGCCGGCATACGAGCTGCCGCTCCCGGCGTTGTGGACCGCGCTCATGACCAGCAGCTCGCCATCAGCAAAAGGGAGATGCTGACGCCCCGATGGTGGAGCGCTCTGTCGACTCCGGAATGCCGTCGCGAGCACATCGGCTGCCATGCCGATGGAGAGTGTCCGCGCGATGTCCTCAGCGCTGATCAGGCGAAGAGCCATCACCACGCGTTCACGTGCGGTTCGTGCCTCACGTCTGTGGTACGAACTTGGGCAACGCGACATCCGGGGCAATGGTGTCGAAGACGACCGATACCTCCATGCCGATAGAGACCTGGTCAGGCGCACACCCCACCAACGTGCTGACCATCTGCGGACCCTCGCTCAGCTCCACAACCGCGAGCAAGACCGGAATCTGATCCGTGAACGCCGGATGATTCGGGCGCCACACAATCGCGAATGAGTAGACGGTGCCCCGCCCGGAGAGTTGCTCCCACTCGTAGTCAGGCGAGAAACACCGCGGGCACAGCATCCGAGGGTAGTAGATCAGCTGCTTGCACCGCGTGCATCGTTGCAGCATCAGCTTCCCCTGGATTCCGCCTTCGAAGAAGGGACGGTTCCATTCGAAGAGCGTCGGCGTGGGAATACCGCTGCCGGCGTGCTCGAGCACGGGGTGGGTCGCTTCCTCAGTAATGCTCGCATCCTCCTTCTTGATCAGCGAGACCATCGGATGTCGCCATTCGCTGCTATGCCGCCGTGTCCATGAGTCGACGCACCTCCTCACGCTCAAGTCCCGCACTGAGGAGCACCAGCAACCGGCAGCGGGCTTTCAATGGCGCCAGGTCAGTGAGTGCGATTCCGAGCGCGTCGAGATCAGATCCGTAGCCGGTGACGCCACCGTAGAGGGCACCCGATCGCCTGACCACGCGCCCCGACGCGCACCGCGTGGTCAGTACCACCACGGTTCCGCGTTCCATCAGGTCGCGAAGTGCCGGCATCAGCGCCGGGGGGACCGCGCCGGACGTCATGCCGGCGACCACCAAGCCGGCTCCTCCCAGCTCACCGACGGCGCGGACCATGTCGGCGGACATTCCCGCGTAGCAGGTCAGCAGATCAACGCGTGCAAGAGGCGTTCGCACCTGATGGGACGCTCGCTCGCGGAGCGGCACCCGCGTGACCACCACGCGGTCGAGGTCCACGCGTCCGATTGGCCCGGAGTCGAGACTCTGAAACCCCGCGGTCGCCGTGGGGTGCACCTCGGCAACCTCACGCGCCGCATGTATCTCGCCGTCGAACACCAGGACGGCGCCGGCATCCGCCAGGCTGGGAGTGCACGCGACCGTTATCGCATCACGGAGATTCCGGTGGCCGTCGTACCCGGCGGTGCCGGGAAAGCGCTGTGCACCTGTGAAGACGATCGGTTTGGTCGAGTCCACGACAAGGTCCACAAAGTAGATCGTCTCCTCGATGGTCGCGGTGCCGTGGGTGACCACGACGCCGTCGACATCGTCGCGCTCGATGTGACGTCTCACCGCCGCGGCAATGCGGAGCATCTCGTCCGGACCGACAAACGTGCTCGGCAGGTCCATCAGGTCCTCGACCTCGACGGCAGCCATCGTCCCGGAGCCCTCGGGGAGACCCGACATGAGTTCGGCACCGCCAAGATGCCGAAGCTCGGGTCCCCCCAACACCTGGGTGATGGTTCCGCCTGTGGTGATGATCGAGATGGACAAGACACTCTTCCTAGCTGGAGCTGATGTGGCCGGTCATGGCGTGAGCTCGCTGTCTCCGCGCACGATCTCACCTGCCCGGCCTTCCGTGAAGCTGGCTCCGATCTTGGCCGACAACCCGGGCACCGCAAAGACGATCGCGATCCCGATGACGATCCACGCGGCCACGATGTAGGGGAAGAACTGAGCAGGGGCGGGTGGTACCGGGTAGACGTTCGAATAGAGCGTGTAGCCGAGCATCACGATCGCCGCGATCGGAATGAGGAACTGGACGGCGTGCCAGATGCCGCTCTTCGCGAAGAACCGGATGGCCGCGAACTGTGAGGCGATGTACACCACCAGCAGAGCGAGCACACCGATGGTACCGAGGTCGCCAAAGCCGGCAACGGCGTTGAGGCCCAACAGACGCAGCACCACGACGACGACGGCTCCGATCACCACGAGTGTCGCCACCGAGATGTACGGCGACGCGTGCTTGGGATGCACGGCGCTCAGTGAGCGGGGACCAAAACCGTCCCTGCTGATCGCGAAGAGCATGCGCGACGATGCCACGAACAATCCGACTCCAGACGCGAAGGCAGACGCCATCGCTCCGAGGTCGATGATCGCAGCCATATAGGTGCCGACGTAGTTCTTGGCAACGTCGGCCAGTGGGGTTGCGGACGACGCGAAGGCGGCGACCCCTTTCGAATCGGTGCCGAATCCCTCAGCCTGCATGTAGATCACCAGGATGTAGAAGATGCCGGTCACCAGCACCGCGGCTGCGAGCGCGCGCGGTATGGCGCGACGTGGGTTCTGGGTCTCCTCACCAAGCGTGGCCGCACCTTCAAATCCTGCGAAGGAGAGAAATCCAAACACGCTCGCAAGTCCGACCGCCGATACGCCCGCACTGCCGATCTGAAAGGGGACCGTGCTGAGCCCGTGAGCTCCTCCCCGCCCGAGCACGATGGCCACCAGGACCAGGATCACGGCCACCGAGACTCCCTCGATCGCCAGGCTCGTCCGCGTCGAGAATCGCACCGAGCGGTGCACGAGGATCCACATCAGGGCCAGGAACACGAGAGCCGGGATGACCCAGTCCACAGTTACTCCGAGCAACGCCAGGAACGACTGCAGGAAGTCAGCCGAGAGGATCGCCACTGCAAACGCCAACACCGCATACGCTGCCAGCAAGACCCACGCCGAGAGGAAACCGAACCTCGGCCCAAACGAGCGTCCGTTGAAGATATACACCGAGCCGGCGTGGGCGTATTGCCGTCCAAACTCCACGAAGGAGTACGCCACGAGCGCGATCGCCACGGTGGCTCCGACGAATGCGAGTGCCGTCGCCGTGCCGTCGGTTGCGGCTGTCAGCGATCCGTTGAGGGCCATCGATCCCGTCGGACCCATGATCGCGACCGACAGTGCCATCACCTCGAAGAAGCCCACCGTGCGCTTCAGCTTGCTACGGGCTCCGGCCGGAGTCCCTTGAACACTCTGGTTGACTGCCATGCCCGCTACCTCCTCGCCGTTGACTGAAGTTCAGATCCATGTCGCGGAGCACCCCGGCTCCACACGCTCCCTCGATCTACTCAGTTGCCAGAATCACCGCCGACTGGCACAGCCCTTTGACGTAACCAACCATTCCGAACCCGCTCCCCAGCGCGGTGCGCGCATTCGGCACCTGATGTTCCCCAGCCTCGCCCTGCAGCTGCATCACCGCTTCGGTGAGCCCGATGGCGCCACCGCCGGCACCGCTCTGACCGCAGGAGAGCTGCCCGCCGCCGGTGTTGATCGGGAGGGTCCCGGTCAGTGAGATGTCCGTCTCTTCTACAAACGCTCCGCCCTGGCCGCGATCGCAGAAGCCCAATCCTTCGAGCTGAATGAGCTCCATGATCGGGTAGTCGTCGTAGAGCTCGACCATGTCGATGTCGCTGCGTGAAAGCCCAGCCTGCTCGAACATGGTTGGCGCGAACTCTCTCCAGCCGGCATCGAGGAGCACCAGCTTGTCCGAACCGTAGTTGGTCCGCTCGCCTCCCGCCAGCACGCGGATTGCGGGACGGTTCAACGTGCGGGCGCGCTCCACGTTGGTGACCACGATCGCCTCGCCGCCGCCGCAGGGCAGCACGCAGTCGTACAAGCGGATGGGATCGCAGATGACGCGAGCGTTGAGATAGTCCTCAATGGTCATCGGCTCGCGCAGGAGTGCGTTGGGATTGAGGCCGGCGTTCCGCCGCTGCGTCACCGCGAGCTTCCCGAGTTGTTCACGCGTTGTGCCGTACTCGTAGCGGTGACGCTGCTCCAGCATCGCGAAGAGTCCGTTCGCCCCGCCCATGCCGTAGGGGATCAGGTACTCGCGCATGCCGCTGTTGAAGTCGTCCATCAACGACACATGCGCCGACACGGAGTAGGCATCGGCGGCGACGAGGACCACCGTCTCGGCGTCGCCTGCCTCGATGGCGCGGACGGCCCGCTGCAGGCCGATGACCTGGGCCGCGCCGCCGAAGGTCCCGAGGTAACCCCAGGTCAATGTCATGCCGAGGTGCTCGGCGAGCGTCGCCGTGTTGTCCGGGGGCAGCATGAATGAGCAGGCGCCGAGGCCGTCGACGTCGCCGTTTGACAGCCCGCAGCTGTCCAGCGCCAGGCGCACGGCTTCGATGCAGTACTGCAAAGTCGACCACTCCGGGCGCTTGTGGTATGTGGTCTGGCCGTAGCCGACGATGACCGCATTGCCTTCGAAGGGACGCTTGGCGGCTGGGTCGCGAGGACTCATGAGTTACACGACTCCCGCGGTGGTCAGATCACTCCACTCCGCTTCGCTGAGCCCGACCTCATCGCAGAAGAAGCCGCGCCCGGCTTCGCCCTTGGCTCCCCCCGGGTGACGGACCTCCCCCGGCGTCCTCGAGAATTTCGGCACCACGCCCTGCATGTGGATCTCGCCGAAATCGGGGTCCGGTACCCCCACGATCGCCTCACGCGCGGCGTAGTGTGGGTCGGCAAAGATCCGGGCGATGTCATACACAGCGCCTGCGACCACATCCGCTGCTTCGAGTTGTTCGATGGCTTCACGCAGCGTTCGGCCGGCAAACCACTGCGCCACGATGTCGTCGAGGACGTCGGCATTCAGACATCGAGCTTCGTTGGTCGCGAAGCGTGGATCTCTGCTCATGACCGGGTCACCGATCGCCTGAGCGAGACGCGCGTAGGTGCGCTGTGACCCCGCCGAGATCGCGACATACTCACCATCAGAGGTTCGGTACGCGTTGCGCGGTGAGTCCTCGGCCATGCGATTGCCCATGCGCTGCTTGATGAGACCGAGCTGGTCGTAGCCGATCACCTGTGAGTCGAGCAAGCGGAACATCGACTCGAACAAGCTCACGTCGATCACCTGGCCCCGGCCGGACCCGGCGACATCGCGCTCGTAGATGGCCATCATCGCGGCCTGAACGGCGAACATTCCCGCCAGCGAATCGACCAGCGGAAACGCTGACAGCGTCGGCGGACCGTCGGGCGCACCGGTGAACGACGGCACGCCGCTCATCGCTTCCGCAACCGTCCCGTAGCCCGGACGCTTTGAGTACGGACCCGTCTGACCGTAACCGCTGATCCGCACCAGGATCAGCCGCGGGTTGATCGCCGACAAGACATCGTAGCCGAGGCCCCACCGTTCCAGCGTCCCTGGACGGAAATTCTCGATGAGCACGTCGAACCGGCTCACGATCCGGCGGCACAATTCCTGTCCCGCCGGCTTGCTCAGATCGAGCGTGATCAGATCCTTGTTGCGGTTGGTGACCTTCCACCACAGCGGAACGTCGTCCTTGGCCGGCGGCCAGCGACGCAGGTCGTCACCGAGCACCGGATGTTCGACCTTCACCACCCGCGCGCCGAAGTCACCAAACAGGCAGCCCGCAGTAGGCGCGGCGATCATGTTCCCGAGCTCGAGAACTTGCAGCCCCGTCAGGGGGCCCATTGCTCGGCGCCCCTGCAGCTCAAGGCTCGCCCGGTAGGCCGCTCGGGACGAACGCGCCGCGTCCCTCTTGCCCCGTCCACATCCCGTTCTCCACCAGGACGTTCCCACCCAGGATCGTGGTCGTCGGATAGCCGGTGCAATGCCAGCCATCCCACACGCTGTAATCGCAGTCCGAATGCAGGCCACCCTGCTCAATGAGGTGGTCCGCATGCGGATCGATGAGCACAATGTCGGCATCACTCCCCGGCGCGATCAGTCCTTTGCGCGGGAAGAGTCCGAAGACCCTGGCGGGTCCCTCCGATGTCAGGCCAACGTAGCGGTTGATCGACATCTTGCGGAGGGCGACCGACGAGGAGAAGAACACGCCCATGCGGGTCTCGATGCCATTGTGGCCCGCGCTGACGGTGTCCACCGTCGTTCCCGCGAGCTTCACATCACGTGGGAACGTGAAGTCGTCGGACGACACGCTGGCGACCACATCGTCGATCACGCCTTCCCACAACGCACGCTGGTCATCCAGTGACTTGAGTCCCGGATACGTATGGAACAGCGGCCCATCGGGAAGCGCGTACTTCTCCTCAGTGTGGCTGAGGTTGTGGTGCAACACCTCGCCGAAGGCGGGCACGCGCGCTCCCTGCGCCTCGAAGACCGCCTCCATCCCGTATCGCGAGGTGATGTGGCAGACGTAGAGCGGGCAGTTCGTCCGCCGTGAAAGCAGGAGCATGCGGCGGATGGCCGCCTCCTCGGCGACCGCGGTGCGCGCTTCCGCGACATGTGATGCCTGCTCCCGCCCTTCCTTGTACAGACAGTGGATGTTGTGGGCAATCAGCGAGTCGTCCTCGCAATGCACCATCACGATGCCGTTGTGACGAGCGGCCCGGGTCATCACGCCCCAGATGCGACCGTCATCCGAGTAGAGGTCGCCGACCCCCGGCCCACCCGTGGACGTGAAGGTCGTGAACATCTTGAACGAGCTCACTCCATCAGCAATCGCTTCGGGTATCTCGTCAAGCACATCGAGCGTGCTGAGACCGGTGATCATCGCGTGCAGGGCGTAATCGATCGAGGGCTTGTCGACCTTGAGGTCGTCACGTTTCTTGTCGATCGCGGCAAGCAGACTGCCGTCATCCGCTTGGCGCGCGAAGTCGATGAACGTTGTCGTGCCGCCAAATGCCGCGGCTCGCGATCCGGCCGCCGCCGACTGCGACATCGTTTCTGACGAGAGGGGGAAGCCGAAGTGGACATGCGCGTCGACGCCGCCAGGGATGACGAACTGACCGGTGGCGTCGATGACCCGCCTCGCCTCGACCTCCAGCGCCCCCGGTGATGCAAGGAACGCGATCTTCCCGTTGTCGACGCCGACATCGAGACGAGCGGTCGAAGACGCCGAGACGACGTCGCCTCCAGTCACGAGCAGGTCAATCACCTGGTCACCCCGTCATGCCGATCTGTCTGCTCCGCGGGGAACGAAACCGCCCCCCTCTGCCTTCTATGAAATATAGAATGTGTAGGCCGCACGGTACCAAGGTGAATGATCCGAGTCAAGCGTTGCCGGGCTGCTCGCCTCTCGGGACTCCGAGGAACCGTCACCAATCGCAAGAAGGCTCACCAAAAGGGGGTGGGTCACAGGCCATGCTTGTGCCCTCAGCGAAGGGCTCTGACTCCTGTGAATCCCAGACAAAGATGAAATCCCACTCGGCCAGCACCGCTAAGCGCCTGTCCACCGGTCGTCGCTCCGCGCAACTCGCACCACTGGATCGCTCGAGCCTGCGCGACCAGGCGTCGCAGTCGATCCGGGCGAGCGTCGCCGCCGGCGAGTTCGAGGCCGGGAAGATCTACCCGGTTGCCTTCTTCGAAAGCAAATTCGGTGTCTCAGCGACGCCGATTCGCGAGGCGCTCTTCGATCTCGTCGACGCCAATCTCATCGAGGTGGTGCCGAATCGCGGGTTCCGCGTGCCGCTCCGCTCCGAGCGCGAGCTCGATGAGCTCTACGACCTGCGCATGCTCCTCGAGCGTCCCGCCGTTGTCCGGCTCGCGGCCAGCCGACTCCACGCCGATCTGAGCCGGCTCCGCGAGCTGGCGGAGCAGATCGAGGGCGAGGCCGCACGCGGCGACGTGCGCCGTTTCCTCATCGCCGACCGCAGGTTCCACGCCGAACTCCTCTCCCTCGGTGATAACCAACGCCTCACCGAGATCATCGTTGGACTGCGCGACCAGGCTCGCCTGTACGGGCTGCAGTCGCTCGCCAATGCTGGAGGCCTGATCGAATCCGCTCGCCTGCATTTCGAGATGCTGACCGCGATCGAGACCGGGGATGAGGCGCTCGCCGACGCCAGCATCGTCCGGCATCTCGGCTACACCCGCGGAGCCTGGGCTGCCCCGGATCCAGCCGCGGTCGTCGTCGAATAGGTCTGTCCGAAACGCTCGAGCACCACGAATTCCGACCCGAGGCAATCGGTCAACTGGCCGCGCATCAACGCCTCGAGCGAGGCGAGCGTGCAGGGTCTAAGGTCCTGGTCCGCTAGTTACGTCCAGCCCTCGACAACCGGCTGTCAGAAGCGCTTAGTGGGCGGGTGGACAATCGGCGATCTCCTGAATGCGACTAGGGGAGTCAATGAGCATTGCAGACGCGAAAACAGGCGCGAAAAGAGGAACGCGGCTTGCGATCATGATCGTCGAGAGCACTGTCGGCGCCGCCGCACTCGTCACCGGCCTCTTGTTCATCCTGCGACCAAACGGCTCCATCATTGGGATATCGACATCGACCCTGTCAGCGACACCGTTTAGCGATTTCACGGCGCCCGGCGTCCTGCTCGTGTTCGTCGTCGGCGGCGGGACCCTCCTGGCTGCTTATTCGGTGGCCCGGCGAACGCGCAATGCCGCGGAAGTTGTCTTGGTGAGCGGTGCGATGCTCGTGATCTTCGAGCTCGTCGAGGAGGCGCTGATCGGCTACAACCCGCAGCGCCCCCTTATCGTGCTGATCGGCCTCGTCCTCATTGCGCTATCGCTGCGACTAGCCGGTCCGATGCTGGCGGCCCAGGTCGAGTTGGCAGGCGGCAACCTGGTCGTCCGGTTTCCGGGCGCGCCCGCGCTCTTGGCGTTCAAGAAGCCGCTGGAAGTACCGTTGACGCACGTTGTGGGCGCTGAATGTGTTGGGGCAGACACCAGCGGGCGGGGGCGCGGATTCCTCTCACTCGGTACCTGGCTTCCGGGTGTGATCACCGCCGGCAGAGCCCACCGTCACGGCGGGCGCGTGTTCTGGAACGTAGGTAACCCAGATCGCGCGATCGAGATATTCCTCCGCGGCGAGCGCTACTCTCGCCTCATCGTCGACGTGACGGACCCCGACCAGGTGATCGCTGTCATCCATCAAGGGATCGCTGGACAGGCTCTCGGCGCGGCCTGAAGCGTGGCCAATCACAATCTGCGGTCGCCGCGGTGGCAAACGCTGCAGCTGGCGGTCGTGGTTGCGGGGCTGGCCGCAGGAGCGGCATGGCGGCTGCTTGGAGCAACCGTTCCTGCGAATGTGCTTTGGGCAACCGCCGCAGCCGTGGCGCTTGTGCCGTCGTCGGTGTCGGTCATTCGGGCCCTCCTCCACCGTCACGCGGGGGTGGACGTCGTGGCGGCGCTGGCGCTGCTCGGCACCCTGGTGGTCGGCGAGTACCTGGCGGGCGCCGTCATCGCTCTGATGCTGGCCACCGGTCGTGAGCTCGAGGCGCGAGCTTCGGCGCGAGCCCGCCGCGAGCTGACCGCGCTTCTCGACCGGGCGCCAAGCGTAGTGCACCGCGTCGAGGGCGACACGCTCACGACGCCGCCGATTGAGAGCGTCGACCCAGGGGATCTGCTTCTCGTCGCCCCTGGCGAAGTCGTGCCCGTCGACGGACAGCTGGCGAGCGGCTCCGCG
>OBLT010002903.1_pt1 | contig 10539 bp, 12 predicted proteins | sample 1518721 | NCBI WGS metagenome assembly OBLT01 (sample SAMEA3539307, study PRJEB22396) | soil metagenome | biome: tundra; feature: field; material: soil | place: USA | collected 2010-05 | depth 0.15 m | reverse complement strand
AGTCCGGCGATGTAGTGGAGCTGCCAGAAGTTACCGAAGACGAGGCCGCTGAGGGTGACGACTGCCAGCCCTGGGAGCAGCAGTAGCCCAGCCCACGACGTCAGTGCGCGGTTTCCGAACACTCGCGTGGCTACAGCGCCGTCGCGCCTCCCGGTCTCCCACCAGGTCCGTAACAGCGAGCGCAGCTCAGTGTCGAGCGTTGGTTCCGGCATAACCGTTCTACTTGTACCCGGGCATCCCTTACGGAATGGTGAAGGGAAGCCCACCGGCACGTAGATTCGGCCATCGGCGCGGACCCGTCAGGTGCTTTGAGGCCGCGGGCTTCACCTGCACGACGTCGATCTGACCGACGCGGCAGCCAAAGGCCCGTCGAAGGCGGATGAGTCTCCGAGCTTGCCACTTCACCGCGGCCGCTACGGCCCGGATGCGGGAGCTCAGTCTTGACCTGATCGGCATGGTCCGCTCGGGTGCCCAGCGACGTCGGCGCCGTGACATGTTCAATCCACCTGGCGGTGACCTACTTTGTCTTCGCGGCATGCGTCCACGCCACCTCGAACCGCGCGCCGCCCCCCGGAAGATTCTCAACCCTCCGGGCGCCATGCGTACCCCGTACGACGGAGTCGGCGATGGCAAGACCGAGCCCGCCTCTCTCACCTTTTGAGGTGGCGCGGTGGAAGAGCTCGAAGATCGGCGTCAGCTCGCTCGGCCGCAGTACTTTCCAGCCCGACTATTCCGCTCAGGCGGTTCGGTGCAAGGGATCCCCCATCCTTACGACGCCCAAATCATCGGTTGGATAGAAGGGAATGATGTCGTTGTCACCACGGGTGTTGGTAGCACTGGGTTGGCGGTGACAAAAGCTCAAGCGATGGTCGCTCAGGTTGAGCATCCGCCAACGTAGCCTGTTGGGGATCAGCCAAGGCGTCGCCTTACTGTAGCCTCCCGATCACGATCGATACAGTCTCGGCAACGACGACGCTAGTCGTATCGCAAGCTCCATGAGCGGGACGCCGTAGCAGCCGGCCAGTTCCTCCGCATTGATCGTCTCGCTGCCCTGCGTTCCCATCAGGACCACTTCGTCGCCCACCTCCACGATCTCGATGTCGGAGATATCGATCACGGTGTGCTCCAAGTGCGTACCGAGCAAAGGAGCCCTGCGACCGGCAATCAACGCGCTGGCGCGGCCGACTTGCTGCGGCAGGCCATCGGCGTGCCCGATTGGTATCACCGCAGTCCGGAGGGGTCGTGCCGCCCCGGGCTGAGCCGCGTACTTCCCGGGGCCGGATGTGAATTCGGCAACTTGAATCACCCGCGACTTCACGGCAGCTATGGCTGGCGAAACCACAAGCCGCGTCTTCCACAGTCCTTCCAGCAACCCGAAAACCGCACGACCTGGGTTAACAGCCGAGAGCTCAAAGGTCGGATACGCGGCTATTACGCGGCTGCTCGCAACCATGCGTTGGAAATTCGAGAATCCCGCTGCCTCCGCCGAGCGGCAAGCTTCCTCAAAGACTTCGAATTGGGCCTCGCTCGCCGAACGATCCTCAGGGTCGAAGAAGTGAGTGTAAATCCCCGCCAGTGTGACGTTCCCGGATTCCGCCAGCTTGATAAACGCTTGCGACCACTCCCTCTTCTGGAATCCGAGGCGGCCGAAGCCGGTGTCAACCTTGACGAAGGCGGACACCTCTTGGTCCAGAGCGGAGAACGCTCGGAGACTGGGGAAGTCGTGGACGGTAACGGTGAGGTTCAGATCAAGCACTTCCTCTGCCGCGTCAGGGGTGCTGCACGCGTAGAGAAGCATGGGAGCCACGATCCCGGCCTGCCGAATAGCAAGAGCGTCGCGAGGGTTTCCTACCGCGATCGCGTCAGCACCCGCATCAAGCGCCGCGCCGGCAGCTTCGGCTGCGCCACACCCATATCCGTCGCCCTTGCAAACCGCGTACAAGGTCACGCCCGGACCGATCTGCTGGCGAATCGAGCGGACATTGTCGCGCACGGCAGCTAGGTCGATCTCAACCCAACTTGGTCGCAACCGGCGAGCGAGGTCGCTATCACTGTGCCGTGGCGGCAGTGATCTAAGCATCTCCACGACCGAGGGTGGGCACCGGTCGGTCCAGGTTGACCAAGTCGCTACTGTGCCTTGCGCCGCCTCTGATAACAAGATCAGCCAACACTTCTCCCCGGTACGCTGGCACGTTGTATGCCGTGAGCCGGAAAACCAGCCGCTCCGACCCCCTTCTCGCGTCTGGAGGCCTGGCGATGACAGAGTGCACGTCAGGTGTGTTCGGAGACGCACACGCTTGTAGAGTCAACGTTGGACGGCCAGTCTGGAACCCATACCGGGTCGCTCGTCGTTCATCTTGCTCACTCATTGCTGCTCTCGCCGCTTGATGCGGAAACAACGGATCCGTCCGCCTCTGTGAACCACTAGATCTCATGTCCGAAGCGCTAGGTGGTCGGGGAGTCGATCCATGATCTCCCCTATGGCAGTGGGCGCCTTTAGCCCTGACCCGGTCAGCACCACGACGTTTCTACCAGCTGGGTGAACATCACCGGATGCCGTGAGTTTGCGAAGACCCGCCAGAGCCGCGGCGCTGGTGGGTTCCACGTAGTACCCGCACCCGAGCAGCTCTGCGAGAGCCAATTCGATCTCGTGTTCCGTTACAGAAATGGCCTTGCCATCACTCCAACGAAGAGCGCGAAGCACCGCGGCACCTCTCACGGGCAGACGGCATGCGATTCCCTCGGCAACGGTAGTCCCGTGTTGCGTCGGCTGTGGGGAAAGCAACTGTGCGGCGAACGCATCGGCAATGGCAGGAAAGGCGGCCGCCTGCACCGCGAAGATACGGGGCACCCGACTGATACTCCCAGCGAGCTCCAGGGCCCGGAATGCCCTTGCGACACCCAGTACCAGTCCTCCTTGACCACATGGCACAACGATCGCGTCCGGACTTCCGTACCCGAATTGCTCCCAGAGTTCGAAGCCGAGACTCGAAACACCAGCTAAGAACGCGGGGTGCCAGTTGTGACTGGCATAGAACATTCGGGACGATGCCTCGACTGCTGCCGCTGCGACGGCAGAGCGATCGCCGTCGATTGGTAGCAATCGCGCCCCATACGCCTTGATTTGAGCTAGTTTCGCCGGTGACGTACTGGCCGGGACGAAAATGCTGCAGACGATGTCACCGGCCGCGCAGTACGCCGCGATCGACGCCCCCGCGTTGCCGGAGGAGTCTTCGATCGCCTCCCGAATTCCCTGAGTGCTGAGCTTGGACACGAGGACCGCTGACCCCCTGTCCTTATAGCTGCCCGTCGGAAATAGGTAATCCAGTTTGAGCCACGCTTGTAGCCTCTGGTTCTGGCAAAGTGGGGTCATCGTCTCGCCGAGGCGCAGCCGCTCGGGCCTGGGTACCGTCGGTAGCGCAGCAGCGTAACGCCACAAGCCAGGCTCGTCGGCGTCAACGTCCAAGGCGGCAAATGCCGTCGGCTCAGTCAGCTCCAGCAGCCCTCCACATTCGCAACGCCAGATGGTGGCGTCCTCGGAATGGATCGCGCCACAACGCGTGCAGAGATAACTCATGGGCATGCTGTAGTGAGGCGGCGTGCCATCAGGCCACTCACCGTGCTCTCAACTCCGACCATTCCCCGTCATGTCGGCCGACAGATGTCTCCACGACGCACTCCGTTCTTCCGCTGAACAGGAATACGAGGTCATCCACGTAGAGAGCTCGCCACTACTCTCTGGTGAAGTCGCTGTTCAGTAGCGAGCGGCCTCCGTTCAAGACCAACAACTGACCATTCATGAAGCCAGCCTCCTCGCTGGCGAGGTACACATACAACGCCGCCACATCTTCTGGCGTGCCACCACGGCCGGTTGGATTGTTGCGTGCCGCTCCAGCAACGCCCTCGGGGCCCATGGAGTTGACAGGGTCGAGTGACTGCGGTGACGCAACAGTACCCGGAGCGACCGCATTCGCTGTGATGCCCTTACCGCCAAATTCGACCGCGAGCGTTCTGACCATCCCCACTACTCCGGCTTTCGCGGCCGAGTAATGCACATGCTCCGGCCAGGCTTGGACGGTACCGGCAACTGAGGAAGTGACCAGCAAGCGTCCGTAGTGGGCCTTCACCATGAAAGGGAGTGCGGCCCGAAAACACCGCCAAGCTCCCGTCAGGTCAACTTCCATCACAAGGTTCCATGCATCATCAGTGAGCTCAAGCGTTGGGACGGTTCGAGCGATTCCCGCGTTGGCGATGACAATGTCTACGCGTCCCAACTTCTCCGCGGTGTTGGCGACACACGCGTCGACCGAAGCCGAGCTGGTCACGTCTAACTCGTGCGTCAGTACCTTTCGCCCAGTGTCGGCGACCCGGATCCGGACCGGCTCGACGTCATGGCCGTCCGGGGGATACCAGCCCAGAGCAACGTCAGCGCCGGCCTCAGCCAAAGCGATCGCCGTCGCCGCTCCTATACCGGAGGCCGCTCCTGTGACGAGCGCCACACGGTTGGTCAAATCAAACACTAGTCCACTCCTCCTTCGCGTTCGAGCGCTACCGCTTCGACCTCGATCAGGACTCTCCGCAGATTGCACCCGACGGTCGATCGTGCGGGATACGGCGATCGGAAGTACTGCTCGGAGATCGCATTGACAGGGACGTGCCGTCTTCTCCGACCCATCAGCCGACGACCTCCGCGCCGACTCCGTGTCCCAACGCGCGGCTGACGACGTGTCGCGCGACAATCTCGGACGCATCAAACACCGGCACGCCGACCTCCAGCTCCCCTAGAGCACGAACCAACGAGAACTCAGTGCATGCCAAGACCACCGCTGTCGCCCCCTGCGCAACGACGTCTCCTGCCCCGGCCATCAAGGCGTGCCTCGCCACTGGACTCTGCGGCCCGAGACGCTTTATCCCTTCGATACCGTAGATAGAACGCATCACCTCAGCCTGTCCCGGCGCTGTGGGCACCACGCACTGGATCCCACGCGCCTCCAGGGGAATCCGATAGATGTCGGCGAATATAGTGCCGGTAGTTGCGAGAATTCCCACGCGCTTGACTCCCGCCTCCAACACGGCATCTGCGACCACCGCTGGCCAATCCACGAGTGGGATCGATACTGCAGCTCGAATATCGTCGCCAAACGCATGAGCTGTATTGCATGGCATCACCAGAAAGCTCGCACCTGACTGGTCCAGTCCCTTGGCCATAGCGATCAGCAATGGCCTGGGATCCTCGCCCTGAGACCGCAAGAAGGCAGTCCGATCCGGCACCTGAGGGTTGCAGTCGACGAGGACGTGAAGGTGATCCTGATCCCGTTCTGCCGGCGTCGCGGCGATGATCTTCGCCAGAAAATCGACAGTAGCGGCCGGTCCCATCCCCCCCAGCACCCCAACCGTCTGCCTGCGCACGGCACTTACCACGGTTTCTCCGATCAAAACCCGCGTTTCCTCATCGCACTGTCACCACCCTCGCAGTGAACCTGCTCGACCGGTCTTACGGCTGTACCTGAGTCTCCGTTCCTAACTCCCGCTCAAAGTCGAGCACCCTGGTCGCGTTGTCAAGCGCCTCGGGCCGCTTCGACCGCAACACGGCGAGCACGACAAGGCCGAGGACAAGCCATCCAAGCGCGATGAACGGAGCAAGAACCACTGGATATGGGGGCAATGGGACTACGGAGAAGTAGAGGGGAAAACAAAAAAGTATGGCCCCCAGAATCGGTATGACGAGGTGAAGGAACACATTGACTTCTCCTCGATAGTAGCGGTAGTAGTAGATCGGCACTGCCAGGCAAGCCGCCACAAACAGCGCGATGAAGAAGAGTGTCTGGATCTCGCCGAGAAGGAAGTAGGCGTTGAAGCCACCAAACGCCAGACCGCACACAAGCGCAAGGAGCCCATTCACCACTCCGAGGGCCAAAATCGCGACAGCGGGTGTCCTGTACTTCGGGTGTGTGTCGCCCAGTCTTTTCGGGAGCAGCGCCGCTCGTCCCATCGCGAAGACCGCCCTGGATCCACCGTTGGTCCCTGCTTGCGCATTGGCGTAAATACTATTGAGCAGCGCCAAAAAGACGAAGATCCACCCCCAGCTCCACACACCCTTTGCTAGAACGACCCATGGATCTGAATTCGTCGCATAACTCGCCAGAGCGTTAACACCCCAGCCGATGACGCCCGCATACGCTCCGACGGTGTACAGAAGCCCTATTCCGATGGTCGCGATGAAGATTGCCAATGGAATATTTCGACGAGGGTGCGTCGTCTCTTCAGCCAATGGCGCCGAGGTCTCAAATCCAAGAAACATAAAGATCGCGAAGATCATGCCCTTGAAGATGCCACTCCAGCCACCTTGCACGCCCGGAGCAGACGGCGAAAATACACTGAGGGTGTTATGCGGTCCTGCGTGGATTATGAGCACGACACCCAAAACGAGGAATACCAGAACCTCAAACAGCGACAGCACGATGGCCACCCGGGACGAGGTGCGGATGCCCAAGTAAGTCACTCCAGTCACCAACACGACCAAGACAACGACACAAATCCAAAGGGGCACGGAAAAATTGAAGTACTCCTGGAGTACGGAGTTCAAGATTGGCGCCAATACGACGTAGAGAGCAGACGGAATGATCACCTCGGCGCTCAGCACTGCCCACGCAGCTAGAAATCCCATCTCGCGACCCATGCTCTTACCGAGGTAGGACATGTAGTATCCAGCCGAGGGCATGTGGCGCACCAGTTGTGCGACGCACGACCCGACTAGCAGGCATCCGATAATGGCGATCAGCATGGACAGGGGCGCTCCCGCTCCTGCAAAAGCAATGACGCCGGTCAGTGCGAAGCCGACGGATAGTGCGGGCGCCATATGGGTGACGCCCTGTGCCACGACACTGGGCAGGCCAATTGCATTGTGCTGGAGTTCCCCTGGTACGTAGCCCTCTCCCGGAGCGGGATCGTTCCGGCTCAAGCGTTGTTTCATCGCGCTACATCTCCCTCGCCCGGATTCACTTCACTCCTCCCACGCGACAGCGCGCACCGGGGAGCCACTGGAGCCGGGCACGGGCAAGGGCAAGGCAGAGAATCTGACTCGCTTGCCAACGATCGATTCGAGATTTGTCAGCCCTTCGAGGATGTAGATATTCTCCTTAAGGCAGATGGTGTGAGCAGGCCAGTGAGGCGGCGGGGTTGCCTTGTCGTACCATTGCTGGACAAAGATGGCGTCGTACAGATGCTCGAATGAGTATGCTTCGACGCCCACAGCCTTGATGCGGCGATCTACCAGCCACTGGGCTCCGTCCGGCGTCATGTAGGTCTGTTCCCGCGGGTAATCTTCCAATCCCTTCGCCGCCCGCTCCGCGGAGTAAATCAGGACGATGTCATCAGCCTGGACGGATGGCTCGGCCCTCTCGAAGTCATCGGCGGTGATCCCTCGCCCGTTGGCGAACGCGCAGTCGATGACGACTGCCTCACCCACAAGTCGGCTGATGTCGACCTGGTCTACCGACGGAGCCCCAGGGACGATGTGGATGGGCGCGTCGAGATGAGTCCCCAGATGATCGTTCAACTTCCATTGGCAGACCATCCCGTTCTCAGTGTCCCAATTGCGCAGGTAAGATAGCTCGATTCCGGAGTAAGGCGATCCCGGTTCAGCAAACTTGCCGGCCAGAGCTATGACCGACTCGTTGGTGAGCGGCCTTGTCAGGTCGATTAGCCTAGGCGACCAGGCCATACGTTGCCTCCTTCTAGAATTCTGGTTATCTCGGGAACGGCCGCCGGCGCGCAGTGGACCGTCATGCTGCCAGGGCCATGAGTTCACCGAGTCGATCTATCGGAAAACCTTCGAACTGCGCCCCCCTTTTCCCGACGACTGTCTGGGCGTTGAAGAGTGAATTTAGAACGGCTTCCTCGGTGGCCTCGCCGACTGCCTGGAACAACGGGTCCAAAAAGGGACCGTCCTCTGCAGGCACCTGCGTTGCATCCGAAGCTTGTGTGGCCGAACCACTGCCCAGTACCTGAGAGGTGAAGCCAATAGCAATCTCACCGCTGTTATGGGCGGTCGATGAGCCTGTTCGTGCTAGCCCATTCTGCACGCGGCGTAACAAGCGGCACAACTGCCGCTGACTGAGGGTTGCATCCGTACCCACCACGACGATGATGGAGCCGCCCGCAGCGGGCGGTGGCTGCTCTTGTCGCTCTGACTCGAGCTTCTTGCCTACTGGACGACCGGCAATCAGTAGCTCCCCAAGCTGACAGAAGTTGGAGAGCACCAGAACACCGACAGTCCACGGTGCGCTATCGCCCACAAGGCGGGAGGCGGTTCCGATACCACCCTTGAGTCCAAACGCCGACATTCCCCGCCCAGCTCCGACAGCACCCTGGAGAACCGGACCCATTGAAGCAGCACGGAGCGCCGAGCGAACATGTTGCGGACGGACGTGCCTGCCGCGCATATCGTTAAGCCACGAGTCATTGCACTCTGCTACCACGGTGTTGACCGAACTCAAGGTCTCCCCGACGGCTGGGTTGTCCTTGAGGAGAACATCGAGGAGTCCCTCCGTGACCGCTGGAATCGAAAAGGTGTTGGTGAGTGCGATGGGGGACTCGAGTTGCCCAAGCTCCTGGATCTGAACGAGGCCGGTCGACTTACCGAACCCATTGATGACATGGCATGCGGCGACCACTTTCTGACGAAAGGTATTGCCTTGGTGCGGAAGGATGACCGTGACGCCGGTTTGAATCGACGGATTCGAGCCATTCGTGACGGTGCAGTGCCCAACCGCCACCCCCTTGACATCCGTGATCGCGTTCTTGGGTCCGGCTGGCAATGTGCCGATCTTGACGCCGAGAGCAGCTGCTGACAAAAGACCGCGAGCGACACTCACGAGCAGCAGGTCCTCATCGGCGTACGGTCGGCGTGTCTCGCGTTGCGATAACCGCCCCGTGGGCGACCCGCGTTCATCTGCGCTTACCTGAGGCCCCTACCGTTCTCCGCGGCCCTGCGAACGTCCGGCTACTGCGTGCTGACTGCATGGCGCTCCTCCTCAAAAGCGATTGAGGAGGAATTCTCAACATTGCGAGTAATCTTGTCAAGCGGCACCCCCGTGGAGCACAATTTGAACTCGGGACGAATCGTCAGGCGAATGCGAGCGGGCTCTGGACCATCCGAACAAGCCTGGCGCGAACTGAGATAGAGCGCCGCCGAGACTCAACCTGAAAGCGAAGCCATGAATATCAGCGACCTGACCTCCGAGCTCATCGACTGGCGCTTTAAGGCCTTTCCGATTCGAGATAAGGCGCCGGCGATCTCAGAGGTGCCCGATCTCGGATGGGACGCGTTCACCGATTTCGCCCTTCCGGTTCTCGTTCTGAAGGACTCGGCCATCCAGCACAACATCGATCTCATGGGGAGCTTCTGCCGGGAGCATGGGGTGAGCCTCGCGCCTCACGCGAAGACACCACTCTCACCTCAGATCGTTCTTCGCCAACTGGCCGCTGGAGCCTGGGGGCTATCGGTGGCGACGATTCATCACGCGCGGGTCATGCGCGCCGCGGGTGTCACGCGGATTCTCCTGGCCAACCAGCTTCTCGAGAAGCACCCTCTCGAATGGATCGCTGGTGAGATGCTCGCAGACCCGCTATTCGACTTCACCTGCCTCGTCGACTCGCAGCGTGGAGTTGACCTGATGGAAGGCCATCTTCGGTCGTATGGCGTGACGACCGGAAGCAGGAAGCTTCGAGTGCTCCTCGAGATGGGGGTGGCCGGGGGTCGCACAGGATGCCGGTCCATCAATCAGGCGCGAGATCTGGCGGCGCGCGTCTTGGCCTCGGAGTACCTTGAGTTGGCCGGCGTCGAAACGTATGAAAATGTATTCGACCTTGGCAAGTTCGCAGAGAGCCTTCGAGACGTCGACCGGCTGCTCGACGTGGTCCGTGAGCTGGTGATCCGACTTGACGTCGACGGCTGCTTTGCGCACCTCGACGAAGTCATCGTGTCGGCCGGCGGAAGCATCTACTTCGACCGAGTGGTTGAACGCCTCACCGGCTGGACGCTCTCAAAGCCTGTCAACGTGGTTCTACGTAGTGGCTCGTATGTGACTCAGGACGCGGTGAACTATGGTGAGTTGTCGCCTCTTGGCGGTCGCAGAACATCTGGTGAGCCACTCCGACAGGCACTGGAACTCTGGGCGACCGTACTGTCACGTCCAGAGCAAGGCCTCATTGTGCTGGGCTTTGGTAAGCGTGACGTAGCGCATGACCGAGGGGTCCCGATCCCCTTCGCTGTCCGAAAAAGCGGTTGTGAGGCGGAGTCGTCTGACACCTTGAGTGTCATCTCGTTGAACGACCACCACGCCCGCTGTCTGATCGCACAGGATCAGTCGCTCGAGGTCGGCGACCTCGTCGGTCTTCACGTCTCGCATCCCTGCACGACTTTTGACAACTGGCGCCTCATCCCCCTTGTTGACGATAAATACCGCGTCCTTGACGCCATACGATCCTATCAGTAGGCGGTCGCTGGCGATCGAGGACCCTTCGGAGTGCCCCCAT
>OBLT010002901.1_pt1 | contig 10551 bp, 15 predicted proteins | sample 1518721 | NCBI WGS metagenome assembly OBLT01 (sample SAMEA3539307, study PRJEB22396) | soil metagenome | biome: tundra; feature: field; material: soil | place: USA | collected 2010-05 | depth 0.15 m | reverse complement strand
AGACGGCACGGCGGGTGGTGGCGAAGGTGGAGTTCCACTTTGGGGAGTTGTTCCCCCGCGTCGGCTTCATCGTGACCACCCTGGCGGCTGACAACCGCGCGGTGGTGCGATTCTACAATAAGCGCGGCACGGCTGGCGTGTCCAGAAAAGGGCACATCATCCAGTCGGTGGAAGTCCGACCGAGACCAAGAGACTCGGGTCTCGTAGCTGGGGAGGCGCCGTGGCGCGAGAGCAAAACGGCGAAGCCCTCCGACAACATGCTCAGAAAGGAGTGTGCGCAACGCACCAGGTTGCAACGTGCAGTGAACGCAGATGTAGCCTCGTTACACGCAAATCCGGTGGCTGAGACGGTCGGCAACGTGCGAAAGCAGCAAGAGCTGATCGAAACGAGTCCGAGGCGACAGCTCTCACCGGCGGGGTATCAGCGGCGACATGGTGTGAAGGAGGATGTGTCAACTGGAGAAGCCCTCGGTGCCCGGCGGAGAAACCTCGCCGAAGAGGCGCCTGCTATAACTGTGAGTGGGAAATGCAGGCGCAGGCACCAGGGTGGCGGATCGGGTCGTAGTACTGCGGATGGGTGTGCAGCAAAACGCGCCCGGAGGGAAGGGCCCGGACCAGCGAGTACTCCGCACGTCAAAGTGAGGCAGGGGTGAGATGACAAAGGCACCCATGAGACTGCAGGAGCTGCGGCGGCGGATCTATGGCGCCGCAATAGAATCCGCGCCCTCCAGTGGCGACACTCCCTTCAATACCACCGAGATCGGCCCGACCTCGATGAACAAGACGACGACCGGCTACTCGACTACGACTACTTCGGCGACTACGACCAGCGGCGGTGCCGTCAGCGTCCCGTCCCGTCCCGATCCGCAGCATCTGTGTTGGCTTGTGTCCCAAAATCCCGAGCTTTCAAACCGTCCGATTCTGATACGTAGCCGCGGCGCGCGGTGCCGAGCGGTTGAAAGCCGGCGCGTTTGGCGATTTCCCGGGCGCCCCAGGCGCGGCTCGCACCGCACAGCAGAAGTTGCACGAGCGCACCAGATCGTGCACTGGAGCAACATCCGCCTCGGCCGCCGCCGCGCGCATTCCAGCCGGCCGCGCCGCACAACTGTCACATTTTGGCGCATCTTCGTAAGATAGGATTTCACGTCTTATAGTTGGCACATGTCTTGCATTCTGCGAACAGGAGATCAAGGACAAGCTATTCGCATACGCCTGGCTGAAGATTCGCCGCGCGGGGCCTGCGCCGGCCTACCGCAGCACTACAAGCAGCAGCTTCTTGATCGACAATTCGAGCCACACGAAGTTACGGGGGAATTTATGAAAAAACTTATGCTTGCGCTCGCGTTCGCGTTCGCGCTCTGTTGGGCAGGCACCGCCCGCGTGTACGCCCAAAGCACATATCCTCCGATGCCAAATAGTCTTTTTTCGTGCTTTGCCCAAGTGCACTTTACCGTTATTGGCCAGATCTATTACCCGATGAATTGGCCGCCCGCCTGTTTTGCCGGGCTCGGGTACTATGACGTAGTGATGGATTTGACTTGGATACGCGAGTGGCAGCAATCGTTTCCAACAGCATACCCCGGAGTCCCAGATGCTGATTTGGTGTCAATATGGAACCTAGCCATGTCCCCCAAATATTCGACCAATCCAAGTGATTATACTTATGTATACAGAGCACCTACGCCCACGTCGCCTGCCCCGACGCCCGTTCCCTCTCCCACATCCGCTCCTACATCCGCTCCCACACCCGCTCCTAAGCCCACGCCCATAGCAGGAGCGCCGGAATCGATGGCCGCGTATTCAGCTTCGTGCCCAGAAGAAGCGAATGTTGTTAATCCCGCCGAGGGAATCGTCCAAATTAACTGTCCCAATGAGGATATCGACTGCTCTTCTATTCCAGACCACGTCATTCGGGTTTTTACAATCACCCCGATGTTCACTTGGTACCTCACGGAGCAAGCGCCAAAGTCCATACCAGGGAGCATCAGCGCGAAGGTTGCGGGCTGCTATCTCCAACCCATGGATGCTACTTGGAATCAGAATTTTCAAGAGGGGTGGGGCGGGCCGTCCGAGTCATGCAACCACACCGCGGCGGGCTGCACAAGCGCTAACCGGCTGGCTATGACGGTGGGCGTCGCCTATCCAGTTGAATGGACAAGCACCGATGTCTATCCAGAAACGACCGCCAATCAACTATTCGCGGTCCTACTCGGGTATTAGCAGGACGGTTGAAGATCAAGAACAGCTCGCATGGCAAAAGGGCCCATCCGGTGGTCGTCATAAATGAGACGGCCGACGGAAGCTTCTCCCTCGCCTCCAGCCCATGCGCGCAGACCTTGGAACCGGGCCAGCAGTGCACGGTCTCGGTGACCTTCACCCCGGCGCGGATGGGCAAGCAATCGGGCGCAATGACGATCGATGACAACGACGCGAACAAAAGTCCGCAGACGGCGAAGCTGCTGGGTACGGGAAAATAAACGTCAGGAGTCTCGATCCCGGCGAACCGCAATAATCTTGTAGCGCCGCGCCTTCGACGAATTGTTCTTTCGCGCTGAGATATGAGAATCAGTCGCATCGCGACTGCCACCGCTCAGCAGGTTGTAGGCGGCGCCGACCAGATAGGCGGCGAAACTGGTCCGCTCGAGGCCTCGATAGCGCGTGCGGCGGAAGTTCCCGACCGTCTTGATCCAGCCGAAGATCTCCTCGACCCGCTTGCGCACTCGTTGGCTAACTGCGTATCCCGGCCAACTGGCAGTGCGATGGTCGAGCGCCGAGCCACCCGGCCGCCGCTCATTCTGCGCCACGTGCGGAGTGACATTGAGCGCGCGGCAGCTGGCCACGAACGCCGCAGTGTCGTAGCCCTTGTCGCCGGCCACCGTGATCCGGCGCGGCCCGCGAACCTCTTGCAGCATCGCCAGCCCGTGCTCGCATTCGGCCCGACCGCGGGCCTGACCCACGCGCAGATCGATCATTATTCCGTTGCGATTCTCCATCAGCACGCTCTCGGTGTAACAGAGCTTGGCCTCTTTGCCGGCGCCCTTCTTCGCCAGCCTCGCTTCGGGGTCGGTCGTCGACTGATGAGTCGCGTTTTGGCGCCGCTCGCCGTGGAAGTTCACGCTCGGATTGCCTGGATCATCCGGAGGCGTCCGATCGCTGCGCTGCTCTCCCTTGGGACGAAAGCTCTTGAGCGACGCCCACGCCTCGATCAGCGTCCCGTCCACCGTAAAGTGCTCGTCGCTGGTCAGCTTCAGCTCGCGGGCCTCTGCAACCACGGTACGGAAAAACTCGCCCGCTACGTCGTGCTCAAGCAAGCGCGCACGATTGCGGCTGAAGCTGGAGTGGTCGAAGCCCGGCTCGTCCCAGTTCATATCCAGGAACCACCGGAACAACAGGTTGTAATCCAACTGCTCGCAAAACATCCGCTCGCTACGCACCGTATAGAGCGCCATCAAGAGCGAGGCTTTCAACAACCGCTCCGGCGGGATCGAGGGGCGGCCCACTTCACTGTACATCTGCTCGAACAACGGCGAGAGTTCCTTGAGCGCCACCTCAGCCAGCGCCTTGATCAGCCTGATCGGATGGTTGGCCGCAACCCGCTGCTCAGGGTTCACCAAGGTCAGCATCGTCGCCTGTGGCCGATCATGTCCGCGCATCTTCCGCTTCCTTCTCAACCTCATCCCACATCGCTTCGTTCCACTATACAGATGCATACCTATCCGTCGATCCGATCGGAAGGGAATTTTTCAACAGCCCGATAGACTTTTGGGATTCACCGCCGTAATGTCGCCGCCATGCTCAGACTCGTGCGTTCTATCGTTTCTGTTCTGGGCGCCGATTCCGTAGCCGGGCTGTTCCTACTGGCTTTTCTGGTACTGGAACCTTGACGGATGGGCACGCAAATTCCTCCAAAATTGAGTCCGTTTCATCGTGCCAAGAGCGCCCGGTTTCATCAAGATTGTTGGTATGTCATAATGCAGCACGAATCCGCAACGAAGAAGGAAAGGGCAATGAGCAGAAGCAGCGCAACATGAGTTTCCTTGCGAATCGCAGCGCTCCTCGGTCTGGCAATGCTGACGATTGTGACGGCAGTTCCGGCCGCGCACGCGCAAAACACCGTTGGCACGATCGCGTGGATACCGGGCGCACTCTGGATGCCGCGCAGGTCTACGAGCGCGGTGCGGCCTCCGAGCAGGATCCCCGTAGTCGTGCGCAACTTCTGATGACCGCGGGGCAGACCTATGCGAGCGCGGGACAACTTGACCAGCCGCGCCGCTGCTTTGAGGGGGCCCGGCCTTGCGCCCGGAAGATCCGGAGCCATACACCGCGCTCTTAACCGAGGTGTTTGTCGCGCAGAAGGACGCCCCTGACGCCGAGATCGTCCTGAAGGAAGGGCTGGATGCCGGCGTCGACCCGGTTCCTCTGTTTGCAGCGTTCGCGCAAGTGGCGCAGGCCTCGGGCCAACCCGACAAGGCGCGCGCGGCCTTGGTGAAGATGGTCGAGTACGAGCCGACATATGATAACCTCCTCCGTCTGGGTTCTTTCTACTTGGGGGCGCGCGACTATGAGCGAGCATCTCAGACCTTCCGCCGCGCCACGGAAGTCGATCCGACGAACGCCCGGGCGTGGGTTGAGCTGGCAGGCGCGGAGGACGGCGCCTACCAATACGTCGCCGCCGACCGCGACTACCTCCACGCGCGCGCGCTTGCCCCGAACGACATCGAGGTGCGTGAGAGCTACGCAGCCTTCCAGAAGAAGCTGGCTGCCGGGCCTTCGGATGCTACGGAGAGTGTTGCGCCGGCGCTTGGGGCGGGCAGCGCCGACAAATTGCCGTGACAGATTGTAGCTGTTGAGGGCACCAGGGCGATGAAAGTGGTGATTTTGGCCGGCGGACTGGGCACGCGGCTTCGCGAGGAGACCGAGTTCCGGCCCAAGCCGATGGTGGAGATCGGCGGCCGCCCGATCCTCTGGCACATCATGAAGATCTAACGTAATCGTCGACCTTCGACCAGGATCTGTGGCGTACTGCCGGTGGTACGGCGTCGAGCTGACCGCATCCAACCGCAGGATGCTCTATGCGCCGGAGGGATGTGCCCACGGTTATCTCACGCTCGTCGACGAGACCGAAGTCTTCTACCAGGTATCCGCGTACTATGCGCCCGAGGCGGAGCGCGGCGTGCGATGGAACGATGGCGCCTTCGGCATCCGATGGCCATTCGAGCCGTCGGTGATCTCCGAACGCGATCGCGTTCATCTGGATTTCGTGCCATGAAGCGGGTGATCGTAACCGGAGCATCAGGATGGATCGGAAGCCATGCGCTGCCGTTTCTTGTCGAGCGCGGCTACGAGGTGCATGCCGTCGCCCATCGCGGCGCGTCAGCGCCCGCGCGCGGCGTAGAGTGGCATCGTGCGGATCTTCTGGACGAATCGGCCGTGATGCCGATGCTCGAGCGGGTTAGTCCGACACATCTGCTTCACCTCGCGTGGTACGCGGAGCCCGGCAAGTACCAGATGTCGGAACAGAACTATGTCTGGTGTCGCGCGGGAATTGATCTGCTGCGCGCATTCGCCGCGGCGGGCGGCCGCCGCGCGGTCTTCGCCGGCAGCTGCTTCGAATACGATCACTCGGCGGGCGTGTGCTCGGAAACGGACACGCGCTGTGCTCCCACCACGCGCTACGGAGCATGCAAGCTTGCCCTGTCCGAAGTTGTGAGGTGCCCGCCGGGCGATCTCAGCACCGCGTGGGGAAGAATCTTCTACCTTTACGGTCCGGGCGAGCATCCGGCGCGCCTGGTGCCGTCGGTGATCGGGTCACTCCTGCGCAACCAGCCGGCGCGCTGCACCCATGGACGCCAGCTTCGCGACTATTTGCACGTCGCCGATGTCGCATCGGCGTTCGCGGCGATCCTCGATGGAGAAGTCAAGGGAATCGTGAACATCGGGTCGGGCCAGGAAATCACGGTCCGCGCGCTCGTCGAGATGATCGCAGACGCAGTCGGTGCGCCGCGCTCGATGCTCGAGTTCGGCGCGATCGCCGCTGCGCCCGGCGACTCGCCACGCGTCGTTGCCGATGTCCATCGTCTGCGCGACGAGGTCGATTTCCGGCCGCTGTGGCAGCTCGGCGATGGACTGGCTGAGACGGTCGAGCGGTGGCGTTCGCGCGAATCTCTGGCGAGCGAGCGCCCTCGTAACAAGGCGATCTCCTCCGCCGCCAGATCGAGTTCAACGCGATGAGCCAATTCGCGCACCTCACTAGCGCTCGCCTGCTTGCGCGCAATACGATCCTGAACCTGCTGGGCGAAGCCGCGCCGTTCCTGGTCGCGCTGATCGCGATCCCGATTCTCGTGCACCGTCTCGGCTACGAGCGCTACGGCGTGATGACGCTCGCGTGGCTGGTGGTCGGTTATCTCGGCGTCTTCGACATGGGGCTGGGTAGCGCCGCGACCAAGCTCATAGCCGAGGCGCTGGGCGCCGACGAGCCCGGCAGCATCGCCGCGGTCGCATGGACGGCACTCACTATGATGGCGGTGTCCGGTGTGCTTGGCGGTGTTGCGATGGCGGCGGTATCGCCCTGGCTGGTGCATCGAGTCCTCAACATACCGCCATCGCTGCAATCCGAGGCGCTTCACACCTTCTGGCTGCTCGCGGTCGCGTTTCCGCTCATCATCAGCGGGGGCACGCTGGCAGGGATGCTCGCGGCGTTCCAACGCTTCGACCTTCTCAACGCGGTCCGCGTACCATTCGGATTCTTCAGCTACCTCGCCCCGCTCGCGGTGCTGGCTTTCTCGCACAGCGTCTTCTGGATCGTCGCGGTGCTCGTGGCCGGCCGCGCCGCATCCTGGGGCGTGCAGCTTCTTTTGTGTATACGTGTGTTCCCTCCCTTCGGCAGGCACATCGTGGTGCGGCGCGCGATGCTCGCGCCGTTGTTCTCGTTCGGCGGATGGGTCACGGTGTCCGGGATTACCAGCCCGATCATGGTCTACTTCGACCGCTTCTTCATCAGCGCGATGATTTCGGTGGCCGCGGTCGCCTACTACTCGGTGCCGTTCCAGGCCGCATCGAAGCTGGCCATCGTGCCCGGCGCGCTGGCAAGCGTGATGTTCCCGGCGCTGTCTACGGAACTTGCCGCCGATCCGGCGCGCGCCGCGCGCCTGTTCGATCGCGCCGTGACCTACGTCTTCATCGCGCTGTTCCCGGCGGCGTTGGTGGCGGCAGTATTCGCTCCGGAGATCATGACGCTTTGGATCGGGAGCGATTTCAGCGCGCGCAGCTTCTGGGTGATGCGATGGATCGCGCTCGCAGCAATGGTAAACGGTCTCGCCTATCTTCCCTACGCTCTGGTGCAGGCCGCGAATCGGCCCGACCTCACCGCGAAATTCCACGTGGCCGAGGTACCCGTCTACCTCGCCGGGCTGTGGCTGGGGCTGCGCCTTTACGGAGTAGAGGGCGCTGCGTTCGTTTACCTTGGGCGGGTCGCGCTCGATGCCGCGCTGCTCTACTGGGCGGCAGCGCGGATATTACCCGCCGTGCGCGCCGCGGTTATGCGTACCGCATTGCGGCTTGCCGGAGGAGCGGTCGCGATCGGCATGGCGTTCGTTGTCGCGGCTCCTGCTCTTCGCGCCGCCTACGTGGCTGTGGTTGTTGCCGGATTCGGGGCGTGGGGATGGCGCGCGATGCTGGCCCCATCGGAACGCGAAACCGTGCGTATGCGCCTGCGCGCCGCGATGCCACTGATGTCGCGGTGAGCCGATGAACACCGAAGCCGCCGAAATCGGACCGGACTTTCCCCGATTTCACCGATATTACGCGTCTGCCTTGGTGGTCCGCACGATTGAAATAGATCTCGATCCCGGTAGAGCGTAGGCTGCCCGCCATGCGCCGGAGAGCGTTACTAAGCGTATTCGGCGCCGTGGGCCACCGCGGCGAGCGCCGGGTGCTATCGCTCGCCAGCTTGCTCAAAAGAAATAGAAGCTCGCTGGAGGTACCGCTGAATCCGGCCCGCGCCACCTCCCGAAGGGGTTCGCAGAGCGGCGATGCCTCGAGTGCGAGATTGCGCGCCTCGGTGCAATTGGCCAGGTAGGCATCCAACGCTTCCCCTCTTCCAGCCCCAAAGCCCTCTCACACGCGCGGCCTGGCGCCGCTTGGACAGTCGCCAGGCGGCGCGCTTGCCGCAATCCGGGCAGAAATGCAGTCGACCTCCGGAAGTGTGACGTTTAGGCCGATAGAGACGTCTGCATTCGGGCGTCGAGCAAATCGTCCGGCCGGTGCCATCCCGAAGGGCGAGAGCCGTGCCCACGGCTATTTCAGCCAGAAGGTTGCCCGTGCTGTGCAGGAGAGATCGGTTCCGTCGGCCGGTCAACGTTTGCACTGAAGATGCGTTGAAGGTATGAGATAAGCATGAAACCTAATACCATCGGAAAATCATCGTTCACCCTTGCCGCTAAGGAGCACGCGCAAGTCCGGCGATTGAGACGGCTACTCAAGGCTCGGTCCAACACGGAAGTTATTCGCCGCTCGCTTAGACTACTGGAGGAATCCGTTTCTCGAGAGGAGCTTCGCCGGCAATTCCGGGAGGCCTCGGTGCGAGTGCGATCCTCGACACTCGGGACGGTGCAAGAGCTCGATCCGCTGGTCGGTGAGGGCCTCGAAGATGCCTGACCGGTCCCCGCGGCGCGGGGAGCTCTGGTCGGCCGACCTGAATCCTCGCCGAGGCAGCGAACCGGGAAAGGTTCGGCCTGTCGTCGTGGTCCAGTCGGACCTGCTGAACGAGACGGACCATCCGAGCACGTGGATCGTTCCCTGTACAACCCGACTCGCCGGAGAGAACCTCCTGCGCGTCGAGTTGCCGGCAAGGATAGCCGGCAACGCTCGCGTCTGCGAGGTGATGGTCGATCAGTCCCGCGCGATTGATCGCCGACGGTTGCTTCGGCCACTCGGCCGACTGCCTCAGATGGTGATGAGGGAGGTTTCCGAAAAGTTGCGTCGCGTCGGCGATCTTTGATTGCTCGAGCGCTCGTGGCGAGTTTGCCCCACGTGTGGCAAACGCCGCCTCTGCTGTTCGAGGAAAAGTGGCATCAGGCCGCACCACCGAGTGCTCGGCAGTGTTAGCTTCGCGAATAAGCCTGCCATGGAACGACGATGAGCTTGATATAATGAGAGGACACGCGGGCAGAGAAATCCATGTTTGACGCAGTCGAATCCGTGATACTCGATCTCCTTGAGTGGGTGGCAAACGGCGAGAGGAGCTACGACGAAGTGATGGATGCCTAACCACCAGCCCCGCAAAACCCCACCTGAACGCGGCTCACCGCCAGTGCGTGCCAACTCCGCCTTCAAGCGTGAGCTGCAGACACTGGTTTGCAAAACCGCACCGCCCACTTCCGGATCCCTCGTCGCTCTCCGCAACCCCCAAAAGCGAGCCTTCCAATAACAGACCCGGTGCGGCCAGCCCCGCCTGCGCGACCTGCACTCTGTGTCCCTGGCCGCGTCAATTCTTCCGAGAGCTGGTGCAAAGCGCGACCTTCTGGCCTAAATCTCCTTAGAAACGTTCGGGCCATCTCATTGCGCCGTGAAGAACTCGAAGGACAATGAGTGCATCGCCTTGATGAACGTATGGCACCACATACGGCAGGATCCCGAGCACGAGCTCGCGAGTTCCCTCTACCCGGCCTGGCCGCCCCATGCCCGGATGCTCTGCAAGCATTTCGACGCGTCGAATGATCTCAAGCACCGTGTCGATCGCGGCGTTCGGGTTGTTGCGACTGATATATTGCTCGACCGATTCCAGATCTCGGCTAGCGGCGCGCGTCCACTTTAGCCGCACCCTTTTCCTCCCAGGCTTTCACTACTACCTCGTGCTCCACCACGTCTCCCGCCTCGGCTTGTTTGAGGCCTTGCTTCACCGCGCCGACGAACCACTCTTCGTAGTCGAGATACCGTTCGATAGCATGATTGATCACCCACGCACGTGACCGGCTCATTGCTCGCGCGATGCCGTCCACGCGCTTAAGCGTACGGGCATCCATGCGGATCGTAGTTGTCTTCTCAGCAACCATACTCGCAGAGAATACACATGAATACAGAAGCTAGGCAAGCGGCCTCAAAAACTTATGCCGCAGACGTCAAACTCTCCCCCCTCGAAAAATCACCTTGCCGACCAGCAATCGATCGATCTCCATCGGTTCTAGCTCTTCGGAGATCCCCGGCCCGGTAACCACGAAGCCCCGCTTGAGACCAATCTCGACCCGCTTCACGGCAAGTCCCGTAGGCACGGAAAAAACATAGAGACCCTCACCGCGGGGCAACTTATTGCCTGCGGACCGGTCCACCAATAACAGATCCATCTTCCTGATTTCCGGCGGCAGATCCTGGTCCGCTTCGATCAGCATGAGCTCTTTTGGCTCGCTGATACCGAGCCGATGCTCGAGCCACGCGCGGCTGAACGGAAGGAATGCGCGAATCTGTTCCATGTGAAGCGCCGCGTGGATGTCGCGCAGTTCGACCATAACCACATCAGCAAACGCCACGCCCGGCAAAAGCCCCACCGGCCTCATG
>OBLT010002900.1_pt1 | contig 10559 bp, 8 predicted proteins | sample 1518721 | NCBI WGS metagenome assembly OBLT01 (sample SAMEA3539307, study PRJEB22396) | soil metagenome | biome: tundra; feature: field; material: soil | place: USA | collected 2010-05 | depth 0.15 m | reverse complement strand
CGCCCCTGGCTCTGTGCAACCTCTTTCGCGGTGTCGGACAATCGCAAGGCACTAGCGGGCACACCGTTCACGCGGAGGAGTCGGCAGCTATTCCGCACCTTTGATAAAGCCGTCGCCATCGTTTGTCCCCCGGACTTCTCCGCCGAGCCCGGCGCCGCTGCGGGTGGGCTGCTTTAAGGGAGCCATCTTCTGTGAGGTTACGGCGGGGCACCGGCGCTGCAAGCGGTTTACATCTCAGCAACACGCTGGCGTCACGCCGAAGGACCTTGCGCTGCGGCGACCGCCTGGTGGTTCGGACCAGGGTTCGAGAAGGCTGCCATGACCAGTGCGTCAACCTCATCCTTGTTAGCGCGGCTGCCGAAAGCCTTGAGATAGCGTTGATTGTGGTAGCGGAGATCCGTGTAGTCGGTAATCAGCCGCTCATCAAAAGCCCTCCTGATCTCCTCCACGCCATCACGCAAGGTGTACCGGGCGCGGAAGCCCGTTCGGTTCTGCAGCTTGTCGAAATTGACGCGGTAGTTCCGGCGGTCGGAATTGTCGACGTGCTCGACCCGAACGTTCGGGAACGCGTCCCGAATGACGTCCGCGACCTCGGTGAGGGTATGATTCAATCGCGCATCGCCCACATTGAAGACTTCGCCGCTCACGAGCCGGACCGGCGATTCCAGCACTCGAACGGTTGCCTCCACCAGATCGCGCACGTGGATGAACGGGCGCCATTGCTGGCCGTTGTAAATCGTAATCACGCCTTCCTGGCGGGCTTTTGCAGTGAGCAGGTTGACCACTAGATCGAAGCGGGGGCGGTACCCAAGGCCAAACACGGTGGCGAAACGGAGTATGGTTGGGTGGAAGGTATCGCTGTTCGCATCGAGGAGAGCGCGTTCGGAGTCAACCTTGGTCTGGCCGTACAGCGAGATCGGCAGCATTGCCGCGTTCTCATCCATCTCTTCGTCGGTAGCCCCATAGACGCTACAACTCGACGCGAACAGGAGACGGCTTACACCGTGCCCCTTGGCGATTTCAATGAGCATTCGGGTTGCGGCGTAATTGGTCTCCAGGGCTGGCCCACGGTCCTGATCGCACGCCGGGTCGCCGACGATGGCGGCCAAGTCGATGATGGATTCCACGCCGCGCACAGCTCTAACCACGTCCTGGATGTTCCTACAGTCGCCTACAATCAGCTCGAAATCAGGATGGCTTCTGACTGGCCGCAGCGGTTCGTCCCCGTACAGCAGGCTGTCCAGAACACGCACGCGGTAGCCCTTTTCAAGAAGACGCTCGACAAGAAGCGAGCCGATATATCCGGCACCACCCACCACCAACACCCAGTCGCGTCGAGGTGCGAGCGAAGAGGTGGTCTTCGGCTTCATGAAGTAGCGCTTCTCCAGGAAGTCCTTGAATATTCGCACCGAGGCGGCGCCAGCCGCGGCAAGAACCATAAACGGTAGCGCGACGCTACGGCCGACCTTCTCGTTGCTAAAGAGCAGGAAGTTCGCAGCAAAGAAGATGATCGCGGCCAGCGTCACGCCGCGGAGAATGATCAATGCCTTGTACCGGCCGTCGTAGGCGCGCGAGTGCGTGTAGAATCCGTTGAGGAGAAAGACGAGAGGGAAAATAGGCGAGAGGACCAAGAAAAAAGCCGAGTAGTATTGCAGAAAACCAGAGACGATCGCGTGGGCCGCGACCGCGTTTCCGGCCCCTGTCTGATAGACCACGGACACAGCTAGGGCAGCGATCATGCTGAAATGCACGATCAGGAAGTCCGCAATTATGCGGGGAATGGCTTCGCGCCACCTAAAGCATCGAAGGGATCGCAGCACTTAAGACTCCTTTGTCGCAAGCGGAAGTGCGCTGGGCAGCGACTGTTTCCCGTACAGCCTCGATCACGTCCGCTGCATCCCGGTCGGTCATTTTGGGGTACAGCGGAAGCGAGAGTAGGCCTTGATAGATTTCCTCGGCGACCGGAAACTGCTCTGGGCGATAGCCATACCGGTCCCTGTATAGCGGGTGCCGGTGGAGCGGAATGAAATGAACGCTGGTGCCGATATTGCGGGCACGCAGCTCATCGATGAATTCCGACCGGTTCAACTGCAGAAGGTCCGCATTCAGGCGAATCGGATATAGGTGAAACGTATGATTCCTGCCTGGAAGTTGAGCTGGCAGGCGGATCTCGGGCAGATCGGAAAACGCGTTATCGTACATCGCGGCGATCTCCTGCCGGCGCCGTATGAAACCGTCCAATCGGCGCAACTGGTGGATGCCGAGCGACGCTTGGATGTCCGTCATGTTGTACTTGTAGCCGGGTTCGAGGACTTCGTAGTACCATGAGCCGGCCTCCGTGTACCGTTTCCATGCGTCGCGGCTCATTCCGTGTAATGAAAGCAGCCGGATGCGGGCGGCCAGATCGTCATCGTCGGTGGTGACCATCCCGCCCTCGCCGGTGGTCATGTTCTTGATTGCGTAGAAGCTGAAGCACACCGCGCGGCCGTGCGACCCGATCCTGCGCCCCTCGTACTCGGCGCCGGCGGCATGCGCTGCGTCCTCGATCACCGGAATTCCATGGCTGTCAGCAAGCGCCAGAATCTCCTGGAGCGAGCAGGCCTGCCCCCCGTAATGCACAGGGATAATGGCCTTCGTCCGCGGGCCAATCGCTCGACAGACCGCATCAGGGGAGATCTGGAAGTTCTGGCCGACATCCACGATCACCGGCGTGGCGCCCAGGTGGACCACAACGTTGGCGGTCGCGCAGAACGTCAGCGTGGGCACGATCACCTCATCGCCCGGGCCAACGTCCATCGCAGCCAGCGATGTGTGCAGGGCGGCCGTGCAAGAGCTCACGGCGATGGCCTGTTTCGCACCGACGTACGTTGCGAACTCCTGCTCAAACCGTTTGACTTTCGGGCCAGTGGTCACCCAACCGGAACGGAGGCTATCGGCGACTTCCGCGATCTCCTCCTCACCAATGAACGGGAGGCAGTATGGAAGAAACGAGTTGCGCATCAGAGAATCTTTCGGAACGTGAGACTCGTACGGATTAGCCGGAACCCGAGGCTTTCGTAGAGACGGGCAGCGGGGATATTGCGAAGCTGCGTGCCAACCTCGACGGCTTCCATCCCCTGGCCGGCGAACCAGTGAAGCGCGGCCGAACTCGCTCGCCGGGCGACACCTCTCCCACGAGCCCATTCGGCGGTGGCGACCAGGATGATGATTCCGCGCCGCGCCTGGCTGTCAGTCCGGCAGGTCACGTAACTGGCGACGCGATCTTCCTCTTCGGCCACGACCACTGCATCGGCTGCTTTTCCGAGGCAGCAGTTCCGTGTCCAGTTTTCGTTGACTTGGTCGGCAACCGCGGGTGAAAGCGCCGGGTCGGCATGAAAGCGGTCAAAGACGAAAGCGGTTCTACCGATTTCGAGGACCTCCGGCAAGTCCTTTGGCTCGAATAGGCGGGTGCCGGACGGCATTGCGGTGTGATTTCCATTCACTGGAAGTAGAAAGGTCTGGATGCCGTCGATCAGTTCGAAACCGCCGTCCTCAAGCGCGTGGATGGTGGTGAAGTTTCCCGTGTCAACGCGTGCCGAGAGGTGACGGATGCCGGCTTCCCGGCACCGGTCCATAACCGAAGAAAGAAGCTTCTGTTTCCCGGCGCGAGCTTCAGCATAGGGGCCGGAGGCTTCGAGCAGGTCCAGGCGCGCCGCCGCCATGCCGAACTGCTCCGTATCCCATTCGAGGGCGCGCCACTCTGCAACTCCGTCCGGAGTCTCAATGCGAAGTGGTTGCGCGGGAACTTGGGTTGTGGACATCGGTGTTGACGTCTTTCCTCTGGAGCACGTAGCGGATCGTTCTGGCGAGTATGGACAGGTCGAGCCAGAAGGTTTGGCGGTCGACGTATTCCACGTCCAGCGCCTTGCGGCGTTCCCAGGAGATGTTGTTGCGTCCGTTGATCTGTGCGAGTCCGGTGATGCCGGGCTTAACGTTTAGCTTCCTTTTTTCCGTTTCGGTGTAGTAGCGGAGCTGGTCTACCTGGTCTGGTCTTGGCCCGACCAAGCTCATGTCGCCCTTGAGAACATTAATCAACTGTGGCAGTTCGTCAAGGCTGGTACTCCTCAGGAAACGCCCTATGCGGGTGACGCGAGGATCGTCACCGCCCGTATAGGCAGAACCATCCGCGTTTCGAGTATCCGGCGCATTTTGATACATACTGCGGAACTTTAGGAGATAGAACGGGCGCCCATGTTGGCCTAGTCGCCGGTGCTTGAAGAGCAGGGTCCCGGGTGACGACCTGCCAACCGCCAGCGCGCAGAGTAGCAATACTGGCGACAGAACCACTAATAGTATTGATGCGATCAGCAGGTCCCGGACGCGGACCATACTATCTCGCGCTAGTTGGCTAGCCATTTCCAAGTCCATGGGCCTCTCGGACGAAACTATTCCCCGCCCTCTCGACGATATCCCCAAGCACGGGTGCGCACGCGTTCTTGGTGAACTTACGACGCGCGTAGCGTCGTCCAGCGTCGCCCATTGCGGCCAGCCGCTCGCGCGACAGTTCACTGACCGCCCGCAGAACGCCGGAGAGTTCTTCGGGCGATCCTGGGTTAACCGACACGCCACAACCCGACTCGTGGATTATTGCAGAGACTTCAGAATCGTTGTCGTCGATGGCAACTACCGGCTTGCCTGAGAGCATGTAAGTGATTAGCTTCGACGGTATTGATGCGAGTGATTGGCGACCACTGGTCGGAAGGACAAAGGCGTCCGCGCAACCCAACACAGTTGACGTCTCGGTGGCGGGAAAAGGATGATGAAACCATACCCTGCCGGCTGGCAACTTCGCTGCGCCTTCCTGGCATGCCACCAGGCGACTCCCCTCTCCCGCTATCAACAACCCTATCTCGCATTGACCTTGCAGGCCCTGGAAGGCGCAAACTACCTGCTCGGCGCCGGCGGCAACGCCCACATTGCCGGCGAAAACGAACAGGAACTTGTTGGGGGGGATCCCAGCGCTTTTTCTGAAATCTGCCGAAGCGAGACCCAGACCGTCGATCTCCAGGTTGCTCCAGTTCGGCACGACGTGCACCTTTTCCGCGTCAAGTCCTCGATCAGACTGGTAATACCGCGCAAGGCTCCTGGCTGGAAGGACGATCGCGTTTGCAGTCTGCGCGATCCAGCGGTCAAGGTCCCGTAACAGTCGAAACAACGGCGAACTGTTTCGTAGCCGGCGTTGCACCGACAGGGACTCCGGATATAGGTCCTGTACGCTGAGTACCAGTGGCTTTCGGCGGAGTTGGGCCACCATTGCGACGATACCGGTCGCAAACAATGGCCAAGTGTTTGAGTAGACAACGTCGAACTCGGCGGTGAGCAATGCGAAACCCGATGTGATCCCGAAACTCAGATTCTCGAGCCACCTGCTTGGCATCGTGGACCGCCGGGAAAACAAGCTGAGGCAGCGGACCACCCGCGCTCCGTCAACCATCTGCTCCGTGCGCACCCATGTTCGGGCATACCCCTCGTGCCGCACACCGCTTGGGCGACTCGGAAATGGCGCCAGAACAGTGACCGAGTGTCCGCGCGACACGAGTTCCGCCGTAAGGTCGCCGCTTGTATTCGCAGAGATGACTGGCTCGGGGCGGAAAACAGCGCTGATGATGAAGATATTCATGGATTGCACAGAGGCTGTGCGCGCTTCTGCTAAACTGCAAAACCAGCCCTGATCACGATGCGCCGAAGCGCGGTGCGGTCGCCCTTAAGTACTAGAAGCGAACCCGCCTGACGCTGTAGAGTAAGCGCTCGCGCCGTCAGGCTGCTTTGATCGCCAACGCAACGTATCAAGTCGGAGCTCACAAGGTTCGGCTTGACGAGCCGCCTTCTGTCACTACCGTTTGCGGCCAAAAACAAAAATTATCGTCCGAAAACAGCCGGGGAGAAATTTGTGGACAAAGACGCCGACCCTGTACGCTACACCCCAAAAATTCAAATAGGAAGGCTCGGACTCATAGCCATATGCGATTCCATCGAACCCGTGTTTGGAGAGTTTCCGGTTGAGCTTCGCGAGGCTATTGCAGCGATAAAGAGTTGGGAAGACGTCGTCTTCTGACCGAAGGGGCTGCGCACGCTTCAAGAGTTTCTTGTGGAACCGCTCAGGAATGAGCCTTGCCACCAAGGCCACGTAGCCCCACAGATTAGGCGTTTTCAGGCAGAGGCAGCCGCCATTTCGCAACACTCGCGCAGCTTCGCTGAAAAACAGATCTGGGTCTGGCAGGTGCTCCATGACGGAGTCCGACAACACCAGATCGACAGCGGACGATTCGATAGGCCATATCCCGTCAGCCGGCAGCAGCCGAAATTCATCGATCGTCGGATTATTGATGCCGTGTCCGTCAACGTCGACGCCAATCACCCTACGAACCCGGCCGCGAAATGTTAGCAGATTCCGTCTATAGACAACGGGATCTTGCGCCGAGGCACCTCTGCCACAGCCGAAGTCCACCATAGTCATGTCCGGCGTCAATAGCGCTGAGACTCGCGAGTAGAATTTGACACTGCCGTCAACATCCGAAAATCCGCCAAACTCAATTTCCGGGTACCCGAGTTTACGATGGTCTCTCTTCATATTCTATTTGGAAACAGGATTTCTCTCGCGAAGCGGCTGCCTTTTCCGGGCGGCTTCCTCCTCATTTATTGGCCAGGATGCACGTAGCGAATCCTTGTAGGGACCGATGAGATCCACCGGGATCGGCTGAAATCCTGCTCTGAGGGCCGGCGAATTCGGGCGCAACCGATAGTTGTCGTTCCGTGGATCGACGAAGAGCGGGTCGGCGACGACGGAATGTTGGTCCTGTCCGGCAACGCGCCAGCGATCGAAATCCAACTCGCCTAGGCTTCCACCTAGCACGATTCGCAGCGGAAGCCCGCTGTGCCAATACAAGTTGTGGTCCCAACTGTTGCGGTTCAACGGAACGTTCTGGCCTGAGAACAACTTCGCGTTCTCGTCGGTCCAGTACACGATGTTATGGTCAAAGACATTGCCGCTCATGATCAAGCCGTCTTGCAGGACCGCCTGCTCAGGGCCGATCTCCATGTTCCGCATCTTGCTCCACGCTGGCTGGTTCTTGACGGAATTGTATCCCTCCAACATCGTTCCCAGGTGTGAAGTCCAGTCACCACTCTTCCCAGTCCAACCCGTGAACGCGGCCTGCTGCACTTTCCCGCCAACAAAGACGTTATTTCGAACGACGTTATCGCGTGCGTTGTGAAGGTGGATAAGGGCGAGCTGCCCGCGCACAACGATGTTGCCGATCACATCTACTCCTCCCGCGTTGTCATCGAGGTACACGCCATACGTTAAGTACGGAGACACCCACTTGCCGTTCTCCGACCCAAAACCCATACTGTCATGCATATAGTTGTAGCGAATTGCCGTGCCGCGCGATCCGATCCAGTCCCGCCCGCCGGTGTAGATTATTCCGGAATCCGCGGTCTCCAGGTTTGCGTGGTGGAGGTGGTTGTACTCAATGATCAGGTTATTGCCGTTAAAAATGATGGCCATCCGTGGCGTGTCGTGGATCAAGTTGTGGGAGGCACGGTTGCCACATCCGTTGAGGCTCACACCTACGCCTCCCTTGTAAAAGACTCCGACATGATGAATGTAGTTATTGTCCGCATAATTGTCCGCGGATGTCAGCGTAATACGGTCCCCACCACTGATAACGACGCCATTGCTGCCGATCTCAAAGATGTCGTTACCGACCACGCCGTTGTGGTCCCCGCCATCGACCTCGACGGCCGAGCCTCTGTAGTCACCTCCATCTCGGATTGTGTTCGCGGCAATTGTGCAGTGCGAAGTGGCGTTCAGCGCGATTGCGGTGCCTTCGAAGTACTCGAAGGTAAATCCCTGGAAGGTCACATAACTTGTGCCATTGCCCAGTTCGATAATTGTCCGCAGGCGGGGAGCGTAGACTGTGGCGCTCTCCGCGTGCTCGGGCGGCCAGAAGTAGAGCGTTTCTGATTGCTTGTCGAGATACCACTCGCCCGGCGCGTCCAACTCCTCCAGCAGGTTCTGGACGTAGTAGCGATCTCCGGGCCGGATAGGATACGAACAATCCGCAGCCAGCGTGACCCTACGCTTATCGGGGTCGACCGATTTGACTCGCACTATGTTGTTCCACCAGTTGTAGCGCGGGAAAACGAACACCTCCACTTCTTCGGGCCTAGCCCACTCGCGAGCATCTTGCGCCGCGTATTGAAAGCTGTGCTTGTCTTCCCCTTCGATGTTCTGCCACATCGGCACGGGCTTGCCGTCGGCGTATGCCCAACCGCCAGCATAGGGGTTTTTCTCATCAAAGTTGGGACGGCGCGCAAGTGGCATCCGCTTACCTTCGAAGAACAACTGCCGAAAGTAGACGCCGCGCAAACCATGCGCCGCAGTATCCGCCTTCTGAATCTTGCCTTTATACGGTACAAAGCCGCTGATAGCCCTGGCGGCAGTCATCACCGCATTCTCATGAGGGTAAGTGCGGTAAACGATAGGGCCACCGGCTGTCCCTGAGTCGCGCCCGTCGAGCTTCAGGGTTTCCGAGAGTTCGTATAAGCCGCCGCGCACAAAGACCGTCACAGGCCCGGCTAATTGACGCTTCGACTTCCGAACACGGATCTCATCTCTTGCGCGCGCGAGTGTGGCGAACGGCGCAATAATGGTGCCGGCCGCAGAGTCGTTGCCGTTCGCAGCAACGTACAGCGATGTCTTCGGCAGACCGAAGACCGCTAGAGGGCAAAGAAAGCACACCATGAGTACTCGTTTCATGATCCCAAATCCCAACACTTGGCTCTGACTTTCTTGACCTTGCTTAGCCCGCACCAGTATGCAAGTCTTTGCGAACGACACCCTGGCGGCGGAGTTCCGCCTCGTGAAAGAGGATCTGTTCCGGCGAGAAACGGGACTTCAACACGACCGACGGTTGTGAAGCAACAATGCTATAGCGTGGCACGTCTTTGGTGACGATAGCCCCGGCAGCGACGATCGATCCACGTCCAATGGTAACGCCTGAAAGAACGATGGCGCCGTAGCCGATCCAGACATCGTCCTCAACCACGATGCGATATTTGTCGCCGCGTGGAGAATCGAACATCGTTGTACCGGGGGTGTATGGCAAGTGCGCGTCGCGCGCCAAAAATGCCACCGAGCTCCCTACCAAGACGTGGTTCCCAACGATCAAGTCACTTGAGATGTCGCAATAGTCGCCGATGCCGACGTGGTCTCCAAGGCGCACCATGCGGTACTGACGGCGAAATGACGTCGTCCATCGGACGTGAACGTTCTTTCCGTATACAACCCAACGGTAGCGAATCTTAAAGAGCAATATATTGCGGATCACATTCAGCGTTCCGCGAACTCCTAACGGCACGATGGCAGTTCCCTTCCTTCTTCCCGGATGACGCACTCCGCAAATGACCTTCCAGCAGGCATGCCGACTTCAAATTGGCGGCTCCACGTCGCCAGCGAGAACAGACGCCAGCGTTCCCCTACCGAAATCCGTGGGTATGCGGCCTTCAGGCTGCCTTCGTTGGTCACGGAGCGTAATAGATCGGAACTCATAATGGTCCTGCGCACTGCCTCGTCTTGACCTTGCATCCAGGTCGTCTGGGGCGCCTCGAATCCGATCTTGTCTTTGCGCCACATGATGGAATCTGGCACGATCCCAGACATCGCACGGCGAAGAATCCATTTGGTCCAGCCAGAGCGAACCTTCAATTGAAACGGTAGTGAGAGACACATCTCCACCAATCGATAGTCGAGGAACGGCAGACGCGTTTCGATGCCAAACGCCATCGAGTTTCTGTCTTCGTAACGCAACAGGGCCGGCAGTGTGAACTTCGCGATCTCGTGGCATTGAAACGCACGGAGGTTGCGCCCCGATATGATGCAGTCCTTCAGCACCTGCGGAGTCGCGCGACGACCAAACTGCACGTAAGGCATCCGATGCCGGTCTCGGAGATACCATAGCCACGGTATCCTGGTGCCGACAAGATACTTCATGGCGGCGCTCAACGACATGCGCGAGTCCTGCGCAATACTATCGTAAAACATGGACATTGCCGCAAAGGGACCTTCCTCGCGAAATGCTTCTCGGACTTTCACTCCAATGTAGATACCGTAGCCCAGCAACAACTCATCGGCGCCTTGGCCGTCCAGCATCACTGGAATGCCGTTCTCCCGCGCTACGCGCATGACAAAGTACTGCATCAGCGGAGATGATCCGGGGACGGGCTCGTCCTGGTGGTACGAGAACTTGGCCATCGCTCCCAGGAAATCGGCCGCCGTCGGCCGGGCAGTCAGCCAGCGCAAGCCGCTGTGACGCACGACCTGCTGGGCGTAGCCGGACTCGTCAATTTTCGGATCGATGCTGATGCCGGTGACAGCGCAGAACGACTGGTTGCTCCCTTTGAGATACCGGGGGGCCGCCAACGCTGCGATGGCCGAACTATCCAAGCCCCCGCTAAGGCAGGTACCGACCGGCACGTCCGACCGTAGGCGCAGATCGACGCTATTCGTCAGGATCTCA
>OBLT010002898.1_pt1 | contig 10561 bp, 9 predicted proteins | sample 1518721 | NCBI WGS metagenome assembly OBLT01 (sample SAMEA3539307, study PRJEB22396) | soil metagenome | biome: tundra; feature: field; material: soil | place: USA | collected 2010-05 | depth 0.15 m | reverse complement strand
CGTCTGAACTCCAGTCACCTTGTAATCTCGTATGCCGTCTTCTGCTTGAAAAAAAACAGACCAATCAGTATTATTGCATTCTCATTTTTAGTATATACATTTTTTTTAATGATACGGCGACCACCGAGATCTACACTCTTTCCCTACACGACGCTCTTCCGATCTAGAGCGCTCCGTTCGAGGAGGATCGGCGGTTCTTCGCCGAAGCGGTGGATCGCGACTCCGAGGCGTTCCAGCAGGTCATGGCGGCGTACAAGCGCCCTAAGGACGAGCGCGCCCCATACGTTGAAGAGGCGCTGCACGGGGCCGCGGAGGTTCCGCTGCAAGTGGTCGAGCGGGTCGCGGCGATGCTGGCGCGGCTCGAAGGTTTGCAGATCCCGGCGAAGTTCGGATCGGACCTGGCGGTAGCCAAGGCCCTGGCGTCGGCCGCGAAAGCGGGCGCGCTGGAGAATGTGCGGATCAACCTGGAGTCGATCAAGGACGAAGGGTTCCGGGGGGCGGTCGAATCGCGCCTTGAGCAGAGCCGAGATTAGAACAGAAGGCGCGCCATCTCTTCTCCCAAATGCGCGGGGTCGCCGCCAAGTTTCGCGCACCTCGAAATCTTTCCCCAAACAGAATCAAGACCTTCCAAGCCAACATGCTGCGGCAAAGGCGGGCGCATTCGAGAATGTGCGAATCAATCTGGACCCTTAGCTTACGCTATCGATAGGTATCTTTGGACCTGATTAGGATTGCAGAGATCTCCATCACGCCGCGGTTGGGGAACTTCATGAAGACGATCCGATAGGGGCCGACTTTCTTACGGTACCGACCCTTCCACTCGGGTCCCCGCAACGCCTTTATGTTGCTCCACAGGGAGTCGTCTTTCTGTTCGAACTCATCAATAGCGCGATCAATCCGTTGCCTCACATCGCGCGGGAACCGGGCAAGCTGCTTTTGAGCTTCGTTCGAAAGGTCAACGCGGAAGCGCATGTTTCACATCGCGCCACGGCTTCGACTCTCCACGTTTGAGTTGTGCCTCGCCGCGGCGGACTATTCTCGCTTCCCCCGGCGTGAGTACGTCGTCGGCATCGACCACTCGTTTGGGTTTGATCAGGACGCCGTTGGCGTGCTTAATGAAGGCCACGAAGTCCCCCTCCTGGAGTTTGAGGGTTTCGAGCATCTCGCGCGGGATCGCAATCTGGCAGTGCTGCCCAACGCGGCCGATTCGCTTTGGTGTTGTCGTTGCCTTGCGTGCCATGACTTGAGAGTATCTGATTGTCAGAGAATGTCAATGCAGGCTTGTGATAGGAAGGTCCCCCACTTTCCTGTCCTCTCGTGAGGCAAACCTGCCGGTATTACTTTCTACCACAAAGTACTTTACATTTGCTCGAAGCTGGGGCATACTGGACCCATGCTGAAGCACATCGCCGCGATCGTGTTCATTCTCTGCGCCTCCGCCGTCGCCTGGGTGATCCTGGGCAGCACGGTTTTTCAACGCACCTACCGCTACGATTCGGGCCTGCGCGATAAAGTTATTGCCCTGTGGGGCTCTTCGCAGGAGCAGCGCCCGCCCGCGGCCATATCCGGCGGTGCAACGCCGGTACCCCTCGCGCCCCAATCGAGCCGGATTGAAGTGGACCTCGATCTCGAACACCGCCAGAAAGGCCTCCTCTGGTACAGCACCTACGCGGTGAAGTTCACGGGCGTCTACGCATTCCGCAACAGCACGGCAGCGGCGGTTGACATGGATTTTGTCTGGCAGCCGCCGGCGGAAAAGGCCGTCTACAGCGACCTGCTCTTCACGATCGATGGGGTGACGGTCACGCCGCGAAAGGAGAAGGACTCCTGGAACACCACCGCTCGGATTCCGGCGGGCGCTCCGGCGGAAGTGAGAATCGCCTATCGTTCGCAGGGCCTGGACACGTGGCGCTACGCGTTCGGCACGGAAATGTCGCAGGTGCGCGACTTCACGTTGCGGGTGCGAACAAACTTCAGCGCCGTCGATTTCCTGGAGAACACGCTGTCGCCGTCGGAGAAACACCGTACTTCAAACGGATGGGAGATGGCTTGGACCTACAAGACCCTGCTCTCGGGATACAACATCGGCATCGCCATGCCGGCGCACGCTCAGCCCGGGCCGCTGGCGGGCGCGATTTGCTACTTTGCTCCGGTCAGCCTGCTGTTCTTCTTCTTCGTGCTGTTCATGTTCACGATGCTCGAAGGGGTCCGCCTGCACCCGATGAACTACTTCTTCCTCGCGGCGGCGTTCTTTGCATTCCACCTTCTGTTCGCGTATCTTGTCGACCATATCTCCATACAGGTTGCGTTCCTGATCTCTTCCGCGGTGTCCGTGGGTCTGGTAGTGAGCTATCTCCGTCTGGTAGCCGGCGCGCGGTTCGCCATGCGTGAAGCGGGCATCGCACAGTTCGTTTACCTGGTGCTCTTTTCGTTCTCATTCTTCTTTGAAGGGTACACCGGACTCGCGATCACGATCGGCGCCATTGTGACGCTCTTCGTGACGATGCAGATGACCGGTCGCGTGGATTGGTCGCGCAGGTTCCATGCGCCCGTAGTCGACCACATCGGGTCACAACTAGATCGAGTGTGATCGATCTTACTGTCAACGAACCACCGCCCTGTCCATAGCCCCAAAGTAATGGCGGAATAAGGGCTTCCACCGATGGGCCTCGGAAAAACCTTAGGAGGGGTATAAGGTTTTGCCTCACTCCAGCCGATTCATTTGAAAAGAAGAAGAGAAGTTTTCGGACTCAGACCTACTGGAGTACATAGTCGGATCGATATCGTGCGATTGTTCTGGCGACATCACGGGATCGAACGACGGGCGGCCGAGATTGAGGATCCACTCGAGCGTTTGCGCTACCTGCGCCTGAGGATGGAGCGGCCGGCCGGCGCAATACGTGTGCTCAAGTGGAGATTGCCGCCGGTTTTTTGGAAGACGCGGGGAGCCTGGATCGTGTTGAGCATGCTAGTACTTACCGCAGTGGCGTGGCGCCCGGGGCATTCCACCTCAAGCCTCGCCAATGTTGGGAAACCGGTCTTGGTGCGACTGCCCATGATCCGGCCACCCGCAGGCCCGCCAACTGCGACTCCAGCGGCGGTCTGGCTGGTCGAGACCCGCGACGGTGTTGAAAATTACAGCAACGGTCTGCGGATCGACAACAAGTACGCCGTCGCCAACGAGCCTCGGGAGAAGTTTGCGGTGTACGGGTATGCAAAGACAGATTTAGGTATCGTAGATTACAAAACGACTCCGGCTGGCATCGTCTATCACACCACCGAAAGCCATCTGGCGCCGTTCGAGCCCGGACAGAACCGGCGGCTGGTGCGCATCGGCAGCGCGGTCCTCGAATATGTTCAGTCGAAGCGCTGCTATCACTTCGTAATCGACCGTTTCGGACGCGTCTTTCGCATTGTCAATGAGACCGATCGTGCCAACCACGCCGGCAACTCGATCTGGGGCGATGACAAGGGCGCCTATGTGAACCTGAACGATAGCTTCTTAGGTGTGGCGTTCGAGTCCGCGACGGAGAAGGAGGACGAGAAGGCTCCGATCGCGACGCCCGCTCAGATTCATTCCGCCCGCGTGCTCACGGACATGCTGCGCGCGAAGTACAAGATAGCCACGGCGAATTGCGTGACGCATGCGCAGGTTTCCGTAAACCCCTCGAACATGCTGATCGGGTATCACACCGACTGGGCGGGAGTCTTTCCGTTCGCCGAAATGGGACTGCCCGATAATTACGGCTCGGCGCCCGCCAGCTTGTACGCGTTCGGGTTCGGGTATGACGGCAGCTATGTGAAGATCGTCGGAAATCGCGTCTGGCAAGGGCTGCTTGTGGCGGAAGACCAGATGCAGCGCCAAGCATCGGCGGCGGGATTGCCGTTTTCGAAATATAGGTCAAGTCTACAACAGAGATATCGGGAAATTACCACAGCGCTCAAATCCAAGAGCCCTGGGAAGGAGAAAGGTGATGAAATCGAACGATAAGAACAACGATAAGAACAACGGTACCGCATTGGGTCTGGACGTGGGCACCAGCAGGATCTGTCTGGCAAACCGCGCCGGGGACGATTACCAGTACCGCACGCAGCTCAACGCATTCGTTACACTGCCGTACTCGCGGATTACGGAGTCCGTTTTGAAGAAGGAAGCGATTCCCCATTCCGTAAACGGCCCCGAGATCGTCGTGCACGGCAACGAGGCGGAGAAGTTCGCCGACCTCATGGACATCGAGACGCGCCGCACCATGAACCATGGCGTGTTGAGCTCCACGGAGTCGGAGAGCCTCAGCATGATCCGGCAGATCATCGGGTCGCTTGTGAGCCCGGTCAGGGACAAGCAGAAGCTTTGTTACACGGTACCCGCCGCAGCGCTGGGCACCGAGGATAACCTGACTTATCATGATGCGACTCTACGTCAGATCCTGACGGACCTGGGGTACGAGGTAAAGAGCATCAACGAAGGGCTGGCCGTGGTGTACGCCGAGCTGGAGAGCACCAACTTTACCGGCATCGGGATCAGTTGCGGCGGCGGACTCTGCAATGTCTGCTTCTCCTACCTGTCCATTCCGGTCGTGAGCTTCTCGATTCCCAAGGCGGGCGACTACATCGACTCGAGCGCCGCGTCGATGACCGGGGAGCGCGCCACGCGCATTCGCATCCTCAAGGAAGACGGCTTCCACTTCAACGGCTTCTTTGCCGACAAGATCAAACAGGCGATCGGCGTTTACTACGACGATATGATCCATGGCTTGGTGGGCGGCATGAAGGAAGCGCTCAAGAGCGCCCGCAAGATGCCGAAGCTGAGCCGTCCTCTGCCGATGGTCCTGAGCGGAGGCACGGCATTGCCGGACGGTTTCCGCGACCGCTTTGAGACCATCCTCAAGGAGCAGGACTTCCCACTGCCGGTGTCGGAGATCCGCATGGCCGCCGACCCGCTGCATACCGCCGCTCGCGGTGCTCTGGTCGCCGCCTTGACCGACATGTAGGTCCTCTTACCGGCCGGCTCTCCCGCCGTTCAAACTGAACCACTACCGCGCCAAAACAGGTCGGTGCCCAAAGGGCGCCCACTGTTCCACCGGGCGCGTAGTACCCTGGAGCAAATGGACCGCAGATCGTTCGTAGGCGCGCTCGGAGGACTTGGTATGGCCGCTGCCGCCACGGAGAAACGGACGCGTTTCTACGCTCTCGAAAGCTTCAAGTTGAAGGCCGGAACGCAGCTTCCACGCCTGCATGAGCACTTCGGCAAGACGCTCGTGCCAAAGATCGCCAGCCTGTGGAGCGGCCCGAAGATCTTTCTCGAAGCTCTCATCGCGCCGCACATGCCGCAGATCGCCGTAATCTACGGCTTCAGCTCCCTCGACGAACTGTGGAGCGTTCACGGGAAATCGCTCGCGGACCCGGACCTGATGAAGGCCTACGAAGCACTGGACAGCGGACCGGAGCCGAGCTTCGAGACGCTCGACACCACGCTGCTCGAAGCCGCGCCCTACTCACCCGAGATCGCCGCCGTGCCCGCTGGCAAGGCGCGCATCTTCGAGCTGCGCGTCTACCACTCGCCGACCTTCCGGCAGCTCACGGCGCTGCACCAGCGCTTCTCGGGGCCCGAGATCGAGATTTTCCATCGCGTCGGCATCCATCCGATCCTCTATTGCTCGACGCTGATCGGACCGAACATCCCGAACCTCACCTACCTGATCCCGTTCGAGAACCTGGCCGTGCGCGAAAAGGCCTGGACCGCTTTTGCGGCCGACCCGGAATGGGTCAAGGTGCGGAAGGAATCGATCGACCGCAGCGGGCAGGTCAGCTCGCTGCAGAACATCTCGCTGTGGAAAGCTACCGATTACTCGCCGATCAAGTAGTGCGTCCTTCCCCATATCGCCGCGAAGTTCTAAAACTTGCCGGATGCGTGGCCTCTGGCTGCGTCTCGGGATTCCTGTCAGCCAAGGAACCCGACATCCGCTTTCCGGCGGAACCGCGCGAGCGGCTGGCGGTCGCATCGTATCCGCTCCGGGCGTACATCGAGCACCCACGCCGGCCGGCGCAGAAATCCGCCATGCCGCTCACGCGGTTCCCAGCCATGGTGGCGGAGCGATTCCACGTTCGCAACGTGGAACTGCTCGGCGACCATTTCCCTTCGACCGAGGCCAGGTACATTCACGACCTGCGTGAGGCCGCCGAGAAGGCCGGTACGCGCATCGTCAACCTGCCGGTGAGTCCACGAACCAGCGCTTACGATCCCGATCCGCGGAAGCGGGCGGCGGCAGTCGAGGACGGCCGAAAGTGGGTCGACGTTGCGGCCGGGCTCGGAGCCGCGAGTATTCGCGTACATATTCGTGCGGCCGGCAATGCAGCGCCCGATCCCGATCGCGCGGCGGAAACCCTCCGTTCCATCGCATCGTATGGGGAGGAGAAGAACGTCGTCGTCAATCTCGAAAACGACGACCCGAAGAGCGAAGAAGCCTCGTTCATCGTGAAGCTGATCGAGCGCGTGGGCAGCCCCTACCTGCGCGCGCTTCCCGATTTCTGCAACTCCATGCTGATCGGGCCCGAGCAATACAACTACGATTCGGTACGCGCCATGTTCGCGCACGCCTATTGCATCTCCCACGTGAAAGACTCGGAGGTCGATCGAGGCAAGGTCTACCGGGTGGACGTGGATCGTACTTTCGCCATCGCCAAGGCAAGCGGCTATCGCGGGTACTTTTCGATGGAGTGGGAAGGCGAGGGGAACCCGTACGACGGCACGGCGAAGCTCCTTGAGACGAGCCTCCGGAATCTGGCGACCCGCTGACCGGGCTGCGCCGCGTTGGTCTAATGCCGCGTCTTGTGATGCCCCTTGACCTTTGGCGCCTTGTACTTAAGCTTCGGAACCTTGTACTTGTAGTTCTGTTTGGCGTGGCGCTGGTTCGGGTTGCGCGAGCTCCCCGCGGCGCGGGCGCCAGACGGAACCAGGATCGCCAGTGCGATCAGCAGCAGAACCAGGCGCGTAAGATGACGCATAGTCCTATATCGTCCTCGCAAGGCTCCGCCGATAGGGGTTGACGGCCCCCAATAAAGCGTGATCTCGATACGGTTAGCAAACCCAGGCAACTAACCGGAACTTAACCGGCTCCATCGAAGAAACCAAAAGTGATACCATGGGTTCACTTAGGGGTCTTGCCAGCCATGTTGATCCATCGACATGAGTTGGAAGGACAAAACTTTTCGCGTAACTCGATGAGGTTATTTGAATGTCCAGAATAGTCTTGTTTCCCATCATCATTGTGGCCCTTGCCGGACTCGCGTTCGGACAGGTTGCCGGCCGGCTGACAGGATCCGTCGTCGATCCGTCTGGCGCGAGCGTCGTCAACGCCACAGTAAACGTCTACCTTCCCGGCGGCAAAACGCCGATCTTAACCGCCAAAACCACCACGGACGGAAACTTCGATTTCACCGCGGTGCGTCCGGATACCTATCGCCTGGAAGTGGTGGCGACGGGCTTCAACAATTTCGTGCAAGAGAGCATTTCCGTCGATCCGGTGCACCAGACAACGCTCGCTCCGATTCACATGTCGATCCAGTCGGCATCGCAGACCGTCGAGGTAACCGGCGCGGTGGCTACCGTCGACACGAGTTCCGTCGAAGTCACGAGCACCGTCACGCAATCGCAGATTCTCAATCTGCCGGTTCTCGACAGGCAGGTCAGTAACCTCTTTTATACGCAGCCCGGCGTTAACAGCAATGGCCGAGCGGATACCGCGATCAACGGCCTGCGCGCCCAGAATACGAACGTCACCCTCGACGGCGTCAACATCCAGGACAATTTCATCCGCATCAATGGCCTCGACTACATTCCCAACAAGCTGACGATCGGAGAAGTTTCGGAGCTGACCATTTCGAGTTCCAACGCCAACCTGACGGTGGGCGGCAACGCCAATGCCATCAGCCTTTCGACGCCCTCCGGCACCAACACCTACCACGGCAGCGTGTACTGGTACAATCGCAACAATTTCTTCTCGGCGAACGACTGGTTCAACAACAAGAACGGCGTTTCCCGTCCATTTCTCAATCTGAACCAGTTCGGGGGCACCATCGGCGGTCCGATCAAGAAGGACAAGCTTCTCTTCTACTCCGCATATGAAACTTATAACCTGCACCAGACGTCGCCGACGACTACGACGATTCTCACCCCGTCCGCTCGCCAGGGAATCTTGACGTATCGCACGAATGGCACCGGGGCGATCCAGACGTTCAACGTGTTGCAGAACCCCGGGGCTACGCCCGCGCCCCTGACCATCGACAAATACATCTCCGGCCTCCTGTCGCAAGTCCCGGCCACCGGGAACAACACCTCGGTCGGCGATGGATTGAACACTACCGGATACTCCTTCAATGCCAGATCCAACAACCGGCGCGACAGCGTTGTCGGGAAACTCGATTACAATCTCTCGCCGAAGCACGTTTTCAGCGGCACATACCGCTGGAGCCGCGACAACGTGGACCGTCCCGATATCGGGAACTTCTATACGGCGGTCCCACCCGTCTCCAATGAAAATGGGACGAAGTTGTTCTCGGCAAGCTGGCGCTGGACGCCCACGGCATCGCTTACAAACGAACTGCGCGGCGGCGGCAACATCGCGGCGGCGCCGTTTAATGTGTCGGGCACTTCGCCGGCCTTCTTGGCCACGGGATCCATCTTCACGAGTCCGGTCAATACGTTCCTGCCGCAGGGCCGCAATGTGAAGACCTTTAACATCCAGGACAACGCAAACTGGGTTCACGGGGCGCATTCGATTGCGTTCGGTTTCCAGACGCAGCAGATTCGAGTGGCGCCGTACAACTTTGGCGGCATCGTTCCAAGTTATGGGCTGGGTGTATTCTCGGCCAACGATCCTTATGGATATGGAGTGGGCGACATCCCCGGCGCTAACGCCACCGACACCAACACCGCCAACAACCTGCTCGGCACACTGGCCGGTCTCATCCAATCCGCCGCCCAAAGCTACAACATCACGAGCCAGACTTCGGGATTCGTTGCTGGCGCTCCCTCGAAACAGAACCTCTCGTTCAACGGCTACGCCGGCTACGCATCCGACACCTGGAAGATCAATTCGCGGCTCACGGCCGTCCTCGGCGTCCGCTGGGATTACTTCCCGCCCGTATCGGAGACCGACGGCTTGCTGATTCAGCCGCAGTTAATTAACAACAACCCGGTCCAGACGCTGCTCGGCAACGCTACGCTGACGTTTCAGGGCAACAACCTGTATCACAGCTCCAAGAAGAACTTCGCTCCCAACGTCGGCCTCGCCTGGAACCCCTTCGAAGGCGGAAGAACCGTCATTCGTGCCGGCTACAGCATTGCCTACGCGCAGGACGACATTCTGGAGGCAGTCCTGAACACGGCCACGGCAAATACCGGCCTGGTCGGAAGCTCAAACATCAGCAATGCCTTCGCGTTCATCGCCGCGCCCCCCGCTCTCACAGCGCCGAAATTTCAGATTCCGATCACCACGCAGCAGAATTTCACTAACACGGGAGGCCAGGACGTGCAGGGCCTGATCGACCCGAACCTGCGCACCCCGTACGTTCAGCAGTGGAACTTCGGAATCCAGCAAGAGGTGAAGGGCATGACGTTCGAAGCGTCCTACCTCGGCAATCACGCCGTGAAACTGCTCCGCCAGATCGACTTCAATCAGATCAATGTCTTTCAGAGCACCTTCCTTCAGGATTTCAAGAATGCCTACAATAACGGAATCCTGTCGCTGAACGCCGGCAAGGGGTTCAACCCGGCTTTTAGCTCGACAATCCCCGGCAGTGTGCAGTTGCCGTTTTTCAACAGCCTGCCCAGCGCCGGCTTGCTCTCGAATGCCACGGTCCGCACGGATATTATCAGCAACCAGATCGGCGCCCTGGCTCAGTTGTATCAGCAGAACAACTTTCTCCCGGGCAACATACCCGGGTTCTCGTTCTTCCCGAACCCGCTGGCTCTTTACTCGAGCGAGCTGACGAACTACAGCAACTCCAGCTATAACGGGCTGCAACTGCAGGTGCGCAAGCGCACCAAGAGCGGCATCCAGTTCCAGGCCAGCTACGTGTTCAGCAAAGCGTTCAGCGACACTAACGTGGAGCGCGGCCTCGACCCGATTCTCGACAACAACAACCCGAAGGTCGAGCGTGCGCGCGCGCCCTGGGACCTGACGCACGCGTTCAAACTCAACCACTATATTCCGATCCCTGCCGGCGCCGGCCACCGCTTCAACGCCCGTGGCCTCAACTGGCTGATCGGCGACTGGGGGCTCAGCGGCTTCGTTACGGTCCAGTCCGGCGCTCCCATCTCCATCCTCTCCGCGCGCGGCACGCTGAATCGTCCTGCGCGATCCACTACGAACTCCGTCGGTACCATCGACACGCTTGACCAATTGAAGTCCATCAGCGGGTTCTTCATGACCGGCAACGGGCCGTACTTTATCAGCCCTTCCGCCATCGGACCGAACGGAACCGGCACCGCGGCGGACGGCTCCGCTCCGTTCCCCGGACAGGTGTTCTTCAACCCTGGTGCGGGAACCATCGGCGGGCT
>OBLT010002897.1_pt1 | contig 10562 bp, 8 predicted proteins | sample 1518721 | NCBI WGS metagenome assembly OBLT01 (sample SAMEA3539307, study PRJEB22396) | soil metagenome | biome: tundra; feature: field; material: soil | place: USA | collected 2010-05 | depth 0.15 m | reverse complement strand
ATTGATCGCGGCGTGCCTGCTGGCAGGCGGCTGCTCGAAGAAGGAAGAGGCCGAGCCCGAGCCTATTGCGCCGGTCCAGGTCACGCCGGCGCGCCAGGATTCGATCCGCCGCCTGGTGCAGGCGGACGGGGTGGCCTTCCCGCTGGACCAGGTCAGCGTGGCGGCCAAGATCAGCGCTCCCGTTCAGAAGTTCTACGTTAACCGCGGCGACCATGTCACAGCAGGCCAGCTTCTAGCCACCCTGGAGAGCCATGACCTGACGGCCAACGCCGCCGAAAGCCAAGGCCAGCTCGCCCAGGCCGAGGCCAATCTCCGCAGCACCTCCGGCGCCTCCATCCCCGAGCAACTGATCAAGGCGCAGACCGACGTGCGCGCGGACACGGAGCAGCGCGACGCTGCCAAGAAGCTGCTGGACAGCCGGCAGAAGCTGTTCACCGATGGCGCTCTGGCGCGCAAACAGGTGGATGAAGCCCAGGTTGCCTATGCCCAGGCGAACGCCCAACTGGAGACGGCGCAGGAACATCTCAAGGCCCTCCAAGGCGTCGCACGGGATGAGCAGCTCAAGACCGCCGAAGCCCAGGTGGCGTCCGCCAAGGCGCATTCCCAAACCTCCGATGCCCAGCTCAGCTACGCGGAGATCCACAGTCCGATCGCGGGCGTGATTTCGGACCGGCCGCTCTGGCCCGGCGAGATGGCCGCGGCGGGCACGCCGATGCTCACGGTGATGGACGTTTCGCGCATCGTGGCGCGCGCCAACGTGCCGCAGAACCAGGCGGGGTTCGTCCATGTGGGCGGTTCCGCCACCGTCACCGCGTTGGATGGCGGGCTGGAACTCTCGGGCAAAGTGACGGTGGTCAGCGCCGCCACCGACCCCGCCAGCACCACGGTCCAAGTCTGGGTGCAGGCCGATAATCCCGGTGAGCGCCTGAAGCCGGGCGCCAGCGTGCGCGTTTCCATCGTCGCCGCCACCATTCAGAACGCTACGGTGGTACCGCTTTCCGCCATCCTTCCGGGAGAAGAAGGCGGCACGGTCGTGGCGGTGGCCGGCGCCGATTCGCTGGCGCACTTGAAGAAGGTCGAGATCGGCGTGCGCGAACCCGACCGGGTGCAGATCCTTAGCGGCGTGGCCCCCGGCGAGCGGGTGATCGTGGCTGGCGGCGTGGGCCTGGAAGACAAGGCCAAGATCCGCATCGTCAAGCCCGGCGAGACGGACGAAAAGGACTCGAAAGAGAAATGAGCGAGCTTTCGACGCCTCCACCAGCCGTCGCGGCCGAGGAGCCGCACTGGACGGCCCGCCACGGCAAGTCCATCATCTTCGTGATTCTCACGCTGATATCGATCGGGGCCTACCTGGCGTTCACCATCCCGGTGGCGGTCTTTCCTTCCACCGATTTTCCGCGCGTGGTCATCGGCGTGGATAACGGCGTCATGCCCATCGACCAGATGCTGGTCACGGTAACGCGGCCCATCGAGGAAGCCCTCAACACCGTGCAGGGGCTGGACCGCGTGTGGTCCGTCACCAGCCGCGGCTCGGCCGAAATCAACCTGTTCTTCGATTGGAAAGTGGACATGTTCCGCACCCTGGAGCTGGTGAACGCGGCCATGGCGCGCGTCCAAACGTCGATACCGGCCACGGCGCAGATCAGGGCCAACCGGCTGACCTTCGCCGCTTTTCCGATTCTGGGATATAGCCTGACGTCGGACACCATCCCGCAGACCCGTCTTTGGGAACTGGCCACCTACGACATGAAGCCGCGGCTGAACCGCACCGCGGGCGTTTCCACCGTGTTGGTGCAGGCCAACCAGGTACCGGAGTTTCAGGTGCAGCCCGACCCGGAGAAACTGGTGCAGACCGGCGTCACGATTCCCAATATTCTCGACGCCATCGGCCGCAGCAACCTGATCGATTCTCCCGGCCTGATGCAGGCCAATCACCAGCTCATCCTCAGCCTGGTGAGCGGCCAGGCGCGCACGCCGGCCGAGATTTCCGGCATCGTCGTGAAGGCCACTCCCGCCGGCGCGCCGATCCGCATTGGGGACATCGCCTCGGTGGGGCCTTCCATAGCGCCCATCTACACCATCGCCACCGCCAACCAGAAGCCCGCGGTCCTGATTAACATTTCCCGGCAGCCGGACAGCAATACCGTGGAGGTGGCTGCGGCCGTTCGCGATCAGATCGAGCTCATTCGCAAGACGCTCCCGCGCGGCGTGGAGCTGAAATCCTTCTACGACCAGTCGGAAATCGTCAGCGAATCCATCAGGAGCGTCCGCGACGCCGTCCTGATCGGCCTGGTGCTGGCATCGCTGATTATGGTGCTCTTCCTGCGCGACTGGGGCACGTCGCTGGTGGCGGGCCTGGTAATCCCGGCCACCATCGCGGTCACCTTCATCGGGCTGCGACTGATGAACGAGAGCTTCGACCTCATGACTCTGGGCGGCCTGGCCGCCGCGGTGGGGCTGGTGATCGACGATGCCATCGTGGTGGTGGAGAACATCGTCATGCACCGCGATTCCGGGCAGACGCGCGCGCAAGCCATTAGTAGCGCCATACGCGAAATCCGCGTGCCGCTGGTCGGCTCCACTATCACGCCCATTGTGGTTTTCGTTCCGCTGATCGCCATCACCGGGGTGACGGGCGTGTTCTTCCGCGCGCTGGCCTTTACCGTCGGGGCGGCGCTGCTTACCTCGCTGGCGCTGGCGCTGACGTGGACTCCCACGCTGAGCCACTACTTCATCCGCCAACGGCACACCGGCCGGGCCGCGGAACGCAGCCTGCCGCGGCTCATGAAGGTGTACGAAGGAGTGCTCCGCGGCGCGCTGAAACATCCCGTGTTATTGGCGCTCTTCAGCCTGGTTCTGATTGCCGGCTCTTATGTCTGCTATCGCTCGATCGGCTCCGACCTGCTGCCGACCCTGGACGAGGGCGGCTTCATCGTGGACTATTGGACGCCCGCCGGCGCGTCGCTCGTGGATACCGACGGCATGGTCTCCGACATCGAGCGCATTCTGCGCCAGGTTCCGGAAGTAGAGACCACCTCGCGGCGGACGGGGATGGAGTTGGGCTTGGCCGCCGTGACCGAGGCCAACCGCGGCGATCTTACGGTGAAACTCAAGCGCGATCGCACGCGCGATACCGACGAGGTAATGGCCGACGTGCGCGAGCGCTTCGCCAAGGCGCAGCCTACGATGAAGATCGAGCTGGTTCAGAAGCTGGAAGACATGATCGGCGACCTTTCCAACGAACCGGAACCGATCGCCATCAAGCTATTCTGCGAGGACCCCGCCCTGTTGCGCGAATGGGCCCCACGGGTGGGCGATGCGATCGCCAAGATTCCGGGCGTGGTCGATGTCCTCAACGGCATCGAAAACACCATCAGCGGCCCGGCCACGGTCTTCCAGGTGGATCAGTCGGTGAGCGCGCGCGCCGGGTTCAGCCCGCAGGAAATCGAACTGGACGCCAGCGCCATCCTGCAAGGCGAACCCGCGCCTACGCCAGTGGTGATCAACGACCGCGCCTACACCATACGGGTCCGGTTCCCGGAGCGGACGCGCGCTTCGCTGGAGGCCATCCGCAACACGTTGCTGGTCAGTGGAACCGGCAAGACGGCCACCATCGGAACGCTGGCCAGCGTGGTGGATCTCCCCGGGCAGACCGAAATCCGGCGGGAGAACCTGCAGCGCGACGTCACCGTCACCGGCCGGCTCGAAGGCCTGAATCTGGGCGCTGGAATCGAAAAGGTGCAGGCGGTGATGGCAGGCCTCAACATTCCCCCTTCCATCCGCGTGGAGTACGGCGGCGCGTACCACGAGCAGCAGCGCTCCTTCCGCGACTTGGCGTTCGTGCTGACCCTGGCCATCGTGCTGGTGTTCATCGTCCTGCTGTTCGAGTTCGGCAATTTCGCCGCCCCCATCGCGGTGATCTGTTCCGCGCTGCTTTCCACTTCCGGCGTGTTCGTGGCGCTGCTGGTCACCGGCAAGACGTTTAACCTGGCGTCGTTCATGGGCCTGATCATGGTGATCGGCATCGTGGCCAAGAACGGCATCCTGCTGCTCGATGCCGATCAGAACTTCCGCGCGGCCGGTGTGCCGCCGGAAGAGGCCATGATTCGCGCCGGCGAGCGCCGCCTGCGCCCCATTATGATGACCGCGCTGGCCACCGTGGCCGGCATGATCCCACTGGCGCTCGCTTTGGGCGCCGGATCGCAGATGTTGCAGCCTTTGGCCATCGCGGTGATCGGCGGAATCCTCGCTTCGATGGTTCTCTCGCTGGTGGTGACCCCGGCGGTCCGGTACTACATCGGAGGCCGGGGCAACAAACAAGGAGTGACACAATGAAAAAGTTTCTGACAATCGTTCTGGTGGCAGCCGCGGCGTTCGCCGCCGAAGGCTACAAAGTCCTCAACAAGATCAAAATCGGCGGTGCGGGCCGCTGGGACTATTGCACGATGGATAACGCCGCCCGGCGGCTCTACGTGTCGCACGGCACGAGCACCGAAGTGGTGGATGTGGATGCTGGAAAGGTGGTGGGCACGATCCCGGACACGGCGGGCGTTCACGGAATCGCCCTCGCGCCGGAGCTCAATCGGGGATTCACCAGCAACGGGACCGCCAATACCGTGACGGTGTTCGATCTGAAGACCCTCCAGAAGGTGGGAGAGGCGAAAACCGGCCAGAATCCGGACTCGATTTGCTTCGAGCCAAAAACTCAGCGCGTGTTCACGTTTAACGGGCGGTCGAACGATACCACCGCAATCGACGCCAAGACCCTCGCGGTCGTGGGAACGGTCCCGCTGGGCGGGAAACCGGAATTCTGCCAGGTGGACGGAACGGGGAAGGTGTACGTCAACAACGAGGACAAGAGCGAGGTCATCGAAATCGACGCGGCCAAGCCGGAAGTGACCCGTCGGACTTCCATATTGCCCTGCGAGGGACCGTCCGGCCTGGCGATTGATCGGAAGGGCAAGAAGCTCTTCTCCGTGTGCGATGGGAAGATGGCGATCACCGACATTCCGACGTTTAAGGTGGTTGCCACGCCGTCCATCGGCCAGGGCCCCGACGCCGCGGGCTTCGATCCCGACCTCGGCCTGGCCTTCAGCTCGAATGGCGAGGGCACGCTAAGCATTGTCAAGCTGGTCAACGGCAAGTACGAAACCGTCGACACCGTGCAGACCGAGCGCGGCGCCCGCACCATGGCGGTGGATGAGAAACTGCACCGTGTGTATTTATTGGCCGCCGAGCAAGGCGCCGCGCCGGCGGGCGGTGGCCGCGCGCAGTCCGTGCCCGACACCTTTCACGTGCTGGTGGTAGGCAAGTAGAAGGTAGCAGCCCTGGGGTCGGGCATGCCCGACCCCTACGGCCGATCGGATATCCGTCTCCCTCACTGCAACTGCGGGCGGGCGCCGGCCGCTTGCGCCTCTTTTTCCAGCGTCTTGCGCGCTTCGTCCGGAATCAGGCGCCAGTGATTGTCCACCTCGGCGGGCAGCTTCTTCTTGTCCGTGTAATAGTGGACGATCATGTCGCGGATCTCTTCCTGGCCCCGCCACACCACTTTGGCCCCTACGAACATGGAGTACCCCGCGCTGCCGGCCGCGCGGTAGTTATTGATGGCGATGCGCAGCTTCTGGTCCGGCGGCAGCGGCGCGCCATGCCAGCGCAGATTGCGTATGCGGTCGCCCTCCGGCCGGGTCAGATCGATCTCGTACTCGACCCCCTGCGCCATGTCGTAGTTAAACCCCGCCACGCTGCGATTGGTCAGCGGCAATTGGGAACAGCGCGGCCCGTCGCAGGACAAGTAGTATCGCGCCGCGTTCTCCAGCGCGTCCTTCACCATCTTGCCGTCTCCCTCGACCACGTATAGGTCGTTGTCGTAGGGATAGAGCGCCGCGATCTGCCGCACGGTCACTTGGCCTTGCGGCACGCGAACCGCCGGGTTGAAGAGAGCCGTGAAGGAAACGTCGGCCTTGGAATAGTAGAGCTGCACCTGTTGCACGGCGTCCACGATCACGGTGTCTTCGACGCGCCCCAGCGCCGCGCTCAGCGGGGTTGGCGAAGCGGCCACCGGCGTATCCAGGTAGCGTTCCGCCAGCTCCTGGTAGGGTTTCCCGATGGTCAGGATGTCTTCCGCCGCCGCCGTTGCGGCGGTCGCGGGAATCAGGCGGCTGGTCTTCCGAGCCACGGTCCAGCTTCCGCCCGGCTTCCGTTCCAGCGTGAAATCCAGACGGGCCAGCGAGATCGCCCAGTTCTTCGGCTGCACCAGCAGAACTTTGCCGACGGACCGTCCTTCCAGTTGGCTGTGCGAGTGGCCGAACACGATGGCATCCACATCGGGGACGCCCACCGCCATATCGTAGACCGCGTTCTCGGCGGGGTCTTCCAGCCGGCCGGTATCGAGGTCGCGGCCCAGGCCCGTGTGCGCCGCCACAATGATCAGGTTGGGATGCTCGCGGGCGCGCAGGTCCGCCACGGCCTTTTTCAGCGCGTCCACCGGTGGCAGGAAGCGGTAATCCCCGATGTTCTCGGGCTTCTCCCACGTGGGGATCGCCGGCGTCGTGATCCCGATCACTGCCACCTTCACGCCTCCCACCGTTTTCACGATGTAGGCTTCAAAAGGCCGCTCCTTTCCGCCGGACGCGACCGCGGTGTTCGCCGAGAGCCACGGAAACCGCGCGTCCGAACGGGCTTTCTCCAGGTTCTTCAGGCCGAAGTTGTATTCGTGGTTCCCCACGGCCATGGCGTCGTAGCCCAGACGGTTCATGGCCAGCATCATGGGGTCGTGGTCCAGTGGCGCGGCGGGCTTCAAGCCGAGCGGCCCCAACCCAGTTCGCACGATGTCCTGGTAGGCGTACTCTAGCGGCGTGCCCTGAATGGTATCGCCGCAATCGATCAGCAGGTGGTTCGGGTTCTCCGCTTCGGCGGCGCGGATCAGCGTGGCCACCTTCGCCAACCCGCGCGCGGCGGGTTGATCCGTCACGTAGTCGACGGGATACAGATTACCGTGCATGTCCGTGGTGGCCAGCACGGTAATCGTCGTCTGCTGGGAATACGCCAGCCCGGCGGCAAGGAAGAGAAGCTGGAGCCTCATAGGAGGCCTGGGTCGGGCATGCCCGACCCCTACGGAAGTACCGTCGCGGACTTGATGCTATCCAGCTTGGGGAAATTCTTGTCGAGATACGCTTTGCCCTCGGCCCCGATGCGGTTCGGATCCGGGCCGCTTCCGCCCATGGAGGGCAGTTCGCCATAGCCGCTGTAGAGTTTCTTTACGACATCCATGCCCTGGACAACCTCTCCGAACGGGGAAAAGCCGACCTGAATCGGAGCATCCAGTTGCCTGGTGTTGTCTGCCAGATTGATGAACAACTGCGTCGTCCTGGTATTTGCGCCGCCGTTCGCGAAAACGACGGTTCCCTCGGTGTTGGAATGTTTCATGGGATCGTCCTGAATATTCGCGTTATTCCAAGCCCGGCCGACCTTCGGATCGGCCGGCATGCCAAACTGAACGATAAACCCAGGATGGTAACGGAAGAATGCGGCATCGTTGAAGAAGCCGTTCTTGACCAGGTTGTAGAAGCGGTCCGCGCCGCGGGGCGCCCACGCGCGAGTCACTTCGACGACGAAATCGCCTTTGGTCGTGGTGAACTTCGCCTTGAATTTGTCCGGCGCCTGGGCCTTCAGGGACGCGGGGTTCATCAACGCCGCGTTGGGGGCTGGAGCCGGAGTTTGGGCAAACATCGCGGATCCAAATGCTAGTGCTGTAAGTAGGGCTTTCACAGGCCCGATTATATCGCATATGATTCAGAACCGCCGCTCCAAATCCTCCAGCGCCACCCCATCGATTTCCACGACCTTCATCCGCCCCGTGGCCCCGGTGACGATGCGCACCCGCGAGCGCGGCACGCCGGCCAGCTCCGCGAAGAACCGGATGCATTCTTCGTTGGCTTTGCCGTCCACCGGAGGAGCGGCCAAGTCCAGCTTCCAGGCGTCGCCCAAGCGCCCCGTGATGGCGCTGCGCCTGGCCCGCGGATGTACTTTCACCGCGATACGCGCCATTCGACCTCCGCACGCAGGTTGGCCACGCCGGCGGCGGCGCGCGTATCCACCACCTCGAACGCGATGGCGTCGTCCAGCCAATCGTGGCTGGACCCGTCGGAGTCCTGCGTCGCCACGGTAACGGTGTACTGCTGCGGCGTCAGCCAGCATTCCAGGCGAAAGTTCACTTCGAGCTCGTCGCCCGCCTGGAGGTCGCCGAGGGGCACGCGCTCGATGCCGGTGTTCGTGCCGTAGACCTCCATGCCGATGCGCGTCCGAATCAGGATGCCCACCATGGGGTTCGACTTCGGCCGGTGAAAGCGCGAACGCACCCGCACGGTAACGGGCTCGCCGCCTGCCACGGAGGTGACCGGCTCGCCGCGCGCGTTCAGAATGTCGATGCCGAGGATCTCGCTGGTTCCGTCGCCGTGCCGGAAGCTGGCGCGGATTCGGTTTTCCTTGCGGTCCTTGGCCTCCTCCTTGGCCAGCACCAGTCCGATATAGCGGTTGATGACGTCGTTGGGCGAGCCTTGCGCCGCGATGCGGCCGTCGATCAGCAGGATGGCGCGATCGGATAGCTGCTTCACCAGGCCGAGGTCGTGCGAGACGAACAGCACGGTGATTTTGCGCTCGCGCAGTTCCTGAAACTTGCGTACGCAGCGGTTGGCGAAGACCGCGTCGCCCACGGCCAGGGCCTCGTCCACGATGAGGATCTCGGGATCCACGTGAATGGCGGTGGAGAATGCCAGGCGCACGTACATCCCGCTGGAGTACTCCTTGACGGGCCGCGCCATGAACTCGCCGATTTCGGCGAAGGCTTCGATGGAGGGCATGGCCTTCTCGATTTCGGCCCGGCTCATCCCCATGATCTCGCCGTTCAGGTAGACGTTCTCCCGCCCGCTGAATTCCGGGTTGAATCCGGCGCCGAGCTCGAGCAGCGCCGCGATGCGCCCGCGCGCCACCACGCGCCCGCTGGTGGGCGGCAGAATGCCGCAGACGATCTGCAGCAGCGTGCTCTTGCCGCAGCCGTTCGGCCCGACCAGGCCGAGCGTTTCGCCCTTCTCCACCGAGAAGGTGACGTCGCGTAGCGCCCAGAAATCGGTGTGCAGGGACCGCGCGCCGGGCAGCAACTCGCGCAGCCGGTCCGCCGGGTTTCCGTACAAACGATACAGCTTGGAGACGCTTTGAACGAGGACCAAATCCGATTTTACCCGCGGGCCTTCCGCCGGCGCGCGAAGCTCATCCAGGTCACGGCAAGCGAGACGGCCAGCAGGGTTCCGTCGCGCAGCAGGGTCCGCCAGGAAATAAGTTCCCCGGGGCCGAAGCAGCCGCAACTGATCTCCATGTGAAAAGCGTACGCCCGCACCATCAGACTGAAGAACACCAGCAGCAGCAGCGAAGAGGCGGTGGCGGCGGCGCGCAGCAAGAAGCCCGCTATCAGCAGCAGCCCGATGGCCAGCTCGGCCCAGGGCAGCGACCGCGCCAGCGGGTTCACCGCCCACTCGGGCAGGATCTTGTAATCGCCGATGGCCCCCGCGAACAACTGCCAGGGAGTATGCAACTTGACCCACGCCGCGTAGACGAACACGGCGCCGAGCGCGATTCGCAACGCCAACAGCGCCCGCGAGGCTCTACTTGAGAAGATCATCGATCATCGATTTCAACAGGTTGTAAGCCAGCACCCCGCCGGTCGCCGGGTAGAGCTTGGAGCCGCGCGAAACGAATAGCGTGGGCGTCCCGTTGATTCCGGACGACACTCCGTAGGAGACGTCGTCCTGCACCTCGGCCAGCACCGATGGGTCGCTCACCAGCGCCTGCACCTTCTTCTGCTGCTCGGGCGTCAGAACGGAGGCCACGGTTTCCCAGACCTTGCCGCTGGCGCCCCACGATTCCTGCGTGTGGAACAGCACGTTGGCAACCGCGTCGTACTTGCCGATTCTGGCGGCGGCCGTGGCGTAGTTGGCGGCCTGGCGCGAGTACTTGTGAGCTGGAATATTCAACGGGAACTCGCGGCTCACGATGCAGGCCTTGCCGGAGGTCACGAAATCCCGCATGAGCAAAGGCACCGTTCCCTCGTGAAAAGTCTTGCACATGGGGCACTCGAAATCGCTGAAAATCTCAATCGTCACGGGAGCGCTGGGGTTTCCCAGAAGCTTGCCCTTATCGGCTGCCGGGGAAGCGGCAAGGCAGGGCAGGATGGTGGCTAGCACGGCGGCAATAAGCTTCATATATACATTCTACGTGGGAGGGGCTGTGGTTGGTAGCTTTCGTCGGGGGCCGGGGGCCAGGGGAATTCAGATTCCATTGGGTTTGGGCACACTTCGGTTGAAAGGGAGGAGTCGAGGTGAGGATTTCGTTGCGGCGGCCGGGGCTTTCTGGCTCTTCAGGGTTCTTACGACTCAGGCCGCCGCGGACAGCCCCCACCCAGAGTGATTTTTGCGCCGGAAAGTAGCTAAACATGGCGACGTTATTGTTTGCGCCACAACCGCTTGCTTACGCGCGCGGCTCCGTACGGCGCCGATTCGGAGCCGCGAACG
>OBLT010002885.1_pt1 | contig 10578 bp, 9 predicted proteins | sample 1518721 | NCBI WGS metagenome assembly OBLT01 (sample SAMEA3539307, study PRJEB22396) | soil metagenome | biome: tundra; feature: field; material: soil | place: USA | collected 2010-05 | depth 0.15 m | reverse complement strand
AAAAACACATGGTCAAAGCAAATATTAGTAATAAATACTTCACTAAATCTCCAATCTTTTTGATTTATAACCTGGTAAAATTATTAAGTCCGCCTATTGGGGCAATACATAAGAGAGAAAATATTACTGCAAAAATTATTAAGAAATGATAATTGTCATAAAGTAAATCATGTGAGACATAGGTCACCCCCAACAATCCTCCAGTGGCTTAGGGGCATTGCCCGGAATGACAAATATGATACACTTCATTTATAAAAACTACATTGACTTATTACACTAAGCTTTCATCGCAACATCTCACAGACGAACTCTCCAAATTGAAGTAAAAATTGCCCTGCAAGCGTACAACTTGTGGGGCTTTTTACAGACTAAAATTCTTTAAAATGACAAAGCCTGTAACTTATTATGTTACAGGCTCTTAACTTGCGGGGCCGACGAGACTCGAACTCGCGACCTCCTGCGTGACAGGCTCAAAATGAGAAAAATATGACGCGAATATTGCGTTTATGATGGGTTTTTGAGGGGGTGGCGGTCCAGATTGTACCACTCTGTGTCAGGTTTTGCTACAAATTTGCTACCCAAACATGTAAATATTTTAACATAATAATCTTTTGTTTGCCGCAGGGGTAAACTTATAACTGGATCCGTTATTTGGGGCATGTCAATAGACAATCAAACCTTTAGTTTTATCCGAAATTTGGCTGTTTTTAACGCTGACGGAGTTTTGAAGAGGGACAAGCTCATCAAACAACCACTCACTATTTCTTTTTAACGAATTCACTTTATTAAACTTACGTTATTGTTCTTAAATACTTTTTTCTATCCCTTTATTTACTTATATATTACTAATCTGAGCCTCCATAAATCGTGGTCCATCCATACCTGGAGAAATGATTTATCTGCGCACCGGTTACTACTACTCTCCCTAAATTACGGTTAATCAAAACACCATTACTAACAACAGTCTCTAAATTTCCGGAATCAGATATATAATTAAACCCATGTTTACCGTTTGGTAGATTAGTATTATTTAAAGTTAGTCCTGTATATGAAAAATCAAGATTCAGACTTTTATCAAAAACCATCGAAGGGGAACAACTTAAAGCAGCATACTGATCATCCGCCGTTAAAGTTATTGTTCTCACGCCCGTGAATGCACCTGCCGGAATTGTCATTGTCATATTTAATGAGACCAGCTGTCCGTTATCTCCCATATAACTTGCGTTCATTGTCATCGTATCGCCGACAGATCCATCAACAATGCTTGTAGTCGTATATGCTGTTTCGCTGGATAGTCCGGTCCTGCCTGGAATCTGGACTAATTTATAGGATGCCTTCTCAGGTTGAGTAACGTTATTCAATTTAACGTCTGAGCAGCCGGCGAAAATTATACCTGCTACTACTAAAAGAATGAATATCTTTTTCATTTTATATGACCTTATAATTTGTTAAATGTTTATTTTTCTCCCTTTTATTTACGCAAATGAAGTGCCGTTAAAAAAAGCCGAAATCGCACTATGTCGGGCCAATCTCTGCATGTGTCTATAAAACAAAGACTTATACCCTATTCCTATTTGGCAAAAAACATGAAATGTATGCATTTGATAATGTGTGCCGAATTAATCCACTCCCACTATTCTTTGCCTCAGTTTCCCAAATGCAACTATCCTTGCTTACCCTTCCACTTTTTCTGAAATTATGTTGCATTTTGAGATCGGTAATATCTACTATAATCAGTAGAGTATTATTACCTGTATGTAATTCCCTCTCCACCCAAAAGGATTTAGTTCCTTTTTCATCCTTTTGACCGATTGAACAATCCTAAATTCCTTCATAATATATAATAGTAATCAGAAAATGGATGTTTATAAAAAATGACTCTCTTGTTTATTCGCAAACTTGGAATTATTGATAATTTTTTGTTTGGCTTTTGTGACTTTTTGAGAATAGAAATCCTGAATCAGTGCGAATGGGTCCTATCTGACCGTACCCCCTAGTAGACGGGAATCCAATTCTAGTCATTCCTCATTTCCAACGACCCCCTATGCCTTTATTTTGGGTACCCCCCATATATTCTAAAATAATTTTCTTATTTTTTCAGGATAAAAGTACTTTTGAATGGCATCTAAACTTACTATAGAAAACAGCTTTCATAAGTTATAAAGGTCTATAGTATTTATCTTCTATATTTAGAACTAGGCTTAAGAGTTCTTATCCTTAAAGACATGAAAACATAATACAATTAAGATTAGATCAATTAAGCAAGTTCCTATTACCTGTAACCATTCAATAGCATTTTGAGAAATATCGTCGCCTATTTCACTAAATTTAATCGTAGGATGATTTGATAATGGAATAAGTATTATCGCTATTAGAATAAATGTTCCGATTGTGATACTAGCAATTTGTTTTTGGTTCATACTAAGATTCCTTAATTATTCTTATAACCATCTGGGTTTGTCATTGGTTCCTGATAGATATAAATAATTATTCACTAATCAAAATTGAATATAAATTATTAAAGGAAGGTTAATAGACTAGGGTAGACAAATAAATTATTCAATGTTTATTTCAATGTTGAAGTCTAATTCTTCCCTCTCAACGCCTACAATATTTGATGAGTATACTTCCAAATGTACTTCCGCATCAATACCTATAAAACGAAAAGCCCCTGTAAGTTATTCACTTACAAGGGCTTACTGAGCGGGGCCGACGAGACTCGAACTCGCGACCTCCTGCGTGACAGGCAGGCGTTCTAACCAACTGAACTACGACCCCAACTCTATATAAGAACTTGCGAAAAAAAACAGATCGAAATATATGGGACAGTCACTGAATAATCAAATTTTTCTGTCCATTATCTGATTTATTAATTACTTCCCTCGGCAAAAGAAATACCTACTTTTTTAGCAACTACAACTCCCTGAGTATCGGGTTTTACAAGTTTTTGCCTAGCGATTGCATCTTCGATGCTTACATTTTTAACTTCACTCCCTTTAAGTGCAACCATTCGACCGAATTTTCTTTGGGCAGCGAGATCAATAGCGAAGGCACCAAACTTTGTTGAGAGAATACGGTCAAAAGGAGTCGGGCTGCCACCCCTCTGCACATGCCCCAGAACTGTTACTCTTGATTCTCTGCCGGTATTATCTTCAATTTTTCTTGCAACAACTTCACCGATTCCACCGAGTTGAACCGGATCGTGTCTTTTAATATCCAATCCTTTAGTTACCATGAGTCCATCAATTGGTCTCGCACCTTCAGCAACACAAACAAGACTGAACTTCTTTCCCATTATTTCCCGCATCAAAATCTTTTCATATAATTTTTCCCAGGAGAAAGGAATCTCAGGGATAAGAATTATATCGGCTCCACCGGCTATACCACCGTTAAGAGCTATCCAACCTGCATACCTACCCATTACTTCGCAAACTATAACCCTGTGATGTGAGGATGCAGTAGTATGAAGACGGTCCAAAGCTTCAGATACAACCCAAACTGCAGAATCGTGCCCGAATGTCTGATCAGTGGCTTCAAGATCATTATCGATTGTTTTGGGAACACCAATCATATTCATTCCCATCTCGCCGAGTTTTTTACAAATATGCATAGTACCATCACCACCGATAGCAATCAATGCATCAAGGTTCCAGGCCTGGTAATTTTTAAGAGCAGCGGCAGATTTATTTACAATTTCAATCTCGTCATCTTTTTTTACCGGCCAGTGAAAAGGATCACCTTTATTGGATGACCCCAGAATAGTGCCGCCCCGGGCTAATATACCGGAAACATCCTCATTGGTTAATTCTTTTGCTCTTCCTTCGACCAATCCTTCAAACCCATCAAGAATTCCAAGGACAGACATGCCATAGTCCTGTGCAGGTTTTGTCACCCCTCTGATAACTGCATTCAATCCGGGGCAATCGCCGCCGCCTGTTAGTATACCAATTCTTCTGACTTTTTCTCGTGCCATGATTTTCAATTCTTTATATTTTATTAGTTGTTTTAAAATGCACTTTCGCTATCTCATTTAATATTCCGACACCATATTTTTCCTTAATCCCCTTAAGGGCACTATCGACAATTTTTGATGCACCCTTGGGGAGAATAAGATTATTTTTTTCTGACTGTTCATCAAACCATTCGTTAAACCTGTTGCGGGCAAGTATTGATGCTGCCGCTACTGCTGTATATTTTTCAGCTTTTATAAACTGCATTAAGTTTATTTTCTTCCCTTTTTCCTGGAGTGAATCTTTTATCAATCTTTCGTTACCGAATTTATCGCTTATAGCTTCCTTAACATTTTCTTTTTCAAGCAGATTTTCGATAACCTTCGCATGGGACCATCCCAAAATTCTATTAACATTCTTCATTTTTGTATGAAGAGCATTATATGTTTTAGGAGTTATTACTATAATATTAAATTTATTATTGACTATATTTTTTATTTTGGCAGATAATTTTTTAATGATATCATCACCAAGAAGTTTACTATCCTTTACACCAATTTTCTTCAACTGTACCGAAGTGATACTATCTACTATTACTCCTGCTACAACCAGGGGTCCAAAATAGTCTCCTTTACCCGATTCATCTGTTCCGATATAGTGTATTGGTTCAGGGAATTCATTTTCAGCAATATCCATTTTATTTGCAAAAAGGAGATTGTTAATATCAATATAGAGTTGAGATTCCTTATTTCCCTGAATAACCGTCTTATTTCCGCTCTTACCAAAATATACCAGGATCTTTAATTTACCGGCTCCTTTTTGAACCCGGATCTCATAGTTATAACTATTTAAAACCGGATCAGAGACAAGAAATGACTGCTCTTTCAGAATTGCAGAATACGATTCTACTATTTTCTTTGCTGATTCCTTTATAATATACACGTAGTTTTTTTAAGGTTTAAAAATAGTGATTTTTCTAATCTATTCCTTGAAACAACTATTATTTTTTATGGTATAACCTTTGATACTATAAATAAACAAAGCATTGACATTAGTGCTTTATACCTTTAGTTTATAATTAACAAATGACAGGAGTTTACTGTGGAAAGGCTTCTTAAGATATTTTTAATTTTGTTTTTGGGTGTAGCGTTTCTTCATGCACAGGGGAATAAAGAGATAACGGATAAAGCCCAAAAGGTATCAGTTAGACTACAGCTAAAGCTTTTATTAACTGATGACCAAACAGCCAAAATCAAAAACTTAATCATTGATAATTTCAGCCAGATAAAAGAAAATAAGACCAGCATTTTTGAAACAAAGATAATAAGTCTATTAAATGATAAGCAGAAGGAAAAATTCAATATTATCAAGAAAGAATGGTTCCAATCACTGCAATTCCATTAAATTATTAAATAAGGCTCATAATAATCCTCTATGAGCTTATTTTATTTTTCATTAAATAAAGAACTAAAATTTTTAATTATTATTATCTTTTCCCCATTTTAATACTTCAATTCTGACCTCGGTAATTCCACTTTTAATCATCTCGAGTTTTTTTGCTGCGCCGAATGAAACATCAATGATTCGTCCATTAAAATCAGGCTTTCTGTCATTTATCCTTAGTATAACGGACTTATTATTCAGAAGATTTATTACACGCAAAATAGTATTATAAGGGTATTTAAGGTGTGCCGCGGTCAGATCATTTTTCTTAAATACTTCTCCGAATGAAGTTCTTTTTCCATCAAATTTATCACCATAATAAGAAGCTACTCCTGTTTGGGTTTCAAGAGCAGGCATGTTGGCGTATTCATCTTTTGTGACTGGCTCTAATACTTTTTCATTACTTTCAGACTTTGTAGTTTCATTGGGATATTTGTTTTTAACTTTATTTCCATTAGAGGAGAATCGGGAGGAACTGCCGCATCCTAATACAAGAAGGAATAATAATAAAAATGGAATAAGTGTTTTCATCTAAATATTATTATAATAAGCTGGCGGCTTTGATAACTGCTGTTTCAGTTCTTAATCTGTTCTCGGCTAAATTATAAATGTTTTCCGGATTAAACAATTCCAGTTCATCTTTATCCAGTCCCCCTTCAGGGCCGAAAATAAAATAATAATTTACATTGGGAATAATTTTAAGATCGCGAAACTTATTAGAAGAATTCTGTTCGAATCCAATTTTTCCCCCGTTAAGGGAGAATATTTCCTTTATTGAATTTACAACAGTGATCCTGGGTAGATAACTCCTGAGTGACTGTTTCATAGCAGAGACTAATATTTTATTCCAGCGATCTGATTTCTCCCCCCTGGAAATAGTTCTTCTTGATTCAAATATTATAAAGTTGGTTACACCAAGCTCCACACATTTTTCCAGGGCTAATTCAAACCGTTCTGCATTCTTAAGTTTTGGAATACAGAAGAAAATGTTTTGCTTATCATTTTCATAATGATATGTTTTAAGAGCTTCAACAGAAAGCGAATTTTTAATTATACTGTTTATTTGTGATTCATAGATATTCCCTTTCCCATCAGTAACATAAATAATATCTTGTTCAGAATGTCTCATCACTTTTATGATATGATTAAAATCTTCACCTTCAATAATTATGTGATTATTAATTATCCCATCTGGCGAATAATATAATTCTATATTAGATAAATATTGGTCATTCATGAATCTGTACCAGGTAAATTAATTTAATTATAATGTAAATATAAATCAGGCAGGATGCCATTACAACAAGGAATGCGAAAGTAATTGTTAAAAGGATATGCCAACATCTAAGACTATTTCAGAATTTAATTTATCATTAAAAGCTAACTCAATACGAGCTATGTTATAAGGAAGAATAAGGAAGGTAAAACCAAAACCATATCCTGAATCAAAATCCCTGATATTAATACCCCTGTCGCGTTGTTTTACGGCACCGGCATCCGCAAATATTTCAGAATACAAGGCAATTCTATAAGACAAAAACTGTTTTGGTACAACTGGGATAAAATCCAGGTTAATGTCTATATCTTTAATGAGGGGATGGAAAAACTCAAGGGAAGTTAGATAATAATCATTACCTTCTAAAACATCATGCAAATAACCCCTTATCCGTTCCTGATATCCAAGGACAGAATAATCATAATATGGAATGGCTTTCCCTGATGTTAACCTTGAAGTAAACCGCCACTTACCAACAATATCCCAAAATAATGGTCGGTATTCCCTAAAATCGAAAGTATAGACCTGATAATTTATATCATTTAATCCCAGCCCCTTCATTATAAAATTTATAGTACTATATATACCATTTCTTGGAAATTGTGCAAGATCTCTTGTATCGTAAGCATATCCTGCCCCCAGGAATAAGAGCTTATCAATCCTCTGATCTGAAGCATTTATTCCCGGAACATACATGGGCGTCTCTATATAATTATATCCGGTGGTAATTGAAATATTATGAAATAGGGCGATCCGTTTTCCTAAAGTAATTTGAGCATTTATCATCGTCTGGTCAAAAATAGCACCATATTTTTGCTGAGCAATTATACTTTTATTCTCAACAGAATTATATGATAATTGGGCATCGAAGTATATATTTTGGTTATAATTTAAAATCGGTATACTATATTCAAGCGTTAAAGAAGGATCATAACCCAATCCGGCTTTAATTCTTACGGATTCGTTCACCCCCCTGAAGTTCTTAACCGCAAGATCTATACCGTATGAGATTTTATTCCAGTCCCCATTTTTTAATTCAGCGAAAGGTATCGGCCATATATACCAGGATTCCACAACATCAATTACTGCTATTATTTTATTTTTGTAGCTTAATGGAAATATTTTTACCTGATTAAAAATATCAAGACTATATACCCTGTCTTTATTATAGGATGCCTGTTTGTATGTAAGAGTATCTCCCGGTTTGAAAGTAAGTTCGCGCAAGATAATATAATCTTCAGTTATATTATTCCCGCGAATAATAATTGTATCGATTTTTACGGTATAATTACCTGTAATAACAGTTGAATCGTTGTCCTGGGCAAATGTATTCAAGCTGAAAATAGATACAATAATCAATAAGAGGTTTTTAACCATAAAGGTATTATTTATCGGCAAAAGTTATATTCAATGGCGATACATTTATCCTGGATTACCTGAATCCCCTCTTCTTCTGCAGGTTTCACAGCATCATCATTTCTTATCCCAAGCTGCAGCCATAGTACTTTTGGTTTCTTCAAAAGAACATCTGGAATGAGATCGGGAATGGCATTTGAATTTCTGAATACATCAACAATATCAATATCCTGTTCAATGTCAGTCAGTCTTTGATATATCTTTATTCCTTCAAAATCTTTTTGAATAGGATTAACACCAATTACATTATATCCACGGTCTTTAAGGAACAGTGCTATCCTTCCGCTGTCCCTTCCCGGCTTATTTGAAATGCCTACAACAGCTATAGTCTTTGCATCTTTTAATATTTCACATGTTGTTTTCATAAAACTTCTTCAGTATAAGATGAAACCTGGGCACAGGTACAAACAAGGTTTCTATCTCCATAAGCATTGTTAACCCTTCCTACAGCAGGCCAAAACTTACGAGCCCTTGTCCATGCAGTAGGATATGCAGCTTTTTCTCTGGAATATGCATGGTTCCATACATCGGAAATAACCATTTCAGCAGTATGAGGAGAATTTTTCAAAACATTATCAACCGGATCGGCACCCCCTGTTTCTATCTCCCTTATTTCTTCTCTTATGGAAAGGAGTGCCTCGCAGAATCTATCAAGTTCTTTTTTTGATTCGCTTTCTGTGGGTTCAATCATTAAAGTACCTGCGACAGGAAATGATACTGTCGGTGCATGATATCCATAATCCATTAATCTTTTTGCAATATCTTCAACTTCAATATGAGCTGTTTCTTTGAATTTCCTCATTTCAAAGATTAATTCGTGAGCAACCCTTCCGTTTTTCCCGGAATACAAAACATTAAAAGTAGAACCAAGTTTGGCGTTAAGGTAATTGGCATTTAATATCGCAACTTTTGTTGCTTCTGTTAAACCCTCACTTCCCATCATCTTTATATATGCATAGGAGATAATTAAAATATTTGCGCTACCCCATGGTGCTGAAGATACAGAATGAATTCCCTTTGGATGACCAAGATCAACCACGGAATGATTTGGAAGAAATGGTACCAGGTGTTTTGCTACTGCAATAGGACCAACACCGGGACCCCCGCCACCGTGTGGAATACAAAATGTTTTATGCAGATTAAGATGGCAGACATCAGCTCCAATTATAGCAGGACTAGTTAGTCCAACCTGAGCATTCATATTGGCCCCATCCATATATACCTGTCCCCCATTATTATGGATTATGTTGCATATCTCCTTTACATCTTCCTCAAATACGCCATGAGTAGAAGGATATGTTATCATCAACGCGGCTAGGTTATTTTTATTTAACTCAACTTTCTTCTTCAGATCATCAATATCAATATTTCCATTTGAAGTTGAATTAATTACAACCACTTTCATCCCAGCCATAACAGCACTGGCTGGATTTGTACCGTGCGCCGAAGAAGGAATAACAACAACATCCCGGTGCCCCTCTCCCTTGCTTATATGGTATTCCCGAATAACCATAAGACCGGTGTACTCACCCTGCGCACCAGAGTTAGGTTGAAGGGATACTGCCTTAAAGCCAGTTATTTCTGCCAGATCCTTTTCCAATTCTTCTATAAGCTGCTTATATCCACTTACTTGTTCAACTGGAGCAAACGGATGTATCTTACTGAACTGAGGCCATGTTATTCCAAGCATTTCAGTCGTAGCGTTTAGTTTCATTGTGCAGGAGCCTAAGGAAATCATTGAGTGCATAAGGGACAGGTCTTTATTCTCAAGACTCTTAATGTACCGCATCATTTCTGTTTCGGAATGATAAGAGTTAAATACATGCTGTTGTAAGAATTCAGTTGTTCTGGCAAACTCAGCCGGATAATCCACTATTACTTTTTCCCCCAGATCCTTAATAGCATTTTCATCAGCCGTTTTATTTAAGGTTGATGCAAATACCGATATAATATCTACAATATTTGAAAAGTCAGTAGATTCATTTAAGGATATCCCAATTGAACCATCTTTAAAATAGCGGAAGTTCATTTCTTTTTTTGTGGCGTTCTCTATTATGCTAGCAAGTTTTTGAATTGAATTATCACCTAATTCTATATGAAGCGTATCGAAATAGTTTTTATTTATTTGTTTATAACCAAGATCTCTTAATGATTTATCCAGCACTTTTGTAAGCTTATGGATTTTCCCACCAATTCTTTTTAATCCATCGGGTCCATGATACACCGCGTACATACCTGCTATAATTGCAAGTAAAACTTGTGAAGTACAAATATTGCTTGTTGCTTTTTCTCTTCTAATATGCTGTTCCCTGGTTCCCAACGCCATCCTGAAAGCAAGTTTATTATTGGAATCAATTGATGCCCCTATTATTCGCCCGGGTATATTTCTTTTATATTCATCTTTGGTTGAAAAAAAAGCAGCATGCGGACCACCATACCCCATTGGAACACCAAATCTTTGTGAACTTCCCACAACACAATCAGCTCCAAACT
>OBLT010002884.1_pt1 | contig 10578 bp, 7 predicted proteins | sample 1518721 | NCBI WGS metagenome assembly OBLT01 (sample SAMEA3539307, study PRJEB22396) | soil metagenome | biome: tundra; feature: field; material: soil | place: USA | collected 2010-05 | depth 0.15 m | reverse complement strand
GCCCGTCGGTCATCTTCATGATGTTGTCTTTCATGAAGCAGGTGACCTTCTTGCGGTTGTGCAGCCGCGCGTACTCAAAGGCGTAGCGCACGATTTTCTCGCTGCCCGGCCGCGAGATCAGCTTGATACAGGAGGTGACTTCCGGCGTCAACTGATACTCGATTCCGGCGTAGAGGTCTTCCTCGTTTTCGCGCACGATCACCACATCCATGTTGGGGTACTTGGTATCGATGAAAGGGTGGTACGAGACGCAGGGGCGGACGTTGGCATATTGGCCCAGCGTCTTGCGAGTGGTCACGTTCAGACTCTTGAACCCGCCGCCCTGAGGGGTGGTGATGGGGGCTTTCAGGAAGACTTTGGTTCGCAGGAGCGAGTCCCAGGAACTTGGTTCGATTCCGGCGCTATTGCCGCGCAGATAAACCTTTTCGCCAATCTCAATGGTCTCAATCTCGAGAGCCGCGCCGGCCGCCTCCAGGATCTGGAGCGTGGCGTTCATGATTTCCGGGCCGATGCCGTCGCCGTGGGCAACGGTGATAGGAGTTTTGGTGGGCATAAGCGGAATACCCAGCATAGTTGGATTGCTCTACACTCTGCAACAGGACCCAGTAGTCTTTTTCTACGGTGGCACGGGCATTCATGCCTGTGTGGGTTTGGGCTGGCGATTTTCGGGAAACACCAACACAGGCAAAAATGCCCGTGCCACACTACTGGCCCAACTGGAATTCCAGCGTGATCGTCGTGAGTATCTCCACGGGCTGGCCGTTCAGCAGCGCGGGTTGGTAGACCCACTGCTGGACGGCATCCAGCGCGGCTTGCGTGAAGCGGTAATCCTCCACGGTATTCCGGATACTTGGGTTGATCACCGTCCCATGATTGGTGATTACCACGAGCATTACCACCGTCCCCTCCACCCCCAGTTTCTGCAGTTCCGGAGGGTAGACCGGGTCGACTTTACGCATCAGCCTGGCAGGTTCGACTTTGCCGCCAACCCGAATCCTCTCCGCCGTTGCGGCGGTCCGCGGTGCGGCTACAGCAGAGGGCATTTGTCCCCGAATCACCAGGTTTTCCGTGACCGCTCCGATCTCCAGGTGCGCATCCACACGTGCGGTGGCCCCGGCCGCCAGGACCGCCTGTGTCTTCGCCAGGGCAAAGCCCGGTGAGCCGAATCCGAGCGCGTAGCGCCCCGACGGTATGGCGGCGAAGCGATATTCCCCGGCCTCGTTAGTGACTACGGTCTCTTGGTTGGGGCCGTCCAGGTTCGTGGCGGTGACCCGGCACTGCGGAACGCGCGCGCCGCTGGGGTCGCTGACGGTGCCGGCCAGGATTCCCGTGGCGCCCTGGGCACGGATGGCCGACAAGGGCAGCAATACCGCGACTACCAAAGCCGCAACGGCGATTGCCGCACGCCGGCTCAAGGGGCGGCGACTGCGGCCGCGATCCAGTAGAGCGCGCACCCGCGATTCCAGGTCCGACGATTCGGCCATCGCGGGAGCGTCGGCCCACGGGCTGCGCTTCGCGGCCAAGGCCCGGACCAGGTCCAGAAGGTGGCCGGCATAGTCGTGGGCCGCCACGCCGCCGAGCAGCACGGCATCGTCGCAGGCGAGCTCGCGCTCCTTGCGGAGCTGCCGCAGCGCCACCCACGCCAGCGGATGGAACCAATCGAGGCAGCAGGCCGCCTGCGCCACCGCCTGCGCCAGGAGATCGAGCCGCCGTACATGCACCAGCTCGTGGAGCAGTACGGTCCGTAAGCGCGCCTCTGGCCATCCCGGAGCATCGTCCGGCAGAACCACCACCGGACGCAGAATGCCCCACGTGAGCGGCATCTGTGCTTCGGTACTTTCGAGAACCCGCACACGCCGGCCGAGTCCCAACGAGCTCCGCAGATCTTCCAGCGTCCCCTGCGCGTAGCGTGCCGGAGCGGCGCTACGCACCATCCAGGAGGTTCGCGCCGCGCCTATCAGGAAACGGCTCGCCGCCGCCATGCACCCGGCGAGCCAGACGAGCAGCAGCATGGCTGGGGTACGTGGTGGGTCCGGTGGAACGGTCTGGCCGCTGCCCAAGACCCGTCCGGTCCGCACCGGCGCAGCCTGTACGTTCTTCGCGGCCGGCGCAACAAACGCGGAGTGGACCGAACCGCGCACCGGCGGTGTCCACTTCGGCGTCACCAACATTGCAACCGGCAAACCCACCAGCGCGGCAAACGCGGCGGTCCACACGAAGTGGCGCAAGGAGGCGGGCCGGGTGCGCAGCAACACTCCCGCGCCGCAGGCCGCCGACAGCAGAACCGTCGCCTTCCAGGCGTTCTCCGTCAGAAATGTCATCCACGTCACATCAGACTCCTTCCTTGCGCGCCTCTTCGATGAGAATCGAGATGCGGTCCAAATCTTTCTGCGAGAGCTTGGCGGCGGAGAGATCCAGGAGCGCCGCCACAGCCTGTTCGACCGAGCCTTCAAAGAAAGTAGACACCAGGTGGCGAAGCGCGGAACGCCGCGCGGTGTCACGAGCCACAATCGGCAGATAGACGTAGTGCAGCGACTCCTCTTCGTGCCGCACGTGGCCTTTCTCCTCCAGCACGCGGAGTTTGGCACGCACGGCGGAGTAGGTTGGCGGGTCCGGTAGCGCCTCCAGGATTTCCGAAGCGCTGGCGCGCCCCCGCTGGTACAGAATGTCCATGATCTGCCGCTCGCGGCGGCTGAGATTGCGATGTCCGTCTTTTCGCATATGGTGTAAAAACAACAGTATGTTGCAAAAATAGCATCGCTGGCGGAGGCTGTCAAGGAAATTTCCCCGCCGCTTCGCCCGGCCTTTGTGGCGCGGACACTCGTGTCTGCCGCGTCGAGACTCGTCTCGACGCTTTCCGGAGCGCACGCTGCTCCGGGTGGCGAGTGGCTTTCGCGTCTGCCGCGCCGAGCTCGGGGGCTTACAATGGAGCTGTCCAATGCTAAAAGCCGAGGTTCGACAGGCGGGTCTTCCCCCTGCCACATCCGATGGGCGCGGGCACGCCTTCGCCCGCTACGCCTGGGGCGTGCTGGCCTATAACGTGGCGGTAGTTCTTTGGGGCGCTTATGTCCGGGCTAGCGGCTCCGGGGCGGGCTGTGGCAATCACTGGCCGTTGTGCAATGGCGAGGTGACGCCGCATTCTCCCGCCGTGGCCACCATCGTCGAATTCACGCATCGGGCGATGACCGGACTCGACACGCCTCTAGTGGCGTTGCTCGCGATCTGGGCGTTCCGGGCCTTTCCGCGCCGGCATCCCGTGCGCCGGGCAGCTCTGCTGTCGGCAGTCTTTCTGGTAATCGAGGCTCTCATTGGCGCGGGGCTGGTGCTGTTGGAGCGCGTGGCAAAGAATGCCTCGGCCTACTGGCAATCCGCCCATCTTATTAATACCCTGACCCTTCTGGCCTTCCTCACGCTCACGGCGTGGTGGGCCGGGGGCAAGCCCACCGTTCTGCTGCGCGGGCGTGCTGCCTGGATGGCCGGCGTGAGCCTGGCCGTGGTAGCGCTGCTCGGCGTGAGCGGCGCCATCGCCGCGCTGGGGGACACGCTCTTCCCGGCACAGTCGCTGGCCGCCGGACTGGCGCAGGATTGGGACCCGTCCGCCAACATCTTTCTGCGGCTGCGTGGACTACACCCTCTGATCGCCGCGGGTACGGGCGCGTGGTTGCTATTCTACGCGATCTCGAGCGCATCCCGTCGGCCGGACGTGCGGGGCCGGGCGTGGATCGTGGTGGCCTGCCTCGGTGCCCAAATCCTGGCCGGCGCCCTCAACCTGCTGCTCCTGGCGCCAATCTGGATGCAGATGATCCACCTGTTGCTGGCCAACCTGCTGTGGATCTCGCTCGTGTTGCTGTGCGCCTCCATGCTGGCCGCGAAGACAGAAGCGGTATAAAGTTCCGCTCGGGTTCGGCCGATACACTCAGTAATGCGCTGGATCTTGGTCCTTATCGCCGCTAGCATGATTGCGTCCGGCGCATTCGCCCAGACCTTTGAACTGTCGGCCGATTCGCTGCGGCCTGCTAATAACGGCGCACGAACTCTGGCGATTGCGTCCTGGTCTCCCCAATCGCCGGATCCGTTGCCGCCCGCCGGCGGGAAGGCTGTTCCCCTGGCGATTCCTTCCAGGGCCTTGCAATCGCCCGCTGATCCACCGAAGCCTGCCGGTAACGGCCCCGGCCCCCCGCCATCTCCTTCCGCGTCCCCGCAATTGCCAAATGATCCTTTGCCGCCCGCCGGCACGAAGGATGTACCGGCCGTGCTGCCTCCTACGGCCCCACAGTCGCCTGCTAGTCCGCTGCGGCCGGCCAGGAGCGGCGCCGGGCCTCCAGCGTCTCCTGCGACCTCCTCGCCATTACCGCACGACCCCGCGCGCGCCGCCAGGGAAAAACAGCGGGCTGCCATGGTCCGCCAACGCGAATCGGTGCGGAACCAAGCGGAAAGCGTAGGTGCGTGGCTGGTGCCGGATCGCGACCCAGACGCCGCCCGTCCGGCTGACGCGGTCGAGTCCGCTAAACCCGATATCCCGGTATCCAGCGCTGCGCAGGCGGCCGCGAAAGCGCCGTGTGACCCGATGGGTGAAGAGTCGGTGGCGTCGATCATCGATGGAGCCGCCAAGGCGCAGAGCGTCCAACCGAAACTGCTGCATGCCGTCATCGAACAGGAATCCCGCTTCCATCCGTGCGCGGTTTCTCCCAAGGGAGCCAAGGGACTGATGCAACTCATGCCCGATACCGCGGCGGAGTTGGGCGTGAACGATCCGTTTGATCCAAAAGAGAACATCGAAGCCGGCGCCAAATATCTCAGGCAACTGTTGGATAAATACAAGGGCGATCTGGGACAGGCTCTGGGCGCGTACAACGCGGGACCGGCGGCGGTCGACCAGGCCGGCGGCATCCCGAATTTCCGCGAAACTCGGGACTACGTGCAATCGATCATGCAAAAGGTGGGCACTATACCGATTGACCTGCCGAGTATCCCGATGCCCAAGCCCATTGAAAATTGAAGCCGCCAAGCTGGCCGGTGACGTCCACCACCTCGCCGACGAAGTACAGGCCGGGGACGCTGCGGGCTTCCAGAGTCTTGGAGGAAAGTTCGGCGGTATCCACGCCGCCGGCGGTGACTTCCGCCTTTTCGAATCCTTCGGTGCCGGCCGGCTCGATGCGCCACTGATGCAGCCCGCGGGCAATCGACTCGATTTCGCGATCCCCCAGTCCGGCGACGGGTTTCGAAGGGGTGTGGAGTTCAAACCAACGGTCCGCCAACCGTTTGGGCAGGAATCGGCTCACGATGGTACGGGTCTCCGAACGGTCGCTAGCGGTCCGGCGCTCGCGAAGCAGAGAGACCAGGTCCACCCCCGGCAGCAGGTCAACGTCCAGGAGACCGCCGGGTTTCCAGTAGGATGAAGCTTGCAGGATGGCCGGGCCGCTCAGCCCTCGATGCGTGAACAGCATCTTCTCCCGGAACTGGGAGCCCCCGGCCGCCACGGCCACTTCCGCCGACACACCCGCGAGCCCGCTGTACTTCGCGTGGTCCTGGCGCCCGAATGTGACCGGCACCAGAGCCGGACGACACGCCAGAACCCTCAGCCCGAATTGCCTCGCGACGGCATAGCCGAAGGGAGTAGCCCCCATCTTGGGTACCGAAAGACCACCGGTGGCGATGACCAGCGAACTGCCTTCCCAGATGCCCTGGCCGGTCTCGACTACGAATCCCCAATCCCGCGCGACGCCCCGCGACACACCCCGCACGGAGCAATTGGTTTCGATCCGCACCCCGGCGGCCGCGCATTCGGCTTCCAGCATCGAGAGGATGTCGCGCGCCGAGCGGTTGCAAAACAACTGGCCGAGCGTCTTCTCGTGATAGGGGATCTGGTAGCGCTCCACGAGGCGCAGGAAATCCTGGGGAGTGTAACGCGCCAGGGCGGACTTTGCGAAATGGGGATTGCCCGAAAGGAAATTCTCCGGCCGGGTGTGGAGGTTGGTAAAATTGCACCGCCCGCCGCCCGAGATCAGGATTTTCCGGCCGATCTCCCGGTTGTGCTCAAATACCACGACCCGCCGGCCCCGTTTGCCCGCTTCGATGGCACACAACAGGCCTGCGGCGCCCGCGCCAATCACGATCGCGTCCACGGTTTTTGTGGCGCAAGCACTCATGCTTGCCGCGTCGAGACTCGTCTCGACGCTTATCGCTTTCTCCTCCTCCGTTGCCGGCTCGGCGCGCACGTCCACCTCCCCCCACTATTTTGCCTGCACTCTCCTCCCATCCGCAGCGTCATTGGGTCAGAAACTTATGCCGAAATGGCTCCTTCTAGCGCTGCTCACGGGCGCTCTCGACGCCGCGGTGATCCGTGGGGTAGTGGTTGAGCATCAGACGGGAAAACCGTTGGCACGGGCACAGGTGGTGCTCCAACCGGTCGCAGGCACCACGGGCCCTACCCTGTCGGCGCGTACCAACCCCTATGGTGCTTTTGAGTTTCCGCCAGTGGCGCCCGGCGCGTACCTGGTGTCGGCCTCGAAGCGCAGCTTCGCGCCCCTTCAATATGGTCAAAAACAGTGGAAATCCGCCGGCGTTCCCCTCATCCTGGATGAAGCCGCAACCCCCTTCCTGAGCCTCCGCCTTCAGCGGTTCGGCTCCATTGCGGGCGCCATTGTGGATGAAAACGATGTGGGGTTGCCCGAACACGACGTCGTGGTATTCCGCAATACCCGGCCCCCGCAACTCGCCGGACGCGGCCGGACCGACGACCGTGGCATGTACCGCATTGGGGGCCTGGAACCCGGCTCTTACGTGGTAAGAACGATAGGAAAGCAGTACGACGAGGGGGGCTACGCGCCGACCTTCTCTAAGGAAACCGCCCGGCTCGACGAAGCTCATTCGGTGGAGGTGAACCTGGACCAGCAAGTGGAGGATGCCACCGTCCGCCCCTTCCCGGGCCAGTTATTCCTGGTGGCCGGGCAGGCTCTCAGCTCCCCGCCAGCGCCGGTTACCCTCACTCTGATATCGGACATGGGTTCCGAGACCACCGTTTCCGATAGCGCCGGCAATTTCCATTTCAACCCCCAAGCCCCGGGATCCTACGAATTGTACGCGCAGGCCTCGAACAGCGATCGCCGCAGCCGTGGGATGTATGCCGGATACCGCCCTTTGCTGGTGGACCGCGACCGCGCCGACAACCGCATCAATCTGGGCGCGTTGCCGGACGTCCGGTTCATCCTCGAAGACACCAAGGGCCAACCCGTCGATCCGCGAAAGGTCCAGGTGCTTGCGCGGCGCAAAGACCTCTCCGGAGACGGCGCACCGGAAACCTTGCGGGTGGCACAGGGCCCGCTGAAACTCCTGCCGGGCCGATGGGACCTCTCGGTGACGCCGACGGCGTCTTATTACGCGGCCAGTTTCTCGGGCCCCAGGAGCGAGGGCATGGAAAGGGGACGCGCCGATGGCTGGAATGAGATCGGTCTTGCCGGCCCCGGCCAGGAAACCGTCAAATTCGTCCTGTCCGCGACGCCTGCTACGGTACATGGCGTCGTGTCCAACCCGAGCCACGATCCCGTGGCGGGCGTGCCGGTATTCCTGGAAGCGTATGACCCGGACTCGCGGAAACGCCTGATGGATGTGCGGGTGACCCGCACGGATACGCAGGGGAAATATCAATTCTACGGCCTTGCGCCCGGCGCTTATCGGATGCTCGGTTCCTTCGAGTTTCAAATGCCCGATTCGGCCGCCCTGGAGGCCGCCAATGCCCGCATCGTCAAAGCGGAGGAAGGGCGAGACCTTCCGGTCGACCTGGACCTGTACGTGATCCGGTAACGGGTGGGACAGACCATCGGTTTTCGTGGTCTGTCTGGTTCACCGTTGTCCCGGTGCGCGCGCGATGGGCTTGATGATTCTTCCGTCCGGGCCAGTGACTGTAATGGTGACTTCGACTTTGTCGGCCGAGTTCAGCGGGAAATAGGAATTGCGGGCGCGATGGACCATCCAACAGCAGTATAAGAGCGCGACAAGGCAGCAGTAAGCCGGGATCAAAGCTCTCACTGAGGATATCCTATCGTCGTGGACCGGCCTTTCAGGCAGCGCCATTTGTGGGGCAGGTCTTACGGTTTCTTGTCAGCCGCCGTCAAGTGCTTGAAAGTGAGCGGCAGGGCTGTACCCGCGAGGGTCCATGTTCCCGTGATTTCGGTTCCGGCGTTGTTGAGCGTCCCACTATAGGTTGCGCTCAGGCCCTGCACCGAAAACTCCATGCTCTTGTTCTTCAACGTAATAGCAGTCAACGGAAGCTCTTTGCCAGGCTCGGATGTGTTCTTCAGCGTCCCGGCGGCGGTGCCATCGGCCGCACGAGTCAGCGTCAGCGCCAGCACGATCTTGTATTCTCCGCCGGCGTCCAGGGTTGCCTGCCAGGTGCCGTCGAAGGCTTTCGTCAAGGGCGAGTTTGGTGGGAACCCGCCGCGCTCGAAAATCAGCGCGGCGGAATGTGACATCTGCGACCACTCTCCCGCAACGGCGCCGCCCGCGGCGTTCAGCGTGCCGTGAAAGCGAACCGCAACCGATCGGATGTCAAACTCTAGGAGCTTATCCTTCTGCTGGATGCTCGTGAGTGGAACCTCGCGGTTGCCCTGATCGACGTTGACCACCGTGCCAGTGGCGGTGCCATCGGGGGCGCGAGTCAGTTTCAGTAGCATGCGGATCTGGGAATCGCCCGCCCCCAGAGTGGCATGCCAGGTGCCCTCGAAATCCTTGGTCAGCGGAGTGTTCGGCAGGGGAAGCTTGACATGGGCGGTCCCCACCCGTCTGAGCGTCAAGGGCGACTTCGTCTGCGGGTCCGAAAACGTGCCGGTCAGCTCGTTGCCATCCGCCGAGAGGTTGCCGTCAAACGAGGGGCTGCCAGGAGTGGCGGTCACCACAAAATGCACCTTCGTTTGTCCTACGGTAAGCTGGTCGACGGGAATATCCGTGGCTCCCAGCTCCGGCATGCTGAAGGAACCGATCCACGTGCCCTTTGCGTTCTTCGCCAAGTCCACGACGATGACGAGATCCTGGCTGCCTACTTTCAAACTGCCTTGCCAATGGCCCGAGACAGTTGGGGAGGACTGCTGCGCCATGCCCGTAAAGCCGAGGGTGGCCGCGGCAAAGGCAAAGGCGGTGAATCGATACGGTAGGTTCATGAGTTTCTCTAGGAAGGGCGTGCCCCTGGTCCACTCTCCCAGGTTAGCGAAAAAACATCTTCCTGGCATCTGGGCTTGAGACGCCCGCTTGAGATCCGGCCGCAAGTTTGATCTCATGGACCGAATGCAGATTCGCATGCGCACTCCGCGGCCGCCGCTGTCCGGATTCGTGGAGGTCCTTTGGTCGTTCGAGGGCACCGCTCCTTCCCACCAACTGGAGCGCCTCCTGCCGGACGGGTCCGTGGAACTTGTGATCAACCTGCGCGAGGATCGCACCCGGGTTTACGACCGGCAGGATCAGCGCCTGGTCGAAGCCTTAGACCGAGGCTGCGGTTCCGCCAAGCCTGGTCCCGCATCAGCCCCCCAACCATCGGGCCGCTCCTCCTCAGTAGGCGTAAGATGAACTAAAGGGCCAGGATGCTGCAAATCACACGAACTCCCCGCGTCTTCGACGTGGTCGTGGTCGGATCCGGAGCAGGGGGCGGCACAGCCGTCAAAGTCCTCACAGACCAGGGACTGAGCGTGGCTTTGCTCGAAGCCGGGCCCATGCTCAACCCCGTCAGAGACTTCAAAGAGCACGTTCTGCCTTACCAGGTGGACCACCGCGGAGCGGGCCCCCATGCGGAGCTCTACTTCGGGCGCCAGCAGCAGGCCTTCGGCTATTTCTCGGCGCCCAACGGGAATTGGACCCTCCCCGGCGAGCCTTACACCGTAGCGCCCGGAAGCCGGTTTCAGTGGTTCCGGTCGCGTATCGTGGGTGGCCGCACCAACCATTACGGACGCATCTCCCTGCGCTTCTCGGATTACGACTTCCAGCCCGAAGACGGTCTGAGCGACCCCTGGCCCGTGACCTATTCCGAGATGTCCCCCTGGTACGACAAGGCCGAAGGATTCATCGGCGTCACCGGCACCAGGGAGGGGCTGCGAACCGCTCCGGACGGCAATTTCCTGCCGCCCATTCCGCCGCGGGTGCATGAGACCCTGATCCAGAAATCCTGCGCGAAGTTGAACATCCCGTGCATCCCTTCGCGCATGGCGATGCTGACGAAATCCATCCATGGCCGCGCCGCGTGTCACTACTGCGGCCAGTGCGGCCGCGGATGCCAGACGGCCTCGGCCTTCACGTCCAGCCAGGCCATGATCTTCCCCGCCATGAAGACCGGCAAGCTCACCATGTTCACCGGCGCCATGGCCCGCGAACTGGTCACCGACAGCTTGGGGAAGGTCACCTCGGTCTCCTATGTCGACAAGGCCACCCGCACCGAAAAACAGGTTCGCTGCCGCGCGGTAGTGGTGGCGGCCAGCGCGTGCGAATCGGCGCGGCTGCTGCTGAATTCGAAGTCGCCGCGCTTCCCCAACGGGATCGCTAACTCCTCGGGCGTGGTGGGCCGCTATCTCACCGATTCGGTGGGCTATGGCGCCA
>OBLT010002883.1_pt1 | contig 10578 bp, 9 predicted proteins | sample 1518721 | NCBI WGS metagenome assembly OBLT01 (sample SAMEA3539307, study PRJEB22396) | soil metagenome | biome: tundra; feature: field; material: soil | place: USA | collected 2010-05 | depth 0.15 m | reverse complement strand
GAGCGGACGCCGCGCGTGGTTAGAGCGCGGGGCGAGGTGCACGGGTTAAAGCGGGGGGCCGCCTAGGCCGCTGCCGCGGTCTGAGCTGGAAGGGTCGGGGCCGGTCGGGGGGCCGGAGTCGGCGGGGGTGCTGGAGCCGGCCGAGGGGCCGGACCCAGCCGGGTCCGGGGTCCCGGCGCCAGGGGCGTCGTCCGCGGCGGCGGTGTCCGCGGAGTCGGAGGCCCCGGCGTCAGCGGGGGCGGCAATCGCGCGGCTTTCGCCGATGAGTTCTTCTAGCCGGGCGGCGCGGATGCGGCGGAAGGTCCGGTGGTCACGGGCCCGGTCCAGGATGGCCACTTCCAGCTGGGAGGCCGTGATCTCGTTGCTCGCGCCGTTACCCGGCGCGGACAGCGCGTCCAGGGCATCCCTGAACGCCTCGGCCAGGGACATGCCGTCGGAGTAGCGCTCCTTCAGCGCCTCGGACACCTGGTCCGCCTGGCCGCCGAAGGCCACGAAGCCGGGCTCGTCGGTGACCGACCCGTCGAACGTGATCCGGTAGATCTGGTCCCCGTCCGGCTGCTCGCCGACCTCGGCGACGACGATCTCCACCTCCCACGGCTTCGGGCTCTCGGTGAAGATCGTGCCCAGGTTCGAGGCGTAATAGTTGGCGATGCCGCGCGCCGTCACATCGTGCCGGTCAAACTGGTAACCGGTGATGTCCGCGTAGGTGACTCCGGCCTTGCGCAGGTTCTCGTATTCGTTGTACCTGCCGACCGCGGCGAACGCGATCCTGTCGTAGATCTCGCTGATCTTGTGCAGCGCGCTCGAGGAGTTGGGCGCCACCATCAGGATTCCGCCCGCGTACTGGACCACAACGCAGCTACGGCCGCGCGCGACGCCCTTCCGCGCGTAGTCGGCCTTGTCCCGCATTTGCTGTTCTGGTGACACGTAGAACGGCATCGACACCGCGGACGCTTCCTTTACCTTGGTCGGATGGGACGGATGGAGATGGCGGGTACGGGGCGGCCGTCAGCGGGCACTAGCCGTTTCGCAACGGGGCGGCTGGGCCGTCCGGCCTGATCATCCGGCTCTGCACGACCTGCTGGGCGACTTCCTCGGACTCGGCTTCCGGCAGCTTCCTGAAGCCGTCGGCCGTGATCGTGGCGATGACCGGGAAGATGCGCCTGGTCAGGTCCGGGCCGCCGGTGGCCGAGTCGTCGTCGGCGGCGTCATACAGCGCCTGCACGCACGCCAGCGCGGTGTCATCCACCGACATGCCGTCGGTGTAGAGCTTCTTCAGCGCGCCCCGGGCGAACAAGGACCCCGAGCCGATGGAGTAGAAGCGCTGCTCTTCGTACGGGCCGCCGGCCACGTCGTAGCTGAAGATCCGCCCCTGTCCCGCGTCCTCGTCGTACCCCACGAAGAGCGGGACGACGATGAGCCCCTGCATGGCCGCGCCCAGGTTTCCCCTGACCATCCAGGCGAGCCGGTTGGCCTTGCCCTCCAGGGACAGCGACCGGCCTTCCATCTTCTCGTAGTGCTCGAGCTCGACCTGAAACAGGCGGACGAACTCGATCCCCACGCTGCCGGTGCCCGCGTACCCCATGGCCGAGAACTCGTCGCTGCGGAAGACCTTCTCCACGTCCCGCTTGGCGATCATGCTTCCGGCGGTGGCCCGGCGGTCACCGGCCAGCACGACGCCGTGATCGCATACCGCGGCGACGATGGTGGTGGCGTGCGGCAGATCCCGGATGGCCTGGCCGGACGTCGCGTCGCCCGCCACGCCTGGCAACCGGCCCGGCAGCAGGCCGGGCGAGTGCGCGGCGAGGACATCGGCGAACGAGGAGGTCTGCAGGCCCATGAAGCCGGCCGGAAGCTGGCCGCTGTAGCCCCCGGCTCGCCCGGCACCCCGAGGGTCCCCGGGATGCGGACCTGGCTGGCTGCCGTCGTAGTACGAGCCCAACGCGGACCTCCTCCACTGGTAGTCAGCAATGCCGGGTCCCGGGTGCCCCGGGACGAGCGCTGCCCTCAACAGACCCTACTGCCACGCCAGAGCGCGGCAGGTAATCGCGACCACGGCGGCCCGTCCGCCTACGGCGAACCGGCCGCCGTCGTTACTGGCCGCCCTTTTGCACGTAGGACCGGACAAACTCCTCGGCGTTTTCCTCGAGCACTTCGTCGATCTCGTCGAGGATCGCGTCCACGTCGTCAGAGAGCTTTTCGTGCCGCTCCTTGCTCTCCTCGGTGGTCCCGGTCTCGGCCTGCTCGGTCTCTTCGGCGCGCCGCGTGGTTTGCCGCTGACCGCCAGTGTCCTTCGTTGCCATGTTGCTACCTCCGTCAGTCCCAACGCTATCGTCACCCGTAGCAGTCCCGCCCAATCCCACCGGGCCGAAATCGGTACGAACTCGCGATCCGGAGCCGAGGTTCCCACCCGGCCTGACGGCGCCCCCCTTCGTCCCTGGAGCCCGCCTGGGGCCGGTCAGCTAGTCATGGCCGGTGAGCGCGGCGACCAGCTCGGCCGCGCTGCGGCAACGGCCAAGCAACTCGCCCACATGCGCCTTGGTGCCGCGCAGGGGCTCCAGCGTAGGCACGCGCTGCAGCGACTCCCGTCCGGGGATGTCGAAGATCACCGAGTCCCACGAGGCCGCCGCGACGGATTCCGGGTACTGCCGCAGGCAGCGGCCCCGGAAGAAGGCCCTGGTGTCCTCGGGCGGGTTCTCGACCGCGCGCTCGACGGTGGCGTCGTCGGTCAGCCGGACCATCCGGCCCCGGGCCACCAGCCGGTTGTACAGGCCACGATCGAGCCGTACGTCGGAATACTGCAGGTCGACGAGCTGCAGCCGCGGGTGGTCCCAGGCCAGCCCGTCCCTGGACCGGTAGCCCTCGAGCAGCTCGAGCTTGGCCACCCAGTCCAGTTCCTTGGACAGCAGCATCGGGTCCTCGGCCAGCCGGTTGAGCACCGACTCCCACCGGTTGAGCACGTCGGTGGTGATGTCGTCGACGTCGTTGCCGTACTTGTCTTCTGTGTACTTGCGGGCCAGCTCCAGGTATTCGGCCTGCAGCTGGACGGCGGTCATCTTCCTGCCGTCCTTGAGGGTCAGCAGGCGGCGGCAGGTGGGGTCGTGCGAGATCGCGCGGAGCTCGGCCACCGGCGCCTCGACCGACAGGTCGGTGCCGAGGAACTTGTCCTCGATCATCGCCAGGATCAGCGAGGTCGTGCCGACCTTGAGGTAGGTGCACACCTCGCTCATGTTCGCGTCGCCGATGATCACGTGCAGCCGCCGGTATTTCTCCGGGTCGGCGTGCGGCTCGTCCCTGGTGTTGATGATGGGCCGCTTCAACGTGGTCTCCAAGCCCACCTCGACCTCGAAGAAGTCGGCCCGCTGGCTGATCTGGAAGCCCGCGCCCCGGCCGTCGGCGCCAATGCCGACCCGCCCGGCCCCGCAGATCACCTGGCGGGAGACGAAGAACGGGACCAGGAACCTGACGATGTCGGCGAACGGCGTATTGCGCCGCATCAGGTAGTTCTCGTGCGAACCGTAGGAGGCGCCCTTGTTGTCTGTGTTGTTCTTGTAGAGCTGGATGGGCGCGCTGCCCGGTATCGTCGCGGCCTTGGCCGCGGCCTCGGCCATGACCCGCTCGCCGGCCTTATCCCAGATCACCGCGGACAGCGGGTTGGTGCACTCGGGGGACGAGTACTCGGGGTGGGCATGATCGACGTACAGCCGGCCGCCGTTGGTGAGGATCACGTTGGCCAGGCCGAGATCCTCGTCGGTCAGCTGCGAGGAATCCGCCGCCTCGCGGGTCAGGTCGAACCCCCGCGCGTCCCGCAGCGGGTTCTCCTCCTCGAAGTCCCACCGGGCTCGCCGGGCCTTGGCGGCGGTGGCCGCCTGGTAGGCGTTGACGATCTGCGACGACGTTACCATTGAGTTAGCACCGGGCTGGCCGGGCACAGAGATGCCGTACTCCGTCTCTGTGCCCATCACGCGAAGAACGCTCATGAAGTACCCCCCGCGCGCTTCCAGGGCATTCTGAGGCGCCGCCTTCCCTCGTCGCTCGTGCCTCGCTCCTCGCTCATGTAAATCAGCCTAATGCCGTTATGAGCGACGACGACATGCTGACACGGTTTCCTCAGCGCGAACAGTCATCAAAGGTACTGTCCAGTGTTCGCCACGGTATCGATCGAACGGCCCGCCTCGGTGCCCGTCTTGCCGGAGACCAGGGTCCTGATGTAGACGATGCGCTCGCCCTTCTTACCCGAGATACGCGCCCAGTCGTCCGGGTTCGTGGTGTTCGGCAGGTCCTCGTTCTCGCTGAACTCGTCGACGCACGCGGCCAGCAGGTGACTGACCCGGATGCCCTTCTGCCCGGTGTCCAGGAACTCCTTGATGGCCATCTTCTTGGCCCGGGCGACGATGTTCTCGATCATCGCGCCGGAGTTGAAGTCCTTGAAGTACAGCACTTCCTTGTCGCCGTTGGCGTAGGTGACCTCGAGGAACCTGTTCTCTTCAGACTCGGTGTACATCCGCTCGACCGTGCGCTGGATCATCGCATCGACGGTGGCCTGCGCCGACGAGCCGTTCGCGGTCACGTCGTCCGGGTGCAGCGGCAGCACGGTCAGGACGTACTTGGAGAAGATGTCCTTGGCCGCCTCGGCGTCCGGCCGCTCGATCTTGATCTTGACGTCGAGCCGTCCTGGTCGCAGGATCGCCGGGTCGATCATGTCCTCGCGGTTGGAGGCCCCGATGACGATCACGTTCTCCAGGCTCTCAACGCCGTCGATCTCGCTGAGCAGCTGCGGCACGATCGTGTTCTCCACGTCGCTGGACACGCCGGAACCGCGGGTGCGGAAGATCGAGTCCATCTCGTCGAAGAACACGATGACCGGCATGCCCTCGCTGGCCTTCTCCCTGGCCCGCTGGAAGACGAGCCTGATGTGCCGCTCGGTCTCGCCGACGTACTTGTTCAGCAGCTCGGGGCCCTTGATGTTGAGGAAGAAGCTCTTCCCCTCCTTGCCCCCGTCGTCCTGCGCGGTCTTGGCCGCGACCTTCTTGGCCAGCGAGTTCGCCACCGCCTTGGCGATGAGCGTCTTGCCGCAGCCGGGCGGACCGTAGAGCAAGATGCCCTTAGGCGGCCGCAGCCGGTGTTCCTTGAACAGGTCGGCGTGCAGGTAGGGCAGCTCGACCGCGTCCCTGATCTGCTCGATCTGCCCGGCCAGGCCGCCGATGTCGTTGTAGGAGATGTCCGGCACTTCCTCGAGGATGAGCTCCTCCACCTCCGCCTTGGGGATCCGCTCGTACACGTACCCCGACCGCGACTCAAGCAGCAGCGAGTCGCCGGCCCGCAGCGGCTGGTGCAGCAGCGGCTCGGCCAGCCGCACGACCCGCTCCTCGTCGGCTTGCGAGATGACCAGCGCGCGCTGGCTGTCGGCCAGCACCTCCTTGAGCATGACGACTTCGCCGACCGTCTCATAAGACTGGGCGATGACGACGTTGAGCGCCTCGTTCAGGACTACTTCCTGACCTGGGCGCAGTTCGCTCAGCTCCACGTTCGGGGAGATGTTCACCCGCATCTTGCGACCGCCGGTGAACACGTCGCACGTGTCGTCTTCGTTGGAGTTCAGGAAGACGCCGAAACCGGACGGCGGCTGCGCCAGCCGGTCTACCTCTTCCTTCAGCGCGACGATCTGGTCGCGTGCCTCGCGCAGTGTCGCGGTCAGCCGCTCGTTCTGAGCGGTGACCCCGGTAATACTTCCCTCGGTCTCGCGCAGCCGGTCCTCAAGCAACCTGACCTGCCGCGGCGAGTCCGCTAGCCTGCGCCGAAGTACGGCGATCTCCTCATCAAGGAAGGAGATCTGAGCGGTAAGGCTCTTCACCTCATCCTCGTGCCGCGAAGCACGCCCGCTTTCATCTCTGGTGGCCACGGCCCTCGCCTCCCTCTGCACCGTTAACTTGGACTCTACCTATTCGCGAGCATTCCCTAACCTGATGAGGACGGATCCACGCTGTTTTACTGATCGCGTCACAACCAATCGTCGCAACAGCATCGCAAGGCGTAACCGTGCACTCCGGGCTTAACACACACGGTCGTTCGGATCAATGATCTTCCTGGTGATCTTCTTCTTGCGCGCCCTTGGCCGGACGCCGCCTGCGCGGAGGGGGAACGACGCCGGGCGCCAGCCGGCGGGCCGTGACGAGAAACCCGGTATGGCCCACCATACGGTGCTCGGGGCGGACGGCCAGCCCTTCCACGTGCCAGCCGCGGGTCAGGCTCTCCCAGGCGGCGGGCTCGTCGAAGCCGCCATGGCCGCGCAGCGCTTCCACGGTGCGCGACAGCTGGGTCGTCGTGGCGACGTAACTGCAGACCAGGCCGCCGGGCGCGAGCGCCCAGGCGACAGCGTCCACGCACTCCCACGGGGCCAGCATGTCCAGGATGACCCGGTCGAAATCCGACAGAGAAGGATCCTCCCCCGCCCGGCCGAAATCGCCGACCACCAGCTGCCAGGACGGCGGCGGGGCGCCGAAGAACTGCTCGACGTTCCGCCGGGCCACCTCGGCGAAGTCGGGCCTGCGCTCGAACGAGGTCAGCGTGCCCTGCTCCCCGACCGCGCGCAGCAGCCAGCAGCTGAGCGCGCCGGAGCCGGCCCCGGCCTCAAGCACGCGGGCGCCGGGAAAGACGTCGGCGAAGGCCACGATCTGCGCAGCGTCCTTGGGGTACACCACCGCCGCGCCGCGCTTCATCGCCAGCGTGAAATCAGCGAGCAGCGGCCGGAAGACGACGTACGGGGTGCCGCCGCCGGACTTGACCACGTTCCCGTCGGGGCCGCCGATGATGTCGTCGTGGTTCAGCGTGCCCCGGTGGGTATGGAAAGTCGCGCCCGCCCGCAGGGTGATCAGGTGGCTCCGGCCCTTCGGGTCGGTCAGCTGCACCGGCTCACCTGGCATCAGCGGCCCTTGCCGCGGTTTGGTCATGCTCGGTTATACCCCGGCGAAGGCGTGGTCCACGTCCCGGGTCGCCAGCACGCCGTAAACCTGGCCAGAGGGCTCTACCAGCAGGTACTCGGTGGCCGGAGCGCGGCGGATCGCGTCAAGCAGGGCCAGCCCGGACAGGTCGGCGGACAGCACCAGGTCCGGCTCGAGCGTCCTGGCCAGCGAGCCCGCCTCGATCCACGGACGGCGCTGCGGCGGTGTCGCCATCACCGCGGTCTCGTTGACGATCGCGATCGGCTTGTCCTCGTGGTCAACGACCACGACGGCCCGGGCCTGATTCTCCTCGGCACGCCTGAGCGCCTCAGCCAGGGGGGTGGTCGCGGCCACAGAAATCGCTTTGCGGGCCAGCCGTCGCGCCTGCAGCGCGGGTATCCGCTCACGGAACCTGGTCGCCTTGATGGCCTGCCCGGCCCCGGTCCACATGAAGGCGGCGATCACCGCCAGCCACACCACGGTGACTAGGCCCCCGCCGCTCCCGTTCACCCTCCCGGTGACAAACGGGATGCTGAACAGGGCCACGGCGATCACCCGGCCGGCCCAGGCGGCGGCGATGGTCGAGGTGGCCGGGCGGCCGGTCAGCTTCCAGATCACGGCACGCAGCATCCGGCCGCCGTCCAGCGGCAGGCCAGGGAGCAGGTTGAAGATCCCGACCACCAGGTTGGCCCACCTGAGCTGGCTGACCAGCGTGCCCGCGATGGTGCCCGGCGGGACCACGCGCATCAGGCCGTAACCGGCCGCGGCCAGCACCAGCGAGAGCGCCGGGCCCGCCGCGGCGACCAGGAACTCCCGCCCAGGTGTCTCCGCCTCCCGCTCGATCTCGGAGAACCCGCCGAGCGGGTAGAGCAGGATGCGGCGGACCGGCAGCCCGTAGCCGCGGGCGACCACGCAATGGCTCAGCTCGTGGATCAGGACGGATACGTACAGCAGGATGACGAAGGCCGCCGCCACTATGAACCTGGTGGCGCCGTGCAGGGTCGCGGCGAGTTCGTTGGCGTAGATGAGGATGAAGACCCCGGCGATCACGAACCAGTACGGCGATATGTACACCGGGATGCCGAAGAAGCGCGCGATGACGATTCCGGGGCCGGCTTCGCGGCGCCGCGGCGTCTCAGGCGTCGCGGGCGGCTTCTCCGGCGTCATGCTTGCCACACACCCGATGCTACGTGCCCAGGCGGTCGCTCGGGTCGGTGCGCGGCCCGGTGGGACCCCCAGGCCCCGGAGATCCCACCGAATGTCGGTGCCGTGCCCTACGGTGGCGCTGTGGATGAATCGGTAGTGCTAGCCCCGGCGGTCGACTCCCCCGAACTCCCCGTGGCCGAGGTTCCGCGCGGCCCGGCTCTGTCGCCTTCGCGCGCGGCTGACTTTATGACCTGCCCGCTGCTGTACCGGTTCCGGGTCATCGACCGGCTGCCCGAGCCGCCCACCGTGGCGACCGCGCGCGGGACGCTGGTGCACGCCGCGCTGGAGAAGCTGTTCGACCTGCCCGCCGCGGACCGGACCAGGGAGGCGGCGCGGGCGCTGGTGATCCCGGAGTGGGACCGGCTGGCGGCGGCCGCGCCCGATCTGGCCGCGCTCTTTCCCGACGAGGCCGAGCGGGACAGCTGGCTCACGTCCGCGACGGCGATCCTGGACGCGTACTTCACCCTGGAGGACCCGCGCAGGCTCGAACCGGCCGAGCGCGAGTGCTACGTGGAGACGACGCTGGACTCGGGGCTGCGGCTGCGCGGCTACATCGACCGGCTCGACGTGGCCCCCAGCGGCGAGATCAGGATCGTGGACTACAAGACCGGCCGCGCGCCCAGGGAGGCCTACGAGGCCAGCGCGCTGTTCCAGATGAAGTTCTACGCGCTGGTGATCTGGCGGCTGCGCGGCCAGGTGCCGAGGTTGCTGCAGCTGATGTACCTCGCCGAGGGCGAGGTACTGCGCTACGCCCCGGACGAATCCGATCTGCTCGCCACCGAGCGGAAGGTAGCGGCGCTGTGGCAGGCCATCGAGCGGGCCGCCGCGGCGGGCGACTGGCGGCCGCGGCCCAGCAAGCTGTGCGACTGGTGCAACCACAAGGCGCTCTGCCCCGAGTTCGGCGGCACCCCGCCACCGCTTCCCGCTTAGGACGGCACCGCTTAGGACGGCACCGGGGCAGGCTCCGGAGTGGACGGGGTGTTCTCGGGGAAGTGGCAGGCCGCCCGGTGACCCGAGGCGAGTTCGGCCAGCGGCGGCTCCTGCGTCCGGCAGATCTCCTGCGCCTTCCAGCACCTGGTGTGGAAGCGGCAGGCCGGCGGCGGGTTGAGCGGGCTGGGCACGTCGCCGACCAGCCTGATGCGCTGGCGCCGTTCCCGCTGGCCCGAGGCGCTGCTGAGCGGCTCGGGCACGGGCACCGCCGAGAGCAGCGCCACCGTGTACGGGTGCCGGGGCCGGGCGTACAGCTGGTCCCGGTCGGCGACCTCCACGATCTTGCCGAGATACATCACCGCGACCCGGTCGCTGATGTGCCGGACCACCGACAGGTCGTGCGCGATCACCACGTAGGTCAGGCCCAGCTGGTCCTGCAGATCCTCGAGCAGGTTGATGACCTGGGCCTGGATCGACACGTCAAGCGCGGAGACCGGCTCGTCGGCGACGATCAGCTTGGGCCGCAGCGCCAGGGTCCTGGCGATCCCGATGCGCTGCCGCTGGCCGCCAGAGAACTCGTGCGGGTAGCGGTTGTAGTGCTCGGGGTTGAGGCCGACGAGCTCGAGCAGCTCCTGCACGGCCCGCCTGGTCCCGCCCGGCGGCTTGACCTTCTGCAGCCGGAACGGGGCGCCGACGATGGCGCCGACCGTGTGCCGGGGGTTGAGCGAAGAGTACGGGTCCTGGAAGATCATCTGGATCTCACGGCGCAGCGGGCGCATCTGACCCTGGCGCAGATGCGTGACGTCGCGGCCGTCGATCACGATCCGGCCGCCGGTCGGCTCGTCCAGCCGGACCAGCAGGCGCCCGGTGGTGGTCTTGCCGCAACCGGACTCACCCACCAGCCCGAGGGTCTGTCCGCGCGATACCGATAGGTCGATACCGTCCACGGCTTGCACCGCACCGACCTTGTGCCGGAACACCACCCCCCGGGTCACGGGAAAATGCCGGACCAGGTCGGTCACCTGCAGCAGCGTGTCACCGGCCGACGCGGTACCGCCGGCCGAGGAAACCGGCGGCGTCTGGGTCTGCTCCGTCATGCTTCCACCCCGCCCAGTTCGCCTTGCGCCACGGATTCGCTGGTTTCGCCGGGGAGCTCCGCAGCCTCGACCGGAAGCTCGCCGGCCTGGTCAGGAATCTCCCTGGCCTCGTCAGGGACGTCGCCGGCCGAGATCTCCGCCCAGAGCCGCACCCGGTCGTCCGCGGTCAGGTGACAGGCGGCCTCGTGTCCCAGGCTCGCCACCTGATGCAGCACCGGGACCTCGGTGTCACAACGGCCGTGGGTCAGGCCGGTGTACTGGCAGCGCGGGTGGAACGGGCAGCCGGGCGGGACCCTGATCAGGCTGGGCGGCGTGCCGGCGATGGGGATAAGCCGGGTGGTCCTGGCCCGGTCCATCCGCGGCATCGACGACAGCAGCCCCCAGGTATACGGATGGCCGGGGCG
>OBLT010002881.1_pt1 | contig 10581 bp, 10 predicted proteins | sample 1518721 | NCBI WGS metagenome assembly OBLT01 (sample SAMEA3539307, study PRJEB22396) | soil metagenome | biome: tundra; feature: field; material: soil | place: USA | collected 2010-05 | depth 0.15 m | reverse complement strand
AGGTGATCGTGGTCGGCGGCGGCCCGGCCGGCCTGCAGGCCGCCGCCACGGCGGCGCAGCGCGGCCACCAGGTCACCCTGTACGAGCGCCAGCCGCGCACCGGCGGGCAGGTCGCTGCCGCCGCCTCGGTGCCATCCCGCGCCGAGTTCCTCGACGTGGTACGCAACCTGGCGGCCGAGTGCCAGCGCTACGGCGTGCAGATCAGCACCGGCGTGACGGCCACGGCCGAGTCGGTCCGGGCCGATTCGCCGGACGTCGTGGTGCTGGCCACCGGGGCGATCCCGCAGCCGCCATACTGGGCCGGCGGTCATCCGCGCGTGGTGGACGTCCGCGACGTGCTCGAAGGCCGCGCCGAGCCCGCCGGGCAGGTCGTCGTAGTCGATGACCTCGGCTTCCACCAGGCCACCAGCGTCGCCGAGCTGCTTGCTGACCGGGGCTGCGCCGTGGAGATCATCACCCCCGGCATGGTCGTCGGCCAGGACCTCGGCATCACCCTGGACATGGAGACATTCAATATGCGCGCCCACGCCAAGGGCATCCGGCAAGCTACTGACCTGGTGGTACTCGGCGCGTCCGCCGCCGATGGCGCGTCCGCCGCCGACGGCGAGCCCGGTTCCGACGGCGAGCCCGGCGGGGTGGTGCTGACCCTGCTGCATCACCCCACCGGCGAGTCCGCGCAGCGGCACTGCGACTGGGTCGTGTGCGCCGTCCATCAGGCGCCGGAGGAGACCCTGTGGCAGCAACTGCAGACCGCGCCCTTCGAGGTGCACCGCATCGGCGACTGCGTCACGCCGAGGCGGGCGCACGCCGCCGTGATCGAGGGACACCGAGTGGCGGTGGCGATTTGACTATGCCCCCTTTGACCATGCCTCCTATGACCATGCCAGCCGATATCCCCGTCCTGGCGGTCATCGTGGTGCGGGACGGCGAGCTGCCGGCGGGAGCTGACGAGACGGTGGCGGAGGCGGGCGGGGCCGCGCTCGTGCTGGGATCGGGAACCCGCAACGCGGCCGGCCTGCTGGACGCGGCCAGCAGGGTGTGGCTACTCGAGCGGTCCTCGGTCGCCCCTGGCGCCGTGGCCGCCGCGCTGGCGCAGGTCCTGGCGGGCGTGCCCATGGTGCTGCTGCCCGCCTCACCCGATGGCCGTGATCTGGCGCCGCGACTCGCCGCGGTGCTTGGCCGCCCACTGCTCGCTGGCGCTGTCCGGTGCGCGCCGGACGAGGTCGAGCTGACCAGGCTCGATGATCACCTGTCGCTGCGGGTCGCGGTGGACGGGCCGGTGGTGGCGACCCTGCGGCCGGGTTTCAGGGGCCAGCCTGAGCAGGTAACGCTGGCCGAGATAACCGCGCTGGCGGTGCCGGAGGAGCTGGCGGTGCCGGAGGACAAGCCCGGGCACGACGCCGAGAGCATCGATGTGCTGCAGCCGGAGCCAAGCACGGTGGAGCTGGCTGAGGCCCGCCGGATCCTGGGCGGCGGCGCCGGGCTGGTCCCTGCCGGGTCGGACGGCGCGGCCGTCATGCGGCTGCTGGCGCAGGTGGCGGAGGCGCTTGCGGCCAGCGCCGGTGCCACCAGGGTCGTCACCGACGCGGGCTGGATGAGCTACGACCGGCAGATCGGGACCACCGGCGTGGCGGTCAGCCCCGAGCTGTACGTGGCGTTCGGCATTTCCGGTGCCGCGCAGCACGTCGGCGGGCTCGGCGCGCCCGAGCACGTGGTGAGCGTGAACACCGACCCGTCCTGCCCGATGACCCTGATGGCCGATCTCGGCATAGTCGCCGACGCCCCGGCGGTGCTTGCCGAGCTGGCCGAGCGGCTGGGCGTGACCGCGGCGCAGTCGGCTCCGCCGGCGTCGGCGGTCCTGTCGACGGGGGTGAGCCATGCCGGATGACGTGATGACCGTCGACGCGGTGGTCGTCGGCGCCGGGCCCGCGGGCTCGGCGGCGGCGCTCGAGCTGGCCCGGGCCGGCCTGGACGTGGTGCTGGTGGAGCGCGGGGTCTTCCCCGGCGCGAAGAACGTCTACGGCGGCGTGGTGTACGGGCGGATCCTGGACGAGGTGCTGCCGCAGTGGTGGACGGAGGTGCCGGTACAGCGCTGGGTGACCCGGCGGGCCACCATGCTGATGACGCCGACCCAGGCGCTGACCGTCGACTACCGCAGCGACGCCTGGGATCGCCCGCCCTACAACGGGATGACGACCTATCGCGGCGATTTCGACTCCTGGCTGGCCGGTAAGGCGGTCGCGGCCGGGGCCCAGCTGGTGACCTCGACGGTGGCCACGAGCCTGCTGCGGGATCCGGCCGGCCGGATCGCCGGGGTACGCACCGACCGGCCGGGCGGCGACATTCACGCCAGGATCGTGATCGCCTGCGACGGAGTGAACTCCTTCCTGGCCAAGGAGGCCGGGCTGCTGCCGCGCACCGACTCGGCGCACACCACGCTGGGCGTCAAGGAGACCCTCGCGCTGCCGCGCGAGGTGATAGAAGAACGGTTCGGGCTGACCGGTGACCAGGGCCTGGACATCGAGATGGTCGGCTGCACCAGCGGGATCCCCGGCGGCGGCTTCCTCTATACCTGCCTCGATACCGTCAGCGTAGGCGTGGTGGTCGGACTTGACGGGCTGGCGGCGTCCAAGACGCGGCCCGAGGAACTGATCGGGACCCTCAAGGCGCATCCGGCCATCGCACCGTACCTGCGCGGCGCCGAGCTGAAGGAGTACTCCGCCCACCTGATCCCCGAGGGCGGGTATCGCGCCATGCCGCGGCTGGCTACCGACGGGATGCTGGTGGCCGGGGATGCCGCGTTCATGTGCCTGGCCGCCGGGCTGTGGCTGGAGGGGGTCAACTTCGCGATCGGCGCCGGGCTGGCGGCCGGGCAGACAGCCGCCGAGGCGATCGCGGCCGGCGATACCTCCGCAGCCGGGCTGGCCGGCTACCGGCGCCGGCTGAAGGCTAGTTTCGTGCTCGCCGACCATAAGCGGCTGCGCAACGCCGCGGACATCGTTCTCGCCGACCGGATGCAGCAGGAGTACCCCGGCCTGGCGTGCGATTTCGTCGAGCAGATCTTTACCGTCACCAACCCGAAACCCAAGATCGGGATGGCCAGGGAGTTCTTCCGCGCGGTCCGCCTCAATAAGGTCCGGCTGCGGGATCTGGCCCGCGACGGCTGGCAGGCGATGCGGGCATTCCGATGAGGGAGCGAAATCGATGAGTTACCCGGCAGTGTCGTTCGATCAGCGGATGTCCACCGTGGAGTTCCGGGTCGGGGAACGGGCGCATATCACCGTGGACTCCGATGTCTGCCGCTCCTGCACGACCAAGGACTGTGTGCACGCATGCCCGGCCGCGCTGTTCGTTCCCACCACCGACGGCGGCATCCTGTTCAACTACGAGCAATGTTTCGAGTGCGGCACGTGCTATCAGGTGTGCAACCGTGAGGGGGCCATCACCTGGGCTTATCCCGACGGCGGTGACGGCGTCGTGCTCCGGAGGGGGTGACGGAGCATGACGGTGATCGTGGCGGCACTCAGCTGGTCCTGGCTCGATGCCGAAGTCGATCCGCTCACCGGGGCTGTCAGTGCCGACCCGCACGACCGCGGGGCGGGCCGACCGGACCTCGCCGCCCTGGAGCACGCGCTGCGGCTGGCGGAGCGGTGGCAGGCCCGGGTGGTCGCGGCGACGGTCGGCCCCGGCGAAGCCGACGCGATGCTTCGGGAGGCGCTGGCCGCCGGAGCAGCCGAGGCGCTGCGCGTCGAGCCGGCTAGCCGGACCCCGGGGCCGCGGCCGGCCATCCTGATCGGCGGGCCGGACGCCGCCGCCGCGCTCGCCACCGCCCTGATCCAGCGGTACGGAGTGCCGGATCTCGTGCTGTGCGGCGACCGCTCGCCCGACCGGGGCAACGGCTCGTTCCCCGCTTTCCTCGCCGGGGCGCTTAACGCGGCGCAAGCCCTGGGCGTCGTCCGGATCGAACCCGAGGATGATGGCAAGCTGCGGGTGCACCGCCGCCTAGATGGCGGCCGCCGCGAGGTACTGCTGGTGTCGCGGCCCGCCGTGGTGTCGGTCGAGGCCGCCGGGGTGCGCCTGCGGCGGGCCGGGCTGCCCGCCACCCTGGCCAGCGGGCACGCCGTCATTCCGGTGGCGTCCGCGCCGACGGCCATCGCCGGGCCACGGGTCCGGGTCCTTGGCGCCCACCCGTACCGGCCCCGGCCGCGCGAGCTCGCGGGCCCGTCCGGCTCGGCGCTGCGCCGGATCCTCGAGCTAACCGGAGCACTCGCAGAACGTACCCCGCCGACGGTGCTCGGCCCGCTGTCCCCAGGCCACGCCGCCGACGAACTGCTCGGGTACCTGCGCCGGCGCGGCTATCTCGCCGCGAGCGATCCAGGTTGATCAGCAGGCTCGCCAGCACGCCGGACCTGGCCTGCTCCAGGGCCGCCCCTCTCGGGCCGAAGGTCCTGTCCGGCCGGGTTGAACGACCATAGCGCCGCCGGCTTCCGGCCTGGACGATAAGAGAAATGGGCCGCCCGCTCAGTTCGCGACCCAAGGAGGGCCCCTGCCACCATGCAGCCGACGCCGATGAACCGGATGAGCACGCTTGACGCCGAGTTTTATTTCGCCGAACACGCCGACGCGCCCCTGCACATGGGGTCGGTGGCGGTCTTCGACGGGCCGGTGCCGGAGTACCGGGATATCACCAGGCTCTTCGCGGCGAAGCTGCCCCGGGTGCCCAGGTACCGGCAGGTCGTCAGCACCGTGCCCGGGCAGCTCCTGCGCCCGGTGTGGGCCGACGACGAGCATTTCCAGATCAGGCACCACGTCCGGCACGTCAAGGTCCCGGCGCCCGGCGGCGATGAGCAGCTGCGCGCGGTCGCGGCGAAGCTTTTCGCCCGGCGGCTGGACCTGAGCCGGCCGCTGTGGGAGGAGTGGCTGCTGACCGGGCTGGCGGATGGCCGCTGGGCCATCTTGTCCAAGGTTCACCACTGCATGGCGGACGGCATCGGCGGCAACGACCTGATGACGCTGGTCTTCGACACCGATCCCGACGCCGCGCCGCCCGAGCCGGTGAGCTGGGTCCCTGCGCCCGGGCCCTCGCTCGCCGACCGGGCCGCGGATCAGGTGCGGGACGCCGTGACCTGGCCGCTGCGCCAGCTGGCCGCCGTGCCGAAGACGTCTGCCCGGCTGAGACGGCTGGCCCGGCCCGAGGACCTGCTGGAATACAGCCGCGGCCTGAGCGAGAGCACGCGGCGGCTGGCGGAACCGTCGGCCAGCTTCCTCAACGGGCCGATCGGGCCGAAACGCCGCTGGGCCTGGACCACGACGAGCCTGACCGAGCTGAAGCAGATCCGCCGGGCCCACGGCGGCACCATCAACGACGTCGTGCTCGCCGTGATCACCGGGGCCTTCCGGGACCTGCTGGCCGCACGGGACAAGCTCACCGAGGGCCTGGTCGTGCGCAGCCTGGTGCCGGTCTCCACCCGCGGCCCTGACGAGGCCGGCGTCGTCGCCAACCGGGTGTCCGCGGTGCTGGCTAACCTGCCGGTCGGCGAGCCGGACCCGCTCCGGCGGCTGACCCTGATCCGGCAGCAGATGGACAGCCTGAAACACCGGCACCAGGCGGTCAGCGCCGAGATCCTCACCGCGATGCTGGGCGTCAGCGCGCCCATGTGGCTGGCGCTGGGCACGCAGGCCGCGTTCCGGTTCCCGCAGCCGCTGGTGCAGACCGTGACCACCAACGTCCCCGGCCCCCGCCTGCCGCTGTACGTCCTCGGCCGGCGCATGACCGTGCTCTATCCGTTCGTGCCGATCGGCAACTCGATCCGGATCTCGATCGCGATCCTTTCCTACCTGGACACCGTCACCTTCGGTATCACCGCCGACTACGACGCCGTGCCCGACGTGGACGTCGTCGTGCAAGGCATCCGGCGCGGCCTGGCCGAGCTCGCCGCCCAGCCCGCGGGGACTTAAATCTCATCTCAGAACGAACCCCGGTTCCACCGCGTGCTGACTCGGTGAAACCGGGGTTTCGCGGTCCTTCGGCCGCGGTCCGCGGACCTCAGGCTTCGTGCTTGCCGCGCATGATGACCACCGGGCACGGCGCGTGGTGCACGCAGAACTGGCCGACCGAGCCCAGCAGCGCCTCGGCCAGCCCGCCGTGCCCCCGGCAGCCGACGACCAGCAGCTCCGCTCCTTCGGCCTCGTCCACCAGCACCTGCGCGGCCCGTCCGTGTACCACCTGCGGGCGGATCTCCACCTCGGTGTCGGTGGTGCACATCTCGGTGATCGCCTCGGCCAGGACCGTCCGCGCGTCGTCCTGGTAATCGGGCATGTCGGCCATCGGCACCAGGCCGGTGCCGACCGGGATCTGCCAGGCCGTCACTGCCTCCACCACGGCCCCGGTCAGCTTCGCCTGGTGGATCGCCCACCGCAGCGCGGCCTTGGATGACTCGAAGCCATCGACCCCGACCACGATGCGCGGGCGCTCTGCGCTGTTCATTTAGATCCTCCTGATGACGGGCCGGGCGGGCCGGGCGGGCCGGGTCGGCCCGGCGTCCGGCTGGGCCGGGCGCCCCTGGTTCCTGATGGCTTCGATGGCGTCGCGGGCGGCGTGCTGGTCGAGGTACTGACCGCCGAGGGCGTCCGGGCGCAGGTCAGGGCCGAGCTCGTAGACCAGCGGGATGCCGGTCGGGATATCCACCTCGGCGATCTCGTCGTCTGAGCGGTCCTCGAGGTGCTTGACCAGCGCCCGCACCGTGTTGCCGTGCGAGACGACGAGCACGCATCCGCCGGCCCGCAGGTCGGGGATGATCACGTCGTACCAGTACGGCAGCAGCCGGGCGGAGACGTCCGCGAGGGATTCGGCGCGGGGCCGCGCCTCCGGCGGGAGCGATTGGTAGCGGGGGTCGCTGAACTGCGAGTACTCGGCGCCGGGGGTCAGCGGCGGGGGCGCCACGCGGTAAGAGCGGCGCCAGAGCGTGAACTGTTCCTCGCCGACCTCGGCTAGCACCTGAGCCTTACGCCTGCCCTGCAGCGCTCCGTAGTGCCGCCCGTTAAGCCGCCACGACCGGCGGACCGGGATCCAGTCCAGGTCCGCGGCCGCCAGGGTCAGGTCGGCCGTGCGGATCGTGCGCCGCTGCAGCGACGTGTGCGCGAAGGCGGGCCGCACGCCGCGGGTGGCCAGCAGGACTCCGGCGCGGGTGGCTTCATCCTCCCCGTGGCCGGTCAGGTGGGCGTTGGCCCAGCCGGTGAACAATCCGGCGGCATTCCATTCGCTTTGCCCGTGCCGCAGCACGATCAGGCGGTAGGGCCCCGGCCCGGTCACGATCCGGCCGGCCCGGTCGGCGCTTCCAGCGCGACCAGGCCGGGCAGCGGGTGGCCCTGGATGAACTCCAGGCTCGCGCCGCCGCCGGTGGAGACGTAGCCGAATTTGGTGCCGGGGAAGCCGAGCGCGTTTATCGCCGCGTCCGTGTCGCCGCCACCGACCACGGTGAACGCGTCGCTGTCGGTCAGCGCCTGGGCGACCGCCCTGGTGCCGCCCGCGAAGGGGGACAGCTCGAAGACGCCCATCGGGCCGTTCCAGAAGACCGTCTGGGCCGCCCGGATGCGGGCGGCGAACGCGGCCGCGGACTCCGGGCCGATGTCCAGGGCCATCTGGTCAAGCGGGATCGCGTTGACCGCTACGACCTCGTGCGGCACGTCCGCGGTCCGTTCGGCGGCCACGACGACATCGGACGGTAGCACGATCTCGGTGCCCGCCCGCGCCGCCTGATCCAGATACGCCGCGGCCAGGTCGACCTGGCTGGCGTCAAGCAGCGAGGTGCCGACCTTGTAGCCCTGGGCGGCGAGGAACGGGAAGGCCATCGCCCCGCCGATGAGGATCTGGTCCGCGGTGCTGATCAGGCTGGCGATCGCGCCGAACTTGTCGGTGACCTTGGCCCCGCCGAGCACCACCAGGTACGGCCGCCGGATGTCCCCGGTCAGCCGGCTCAGCGCGGCGACCTCGGCCTGGACCAGGTAGCCGGCGACGCTCGGCAGCCGCAACGCGACGTCGTATACGCTGGCGTGCTTGCGGTGCAGGGCGCCGAAACCGTCCGCCACGTACAGGTCAGCGGGTGCGGCGAGCCGGTCCGCGAAATAGCCGCGCTCCGTGTCGTCGGTGCTGGTTTCGGCCCGGTTGAACCGCAGGTTCTCCAGCATGACCAGGCCGCCGGGGCGCAGCGCCGCGATCGCGGCGTGCGCGGACGGTCCGACGGTATCGGCGGCCAGCTGCACCGGGCGGCCGAGCAGCTCACCGAGCCGGACCGCGACCGGCGCCAGCGAGTACTTCAGGTCCGGCTTGCCCTTGGGGCGGCCCAGGTGCGCGCAGATGATCACCTTGGCGCCGAGGCTGGTCAGCGCGGTCATGGTCGGCAGGCTAGCCTTGATGCGGCCGTCGTCCGTGATGCGACCGCCGTCGAGCGGCACGTTGAGGTCGGCCCGGACCAGGACGCGCCTGCCCGCGACCGCCACGTCATCTATCGTCTTCATCAGGTTTCCTTAGCATCAGAGGGCAACTGCAGCATCAGAGGGCGACTGCGGGGACGACGGCGACCGGGCCGTGCGCGTGATCGAGGACCGCGTGCAGGGTCGTGCCGACGCCGGCGTTCACACCGCCGAGATCGACGGGACCGCCGTGCCTGCCGAGCACCACCAGGTCGGCGCGGGCGGAGTAACTGGCCAGGACCCGGCCCGGATGCCCGCGGATGACGTCGGTCCTGACCCGCACCCAGGGGTACTTGTCCCGCCACTCGTCCAGGGCCGCGACCAGGGTGCGGTCGGCCTCGGCCGAGATCTGCGCCGGGTCCGACGACGGCCCGGGCGCCCCGGCCCCGACGCCGGCCCGGCGCAGCACCGAGGGGAACCAGTGCCAGGCGTGCACGGCGACCAGGTTCGCGCCGCGCTGGGCGGCTTCCTCGAACGCGAAGGCCAGCGTGCCGTCCACCTCGTCCGGATCGCGGATGCCGACGGCGATCTCCCGGTGGATGGCCATGGTTTCCTGCCGGACTACGACGACCGGGCACGGCGCGCGGGTGGCGGCGTACCGGCTCACCGAACCCAGGATCATCGCGGTGAACCCGCCCGCCCCGCGGGCCCCCACCACGAGCATGGCCGCGTCCGCGCCGCTGTCCGCGACCGCCAGGGCGGCCGGCCCGGACAGCAGCCCGGTGCTGACCCGCAGGCCCGGGGCCACTTCCCTGGACCGGCTGACGGCGGCCTCGATGGCCCGCTCGGATATCCCGCGCAGCGCGATGGCGACCGTGTCCGCGGCGGCGTGGAAGGCGCGGATCCGGGGCATCGCGGCCGGCGCGGACACGATCCGCAGCGGCCAGGAATGGCGTCCGGCCTCCTGGGCCGCCCACTCCACCGCCTGCAGCGACTCTTCCGATCCGTCCACACCCACCACGACCGGCCTGGTGACCATGACCTAGCCTCCTTATCCACCCGCGCGGGCCGAGGCGGCCGACGCGGAGATCAGCCTGATCCTGGTGGCCTGCAGCCGGTTGGCGATCACCCGGGCGAGCCGCCGGGTGAGCTCGTAACCGAACTCGGGGTCGGCCGCACAGCTGGTCCGCACCGCCCGCCCGTCGAACTCGAAGGCCTCCACCGGACTGATCGTCACCGCGCCGAACGCCCAGGTGAACGGCGGATACAGCCACGACCAGCCGAGCAGTTCGCCTATTCCGATGGTCTCGATCTTCGCCCGGCCCTGGCCGGGAACGTTCAGGTCCAGGCCGACGTAGCCGGATCGGATCAGCCAGCAGTGGCTGGCGTGACCGCCGTCTTCGAACAGCCGGTGCCGGGCCGGGAACACGACGTCGGAGGCGGCTTGCGCCAGGATGGCCAGGTGCGGCCCGGACATTCCGTGCAGGAACGGATGAGTGGCCAGCGCCGCCGCCGTGACCTCGGTCATCGGACCTCACCGCCCAGCTTCTCGGTTACCGCAGGCCCAGCTCGATGTCTCAGCTCGATGTCTCAGCCTGATGTCTCAGCCTGATCCCGCCGCCGGGCTGGCGGCCAGTGCCGAAGGTCACCCGCGCGCCGGGACCACGGGCCCGCGGCGGCCCTGGGCCACGGAAAGCGCCTGGTGACACTGACGAACGTCCCGGCCGGACATGGCCAAGGCCACTCCCGGCCCGGCTCGGGCCTGCTGAGGCTGGGTGATGTGCGGAGCCGACGGCCCCGCATGCGATAACCGAGAGATCCGAGGAGGTGAAGCGGCGTTCGCGGCCCGGCTGCGACCGGGCTCGTGACACCGCGATCCCGATGACCGTTAAGTATCTATCCAGGCCAGAAGCTATGGAAGCTAAAGGATCCAAGAAGCAGGCTCAGGCACCGAGCTGGCCTTCGCCGCCCGACCCAGGTGACCTGAGCAAGCGCGTCGCGCTGCGCCGGGCCGAGCTGCGGCTCAGTCAGGTCCAGGTCGCCGCGCGCGCCGGGCTGAGCCTGCGGTACCTGGAGTACCTGGAGCGGTATCCGGCCCGGCCCAGCGCGACCGCGCTGCGGGCGCTCGCCGCGGCGCTGCAGACCACGCCGGCCGCGCTGCTCGGGGCC
>OBLT010002880.1_pt1 | contig 10582 bp, 5 predicted proteins | sample 1518721 | NCBI WGS metagenome assembly OBLT01 (sample SAMEA3539307, study PRJEB22396) | soil metagenome | biome: tundra; feature: field; material: soil | place: USA | collected 2010-05 | depth 0.15 m | reverse complement strand
CCTTCGACATGGTGGTCCCCGCCATGAAAGTCCGCGACTTCCACTTCACCGAAGTCACCCGCTTTTGAGAGCGCGTCCAAGGGACCCGCGCAGGGCCGAGCGCCTGCCTACCCTACGAAGCAGGCTGCCTGGACGATCCAGCAAGAGTACCAAACATTTTTGTTGACAATTCTCGGCGGGTCAGTCTATGCTTTATAAAGCACCATGTCTATCGATTTACTAGACTGATAAAAAATGAAATCACTATTCACTTCCGCCACAACCTTTCTTCTGCTCCTTGCGGGGCTTCTCGGACTTTCGGTCGGCTCGGCTCAAACTATTGATACCGCGCGAATTAGCGGTATCGTTCGGGACACCTCGGGGGCTGTTGTCAGGGCTGCCGTAATCACTGTCCGGAACCAAGCCACAGGCTGGGCAGAAAAGCTCGTTTCGGATGCGTCGGGCCATTTTGTATCGCCTCCGCTGCCAGCCGCTGAATATGATGTCGAGGTACTGGCCCCCGGCTTCGCAAAGGTGGTCGAGCATCTCCGCCTGGAGGTGGCGCAGCGAGCCGACCTCGAACTCAAACTTTCGCCCGGCGACGTCAAGGAGTCCGTGACGGTGGAAGCCGAAGCGGCCCAACTCGACGGCGACACCAGCACACTCTCGAACGTGCGTACGGAAACGGCGGTCCAGAACCTGCCGATGAACGGGCGCAATTTCGCCGAACTGATGGGTCTTACCGCCGGCGTCGTTCCAGCGCAGTCGCAATTGAGCGGCGCTCCCCCGCTGACCCAAGCGCGCGGCGAAACCGGCTACTCGGTGAACGGCCTGCGTATGGAGGACAACCATTTCCTGCTCGACGGCATCGGCGACAACGAGAACCACAACGGACTGGGCATCATCCTGTTTCCGCCCATGGACGCCGTAGAAGAGTTTCGCGAAGAGACCTCCGTGCCGGACGCGCGTTACGGGCGCGGCGGAGGCACAGTCAATCTCGTGTTCAAGTCCGGCACCGAGCATTTCCACGGAGACGTTTTCGATTACCTGCGGAACTCGGATCTGGATGCCAAGAACTACTTCGACAAATCCAAGCCGTCCTTCCGTCTGAACCAGTTCGGGGGCACATTGGGCGGGCCGCTCACGCTGTCCAGGGAACCCAAAACGTTCTTCTTCGTGGATTACGAAGGCCAGCGCATCGCACAGGGACTGACCTTTATCAGCACGGTTCCGAGCGCGGCGGAACGCGACGGCAATTTCTCGGCGGCCAAGCAGACCATCTTCGACCCCACCACGACGGTGCAGAATGCCAACGGCATTTACAGCCGCACCGCATTTCCCGGCAACGTTATCCCGTCCAACATGCTCAGTACCGTGGGCCTGAATCTCATCGACCTGTATCCGGAGCCGAACCTGCCCGGCTTGGCCAACAATTTCCTGTATCAACCGAGTAAGACAGTGACCTCGGATAATACCGACGTCAAGATCGACCACAAGTTCAGCGTTGCCGATACAACCTTCCTTCGTTATAGCCAGGCTCGTTCCAATCTGTTCCAGCCGGGCCCGATGCCCGCACCGGCCGTCGGTGGAACCATCTCGGGTCCATCGACGCAACCCGCCAATCAGGCGGTTCTGAGCGAATCGCATATCTTCTCTTCGTCGGCCGTCAACTCTTTCCGCGCGGGATTCTCGCGCATCAACATCGACGCGCTCGACGAGAACGGCGGAGCGGCTCTGGCGACGGAGGTTGGGATTCCAGGGAGCAACGTTCCAGGAAATCCGCTGACGAACGGCTTGCCAGTGGTGAACGTTACCGGAGCGGCGACCCTCGGAACAGCCGGCAATGTGCCCGCCATCATCGTGAGCAACAATTTCCAGTATGACGACAGCTTAAGCCTGGTGCGCGGCCGCCATACGATCCAGATCGGCGTTGGCTTCATGCGGCTCCAGTACAACGTCTTCCAAACGCTTAACGAACACGGCACACTTGGCTTCACCACGGCGTACAGTTCGAACCCCGCCGCCCCCAACGGCACCGGCATCGGATTCGCCGATCTGCTGCTGGGTACTCCGATTTCGGGCAGCCTGGCCACGGTGGGCGGCATGCGCGGCCTGCGGCGCTCCGACATCAGCGCGTTCGTCCAGGACGATTTTAAGATCACCGAGCGCCTTACGCTCAACTTGGGATTGCGCTACGAGAACTACCTCGGCTGGCCGTGGAATGAGGTTGACAATCGCGGGTACAACTTTGTCCCCGCCATGGGAACACTGGAGCAACTGGGAACCAACGGCGTCCCTCCGAGCGGCGTGCATGGCAACAATCTCGATTTCATGCCGCGCGCGGGCCTGGCCTATCGGATCCAGTCCAAAACCGTCATCCGCGCCGCTTACGGCATCTTCTATAACGATCCGCAGATCATCTTCGGCAACAGCATCGAGAATAACCCGCCGGAGGCGATCAGCTACTCTTTCACCAACAGCCAGTATAATTTTGCCGCTGCCCAACCGGCTTCCGCCGGTTTCCAGCGAACCGCCAACCCGAGCGCTGGCGCGCTCTATTCTATCGATCCCAACGCCAAGACGCCGTATAGCCAACAGTGGAACGTGGCGGTTCAGCGGCAACTGACAAAATCCACGATCCTCACGGTGGCCTACGTCGGCACGAAGGGAACCCACCTGGCGGCCCAGCAGAACCTCAATCAACCGGTGCCCGGCACCACGCCGCTGGCTTCGCGGCGTCCGTATCCGCTCTACCAAAACGTCACCGAATTCTTGACCATCGACAACTCGTCGTACAACGCCCTGCAGGCGACGCTCGAGCGCCGGTTTTCAGGCGGCCTGGATTTCCAGATCGGTTACACCTGGAGCCACGCGGTCGATTCCGCTTCCCAAAATCCATCTGGAGGCGGCGCAGCCTCCATGGACACCTACGACCGTCGTCTGGATTACGGAAACGCCGATTTCGACATTCCCCAGCGCCTGACTGGCAGCTTCACTTATAACCCGCCCATCAGGGCCGCTGGCTTCCTAGGCCGCGCCGTCAACGGCTGGCAGTTGAACGGTATTCTGAGCCTGTACGACGGTCTTCCGTTCTCCGTGCAATCAGCCAGCAACACGCTCAACACGGGCGGCACTTCGCGCGCTTCTTATGTCCCCGGAGCGGGTAACGGCACACTTCCGTCCGGCCAGCAGTCCGTGCAGGAGTGGTTCAACGTAGCGGCATTCTCGGCGCCAGGCACGCTGTTGTACGGCGATGCCGGACGCAACATCCTGCGGGGGCCCGGCACACACGAAATGGACGTGTCGCTGTTTAAGAACTTCCAGTTCCATCCGGACAGCCTCAAGAAGATCCAGATCCGGGCTGAGGTCTTCAATATCACCAATACGCCTCAGTTCAACAATCCCGTCAACACCATCGGCGCGGCGGGCGCCGGCAGCATTACATCGGCCGGCTCGCCTTATACTCTGCAGCGCCTGTCGCGGGAGATCCAGCTTGCCACAAAATTCTACTTCTAAGGGAAAAATCGAATGCGTCCACTCGTTTTCATCACGGCCTCGATCCTCTGCGCCGGCATGGGCCGCGCCCAGACCATTCAGGGCGTCCCTATACCGGAGGAGCAGGGATTCAAAGGCGTCATCGGAGACACCGACAAACAGTCCAAGCCCGACTACCCCAAGCCGGTCGCTGCCCCTCCCGGCAGCCCCAACGTGGTCTACATCGTCCTGGACGACGTGGGCTTCGCGGATCTGGGAGCGTACGGCTCCGAGATCCACACGCCGAACATCGATCGCCTGGCCAAGGAGGGCTTGCTGTATACCAATTTCCACACCCGCGCGATCTGCTCTCCGACGCGTGCCTCGCTGCTCACCGGCCGGAACTCGCATGCGGTGGGATTGCGCACCGTCGCGAACTCGCTCAACGGATTCCCCAACGGCAGAGGACGCGTCACGCACGCCGCCGCCACGTTGGCCGAGATGCTCCAGTCGAACGGATACGACACCTTCGCCGTCGGTAAGTGGCACTTAGTGCCGGGGCCGGAGGCTGGGCCCGCCGGACCCGTCGATCAATGGCCCGTACAACGCGGATTCGACCGCTTCTACGGCTTTCTCGACGCGCTCGCCGATCAGTATCATCCGGAACTGGTTCGCGATAACACTGAAATCGACCCGCCCGCCAGACACGGCTATCACTTGTCGGTGGACTTAGTCGACCAATCCATCCGCTATCTCCGAAATCAGAATGTGCAGGCCATGGACAAGCCATTCTTCCTGTACCTCGCTTTTGGCGCGGCGCACGCGCCCCATCAGGTACCGGCAAGTTATATCGACAAGTATGTTCCAGTGTTCGAGAAAGGTTGGGACAAGACCCGCGACGAGAGGCTGGCGCGTCAGAAACAACTCGGCATCGCGCCCCGGGACACCGAGCTGACGCCACGCAACCCCGGCATCAAGTCTTGGGATTCGCTCACGGCCGACGAGAAAAGACTCTTCGTACGCTTTCAGGCTGCCTATGCGGGCTTCGTGGAACACACCGACGAACAGGTGGGACGTTTGATCGACTATCTCAGGGACAGCGGAAAGCTGGATAACAGCATTGTCGTGCTGATCTCCGATAACGGGGCTAACCCGGAGGGCGGCTTTGAAGGCACCACGAATGCGTTGAGCGCCTACATGAACGCGGCCACCACTTTGGAACACGATCTTTCGGAGATCGACCGTATCGGCACCGAGCGGTCGTTCAGTAACTATCCGCGCGGTTGGGCCATGGCGGGCAACACTCCCTTCCGGCTTTATAAGGAATACGTGGATGCCGGCGGCGTGAACGATCCTCTCATCATCCATTGGCCCAAAGGAATTCGCAGTCAGGGCCAGGTGCGGCGGCAGTTCGTGGATGTGATCGACATCACGCCGACGATTCTGTCTATCGTGGGAATTCCGGCGCCCACGATCTATCGCGGCGTGCCGCAGCTTCCGCTGCACGGCGCCAGCGTGCGGGCTTCGTTCGACGACCCGGACGCCGCCAATGCGCGCCACACGCAGTATTTCGAGCTGCACGGTCATCGCGCCATCTGGCACGATGGCTGGCGTGCTGTCACTTTGCACGAGCCCGGCAAAGACTTCAGTGAAGACCAATGGAGGTTGTATCACACGGCCGAAGATTTCGCTGAAAACAACGATCTGGCGCAAAGCGACCCGGAGCGCCTGCGGCAGCTCACGGATCTGTGGTGGGCGCAGGCGCGCGAGTATGGCGTGCTGCCGCTCGACGGACGCAGCCCGCTCGATTCCATCCGCACGGAACTGCCCCGGCAGATCCTCTCCAGGCCGTTGAAGTACACCTATTATCCGGGCATTCAGCACGTGCCGCACGAGGCCTCCCCGATGCTATCCATCTGCGGCTACACCATTACCGCACAGGTGGATCGCGGCGATACGCGGGCCGAGGGCGTGCTGTTTGCCTACGGCGGCGCAGCCAGCGGCGTAGTGTTTTATATCCGCGGCAACAAGCTCGCCGTGGAGCACAACACTTTCGGCACCCATAATACGCTTGTCTCTCAAACCGAGCTGCCCGCGGGTCGGGCTGTTCTGCGTTACGAATTCTCGCCAACCGGCAGTACGAGTGGCTCCGGCACGCTGTTTCTCAATGACCGGCAAATCGCCGCCGCAACTTACAAGTTGCCCAGCACGCTGTTTTACACCTGGGAGGGTATTGACATCGGCCGCGACGGCCTCTCGCACGTGAGCGAGGCTTACGCCGACAAGGGCGATTTCGAATTCCCCGAGGGCGCCATCCGCAAAGTGGAGCTGGAGATTAGGCTTCCAGCTTCTTTCCCGGCATCCCAGGCAGGCGCAACCGCCGGAGGTAGTAGTGGCTCTCGCTAAGCACGTGGCGCACGCACTCGTACGTGCCGTGTCGAGATTCGTCTCGACACCAGTTCGGGGTGAAGGAACACCAAGTGTCGGCATGAGTGCCGACACGGCACGCACGAGTGCGTGCGCCAGGTCTAAGCGTTCGCGCGTCGCCTACGCTCTGATTCTCGTCCTGGCCGCGCTCGGCGCCGCTGCCGTCCTGGAGTCGCTGCAGACGGATAAGCGCGCCTCTGGCGCAGCCGCGGGACAGCACTGCGATCGGGATACCAGCAACCTGCGACGGCCAGCGGCCGCTTCTGGAATTCAACCCGCGCAGCCGCCGTCCCAAACGGCCGCATCGCACGACGGCATGGTTTGGATTTCCGGCGGTGAATACTGGATGGGGGCGCAGATGCCCGACCTGGCGGACGCGCACCCGGTCCATCGAGTCACCGTGGATGGTTTCTGGATGGATAAGACGGCTGTCACCAACCAACAGTTCGCTCAGTTCGTAGCGGCTACCACCTATGTGACCGAGGCCGAACGCGAGCTTGATCGGAAGCAGTTCCCCGGCGTTCCATTGGAAAAACTCAAGCCCGGAGGGGTAGTGTTTACGCCTCCTTCGCATGCCACGCCGCTGGAGGACGCCAGCGCCTGGTGGGCCTATGTCCCGGGCGCGAATTGGCGCCATCCGGATGGCCCGGCCAGCGGCATCCAAGGCAAGGAGAAGTATCCGGTAGTGCAGGTGACGTGGTCCGACGCAGTTGCCTATGCCAAGTGGGCGCACAAGCGCCTGCCCACCGAAGCGGAATTCGAGTACGCCGCCCGCGGCGGCCTGGATCGCCAGCCGTACGCCTGGGGATCGGAGTGGAAGCCCGGCGGCAAATGGCAGGCGAATTTGTTTCAAGGACACTTCCCGGAGCGCGACACGGCGGAGGATGGCTATGCGGGCCGCGCGCCGGTGGCGTCCTTTCCCCCGAATCGCTATGGCCTCCACGACATCACCGGTAATGTATGGCAGTGGTGCGCCGACTGGTATCGCCCGGACTACTATCGGACCGCGCTTGCCCGCAACCCTCGCGGGCCCGCGGATAGCTATGACCCGCTCGAACCTGGAGTTTCGAAGCGCGTGCAACGCGGCGGGTCCTTCCTTTGCACGGATCAATATTGCGCGCGTTACATCGTCGGATCGCGTGGTAAGGGCGACCCGGACACACCGACCAGCCACGCGGGGTTTCGCTGCGTGACGCCGGATTCAAAAACAATCGAGGAGTAAGTCAATCATGCTCGCGTTACGCTCACGAAAACACGTAGTTGCCATGGGGGCGCTTGGGTTGTTGTCGGCCCTCGCTCCAGCCGTAACGGCGCAGGACGCCGTGCCGAGGCCCGATCCCGCTTTCAAAGGGCAAATCGGCGCCACCCGCGACCAGTCGGTTCCCGACTGGCCGAAGCGTCCCACGGCCCCCGCCGGCGCTCCCAATATCATTCTCATTCTGCTGGACGACGTGGGCTTTGGCGCCACGCAGGTCTTCGGCGGTCCGGTGGCCACGCCCGAACTAGCCAAACTGGCAGCTTCGGGACTCCGGTACAACCGTTTTCACGTCAATGCGATGTGCTCACCCACGCGGGCCGCGCTGCTTTCCGGCCGCAACAGTCACCAGATGGGCTTTGGCAATATCTCCGAGTTGGCGTCCGGTTATCCCGGATACAACTCGGAGTGGCCCAAGGACTCTGTCTCGGTTGCAGAAGGACTCAAGGAAAACGGCTACAGCACCGCGGCCTTCGGCAAGTGGCATAACACGCCCATGTGGGACGTGAACGCCGCCGGCCCGTTCGACCGCTGGCCCACGGGTTTGGGCTTTGAGTATTTCTACGGCTTCCTGAGCGCTCAGACCAGCCAATGGGAACCTACTCTATTCCGCAATACGCTGGCGGTAGAACCGCCGGCCACGCCGCGCCAGGGTTATCATCTGACCGCCGATCTGGCCGACGACGCCATCCGCTGGGTGCATCAACACGACTCGCTGGAGCCGCAAAAACCTTTCTTTCTCTACTTCGCCACCGGCGCCACGCACGTTCCGCACCAGGTGCCGGCCAAATGGATCGCCAAGTATCGAGGCAAATTCGACGGAGGGTGGGATAAACTGCGCGCCGAATCGTTCGCCCGGCAGAAGGAGTTGGGCGTTATTCCGGTCAACGCCGAGATGACCCCGCGCCCGAAAGAAATGCCCGCCTGGGATTCGCTCTCCGTCGATGAGAAGAAGCTGGTTTCGCGGCAGATGGAAGTCTATGCCGGCTTTCTGGAGCAGACCGATTACGAGGTCGGCCGGATGCTGCAGGGCATCAGGGCGGACGGCCACGATGAAGACACGGCCGTGTTTTACATCGTGGGCGACAACGGAGCCAGCGCCGAGGGCGGTTTCGAAGGACGCGACTTAGTGAATGCAGACGGCAAACCCGCGCCTCTGGCCGACCGCCTGACGCATCTCGACGATTTGGGCGGCGAGATGTTTCTGAACCACTACGCCACCGCCTGGGCGTGGGCGCTCAACTCGCCGTTTCAGTGGGCCAAGGAGGTAGCCTCCCATCTGGGCGGCACGCGCGATCCGCTGATCGTATCCTGGCCGGGTCATATTCAGGGATCTGGCGGCCTGCGCAATCAGTTCGCGCACGTGAATGACATCACGCCTACCTTGTATGAGATCGCCGGCGTCACCCCGCCCAAGGCGGTAAATGGCATCGCTCAGACAGCGTTCGAAGGCACGAGTCTGGTGTACACGTTCGATCATCCCGATGCGGCGAGCCGCCACAAGGTCCAATACTTCGAGATGCTCGGCAGCCGCGGTATCTACAAAGATGGCTGGTGGGCCGGCTCCTTCAATCACCTGCCCTGGCCCACCTCTGGCGGCGGCATGTCGCTGGCCACCGCTAACGAGTCCAAACCCTGGGAACTATACAACCTCGACGAGGACTACAGCCAGGCACACAATCTCGCCGCGCAATATCCCGAGAAGGTCAAGGTACTCGCCGACCTTTTCGACAGCGAGGCGCGCCGCAACCACGTATACCCGCTCGAACCCAAGCGTGAGCTGCTGCCGCTGATCACCAGCGGCAAAACGACGTTCGTCTACCATGCCGGGATACAGCGCATTCCGAGCGCATCGGCCCCACGGCTGGCGGGACGGCCACACCGCATCACCGCCGACATCGACATCCCCAGCACGGGCGCTTCCGGCGTGATCATCGCCCAGGGCGGCCGCTACGGCGGTTTCACGCTGTACGTCAAGGATGGCAGCCTGGCCTATGAGACCAGCGCGAACGGACACTCGACGGGCAAGGTCGTTTCGCCCGAAACCTTGCCGGCCGGCAAGGTGCGCGTGGCCGTCGAGTTCGTTCCGAATGGCGATCCGGCACCGGGCAATATGCCGTTTGCTACGAGGCTGGTTCCGGGTGTTGCGAAACTATCGATCAACGGCGCGCCCGCGGGTTCGGCGGAGATTTCGGGACTGGGCGGTAGCAGCGAGACCCTGGACATCGGCGCCGATCTGGGGTCGCCGGTGACCTCCACTTATCTAAGTCCATTTGCGTTCACCGGCAAGGTCGATACCGTTACTGTGGATCTTCAGTGAGGTGCACTATGAAGCCGTTTACCACGTGCCTCTTACCTTCACGGGTAAGAGGGACAAGGTGACTGTCGATCTGCTATGACTATCCGCGGCCGATGTCAGAGCTTCCTCGATACGTTCGATTTGATCGGGTTCAAAGCCTATCGGCCCGCCAAACAAATCCGACGGCGTCAACGATGCCTTAGCGATCCCGTGCGCGCCGTGCCGCGGGGTCCCGAGAACGGCATGATAGAGCTCGTGAGCCAGCACCCGCGCCATGGCCAATCCGAGCATCCGCTGCAATTGAAAAGTGGTTTCCGGCGCCGCATTACGGGCCAGCAGTGCGCGAATGCTGTTGCACTCCAGTTCGGCGAACGGAGAAACATCGCCGCTAATGACGTGTGTCATTCCCAAATGCGGCAAGGCCGCGCCTGCCGCACCCGTTTGGCCGGCCTCGCAGTTGCCCTTGAATCGGGCCACTACGACCTCCTGGAAGGATTCCCCGCCGGTCAGATCGTCCGTCATGCGCCATTCGATGCGGACTTTTGCCGGGAGCATGATCCGTTCGAACTCGCGCTTCATTTCTTTGAGGGAAGCCACGGAGAATCGGTGGTCAAACTGCAACGCTAACGTGACGGAGGGCGCATCGTTACACTGCGCCCTCTGCGCGCACAGGATCGCGGCAACCAAGAACGTGACTCTAGCGAATCGCGGCACCGTAGTCGGCCCCGGCCACAATTATTTCACCTCAAGACGCGGAATGCAAACGGTAAATCATTGATTCTAGACACGATAATGTCTATAGAATTACTGGCGAGATGGCGGGCGGCGGGTGCGAGCGTTTTGGGGCGCGACATACTTTTGCGGCAGGCGGGCGTCTGCATCAAGGTGTGGGGCCGGACTCCAGCACCGACGGCCGGGGGCCGTCACCAGGGGCAAGGGGCGGGATTTATCCCGCACGGGCTTCAGCCCCGCACTGCGCAAAATCAACTGGTCGGAGGTCTGCCTTTCGAATTCTTGCAAGCAGGCGCGACATCATTCCCCGAAAATCTCCTTCGTCAAATCTTCCTGCTTCTTCGGCCGCTGCTCGTCCCAAACCCCCACCACCAGCGACGCCGCCGCCAGCGTGAACGCCACAATCGCGATGCCGT
>OBLT010002879.1_pt1 | contig 10584 bp, 9 predicted proteins | sample 1518721 | NCBI WGS metagenome assembly OBLT01 (sample SAMEA3539307, study PRJEB22396) | soil metagenome | biome: tundra; feature: field; material: soil | place: USA | collected 2010-05 | depth 0.15 m | reverse complement strand
GCCGGTGATCCAGTTGTACTGCGAAGCCACCGGCTTGCGCGGGATCTGCGGCAAAGGTGAGGGAAGAGCTGCCATTTCGACTCCCTAGCTGGGACCATGATACTCCGTGAACCCGGTCCTTCGTTCGCGAGCCAAGAAAAAATGGTCAAGCGGGACGTCACTGGAGCGGGTCCGGTACCCGCTGGTACCACGTAAAATGACGGGACGATGAACGCCGACGGTACGGTATTGCTGTGGCCGTGAGAATTCTATGCTCGCCCAGACGGACCTTACCGGAACCGTAAGTACTCACCCGATCAAAGCCGTCCGCGGCCGCGCAGAGGCCCTCCCCGAAATCATCCAAGGCTTGAGTCATCGCGTAGCTCGCGACCTGCTCGAGAGTTGCTTCTGGCCGGGGAACAGTGAATCCAAATGGTGGCGTCGCGTTGAGTATTTCCGAGCCAGCAAATTGCCAGAACCCGCCACGCTTGCCTAAACTGTTGATATGAGCGAACAACTGCTCTAGAATTGATCGTTCTTCATCATTCAATCCACTGGCCTCTAAGGCCACGAGCATGTCGTCGCCCTGAAAGAAGGCGAACTCCCGGTACACGATAGTGCTCTTGAAGGGACCGCTTACCGGCTCCCTACTCCAGTCCAGGACCTTCATGAAGGTGTTGTTCACTACGCAATGCTTGGGCGGGCGCACCCGTATCCGGCGCCGCTTGAGCCATTCGAAAACGTCGCGGGCCCGATCGGCCGCCTCCGAAGGGGGAAAGCGGCGGAAACACGCATCGAGCAAAGCCATCTTTACAGCATATGGCGTGGGCACCACCAGCGTTTTTCCGCCTTTGCTTGTGGCATGTGTCATTCGCAGCGAGAACAGACTGACAGGGCGGTAAGCGGCAACAAGCCACCGGCCGCCGCCCCGGTCAGATGCTTCGTCGGACTTGGGAACCGAACCCTTCTCTGGCATAGAATCTCACGAGGCCTCTTGACGCTCGATCTCGGCCATTTGTTCGGCAAAAGACGCTAACCCGGCAAACTTCCGCACGGCGATGTCGGCAGTGGCCGTGCTCAATCCGTTCAATGCTGCCGCGATCCTGTCGAGCTGGTTTTCATAGTCCTCGTTCAAGGCGCTCAAAGCCGGAGCCGGCAGGCTGGAAGTCGACGTTGCGATGACACCCTTAAAGTCAACGACGTGGGGGTTTTGCGTGTTCCGATGGGCCCCAGTGGGCTTGACGAACGCGCTGAGCACGCTCCGAAGCAAAGCTGCCACGCGTTTCTTGCGCGCGGAATCGTCGAGCGCGTATGCAAGCGTGATATCGTTGCGCCCCACCTTGTACAGGTCCAGGTTCATCACGACAGCGTATTGTCCAGACGAGGCTGGCCGGTGGAAAATATTCTGGCCGAGATTCTCCCCCTGGCCGGATCCCCCCCCGCGACCCTCGGGTACATATTTGGCATGGAAATAAGAGTCGGTAGTGACGGAGCCCGGACGGCCGACCACCCAGCCGATCTCGAAGCAGGACTTCCGCGCGATCGAACGGTCCTTACCGATTTTTCCAGTGATCAGGATCCCGGCACAGTCATCGATTGTGCAGCGCGTGAGCACTCCACTGAGTATCACACTATCCAATGTTTCTTTGTCCCACCCGGGCGTTTTCATAAAATCCTGATCGGCACAGATCCGGTTGGCATTGAACACGGCGCATCCAGCGCACAACGGCAGAGCCGCCGCCATTGATTCTCCGAGCAGGTGTTCCACGACGATGTGCTTGAACATGTCGCCGGAAATGGCGTTTACGGTATGCTTTTTGCCCTGCTGGTCGATGATGTCCACCATGCGTGTCATCATGGTGTTACCTTCTGCCCCCTCGTTATTGAGAGCGTGCAGTTCCAGGGTCATTAGTCCGGAGATGCTTAGGGATTGGTACACGCTTTCCTCCTTTAGGCTTGTACTGCTACTACTTCAGGATGCCCTGTCTCCACTTTTGGCGCGCGAGCGTACCCATAGGCGAGCAGGAGCGCGCCGACTAGCTCAGCCTGCCCCTTCTGAATAAGTCTCATGAGCGAATCGAGTTCTTCAGTGGTCACGGAATGCCCTTTGCCCTTGAGACGATGCACAGTTTCCCAGTTGTAGTCCTGGACGAACTCGGCAACAGCCGCCGCCAACTTCTCATTTCCGCCCTTCATCTCTTGCTTCCATTTTTGGGCGATTCCAAAACGCACTTCGCGGTTCAAGTTGGGCAAAGTGAGAGCGTAGATTGTAGCGTTGCGCAGAGCGCGAGCCACGCTTTGGAATCCAGGGTCCTCGATAATCTCTGTCACGTGAAACTCCTCCTCGTAGGCTTTCGCCAAGAGCTTAGACAAGTTCTCTATCCCGAACGGCCGCGCCCATTCCTTGCGGCCTAGGCGCTGTATCAGGTGGCAGGCAAAGCGGTAGTGGAACTCGAGCAGGTCGCGGAGTTCGCCGGTGAGCAGCCACTCGCGGTATTGCTGAAGAACGAGTCCATCGTCCGAGTTCTTCTCCTGCAGGGAATTGAGGCACCCGCCCTTTCCGGCCACCTCGTCGATAATGTTCAAGTACGCGCTACCGTCGTCGCGGTCGCCAATCACGAACCAATCCGGCAGCGGCAGGAACGCGTCATTCATCAGAGCGGCGGCGGTTCCCAGGCTCTTGAAGAATGCTTGGCGCAAACCGGCGATAACGGTCCGTGGTCGATGCCCAAGAATCCGTATGGATCCCTGCGCGTTCTGAACCGCGTCAGAGCGCCGGATGAGGAGGCTGGCGCAATGCAACGCCGCCTGGATGTCCAGCCGGATCCCGCCCCAAAGGTTCAATGCTTGCAATTCGGCTTTTATAGCGCCGATGTGATCCACAGGAATATCGGCAGGCTCGATCACAAAGAACTTGAAGTCGTCACCCTCTCGATAGAGCAACATTGCGCTCCAAAGGCCACGCAGCTTCATCCACTCCGAAAAAGGGTCGAGAAGCTGGTCGGGGATCGATCCAGCAGAGCGGATTTCTGTCTTTCCGGCGTGAACACCTTTCCCGGAGATCGGATTTAGTATCTGCGTGTTGGATACATCCGGTAGCTTCTCGGGCAGCTTGCCCCCAGCGCCGAGTCGAAATAGAACCCAGTCGAGAGCTTCCTTGGGGTGAGCCCCCACCCACTTTGCGAGGTCACGGTCGCCGTTCCATCCTTTGCGCATGGAGGCGAGGATCGTCGCAGTGTGGATTTCAGGCCGTGCTTCGGGCGGGGGCTCGACATCCTGCAATTCCAGCGCGCCCTTTGCTTTCTTGCCGGCCTTCCTCCCTGCGTCTCGCTTCTCCTTCTCGCCCTCATAGTCGAGCAGATCGCTAGTCAAGGGCTTCGGCTCCTTGCTTCTCTCCCAAATGTACGGGAAGCCGACTGACACAGAAGCACCGCTCATCGGCACCAAGTCGCCAGCCGCGTGGACGCGAAACTGAGAACCATGGTCCGATACCGTCACGGTACGGAAGCCTATTTCGCGAGCAACCGAGGCCAGTCCTACAGCTTCAAGCGTTTCAGCGTATGTTCCGGTCTTCTTCTCGATCGAACATTCCATACGAAACCTTGGGGCGGCGAGACCTATTATGGCTACAATGGTTTATCCATTGCAAGCCTAGCAGGAAGAACGAAAGATTGCCGGCTTGTCATCGCCAGCGGTCGCTGCCTGATCAGCGAGCCGCAGGCGGCGCACCAAGAATGCGTACAGGGGCCACGCGAGCTCGCAGGTTTCCACCTCGAACGCCAGAAGCCGGTCGGCAAACTCATCCCGGCTCAGCGGGTCGCCGCATTCCTGCAGCGCCAAGCCACCGAGATCACTGGGAATCGCTCTAGCGACCGTCTGAGTAGCCCCCGGCCCGAATTGGAACAATGTGCATGTCCGCGTGCGTGTTCCGTGATGCCGTGCAATCGCTGTCACCAAACACAATGATGCCAAGCGCCCCCACACCTCATTGGCCGCACTCGCAAGACGGACCTCAACTGCATCAGCCACCGCAAACGCACCCTGCACAGCGTGCGGGGGAAACCTGTACCCCGGTCTGTAGCGGAATGGCCGATCGGCCACCGACTCAAACCATGTGTGCGCGATCGGCGCACGAGAACGGGCAGGAACCGGTAATCCCGCAGCGCGGGCTCTGGCATCCTTATCGTCCTGCCAGTGCCAAGCCCGCTGCTGCCAGTCGATTGCCAGCTTGCCCACGTCGTGAAGGGCACACGTCATCTTTACTAACGATTCGACCTCTTCGATCGACACGTCGCATCTCTTGGCCAGCCGCTCGGTCCCCCGCGCATACGACGGCTGCATCACTCGGGCCTGCGCGACAATCCGTTCTGAGTGCCTTCCCCAAGATTCGAACTGATAATCGTAGTACTGCGCCGGAGGAACTTCGTTGAAAATAACAGGCGGGGGTGGGCCACCTTCGCCCAGTCTCAAACCAAGCCGCGGATGGTATGAAGCGAAGTCAGGGTGAATCGCTATCAGCCACTGCGCTCGCAGTTGCCCTGCCGCGAGCACTGACCATTCAAGTGTGACTCCGGGCCGTTCGTCGTTGTCCTTCTCGGCTGCTCCCTTCGCCACCCACTGTCCAGGCGCAAGGCTTCGGAAGTGTCGGCCGAGCCTCATCAGAGAGATCCCAGGCACACCCAGCAACCGTGGCCAAGTACGGCCTTCGAACAGCGTTTCAGGTTGCGGCGCAATCACGACACCTACCGAATCGATATCGCGCACCAGTTGGCGTAGCCTGCCGCGGCCGCCTTGGTCCATGGCCTCGTGAACGGCTTTGCGACGGGGATACAGGTTATCATACTGCCTCAATTGCTCTTCTTCAATATTCGCGTGGACATTTTCTACCCAGCTCCGCTCCTCTACGAAATCGATTGGCCGGCCTTCGGGGGGCAATGACTGGAGCACGTCCCGCGTAGCGTCAACAAGGGGCTCTCTCTCCCGGTACGGCCCAAGCCCGGTCGATTCGTACACTGTCACGGTGCCTGTCGGGCGTTCCTCATAGCGCGCGGTACGGCCGGCTCGCTGCACCAGCGCGTTCATCGGAGCCAGTTCGGAATGCAAATGGTCGGCTGAGAGATCCATGCCGGCCTCAATGACCTGCGTAGTTACAAGGATCACGTTTGTCTTCGTGGCTCGCGGGCCGAAGTAGTCAGGCAACTGGGATTCGATATCTTTTCTGTCTTCCGGGTAATAACGCGCGTGCAGCAGGAGCAGCCGTGGAGCGTTCGGGTCGCCGGTATAGTGCTGCTCGAGCTCAAGAAATAGATCTTGCGCACTAGCAACCGAATTGAGCAGCACTACAGTGCGGCCGCCGTTATGCTGGCCTGTTATCGCTGTCGCACTGACCACCTCCCCGCACCATCGCCACGTTCGTTGTTTAGTTCTCTGCGAGGGCAGCGCACGGATTTCGGAATCCTCGACCTGCACTGGCGTGGCTCCAAGCCGGCCAGCCAGCCACCCGATGGCCCTGTCCGACGTGGTTGCAGTCATGAGGACGAATTGGCATACGCCACGCAGCCGGTCAAGCATTTCTATTACTGTGCCAAGAGCAACAGAGGAATCCAACAAGTGGATCTCATCGAGCACAACCAGAGAACCGATGAGCGCTCCAGCATTGATATTACCTACCCGATCTGGAAGCGATACCGGCAGAAACACGTAACCCGAAAGCAATTGGTCAATGGTCGTGAAGACCAAGTCAGACTCGAAGAAAGCATCGTCCTTCTGACCACCTATCTGAAGACTGCAATAGCGCCGGTCGTCGCCGTAGTCGCGATTATTCCCGACCGTTGACACCTTGCCAAGACCACCTGCCATCTTCTCGTAAATACCGGAATGAAGGCTAGAGGCCAAAGAGCGAAGAGGTAGGGCATATAAGAGACGGTCGGCGACGCGCGGGCCGGTGGTAAGGGAGTAAACGAACGGCGCTACAGCCGCCCACGTCTTACCGGCACCGGTGGGTACCCGTAAGATGACCGAGTGCCCCGCGCGGATCTGCTCCCCCACACGCTCCTGATAGGGGTGTGGGTGGAATCCGGTTAGAACTTTGAAGAATTCGCGATAACTCATGTCGCCACCGCGTATTGTACCTCCACCTCCCCCTTCCCCCAAACCGTCTGCCGCCCCACCCCCACCCACTTGGCCGCCCGCAAATACGGTACAAACTCCCCTAACTCCCCCTCATACTCCGCCTCCCCCACAAACCCGCCGATCGGGTGCACTTGCCCCGTCCGGCTGCTGCGCCGCATCACCTCCACCCGCGCGATCTCGCACCGCGTCATCTTCACCCGCGCCGCCCGCTCGCCAAAGCCGCGGAAGTCGATCGCCAAAGGGCCGTCGTCGTACAACTCCCGCAGCGTGCTCAGCCGATCCCGAATCCGCCCCGCCAGCACGCCGAATTCGGGCCGCTCCGCCAACTGTTGCCCGCTCTTCAATTCCGTCGGCGTCACGAATCGCACCCGCACGCGCTCCACTCGTTCCGCCACGGGCGCCAGGCTCAGCATCATCGGCGCCGGCCCCTCGCTTAGCAGGAATGACTTGCCATCGTAGATCCGCGCCACACACTCTCCGCTCTCATCAAGCTGCGCCACGTCCAGTAAGTCGGCGCGCCCGCGCGAGGGGCCCAAGCCTTCATGCGCAAGCTGCGCGAACGCCAGCACCAGGTAAGCGATCGCCGGGCTGCGCATGTCAAACAGGTTCAGGTCGAAAGAGAACGTTCCGCCGGGTGTGACGCTATGGCCGTCCAAGTGGGTTGCCCGAAAGACAAACGGGCGGGGCCAGTCGGCGAGCCCGCTCGGTCCGCCTGCCAAAGCCGATGGCTCGAACATACGCGCATAGGGGCATGCGGCGCGGATCTCGCACTCGCGCGCCCCAGGGCAATCGGGTACGCACGCGATCCGTTGAAAGATGGAGCCAAACGCGCCCCGCAGGATATTGGCCGATTTTCCCGGCGGAAAGTGTACCGACTCGCGCGCCACAAAGGAAAATCGCAGCGGATAGAGCCGAAAATGCTCCGGCGGCAAAATCGTCATACTACCTCAACGCCGTCACCGGAATCGTAAATGCCACCGTGTTCACCACTCCCTTGCGTTGGAACTGGATCCACACCCGGTAAGCCGCTTCGCGCGGAAAGAAGATATTGAACTGCATATCCGGCCCGCCGCCGGCGATGAAGGGATGGTCGTGGATAGTGTCGACTAAGTCATTGCTCACCGCGAGTAAGTGCGCCCACGCGCCGATGTAGGGTTCCAGACCTTCCGCGGGGGTCAGGTGCACGAAAAGCATGGTCTTCTTGCCGGCAATCGGCTGAGGTGGATCGAGCTTCAGTTCGACCTCCAGGTTTTCGCCGCGCTTTGGCGAGAGGTCCGGCGCAAGCTGCGGAATGGCGGCTTCGAGCGGCGTCGTGTAGCCAGCCGTGGTAATGGTCTTGGGCGCCAGTTGCGGTGTGCCGCCAGTGGGATAGAAGTCCGCGAGCAGGCGGTAGGTGCCAGGCTTGGGCAGCACCGTATTCAAGCGGAAAGCCGCGCCATCGAACTCCGGATGCACGTGCGCGAAATACTGCAGATCCTGGCTGACGATGAACAGATGAAACAACTTCTCGTGTACGATTTCGAAGTGTTTCACCGGCGCGCCGGTTTCGGGATCGGCGATGCGAAATTCCAGCGCGATGGGACGCGCGCTGGGAATCTGCGGCGGATCTACGCGCAGCTCGACCGGATACTCGACCGGCTCGGGCAGATTGGCCACCAGCGTCATGCCGCAGCGCGGGCATTTGCCGGGCGTCTTGGAGCGCACGTCGCGATCCATGGGACAGGTGAACTCGATGGCCTGCTGCGCGCAGAGCAGTGCCACTACGAACAAGCAGCAGAGCAGGCGGCGCACGGTTAGCCTTCCGGCTCGAACGGCCAGACCGCCGTGGTGGTGTAACCGCCATCCACGGCGATGATCTGGCCGGTGATGTAATCCGCCCCGCGGCCCGCCAGGAAGACGGCCAGCGGCGCGACATCGTCCGGCGCGCCCAGCCGCGGATTGGCCTGCGCGCCTTTCAGCCATTCGCGCATCCGCGCCGGCTCCCACATCTGGCGGTTGAGGTCCGTGACGATGAAGCCCGGCGCGATGCAGTTCACCTGGATGTTATAACGGCCCCACTCGGCGGCCAGCGCCTTGGTCAGTTGGCCCAGTGCGCCCTTCGTCATGGCATACACGGAAACATACGGCAGGCCCAGCAGCGACATCAGGCTGCCGATCATGATAATCTTGCCGCCCGCACCGCGCGCGATCATACGGCCGCCGATCTTCTGCGTCAGCTCGACGATGCCGTGCAGGTTCGTGCGCATGATGTGTTCGTACTCGGCCTGCGTGTATTGCGTGAAGCTTTTGCGGATGTTCGTGCCGGCCACGTTAACCAGGATATCGGGCGTCTCCACCTCCTCCAAGGCCACCAGGATGGATTCGGAATCGGCCAGATCCAGCCGCAGCGCGCTCGCCTGGCAACCCTTGGCTTCCAATGCGCGCGCGTGCTCCCGCAATTGATCGACGGATCGCGCCGCCAGCGTGGTGCGAGCGCCGGCCTCGGCAAGCTGCTGTGCGATCGCCAGGCCTATGCCGCGGCTCGCACCCGCCACTAACGCGGTCTTGCCGGAGAGAGAGAAGACGCTCATGCGGTTACCGGAACAATCCGAAGATGTGCGCCGTGCCTTCGTAGCTCCACTGCGACATCCAGCGGCCCAAGTCCGAGACCGAAACCGCGAAAATCAGCAGGAGGAATCCGGCGCGCGCCAGTTCGTTGTAGACCACCATGGGGATGCGCGCGGCCAGCAGCAGCTTGGAACCATCCAGCGGCGGCACGGGCAGCATGTTGAAGATGGCCAGATACAGGCTCAGATTCACGCCCCGCGCCGCAAACTGCGCCAGCGCCGGAGCGAAGGTGACCGTGGCGCGCGCCACCGCGGCCAGGATCACGGCGAAGACCACGTTGCTCGCCGGTCCGGCCATGGCGACCAGCGCCAGCCCATTCAATCCCCAGCGCAGTTTGGACGGGTTACTGTAGACCGGCTTGCCCCAGCCGATCAGTCCGCCGCCGAACAGCGACGTGAGCGCCGGCAGGATAGTGGTGCCCAGCCAATCCACGTGCGCCAGCGGGTTCAGGGTGAGGCGGCCCTGCAGTCGCGGCGTGTCGTCGCCCAGGCGCGTGGCCGTCCAGGCGTGCGCGAATTCGTGTGGCGTGGTGAGCAGCCACAGGAGAGCTACGTTCAGAAGTGCGGTAGTGAAGTCTAAGTGCATTGAGATTCAGCGGCGCTGTACGATCAGGGCCCACAGTATGAGCAGAACGAGCACGGCCACGACCGCAATAACGATTAACAAGCTGATACCTTCTATTGTATGCGCATCACGGCTGTCGAAACGATCCACCTGCGGCGCGGCATCACGGTACATGCCGGTCCCATCCAATGGCTGTGGGTACGCATCCATACCGATAGCGGGCTGACAGGCCTGGGCGAGACGTATCCGCACCCGGAAGCCGAGAAAGCCGTAGTCAACCGGTCGTTGGCGCCCGTGCTGTTGGGACGCGACCCGTCCCAGATCGACCGGCTGTGGGCGGACATGCTCCAGGCGGTGTCGTTCAGCGGCTGGGCGGGCGCCGAGATGCGCGCCATCAGCGCCGTGGATATCGCGCTCTGGGATCTGGCCGGCAAGGTGGCGAATCTGCCGGTGTATCAGTTGCTCGGCGGCGCGTCGCGCGCCTCCATTCGCACTTACAACACCTGCTACGACCACATCGATTTCCTGACCGAGCCCGTGCGGCTGGCGGGCGAGCTGGCGAAATCCGGAATCCACGCCATGAAGATCTGGCCGTTCGATCCGATAGCCAAGGAGACCGGCGGCCAATACATCACGGCGGACCAGATGCGGCGGGGAATCGAGCCGGTGCGCCTGATTCGCGAAGCATTCGGCGACTCGATGGATGTGGCCATGGAGTTTCACGGCTACTGGAACCTGCCGTCGGCCATCCGCATCGCGCAGGCGCTGGAGCCGTACGCGCCGATGTGGCTGGAAGAGATGCTGCCGCAGGATAACCTGTCCGCTTACCGCGAGCTGGCCGGCGCCACGCGCCTGCCACTGTGCTTGAGCGAGCGGCTGATGACGCGCTTCGGGTTCCGCGAGCTGATGGAGAACCGCGCGGCGCGCATCGTCATGCCGGACATCTGTTGGTGCGGAGGCATCTCGGAGGCGAAGAAGATCGCGGCCATGGCCGAGACTCACTATCTGCCGGTGGCGCCGCATAACTGCGGCGGTCCGGTGTTGCACGTAGCTTCGCTCCACCTGGCGGCGAATGTGACTAACCTATATATCCTGGAAAGCGTCCGGCGGCATTACCTGGATGAGTATCGCGGCATCGTGACCCACACGCTGCCGCCGGTGAACGGAGAGTTTGCGTTGCCGCCGGGGCCGGGGCTGGGTGTGGAGCTGTGTCCGGAAGTGATGGCCAGAGAGGATGTGCAGGTGGAGGTGAGGTGACTGGCAGATCGCTGACAGAGATGACCGGCGACATGGCTGCCACTT
>OBLT010002878.1_pt1 | contig 10590 bp, 11 predicted proteins | sample 1518721 | NCBI WGS metagenome assembly OBLT01 (sample SAMEA3539307, study PRJEB22396) | soil metagenome | biome: tundra; feature: field; material: soil | place: USA | collected 2010-05 | depth 0.15 m | reverse complement strand
GGAGCGGATGTCGGCGCTAACGTGGCGCGCGAATTCTGGCCGCGGAAGCATCGGAAAACGCGCGGGAAGTAGCCGCCAGGCGCGTCCGCTGGAACCCGCGAATCCGGTCGTCGGGAATTTGCTATCTTTGCTGGGACAGGCCGGGAGGCTTGCCCTACCATGCACCTCATCGTCCTGACGGTCGCCTGTATTGCGCTGCTCCTGGTTCTGATCCTGGTCGTCAAGCTGCACGCCTTCCTGGCGCTGCTGCTCTCCAGCATGGTTCTGGGGTTGGCGGCGGGCATGCCTCCCGACAAGGTGCTGAAGTCGATCCAGAGCGGCTTTGGCGAAGCGTTGGGATTCATCGCGGTGGTGGTCGGGCTGGGCGCGATGATCGGCCGCTACCTGGAGTACTCGGGCGGCGGACAGGCGTTGGCCGACTGGCTGCTCGCCAGGTTTGGTAAGGATCGGGCGGCCTGGGCCATGCTGGCCGCCGCGTTCCTGGTGGGGTTGCCGATCTTCTTCGAGGTCGGGTTCATCATTCTGGTGCCGTTGGTGTGGAACCTGGCGCGGGAAACGAAACGCTCCCTGCTCTTCTACGGACTCCCCATGGCGGCGGCTCTCACCATCACCCACTCCCTGGTGCCTCCGCATCCGGCGCCGGCGGCGGCTTCGCAACTGCTGGGCGGCGATCTCGGACGCACCATCCTGTATGGCATTGCGGTATCGATTCCCATGGCCGTCGCGGCGGGGATCTTCTACGCCACGTGGATCGCCAGGCGGATGTACGTTCCCGTGCCGGAGATCGCTTCGGCGGCGGCGGCACGGAAGGAGAGCGACCGTCCGGCGCCGCCCGTTCCGTTGGTGGTTCTGCTGCTGCTTCTGCCCGTGCTGTTGATCTTCGGCGCCACCGTCGCGAGCCTTCGCAATGTGCCCTTCCGGAACGTGGCCGTGTTTGTCGGGCACCCCTTCACGGCTCTCGCCATTACGCTGCTGCTGGTGCTGTACCTGTTTGGCACCCGGCGCGGCCTCACGCGCGAGCAGGCGCTCAAGATGGCGGCGGAATCGCTGGCGCCGATGGGAGCGCTGCTGTGCATCATGGGCGGCGGCGGCGCCTTCAAGCAGATCATCGTGGATTCCGGCGTCGGCGCCTATTTGGGGAAGCTGCTGATCACGTCGGCCATCTCGCCGTTGCTGGTGGTGTACCTGGTGGCGGCCGCCATGCGCATGGCCCAGGGCTCCGCCACCGTCGCGATCATCACGGCAGCGGGGATCGTAGCGCCCATCGTGAAGGGAATTCCGGGTTACAGCCCGGACATGCTGGTGTTGGCACTGTGTTGCGGCGGCACGGCCTTCTCGCATGTGAACGACTCCGGCTTCTGGCTGGTGAACCAGTACTTCGGCATGACCGTTCCGCAGACCTTGAAGTCGTGGACGGCGATGAAGGTGGTGTCCTCGCTGGTCGGGCTTGCGGTGGTGCTGATAGCGCACGCGCTATAGGTCCCGTGTGTTATGCTCCGGCCAAATGACTTGCCCAACCTGCGACGGTAGTAGAAGGGTGACTCGGCCTGTTGAGCGAAAGTGGTGGGAGGTCATCCTTGGGAGGCCCAGCCAAATTGATGAGTTATGCGAAAGGTGTTCCGGAATCGGCGCTGTCAAGGGGTCAGCAGAGGAAGAGGAAGCGGACCGCAAGCGTACGCGGCTTAAACACCACTCTTACGAGATTCCAGAAGAGATCGAGCAAGGCGCGCACTCACCTGCATTTACGAAATTCTTGCGTGGTTGGTTCCTCGACACCTATGCGATAACTCATGGCGAATTGGACATTACCTTCCTGAAGGAGCTTACTCCGGAAGAACTCGAGACGGCGCGGGAACTGATCCGGCGCAATCTCAAAACGAGGTATACGCACATCGTTGAGGGCGCGTCGGCCCTGCATGACGTCGAAGCAGCCCCGATCTTGCGCGAGATGCTGGATAAGGAGCCGGAGGAGAGCCGCCGGCTGACCATGGCCGGAGCCCTTTGGAAGATCGCCAAAGACCCTGTATTCATTGATTGCTTGGAGCGCGCAAAAGCGAGCAATGGGTCCTTAGTCAGTGCTCACTTGCATCAGGTGCTGTGGCTGGATGACGAGCGTGCGATCGATTTTCTTATAGACTTGCTCGATCACAGGGAGTGGCTCGTCCAAGCCCCTACCCTCAGCCTATTAAATCAGTTGGAGTCTGGCCTCCGGGTGGCCATGCCTGTCCGCGAAATGCCCCATCAGCCTGACGATTATCGGAGGCGACGGCACGACCCGACATTGAGCGCGACCTCGCGGCGGATGGGCTGCTGTTGGCGGGCAAGGTAGACGGTCCCCATGCCTCCTTCGCCGAGCACGCGGACGGGGACGTAGGGTCCGAACGAATCGCCGTCTGCCGGTGAAGGAGAGGGGCCAGGCGGAGACGAGGGCGCCGTGTTCTGCTCGATGAGCGGGTTTTCGAGAAGCGAGCCGGTCTCGGTATCGGAAGCCAGCAGGGACTCCACTTCCTTCCGTAGCTCTTCGTCGGTCCCGCAGTGTTCACGGATGAAGGCGAGGCGCGATGCGGGATCGCGCTCCACGGCGCGATCGAAGATGTCTTTTACCTGCTGCCAGCGTTCCGGAGTCATTTGGACTTCACCGTGTCCATTTCCCGGTGGAGCCAGGCTTTGGCGGACCGCCACTCGCGCTTGATGGTTTTCGCGGAGACGCCCATGACTTCGCCGGCCTCCTCCACGTTGAGGCCGGCGAAGAAACGCAGCTCGACGATGCGGCTCTGCCGTGGATCGATCCGGGCCAGCCGCTCCAGGGCCTCATCGATCGCGATTACCTCTTCGAGCTTGTCCGGGGCGATCGAGCACTCTTCGTGCAGTTCTACTCTTTGTGCGTCGTTGCCGCCTCGCTTGGCGGCGCGGGCGCGGCGCGCATAGTCCAAGAGAACCTCGCGCATAGTGTGCGCGGCGGTGGCGAAAAAGTGGGCGCGATTCTGCCATTCGACGGGGTGTTCGCCGACCATCCGCATGTAGGCTTCGTTCACGAGCGCGGTGGCCTGGAGGGTATGGCCTGGACGCTCGCCTCGCATGAAGGCTCCGGCCATCTGGCGCAGTTCCTTGTAGATCAACGGGATTAGCTGATTGGCGGCTTCCTGATTACCGTCGCGGACCTGGGTCAGCAGCAGCGTCACGGTGCCATCCGGCTCGGGCATGTCTTTCCTCGATGTGATTCCCCTTTTCATTGCCGGACGTATCGGCGTCTCGGCAGCTTCATCCTATCAGGCGCAAACTCGGCAATATTTCGATCTGGTCGCAAAGGTACCGGCGGGCGCCACCAGGCAGCAGTTTCGCGTGATGCTGCAGAATCTGTTGTCGGAACGGTTCCGCCTGAAGCTGCACATTGAATCGAGGGAGTTCCCGGCTTCTGAACTGGTCGTTGCCAAGGCCGGTCTAAAGTTGAAGGAGGCCGTCGCCGACACAGATACCGCGGCCGAAGCAGCACCAGCGCGCCAGTCCGCTCTCAACGATTTTCCGGACCTTCCGCTTGATCGGCCCGCCATCGCCGCTCGCAATTCGGTTGCCGACGGTTTTGTGCTGGTTCGTCTGAGGGCGCGCCAGGAGCCTCTCTCGGAATTGGCTAAGATGCTGTACTCACCCGGCGACCGGCCTATCCTGGACAAGACCGGGCTGACCGGAAGGTACGATTTCACGCTCAAATACACCAGGGACTTGCCGAATGCCAGGTCTGACGGCGACGCCCGCGTACCCGTCGCACCCGATCTGTCCACTGCATTGCGTGAGCAGCTTGGATTGCAGCTCGTCGACAGGAAGGCGCCGTTCGACGTTGTGATCATCGAATCGTTCGATAAGCTGCCCGCCGCGAACTAGGTTTGTGTAGGGCAGGCTGGCAGCCTGCGGCGGGTTGGCAACCCGCCGGGAGCGCCGGTTACCAACCGGCGCGCAGCTTGACAAGCTGCCCCACAATCGAACATATCTACTTCAGCGTGTAGACTGCGCGGGTGGGCGACGGGCGCTCGATTGTGAGCCTGGTGTTCCCGCGCTGGCCGGTGGTCAAACCATCGGGCGGGAGCGGAGACGTCTGCTCGATGGTGACCACGTTCTCCGAGAGCTTCACGGTTCGCTTCCAGCCTTTGCCGCTGAACTCCAGGGAATCGCCGCTGGCGTGAACCTCCACCGGCCCGGGGGCGGCGAAGACACCCTGTTCGGGCAGGAAGTTCGCATTCAAGTCCTTGCCGGTGAATTCCATCCACCGGCCACCGTCCTGGGTGGAGAAGATCGCCCGCACTTTTTGGGATTCGAGCACCCATTCCGGGGAGCCATCGCCGTCCAGGTCGGCGGTCCATGCCACCGTTCGGCCGCGCGGCAACAACAGCACCCGCATCGGAAGATCCAACTGGGTTCCGCCAGTCACACGCACGTGCCAGTCGCGCAGGCCGGACACGCCTTCAGCGGCGAAAACCCGCATGGATACGCGGCGCTCATCGGTGGGGCCGATGCTGATTTCGGCCTTGGGCGGGAAGAACTCCAGGCCGTCACCGGAAGCTTCCAAGCGGTAGGTCTGGATGCCCGGATAGTTATTGCGAATCGAGAACTCCAGGTTGCCGCCGGCCTTCGGCTCGATGGGCGCGGTGGGGGGATCGGGGGTCAGTTCGGTCTCGGAGCCAAAGTGAATCTGCATGGCTTCCATCAGGCGGATGGAGGCGGGGCGGAACAGTTGCAGGCGAGCGCGTCCCAGGAGAATGCCATCGGCTTCGAGCGCCAGGTTCGACCAGTCGCCGTGCAGGAGGTCGGCCGGAACGCTGACCTGATAGTCGATCTCATTGGGCGATTTCACCGTACGGGTGGCGGTGAATCCTTCGGGCAGGCGCAGGCGCGAGCGGTTGGCCACGTCCTCCGATGAGTAGGTGGTGGAGACCAGGTTCTTCTGGCCGATGACTAGCCGGCGGGCCTCATTGAAGAAGGCCGACGTTTCGGGCTCTTCAATGGCAATGCCGATGCGCACGCGGTTGCCGGTCGACGGGTTGGCGGGAATCGGCAGGCGCGCGCGGAGGGTCTTCTCATCCCAATCGAATTCCGCGGGCCGGCCGGCGGCGAGGAACGGCCCCACGGGCTGACGCGCCAGTTGCAAGATCACTTCGCCCTGGTGGGGGGCTGCGAACTCCATGGCCAGGATGCCGTTTTCGAATTCGACGGACAGCAGCTCGGCGGTGGCGTAAACAATGTGCTCGGCGGCCGAGAAGTTCGAGCATTCGCGGCAGAGGCCGTCCGGACCGAGCGACACGTCGAGCGGAAGCCACAGCGAATCGCCGGGGCGAACGGTCACCGCCGGGATCACGAGCACGCGCTTGGAGGCGGGCTCCTGGACGCGAAGCTCGTCGGAGAATGGTGTCGCTGCACGGTTGGTGACGCTTACGGCGGAGGCCGCGTGCGAGACCAGTTCGAAGGCGCTGACCCCGTCGGGGAACTTGCCAGCCGCGGGCTTGGGCATGATGACCGAATGCAGATCCGCCAGCAGCGGCGACCAGTTGCGGAGCAACGCGGCATCGCGGCGGAGGGCGCCGGTGGTGGGATGCTCATCGCCGCTGAGCCCAACGGCTCCTTTGCGCAAAAAGGAGCGGTCATCCACGGCCCAACCGGCGGGATAGAGGGAATCTTCCACCTGGCTCCATAACAACGAGCCGGAGCCGGGCGGCGTGCCGGAGGCCAGGGCTTCGCGGCTGCGGGCAAAGGCATCGGGATCGTTGGCGGAGAGGGTGGTGACCGGCAAGGGCGGCGGCGCCGCATCGATGGACAAAGCGTGTCCTTCCACATAGGCGATGGGGCCGCCATGGCGGGCCGTCTGTGTGGCCAACAACTGGTCGAGTGCCTTGAGCCAGACGCGTTGCGCGCGGGCGTCAGGCGCGGCGCCGGAGATCCCCCCGTTGTTGGGCCAGGCGGGGACGGGCGGTAAAGGTTTCACCCAGGCGTGCAGATCGAGCTTACGGAGCAGACGGATCAGGCCCATCAGGTCGCGGCGTGGGCTGGTGCGGCCGGCGAAATCGAATTCGCCGGGCTGGATCTGGTGCCAGTTCCACGGGATGGAGAATTCCACCGTGCGCACCCCGATGGTCTTGAGCCACACCAGTTCCCGCTCCCACAAGGCCCGCGGATAGAGATAGTAGGGGAACTCGACGGCCTGGACGTAGTCGGGCTTGGGTGGGGCGTCGGCCGGCGGCGCGGCCAGGGCTGCGACGGTCAGCAGGAGGAGAGCGATGGCGCGAAGCGGCGTCCTTTTCCCCAACCATTTCCTGGGGCCAAAAGTGGTGGGGCGGACCCCCTGGTCCGCGCGGGTCCCCCTGGACCCGTTCTTCGTATCGAGCGCCGAACCCCAGTTAGTCCCGGAAGGCCGGCCAGGGGGCCGGCCGCGGACCAGGGGGTCCGCCCCACTACGATGAGCTACCGAATCCAGCAACCTTGCGGCGTGGCGCATTAGAACGTCCGCGCCTTCCTCACGCGATAGTCCTCTACCTGGGGCATACGAATCACGGTGCACATCTCAAATAGACGAGAGCGGGCGCGCGGGCCGATCTGCTCGCCCAGTGTGCGGCGGTATTCGACCTTGTGGAGCTCCGCATTTCTCTGGATGACGCCACTGCCCGCGTCGGCATCCGGCACGTTGGTGGTGGCGATGAGAGGCTTCTGGTTATTGCAGCGGTACGTGACGATGGATGTGACGGTATCCTCCACCCAATCGGTCACGCGATGCGCGCCCAAATCGTCCAGCAGCAACACTTCCGCGTCGAGTGCATCGTGGTAGGCTTCGCGGTTGGAGGAGTTCGAGGCTGGGTCGTAGCCGCGCTTGATGCTGTTCAAGAGCGTCTGGTAATCCCAGAACAGGCATTCGAAACCCTTTTCGACGACCTTGCGCATGGCAGCCACCGCCAGGTGGGTCTTGCCGGTGCCGGGCTCTCCGATGAGCAGCAAACCGGGGCGCGCGGGGTTGGGGAAGTCGCGAACGTAATTCTTCACAGTGAGCAGGACATTGGTGAGTTCTCTGCGAGCGATGGGGTTGTCGGGACCGGGCACGACGAAGTTATCGAAGGACGTATTGCGATAGAGCGACGGGATTTGGGCGCGCGCCTCCATCCGCTCGGCGCGGCCCTGAAAGCTGCAGTCGCAACGCTTCGCTCCGGAGACGGTGGCGCCCTCGACGATGATAAAACCGGTGCCGCCGCATTTGGGACAATCCGTACCCGTGGCCATTGGCTCTATTATCAGCCAGACGTGGGAAGCGTAGGGCAGGTTCCGTGGACGGCCGGCGGATCAGGCCAGTCGCCGGGGGCACGGGAGAACGCGCCAAGCGTCGGCACGAGTGCCGACGCGGCAGACACGAGTGTCCGCGCCACGGATCAGGTAACCACAGATCGGGCTCCCACGTCACGACATATTAGGGAAATCCTGGCTGTCTGGTCTGTCCCGTTATTCCAGCCCGTTTCCCTACATTCCATATAGAAAATGTTTCAAGCTTCACGCCGCTGCAACCAATTGTAAACACCGGAGGCGGTAGTATGAAGTTGGGATCTGAGGTGGGGAATGAGAAGAATCGCAATGGCACTTTTGTCGGTCGGCTGGACGTTCAGCGTATGGGCGCAGCCGGCGGATAAGGGGGCCATACCGCACATCATCGTCATCGGGATCGACGGTCTGAGCGTGGAGGGCGTCGCCAAGGCTAGAGCGCCGCGCCTGCGGGAGCTCATGTCGCGTTCCGCGTGGACCATGGAAGCCCGCGGCGTGATGCCCACGCTGAGCAGTCCCAACTGGACCTCGATGATCACGGGCGCGGGTACGGAACAGCACGGCATCACCTCCAACGGCCATCTGCGGCATTTGGTGGAGTTTCAGCCCGTGTTGCGCGGTGCCGCGGGCATCTTCCCGACCGTCTTTGCAGCGCTGCGCACGCAGAGACCGTCCAGCCGCATCGCGGTGTTTCACGATTGGCCGGGTTTCTCGGATCTGGTCGAAAAGGACGCTCCCGATATACTCCAGCACGAACACGGCGCGGCACGGACGGTGGAGGCCGCCGCCCGGTATTGGTCCGAATATCGTCCCGACCTGATGTTCATTCACCTGGATAACGTGGATCAAGCGGGGCACGATAGCGGCTGGTCGAGTTCCACTTACTACCAGGCGGTGGCGCACGCCGACGGCTACGTCGGAGTGATCCTGGATATGCTGGAGAAACTCTCCGCGTCCGAATCCACCTTCGTCCTGGTGACCTCGGACCATGGCGGAAAGGGCCGCAGCCACGAAAAGAACGCCCTGGAGGATATTCAGATCCCCTGGATTCTGACTGGACCTGAGATTGTCGCTGGACGCATCGCGGCCCCGGTGTATACGTTCGATACGGCGGCGACGATTGCGTGGATATTCGGTATCAATCTATCTGAATATGCCATCGGCAGGCCGGTTCTCGCAGCGTTTCGTTCGACCGCAACATTGGCGCGCGGCGCGACCGGAGACTCTTCGGGACGCGGCTGCGCGCCCGAGCGCGTGCTCATCCCCACGGGTGCCGGAGGGTCGTCAGAGCCCTTGGCAAACCTGGCCCACCGCAAGCCGGAAGAGTAAGAGGAGCAAACGACCCGAGTGGCGGCCATCGGGCGCGGCCCGCTCAGAGCGGGCTGACAGACGACGGAAAGCGACCGTCTGTCCCACCTGCTACCATCGATCTATGGAGGGTTTCGCACACCGAATCTCTCGCAGATCCCTGCTGGTTTCGGGACTGGCGGCCGCACGCCTGCCGGCGGCCGTAGGGTCCAAAGGCAACGCCTTTCCATCGGAGTGGAAACGTTACCCGGACCCCAGTACCGAGCTCGAAGTTTTACGGCTCACCGACCCCGAGCATGCCAGTACGCTGCCCGCCTCCTACAACCGCGCCATCGCCAAGAACAGCAGCTTCCTGCTGTACTCGTCGGACCGCAGCGGATCGGCGCAAGCCTTCCGCATGGATTTGAAGGCCGGCGGAACCAGGCAGTTGACCGAGGTGGAAGACCTGGACGGCGCTTCCTTGACACTGACGCCGGACAATCGATCGTTCTGCTACTTCGCGGGACGGGCCCTCTACGTTACCAGTCTGGCCACGTTGCACGAGCGGGAACTGTATCAGGTTCCGGAAGGCTGGGAACGTTGTCCGGGAATGAGCGTAGGGCCTGATGGCACGCACGCCACCTTCGCCGAACGGCAGGGCGATGCTTCGCGCCTTCGCATGGTGCCGTTCGTGCCCGGGCCGGCGCGAACCGTGGTGGAAGCGCCCTTCGCCATGGCGGACCCCATCGCCCGGCCGATGCGCGCGCAGATCGCGTATCGCCAGGGAGACGAGGCGCTGTGGCTGGTCAATGCCGACGGCCAACAGAACCACAAGCTCAGAGTCGCGGAGGGAATTGTGGGGCCGGCCAACTGGGCCACCGACGGGAAGACCCTTCTCTATTTGAACTTCCCGGTAGATCCCAAGCAGTTGAATGCCATCCGGGAACAGACGCCCGACACGAATACCGACAAGCTATTGGCCAAGACCAGCCAGTTCGTGCAATTCGGATCCAACCGCGACACCACCGTGTTTGTGGGAGCCAGCCGCAATGTGGCCTCCCCGCACATTCTGATCCTGCTGCGGGTGACGCACCGCGAATTGACGCTTTGCGAGCACAAGGCCAGCCATCCGGAGACGGTGGACCCGATATTCTCCCCGGACAGCCAGCGGATTTTTTTCCAGAGCGACCGGCACGGCAAGCCCGCGATCTACAGCATGCAAATCCAAAAATTCGTGGAGAAGACGGAAGCGGAGACTGTGGGGTAAGAGAAAACGCCGACATGCCTACGAAGCCCATCCCCGATGCCTACCGCACCGCCACCCCATACCTCATCGTTAACGGTGCGTCTCGCGCTATCGACTTCTACAAAGCGGCGTTCGGCGCAACAGAACTGGTGCGCCTTGCCGATCCAACAGGAAAGGTCATGCATGCGGAGATTCGCATCGGCGACGCAACGCTCATGCTTGCAGACGAGTTTCCAGAAATGGGGTACCGCAGCCCGGAATCGCTTGGTGGCTCACCCGTTTCGTTGTTGCTGTACGTAGAAGATGTGGACGCTGTCTTCGCCAAAGCCATCGCTGGAGGCGCTACCGAAACCATGGCGGTGGCAGATACATTCGATGGCGATCGCCGCGGGACCTTGACCGACCCTTTCGGTCACGTCTGGTTACTGGCCACTAAGAAGGAAGAAGTGTCATTCGAAGAGCTGCGAAGCCGGTTCGAAAAGATGATGAACCAAGGCGAGGCATCCGGCACTACCCCTTAGGGATCGCGCAAGAATAACTTCACATTTGGCTCCTGGCCTATGTGGCGCGGGCACTCATGCCTGCCGGGTCGAGACTCGTCTCGACCCATTTTGTTCCGGGCGGCCCGAAAAGCGTCGAGATGAGTCTCGACGCAGCAGACACAAGTGTCTGCGCCACGGCTTCTCCCGCGAAGTTATTCTTGCTGAGCCCTCAGCTCAACTCCAGGGTCCGCACGATGGGGTCGGGCTGATCTTCGTAGATCAACGAAT
>OBLT010002877.1_pt1 | contig 10591 bp, 9 predicted proteins | sample 1518721 | NCBI WGS metagenome assembly OBLT01 (sample SAMEA3539307, study PRJEB22396) | soil metagenome | biome: tundra; feature: field; material: soil | place: USA | collected 2010-05 | depth 0.15 m | reverse complement strand
GGCGGAGCGGCGGCCGGGCGCGGTGCGCGCGCGGCTCACGGCCGGCGCGCAGAACCTCGCGGCGGCAGCCTCCGACGACGGGATCGAAAAGCTCATGGGCGGGAGGAGGGCGCAGCGCGCTTTCTTCATGCTGATGGCGGGCCGATACGACGCGGCCAAGTCGGCCGGCTTTGACGGCACCATCGTCTTCGACCTTGGCCTGAGCGACGGGACGCGCAATTCCTGGGCCATCGAGGTACGCGACGGCCGGGCCCGGGCCGGTGGCGCGGCTGACGCGGCGCTGATCGTCCGCGCCCCGCTCGCCGACTTCATCAGAGTGAGCCTGGGCGGCGGCAGCTTCTATCCGCTGATGGCCGACGGCCGGACGATGATCGAGGGCGACCTTGCCCTGGCAGGCAGGATGGCTGAGATGTTCGGCGCACGGTCGGTGTACTGACGGGCGCCTTCGGGTCTGCTTTCGGCGAGCAGGTCCGCAGCCGACTGGCATGCTCTGCGTCGGCACGCCCGAGGGGTATCTGGAGCCTGGCGGCGTGATCGGGTGGCCGTGGGGTGAGCTTGGGTAGTGGCCGGGTGTGGTGGTGTAGCGGCGCATCCGGCACCACCGGGTTCCCGTCCAACGCCCACGTTCTTGGGCAGCTAGCTGCTGCCCTCGTGCTTGGGTCCTATGCCCTCGTCGTCGTAATCGTCGGTGCAATGCTCTTCCGGCTACGCGACATCCCCGCCTGACCCTTGACCCGACCACGACTCCAACCGTGCACTGAGACAGTCCGCGCAGCCCCCCGGCACAGGCTTATGGCTGAGAGATAAGCGCGAGACGAACGGACGAGCACGGGTAGATCGCCAGCTGGTGGCAGGCGAGACAGCGGTCCGGGTGACCGAGCAGGCGATAGGACGGCTAGGGCTTTGAATGGAACGGCGCGATGAATAATGAGGTCTGGGTGCTGGGCGCGACTGGCCGGACAGGCGAGCGGTTGCGACGCGGCTGCACGAGGCGGGCGTCCCGCTCGCGCTCGTCGGGCGGGACCGCGAACGTCTTGAAGGCGTCGTCGCTGAGCTCGGCGGCGCGCCGCGGCTGCTGGCGGGCACGCTTGGGCCCGCCCTCGCCAAGCTCGCCCAGGATGCCCCGGCCGTGGTGGTCAACACCGTCGGCCCGTTCACGACCACTGCCCCCGAAGTCGCGCGGGCGTGCCCTCCTGGAACCCACTACGTCGACGTGGCGAACGAGCTCCCGGCCGTCGAGAGGGTGCTGGAACTCGACCGGCAGGCCGCTGCCGCGGACCAAACGTTCGTCACCGGTGCAGGCTTCGGCGTCCTCGCGACCGAGAGCGTGGTGCTGCGCCTGTGTGAAGGTCAACCACCGGCGACACGGGTGCGCGTCGACGCACTGGCGTCCGTCGCCACCGAACCCGGCGTCATCGGCTCCGCCCTTGCTGGAACCATCGTGGAGATTCTGTCTTTTGGCGGACGGCAAGTCCGGCAAGGACGCCTGGTGCGCTCCCGATTCGCTGCGGACCCACAACTGCTCAACGCTGGGCGCGACGTGGTTGGGCCGGCAGATCGCTCCGCCGGGCCCTTTCGAGGCCAGCGCGGCTTCGCCGCCGACGCGCCAGCGCCACATGTACGCCGAGTTGGCCGAGATCCGCAATCTCCGCCCGACTTGTGGCGGCTCGATTGCCTGGGCGAACCACGCCGCCGCCTGCAACCGTACCGACTCACGCCTGACCCGCGCCCCGGCGGACAGGCCACTACCATCGGGATACCTCATGATCCCGCAGTAGCCCTGCCATCGAACGACGTCGCCGCGACACGCCGCCAGCACTTACCATGAGAATCCTGGCAATTCAAGGTCTGTCAGCAGGTTGCGGGGTCAACGTCGTACGGCGCCACCGCATCCGGCTGCCGGGTCACGGCGATGAGGCGCATCCCGGAGGCCTCACGCGGGGCATGTCGATCCCGGAGGTCTTGCCGCCCCATGGATTCGTTCGCGTGGGATGCTGGCTTGCCCGCTTATACCCTGCGGTATCGGGCGATGGCAAGCGGGACGCAGATGAGGAGGACGGCTGTCAGCCATGCGATGCTCTGCCAGAGGGAGTGAGCCACCGGGCCGCCTTCGAAGAGCGCGCGCACGGCGCTGATGGCGACCGAGACAGGCTGGTTGCGTGCGAAGGGCTGGAGCCATCCGGGCATGGTCTGCACTGGGACGAATGCGCCGCTGAGGAACATCAGCGGGAAAAGCGGCAGCAGTGCGGATATCTGGGCGGTCTCGGGGTCTTATCTGTGAGGCCCTAGCCGGGTCAAGAGCGAGCACTCAGCGGATTGCGGCTGGGTGACTGGGTGTCCCCTTGCTTCCTCATAGCTGCCGGGTCTGGGGGGCGGACGGCACGGGGTCAAGGTGGAGCGCCCGGCCGGACGAACGACCTTGACGCCGGGCCGTCCGGCCCCGATCATGGGGCGGCGAGGAAGCGGGGCGGGGGCTTGGTCAGGGCATCGGGACCTCCGGGGCGTGGGCGTGGTGTCAGACGGGCCGTCCGCTGTTCCGGCCCCCGCATCGGGCGCCCAGTCTTATCTCGGTGCGCGGAGCTGGTGTGGCCCTGGCTCCGGCGACATGATGCGTGATCGGGTGCCCCGGTTCGGGGGTGCGGCCGCTCATTCTTTGGAGGCTGTCCAGGGGACCTGAGGGTTCCCTGGCAGCAGACCCCTGGCTGGGAGCCGGCCGCACGTTCATCGGTGAAGGAGCGCCCTGGCGGGCGGGGCCGCGGACGGCTGGGGCTTACGCGGCGGGCCGCAGGGCGTCCTCCCCGAGGTCGCGCAGGGTGTGGTAGGCGCGGCGGGCCAGTTTGCGGGCTACCGATACGGTGGCCAGCCCGGCGTTGCGCCGGTCGCGGGTTGCGCGGTAGTAGGCGTGGTCGGGCGCTGTGGTCCGGGCGGCGGACTTGGCTGCCTCATACAGCGCCCAGCGCAGCAGCGGTGGTCCCTGGCGGGACAGGTGCCCGGCCGAGCGCTTGGTGTCGGAGGAGTAGACGGTGATGTCGAGCCCGGTGTGGCGGACGGCGTCGTCGGAGTTGGCGAAGCGGCGGACGTCGCCGAGCTCGGCCCAGATCGCCACCGAGGTGACGGTGCCGATGCCGAAGTGGGTGGCGCGCAGCGCCGCGCATCCGGGCTGGCGGCGGGACAGCATGCCCAGCTGGCGGCGCAGCGGGTCCAGCTCGCCGGTGAGCCGGTCGATCTGGCGCAGCCCGGTGTCCACAGCCTGCCGCCCGGCCGGGGACAGGCCCGCCGCGGCGACCGCGGCCCTGCCTTCGGCGGTGGCCATGCTGCCGATCCCGGCCGGCGCGCCCTGGTGGAACAAGGTGGCGGCGATCCGCTGGTGCCAGGCGCCACGCTCATCGAGCAGGTCCTTGTACAGCCGGACCACAGCCCGCGCCTCCAGCACGTGCTCCGGCGGGATCCAGCATTCGGGCAGGTCCCCGGCGAGCAGGTGGACCCGCAGGTGCCGGGTGTCGGTCTTGTCGGTCTTGGCGTGCCGCTTGCGGCCGCGCAGCGCGGCGGTGTCGGCCGGCTCGGCCAGGTGCGGCTCGGCTCCGGCTGCGGCCAGTTCCTCGGTCACATACCGCCACCCGGTACAGCCCTCCAGCGCGAAATGCACGTCATCCTGGCCGGCGAACCGGGCCAGCCACTCGCGCAGATGCTCCCGGTCGGCCGGGACCACCCGGCCGCGCCGCAGTTCCCCCGTCGCGGTGTCGAGGTATTCGAAGGTCAGCTGGCGGCGGTGCACGTCGAACGCGCCTACGATGCTCATGAGGGACCTCCTCGAGCTCCTGTAAATAACTGGGACAGGGACCTTGTTCCCTAAGCCCGCATGTCGTAGATACTGCTACGACTGACGCCGGGGAGGTCCCCCTCACATGGCATCTTTGACGTACAGCGCGATGAACGCGAAGACCCAGGACAGCGCGAATGCGAACGCGAGCACCACCACGATCCCGGCGGCGACAGCAAGTGCGCTGCCATGGAACCGGAAGCCGGTCATCGCTCCGACCGCGAGGACCAGGAAGACGACGCAGAAATGGCGGGCGAGGTGGGCGACGGTGCGGCCGGCGAGCACGGCAGATCGGGCGATGGGCAGTGACCGGAACCGGTCGATCATGCCGCTGGCGAGGTCCATGGAGAGCGCGACCGCGGTGGTCGTGCCGAACCATGTCGCGAACAAGAGCATGCCGGGCAGGAAGTAGTCCACGTAGCTGATGCCGGCGGGGGTCTGGACGGCGCCGGCGAAGGCGTAGCGAAACAGCAGCACGAATACGATCGGCTGCACCGACGAGGCGACCATCAGCCCTGGTGATCGCGCGATCCTGCGCAGGTTGCGCTTGGTCACCACCGTGATGTCGTGGATGGCAGCGAAGGGCAGGGACTGAGGCGCGATGACAGCTGGCGCGCGGGTGGTCATGTCGGCATCCTTGTGTCGCTGTGGCTGTCGCCGTCCGGTGCGGGGCTGCCGCCGGTGAGGGCGAGAAAGACATCGTCGAGGGATGGGCGGCGAACGCCGATGTCATCAGGGCGGATGCCGCCCTGATCCAGACGCGCCAGGACGGCGCGGAGGGTCGCGACACCGTCGGGTGCCGGAACGCTCACCCGCCCGCGTTCACGGTCGGCGGCGAGCAGGCCACCGATCGGTGCAAGCATCGCGACGGCACGGTCCACTTCCGCCGGGCCGGCGACGCGCAGTTCCACGACGCCGCCGCCGGCCTGATCCTTCAGCTGGTCCGCGGTGCCGCAGGTGATGATCTTCCCGCGGTCGATCACCGCGATCCGGTGCGCGAGCCGGTCGGCCTCCTCCAGGTATTGGGTGGTGAGCAGCACCGTGGTCCCGGCCCCGACGAGCGCCTCGATCGCTGCCCACATGTCCATCCGCGTCCGGGGATCGAGGCCGGTCGTCGGCTCGTCGAGGAAGAGCACCGGCGGGCGCGCCACCAGGCTCGCGGCCAGGTCGAGCCGGCGCCGCATTCCGCCGGAGTAGCCGCGGGCAGTCCGGTCCGCTGCCTCCGACAGGCCGAATTGTTCCAGCAGCTCGATGGCCCGTGCCCGGGCATCGCGGGCACGCAGGTGATAAAGCTCGCCCACCATCTCGAGGTTCTCGCGGCCTGTGAGCAGATCATCGATCGCTGCATACTGACCGCACATGCCGATCATCGAGCGCACGGCGGCGGCCTCCCGCCGCACATCCCGCCCGGCGACCCGGGCAGTGCCAGCATCGGCGCCCAGCAGCGTGGCCAGGATTCGTACCAGTGTGGTCTTGCCTGCGCCGTTGGGACCGAGCAGCGCCAGCACACGTCCCGCGCTTACTTCGAGGCCGACGTGATCAAGCGCGCAGGTTGTGCCGAACGCCTTGCAGATGCCCGCGCCTCGATCGCCGGCCCGGGCCCGCTCATGGCCACCATCTCCTATATCGATAACGAACGTTCTCGTATTATGATGAGCGGGAACCGCGAAGCCGCGCTAGGGACTTTCGTCCCGCCCTGACCCTGGTCGGGTCGCCAAGCATTGTGAGAACGAGCGTTACGGAGCGGGGTGCTGACGATCGAGACCGTGGGAGCGCGAGTGAGGACCGGCACCGAGCATGCTCGCGGCAAGCCGGGGCGCCCGCGGGATCCGGGCCGCGACGAGGCGATTGTGGATGCAGTCGTCATGTTGCTGCGCGAACCCGGCACCGGGAAGATCGGGATGCGTGAGGTGGCCGCGCGCTCAGGCACCTCGTTGGCCGCCATCTACCGGAGGTGGCCCTCCCGCGAGGACCTGCTGCTCGACGCGATTCAGCACTTCGTCGAGGAAGACGCCCCTGTTCCCGATGCTGGCGACCTTCGTGCTGATCTGCTCGCGGTTCTCGAAACGATGATCCGCCGTCGCGAGGCGTTCATCGAAAGCCTGCCGAGGCTCATCGCCGAGGCGGCATCAAGCCCGCAGATCATTGACGCGGTCCGCAGGCGCCTCCTGGGCCTAGCCGGTCGCTCCCTCACCACGGTCTTGCGACGGGCCCGTTCGGAGACGCAGATACCAGCAGGGGCCGATCTGGACCTAGCCGCCGACACCGCCGTTGCCCTGTTCACACACCAGGCCATCACGTGCGGGCGGCCGCCCACCCGCGCCTATGTGGCCCGGATCGTCGACCACGCGCTCCTTCCCATGCTCGGCCTCGGCATTCCCGGGCCACCACCGAGCGACGTAGCCCGGGCAAAGCCACGCCGGATAGCACCTGAAGGTAAGAAGCCGAGCCGGTGAGGGCAAATCATCGAGAGCTTGCTCCTTTGTCCGCCGGCTGATTCCCGCGCCGCTGACGTCGATGACCGCGTTGACTGGGTCAGTGGCGGGCGCCGGCAGGGCCACGTCTGTACCGAGTGCCGGTCAGGTGGGACGCGGCCGGCGCAGCGCTGCAGCCGCGCATAGCCGATCATGCATGCCGCGAAGGCGCCGTCGGGCAGGTCGCCGATCACGTCCATCGAGTCACGCCAGGTGCGGACTGTTCGCGAAGCGCCCTCGAACCCGAACCGCCGTAGCGACACAAACGCTGGCCTTTCAAGGTCTGTAGCCGGGCTCTGCCCGGATCGCCCGCGTCCGGCACGGCACACAGGTGAGCGCGCTCCCGAAGACTTGCGAGCTCAACGTCACCCAGCGGGATAATGAGCGGGCGGCGGCCGCTGCGGCCTCGGTTACCGGGCGGCGGCGCGTACCCGCTGCAGGCTGCCGTCCGCCGCGCCGCGCAACTCCTCGAAGATCCGGAGATCCTCGCCCTCCTCCGGATGCCACTGCACGCCGAGGCCGAATGGATGATCGTCCAGCTCAACGGCCACTACCTGGTCATCCGCCCAGGCGACCGCCGTAAGGCCGCTCCCCAGCCGGTCAAGGGCCTGGTGCTCGCCGACCGAGACGGTTGCGGCCACGCCGAGCATCCGGCCGAGTTCGCTGTCCGGACTCACCCGCAGTTCCCGGACGGAAGGCGGCGCCTGAGCCAGTGCTGCCGGGTCCTCCGCCGCGGCGTCGCCGGGAGGCGGGGCCAGCGTCCCGCCCAGGACGACATTAAGCACCTGGAGGCCACGGGAGATCGCGAGAAAGGGAACGCTGGCGTCGATGGCGGCGCGCATCAGCGCGATCTCGAACTCGTCTCTCGCATGATCCGGCCGGCTGGCCGCGCTCAACGACGGCATGCCATACCACCGGGGCCCGATGTCCGGCCCTCCGGAGAACATCAGCCCGTCCAGGCCGGCCGCAATCCGGCTGGCCGCACCGGTCAGTACCGGCGGGAGCAGCACCGGGACCGCTCCGGCCCGTTCGATCGCCCTGGAGTAGGCAGCCGGCGACAGCGCCGCCTCGCGGATCCGATCACGCCACGCTGCAGCCCCTAGCTCGGTGGTAACCCCGATCAGCGGCCGGCTCATGCGCATCCTCCTGCGGCTGTCTCCTGCGGTTGTCACGCGGCTGCCAGGCTGGCCGAAAGCAGCCCGGCGGCGGGCGACCGCAGCTGACGATGGCCCGCGGCTGCGCCGCGGGGAGCGGATATCCCGAGACCTGGTCACTGGCTGTGACGGAACTCAGGCCAATGGCGAATGCGCTCCTGCTGACCTTACCAGTCGGCAAAACCTCGATTGGCGTGCCCGCCGATAAACCAGCCGGGGCGCTCTGCCTGAGCGCCGTGTAAGGGGCACGGCATTCCCGCTACTCTGCGTACTCCTCATACTGGCTTGCCTCAAATCGGTTGTATGCATCATGTCGGGATGCGAGACTTACAGAGTGGCGATCGCGCTTGACCGCGGCTTCCCTGAGGATGAGCCTCCGGGTAATTACGCAGGTCAGCACCGCCACGCGATTCTTGATCGGCCTCTAGAGGCCCGCTCGGCGCGGCAGCTTTTCCCGATCGGCGCGGTTACCGAATCACATTCGGCAAGCCAGGACGAGCAAGTCAGCCAGGAGCCGCTGCCGCGGGACAATCGGGCCACCGGGAACGAGGAATTCAATACTGCCGGCTTCAATGAGCTATCTTTCGACGCGACGCTGGTAAAAGAGGCATTCGCGCGTGTTGAGACGCATGCGTCCCAAGCGCTGGAATACTTCTACGCGCACCTTTTCGTCCAGCATCCTGAACTGCGGGCGATGTTCCCGCTTACGATGAGTGAGCACCGCCAGCGCGTATTCGCTGCGCTGGCCCGGCTTGTCTGGAGCGTGGACAGCCCCGCCGCCCTGAACGCATATGCGGGGCAGCTGGGCCGGGATCACCGCAAGTTCGGGGTGAAGGAAAGGCACTATTCGGCCTTTTTCGATGCCCTGCTCACGACCGTTCAGTATTTCAGCGGCACTGCCTGGACAGCGCAGACGCAGGCCGCCTTCAGCGCGGCGCTCGACTACACGGCAGCGGTGATGCTGCGGGCCGCGGCCCTGGACGCTGAGCGCGAGCCGCCGTGGTGGGTCGGGGAGGTGGTGCGGCACCAGCTGCGCGGACCCAGCCTGGCAGTACTAACCATCCGTCCTGACCAGCCGCTGCGGTACCGGGCCGGCCAGTATGTGTCCGTCCAGGTGGCGCGGTGGCCCCGGATATGGCGGGACTTCTCCATCGCCAACGCGCCCCGCGCCGACGGGCAGCTTGACTTGCATGTGCGCGCGGTTGCGGGCGGTATGGTGAGCAACGCGCTCGTGCACCACCTGCAGGCAGGCGACAGCGTTCTGCTCGGGCCCGCGCGGGGGGAGATGACTGCCCCGGGTGACCCGGAGCGGGATCTGGTGTGCATCGCGGGCGGGACTGGCCTCGCCCCGCTGAAGGCGATCATCGAGGAAGTGATCTCAGCTGCCCGGACAGGCCGGCGTCCCAGCATCAGCCTGTTCTTCGGTGCGCAGCGCGAGGACGAGCTGTACGACATGCCGGACTTGCGGGTGATGGAGTCCGCGTACCAGCCGCTGACCGTGATTCCCGTAGTGTCCGCGGACCCGGGGTTCGCCGGCATCAGGGGCCTGCTACCGCCGGTTGTCCGGCAGCGGGCCAGCTGCGCGGGCAAGGAGATCTACATCTGCGGCCCCGACGCGATGGTGCGCGAAGCAAGGCGCTTACTTGCGCGCCGGAGCGCGGCGCAGTTCATTCACCACGACCCGCCCCGCACTCCTGGTGAAGAACTGCATCAGGCGACGTAGCCCGATGGGAGCTGGCGCTTGCGCACCGTGAGCCCCGATACCATCGGACGACGCACAGTTCCGCCACCTGCTCAAAGCGGTGGCCAGGCTGGATCGGCCGGCCGATGAAGGGAGGTCGCCTTGGCCACCGTAGGCAGCTCGCAGCTTGGGCGAGGGGCAAGTCCCGGACCGGACGCCCCGCGGGGGGCGGCCGCCCCGCTGAACGGAACGCTCGCGCTCGTGAACAGCGGCCTGTTCGCGGACGCTTCCAACTTCGACCTGCGGTTCGTAGAGAGTTACGACCGGATCGCGACGATTGTCGGTGCCCTCCGGACTCTAGGCCTCAAGGTGGTCCTGACCAGCGGTTCCTTCGACATCATTCACGAAGGCCACTCGATGTACCTGGAGGCTGCCAGGCGGTTCGGTGATTTCCTCATCGTCGGCCTCGATAGCGACGACAAGATCAGCACGCGCAAGGGCCCGCATCGTCCCGCTGTCCCGGAGCTGGAGCGGCTGCGCATGGTCACCCATCAGCGTGGTGTCGGCCTCGTCACGCTCAAGCACCTGGACCAGGAACGGTGGAGCCTGATCAAGGTGGTCCGCCCCGACGTCCTGGTGGCCACGGCCGACACCTACGGCACAGCAGAGATCGCAGAGCTCGAGGCCCGCTATTGCGGCCGGGTCGAGGTCCTGGAACGGATGGCCACGGTCAGCACCTCCGCGCGGCTGCGCAGGATTCAGCTGGGCCTTCCCGAGCCACCAGGTCAAGGCCAGGACGGCCCGGACAGCCATTGAAGCAGGTGCTGCTCTATGTACCGGTCATTCATGCCGGTTATGAGGCATTCCTGCAGCGCCACGCCGATGCGGACGAGATCCTGCTGCTTGGTGCCGGGTTCAACGCGGACTTCCCGAGTATGGCGAAGGACATCCGGGCACTGTCGGCCGCCCAGGCAGCCGGCTACCTGCGGATCTCTGTTCGCGGGCCGCGCCTGTCTGTGCTGGAACCGGCCAGCCTTCCCGGCGCCATCGCGGGTGACCTGCTGGTCATGCCCGACGAGGAGATCATGCGGGACCTGACCGCGCGGTACCGGCTTGACAGCGGCCGGACTGTCATTTTTGACCAGACCTTCCTGCGCTGGGACCGGAACTGGAGCACCGCTGAGCGGCCGGTCACGCCCGACACCGCGATCACGGCCGATGAGCTGCCCCGCCAGCTACTGCGCCAGGCCGCCGAATTGTCCGGCCGGAGCTCTGACTGGTGGCGCCAGGTCGGCGCGGTCGCCGCGCGGAATGACGCCATACTCGCCGCGGCATGGAACCGCCATCACCCGTCTGCTTACTCCCCTTACCTCGACGGCGACCCCCGGGACGGATTCGAGCGCGGCGTGCGGGCCGACCTGTCCACCGCGATCCACGCGGAGGCGGCGGTCGTGGCGCAGGC